>Ga0210403_10001386_pt1 | contig 23071 bp, 20 predicted proteins | sample IncBWC19MmetaG_FD_150863 | JGI IMG/M metagenome (GOLD analysis project Ga0210403, IMG submission 150863) | Forest soil microbial communities from Barre Woods Harvard Forest LTER site, Petersham, Massachusetts, United States - Inc-BW-C-19-M | ecosystem: Environmental > Terrestrial > Soil >... | reverse complement strand
CGCGCCGACAATCCTCCGCCTCGGCGGACCAGGCTTCGGACATGTGCCGCGCCCGCAACAGATTGGCCGGCGTCACCACCTCTCGGGTCGCACCCCAGGCGACGCATTCCCGGGCGATCAGCAAGGTATCGGGGAAATGCGCCCGGACTTGGTCGAGGTCGTGTAGGACCGCGGCGACCGTTCGGCGTTCGCGGTGCCAGCTCTCGACCAGGTGCAGGAGATCCTCGCTGGTCCGCCAATCGACCGCCGCAAACGGCTCGTCGAGCAGGATCAGCTCGGCATCCTGGACAATCAGCCGGGCGAAGAGGACGCGCTGGAACTGACCGACTGAAAGGGTCTCAATCGGCCGGCGCTCGAACCCGTCGAGACCGACGGCGGCGAGCGCCTTGCGTGCCTTTTCGCCCATCGCTTTGGTTACCGCACCGGCCCAGCCGATCTGCCGCCAATGTCCGAGCAGCACGGTATCGAGAACAGAGATCGGAAACCGTCTTTCGATCTCGGCATGCTGCGGCAGATAAGCGATGCCGCGGCGGCCGAGATCGGCGCGTTCGATCATACCCTCGGCCGGCCGCATCTGACCGACGATACCTTTCAACAGCGTGCTCTTTCCCGCCCCGTTGGGGCCGACGATCGCGGTCAGCGAACCGCGCGCCAGCGCTCCGCTCAAATGATGGACCGCGGGGTGACGCTCATAGGTCAAGGTGAGGTCCCGGAAGACGACAGCACCTTCCGCGGCGGCGCTCATGACAGGGCCCACCAGATCGCAAGCCAGAGCATGCATGATGCGATCGCGGCCCAGACCAGCCGCTCGGCGACGCTTCGCTCGAAGAGGCCGCGTTGCAGAAAAGCTCGAACCGGGCGAAAGCCCGGGCGTGGACGAAAGATTGGTCCTGCGGTCACGCTTGCCGGTGCCCGGTGCGGCAAGCGGGGCACAGCCCGCGGGCCTCGATGACCTGCCGCTCGACAGCAAAACCCCGCCCTTCGCCCAGCCGACGCAAGCTCCGTACGATTTCGTCGTCGCGGATCTCCTCGGTGGCGCCACAGTCCTCGCAGATCATGAATTGGCTCTCATGCGTATGCTCGACATCCCCGCAGGCGACAAAGGCGTTGGAGGTCTCGACCTTATGAATGAGCTTGTGGGCGAGCAGAAAATCGAGCGCGCGGTAGACCGTCGGCGGGCCAAGCTTGCCGCGTTCCTGCTCGAGCTGGCCGAGCAGTGCATAGGCTCTCGTCGGCTGGTCGGCTCCTAAGATCAGCTCGAGAACCCGTCGGCGGACCGGCGTCATTCGGGCGCCGCGCGACGCGCAGATCCGCTGCGCCCGTGCAAGCGCGGTTTCGATTTGCTGAGGCGTCACTTGCGGTGGCCTCCGCATGGCTAAGGAACGTTATAGCATAACGAATGTTGCCAGCCAACCCCAACCCCCCTGCCCCCCTCATGGCGCTCATGGGGGAGAGGGCTGAGATGAGGGTTCGGGGGAGCCTCAGCTAATCCGCGGCGGCGATGCGGCGACGTGGCTTGCTGCGGCCGTTGGCGAAGCGATCGAGTAGCCGGATGGCAACGCGCGGGCTGACGAAATGCGAAACATCGCCGCCGAGGGCGCCGATCTCCTTGACGAAACGCGACGAGATGAACTGGAAGCGATCCGAGGCCATCAAAAAGACGGTCTCGATCTCAGGGTTGAGCCGGGCGTTCATGCCGGCCATCTGGAACTCGTATTCGAAATCCGAGACCGCGCGCAGCCCGCGGATCACTACGTTCGCACCAACCGATTGGGCGAAGTTTACCAAGAGGGTGTCGAAGGCGCGCACCTCGATGCGCTCGGCGTCACCGTTCTCAAGATGGGCGACCTCGTCGCGGACGATCTCGACCCGCTCGTCGGTTGCGAATAACGGGCCTTTCCCGTCGTTGCGGGCGACGCCGATGACCAGCCGGTCGACGATCCGGGCCGCCCGGCGGATTATGTCCGAATGGCCGTTGGTGATCGGATCGAAGGTGCCGGGATAGATCCCGATCCGCGGCTGGGTCATGTGTCCCCCTCGTTGGCTTGTTGGTCTTCTGTCGGAGTCTCTGAACCGTTGGCCTCGCCGTTCTCCTCGGCGACCTCCGGAAGCCGCGCCACCGAGACGACTCGCTCACCCTCGCCGACCTTGAAGATCACCACCCCTTGGCTGCGCCGGCGGGCGATGCGGATGTCGTGGACCGGACAGCGGATTACCATCCCGCCGTCGGTCACCAGCATGATCTGGTCATTGTGCCCGACCGGGAAGACCGCCACAACTGCGTCGTTGCGACGCCTCCACACCATGTTGTCGATGCCCTGACCACCCCGCCCAGTAATGCGGTAGTCATAAGCAGAGGTGCGCACGCCAAAGCCATTTTCCGTAACGCTCAGCAAAAACTCCTCATGTTCCGCGAGGTAGGCATAGCGCTCTTCGGAGATCGCGACATCAGCCCCCTCGTCGCTTTCTTCGGGTTCCATCGTCAAGTCAGGGTCGGCCTCGCTTTCCTCGCCGGCTAACTTGCGTCGCTTGGCGGAGAGGCTCAGATAGGCAGCGCACTCAGCGGGGGTGGCATCCACGTGCCTCAGGATCGACATCGAGATCACCTGGTCCTTCCCAAGCAACTTGACGCCGCGTACGCCAACCGAGGACCGCCCGGTGAAGACGCGCACATCGCTAACCGGAAAGCGTATTGCCTTGCTCTTGTCGGGCTCCTTGTGGGCGCCGTCCGTCATCTTACGGGTCGCGAGCAGCACGTCATGAGCATCGGTACAGGTGGCGACCGCAATTAGGCGATCATCGGTATCTTCGCCCTCAAACTTCATCGCGATCTTGCCGTTGGCTCGCACGTCGCCGAAATCGGAAAGCGAGTTGCGGCGGACATATCCGTTGGCGGTCGCGAACATGACGGTGAGATCGCCCCAGCTCTCCTCGTCCTCGGGCAATGGCATTACTGTCGAGATCGTTTCGCCCGCTGCCAAGTTCGGCAGCAGATTGACCATCGGCCGGCCGCGCGCTTGTGGCGTGCCGAGGGGCAAGCGATAGACCTTGAGCTTGTAGACCCGCCCCGTCGAGGTGAAGAACAGCACCGGCGCGAGTGTCGAGGCGACAAATACCTCGCTGAGGAAATCTTCCTCACGGATAGCCATGCCGGCGCGGCCGCGCCCACCGCGCCGCTGCGCACGATAGGTCGACAGCGGCACGCGCTTGATGTAGCCGGCGTGGCTGACCGTGACGACCATCGGCTCGCGCTGGATCAGTGCCTCGATATCGGCTTCGAACTCGACATCCTCGATCGCGGTCCGCCGCGGGGTCGCAAAGCGTTCCTTGATCGCCAAGAGCTCGCCGCGCAACACCTCGATCAGGCGCGCTCGCGAGCCCAAGATTTCGAGATAGCCCGCGATCTCGGAGATCAGACCGCGCAATTCTTCGGCAATCTTGTCGCGCTCGAGCCCGGTCAGGCGCTGCAGTCGCAGATCGAGGATCGCACGCGCCTGCTCGTCCGAGAGGCGGTAGGTACCATCATCGGCAACGCTGCGGCCGGCCTCGCCGACCAACGCCACCAGGGGTGCCACATCGGCCGCGGGCCAAGCGCGGCCGGCGAGACCAGCCCTGGCGGTTGCCGGATCGGGTGCCGCACGGATCAGCGCGATCATCTCGTCGAGATTGGCGACCGCGATCAGCAGACCGAGCAGGGTATGCGCCCGCTCCCGCGCCTTACCGAGCAGATGGCTCGTGCGCCGTGTGATCACCACCTCACGGAAGGCGACAAAGGCGGCGATGATATCGCGTAGGGTCAGCAGCTCGGGCCGCCCGGCATTCAGCGCCAGCATGTTGACGCCAAAGCTCGTCTGCAGCGCGGTGTGGCGATAGAGCTGGTTGAGGACGATATCCGGCTCGGCGTCGCGCTTGATCTCGATGACGATGCGCAGCCCTTCGCGATCACTTTCGTCGCGCAGCTCGGAAATGCCTTCTATCACCTTTTCCCGTACGGTCTCGGCGATGCGCTCGATCAGCTTGGCCTTGTTGACCTGATACGGGACCTCGGTGACGACGATCGCCTCGCGGTCTTTGCGCACCTCCTCGACATGGCTCTTCGCCCGCAGGATGATCGCGCCGCGGCCGGTCTTGAAGCCGGCATGCGTCCCGGCGCGGCCCATGATGATCCCGCCGGTCGGAAAATCGGGCGCCGGAACGTATTCCATCAGCTCTTCGACGGTGATCGCACCGTTGTCGAGATAGGCGCAGCACGCGTCGATCACCTCGCCCAGATTGTGCGGCGGGATGTTGGTCGCCATGCCGACCGCGATGCCCTGGGCGCCGTTGACCAACAGGTTCGGGAACCCCGCGGGTAAAACCCTGGGCTCGCGCTCGGTATCATCGTAATTGGGCTGGAAATCGACCGTGTCGTTGTCGAGATCGTCGAGCAGCGAATCGGCGACGCGCGCCAGCCGCGCTTCGGTGTAGCGGTAGGCCGCCGGCGGATCGCCGTCCATCGAGCCGAAATTGCCTTGCCCGTCGATCAGCGGCAGGCGCATCGCGAAATCCTGCGCCATGCGCACCATCGCGTCATAGATCGCGAGCTCGCCATGCGGGTGATACTTGCCGATTACGTCGCCGACGATGCGTGCCGACTTGCGGTAGCCACGGTTCCACTCGTTGCCGTTGACCTTCATCGAGTAGAGAATGCGGCGATGAACCGGCTTTAGCCCGTCGCGAACATCGGGAAGCGCCCGTGCGACGATTACGCTCATCGCGTAATCGAGGTACGAGCGCTTCATCTCGTCTTCGATCGTGACGGCGGTGACGTCGGGAGCGGAGGGTGGTGCGGAGGTGAGGGCCAAGGCTGCTCTGTACGAAAGAAAATCGCGGCCGCACCTCGGGGCGCCGCCGCGATCTCTATATGGTCATTTCCCTGAAATATTACCGCTTTTCGCAGGTGCGAACAAACGATTTGCCTGCTGAAGCCGCCTCGCTCCGGCGCTCACTTCATGGTCCCGGTAACAAGGACCTGTGAAGAAAATCGCCTGCCGCTCATTCATTCGTCATCCCGGCGCAGGCCAGGCGCAGCCCGGGATCCTGCGACTTTCGGTTGTCCCAGATATGACGGTCCGCTGCATCTGCAGCGGGTCTGCAGCGGGGGTTCTCCTTTAAGTTGAACAACGCGAAAGCGGCCAGACAGTGGGCAGACCCACGCCTCCCGGGTGCCGCGGTCAACCTTGATATATTGTGCCAATAGGGCAATTTTACGGATGGCGAATTCGCAATCCGTCCGTTTGAGCCAGTACACTTGTCAGAGCCGGACGAGATGGATTTCGATCGCCGGCCGCTTGCCGAAGCGCTCTTTGGCGACCCGGCGCAGCGTGCGCCGAACCGCTTCGCGCACAGTGTCGTCATCGCGCCGCGGCCCGGCCGGCAGCTCCTCGACCGCGCGCTCGACAGCATCGCGTAGAAAAGGTCGAGCCGTGGTTGCTGCGGCTTCCTCGACCAACCCGATCAGACTGATCTCGGGAGGTGCCGCGAGGCGGCCCCGCCCGTCGAGAACTACCGTGGCGACGGCGCTGCCGTTCAAGGTGACGCGACGCCGGTCCCTCAGCGCGGTGCCGCCGAGCGGCAACAGCCCCTTGCCGTCACTCGCCAGCCGGCCGACCGGAACCTCGTCGACGATGGTGGCGCCGCTCGGGGTGAGCCGCACCATGTCGCCGTTTTGGACGATGAGCGGCTGGTGGACCTGGCATTCCCGGGCGAGGTCAGCATGGGCGATCAGATGGCGGGCTTCGCCGTGGACTGGGATCGCAACCCGCGGGCGCACCATCTGGTACATCCGCACGAGCTCGTCACGCGCCGGATGGCCGGAGACGTGGACGAAATGATCCTCCTCGGTGACGATCTCGATCCCGAGCCGGACGAGCGCATTTTGTAGCCGGTTGATCGCCTTCTCGTTGCCCGGAATGATGCGCGAGGAGAAGATCACAACATCGCCGGTCTCCAGTACGACGTTGGGATGGTCCTCGCGGGCGATTCTAGCGAGGGCGGCGCGCGGCTCGCCCTGGCTGCCCGTGCAGATCAGCACGATCTTGTCGCGCGGGATGTAGCCCGCCTCATCCTCGGTCAGAAATCGCGGCAAATCGGCGAGATAGCCATTCTCGCGGGCCGCTTTGTCGATCCGCCATAGCGACCGCCCGACGAGCGCCACCTCGCGGCCATGCACTGCGGCGGCGCGGGCGACGGTTTCGAGGCGCGCGACATTGGAGGCAAAGCAGGCGACCGCCACCCGTGCGTCGTAACGGCCGACGAGATCGATCAGCGATCGACGCAGGGCGGCCTCCGAGCCCGACGTGCCGGGCCGCAAGGCGTTTGTCGAGTCGCCGATCATCGCCAGCACGCCCTCATCGCCGAGCCGGCTCAGGGCGGCTTCATCCGAGGTCGGGCCGATCAGCGGATCCGGATCAAACTTCCAATCCCCGGTATGCAGGACGATCCCGACCGGTGTGCGCAAGGCCACCGCATTGGGCTCGGGGATCGAGTGAGTGAGCGTCACCAGTTCGAGGTCGAACGGGCCGATCGTGAACCGGCCCGACATCGGCACGACGTTGATCTTGACCCTGTCGGCAATACCGGCCTCGACGAGCTTGGCGCGCAGCAATGACGCAGTGAAGGGTGTCGCCCAGACCGGGCAGCGCAGCTGCGTCCACAGATAGGGAATGGCGCCGATGTGGTCCTCGTGCGCATGCGTCGCCACGATCCCCAGCAACCGATCGCGGCGCTCGACGATGAAAGCGGGATCGGGCATCACGACGTCGAGCCCGGGCTGCGAATCGTCGCCAAAGGTGACGCCGCAATCGAGAATGAGCCAGTCGCCGGCGTAACCGTAGAGGTTCAGGTTCATCCCGATCTCTCCCGCACCACCGAGCGAGACGAAGAACAGCGCGTTCGGGTCTTCGTCCGCGGAACGGATGCCCGATCGGTAGGGGAGATCGTTCATTTGTTGCTGTTTTGTTGATAGATCAACCGAAGCCCCCAAAGTGTCAGATCAGGGTCGACATGGTTGATGACTGAGGTCACGCCAGTGAACAAGGGCGCCAGACCGCCAGTGGATACGACATCCATCGGCGCGCCGAATTCCCGCTTAATGCGGTCAACGAGACCCTCGACCAGTCCGACATAGCCCCAGAAGATGCCGGACTGCATGCACGCCACGGTGCTGGTCCCGATCACCCTCTCGGTTCGAGCGATCGGAACGCTGGGCAGCTTTGCTGCCGCCATGGCGAGCGCCTGCAGCGACAGGTTAATTCCCGGCGCAATCACCCCGCCGCGATAATTCCCATCAGCGTCGACCACGTCAAAGGTGGTCGCAGTCCCGAAGTCGACGACGGTCAGCGGTCCCTTGTACCGGTCGTGGGCAGCCACAGTATTGACCAGACGGTCGGCGCCGACCTCTTCCGGCCGGTCGACGAGCGACCGCGCACCAACGACCACACCGGGCTCACCGACGACAAGAGGATCTCTACGGCAATACTCGCGGCACAGCCGGCGAAGGTTGAAATTCGCCTCCGGCACAACGCTGGCGATGACCACGCCATCGATCTGCTGCCGCGACAAATTCTGCAGCCCGAGGAGATGATCGAGCCATACCACATACTCGTCGGCGGTGCGGCGCGCCTCGGTGGCTGCGCGCCATGCTCCGGTCAGGCGGGAGCCGTCCCACACGGCGAACACCGTGTTCGTGTTGTTGGCATTGATCGCAAGCAGCATGCGGTCTCGTTAGCGGTTTGCCGGGAATATCTCGCCGGCTCGTATGCACCGGAGCTCCCCCGAGTTCTCCAACAGAAGCGCACCCTGCTGATCTATGTCGAGGAACCGGCCGTGCAAGGTGGCGGCCTCCAGCCGCACCCGGATCACCTCGCCAACGGAAATCGCGCGTGCGCGCCATGCTGCGCGGATCGGCGCGAAGCCTTCCTCGCGCCAGCGTTGCACCCAGGCGTGGCAATATCGGGTGACCTCCTCGACCGCTCGTGCCGGCGAGACCGGCCGCAGACCTTGTTCGGCGACCGACGTAGCCGGGAACTCGGTGTCAGGCGGCGAAGAGATCAGGTTAATGCCGACCCCGACGATGACAAACTTCGGGATCTCCCCCTCGCCCAGCTCCGATTCGAGCAGAATCCCGGCGATCTTGCGGCCATGCACCAAGACGTCGTTCGGCCACTTGTATGACAGCCCCTCGAGCCCGCCGGAGGTCGCGTCGAGCATGTCCCCGACGGCTAGTGCTGCGACGAAACCGAGCTGCGCCGCCCGACCCACGGGGCATTCGGGACGCAAGATCAGGGAAGCGTAGAGATTGCCGCGCGGCGATGCCCAGGCATGTCCGCGCCGACCGCGGCCGGCGGTCTGCTCCAGCGCCCACACCAGCGTGCCCTCTTCCGCACCGGCGCGCGCGAGGCGCTTTGCCTCCTCGTTGGTGCTGTCGATCGTGTCAAAACGGATCAGTCGATAGGCCGGAGGGAGCCTCGGCTGCAGCTCATTCATCGGACAAAAAGCGCGGAAGCCGCGGCCTCCGCGCCAGCGACGATCGGTCCCGGGAACAGGAAAAAGAACAAGGTGACCACTGCGGTAACGAACACCACACACTTGAGCTCAGCCGTGATGGGGCGATCGAAAGTGCCGACGGGCTCGTCGAAGTACATGACCTTGACGACCCGAAGATAATAGAAGGCCGAGACAACGCTGGTCACGACGCCGATGACCGCGAGCCCGGCAAGCTGCGCATTGATCGCCGCGAGAAACACGTAGAGCTTGGCGAAGAAACCTGCAGTCGGCGGTACGCCGCTCAGGGCGAACATGAAGATCGCCAAAGCCAGCGCGAGGCCCGGCTGCGATTGCGACAGCCCGGCGAGATCCGAGATGCCCTCGAGCATGCGCCCCCTCCGACGCATGCACAAGATCACCGCCCAGCTGCCCACGGTCATGAAGAGGTAGATCGCCAGATAGACTAGCACGCCGCGAACTCCATCGGCCGTGCCGGCGGCAAGCCCGATCAGCGCGTAGCCGACATGACTGATCGAGCTGTAGGCCATCAGCCGCTTGATGTTCTGCTGGGCGACCGCGGCGACCGCGCCAAGCACCATCGATGCGATCGACAGGAAGATAATGACTTGGCGCCACTCGTCGATCAACGCACCGAAAGGCTCGATCATGAAGCGAATGAACAGAGCGAGTGCCGCCAGCTTGGGTGCCACGGCGAAGAATGCGCTGACCGGGGTCGGCGCGCCTTCATAGACATCGGGCGTCCACATGTGGAAGGGCACCGCCGAGACCTTGAAGGCTAGCCCGACGATGACGAAGACGAGACCAATCAAGATTCCGGTCTCGACCGGTGCGCCGGCGGTCAACAGCTTGGTCAGATCGTCAAAGGCGGTCGTGCCGGCAAAGCCGTACACTAGCGAGGCGCCGTAGAGCAGCATGCCCGAGGAGAGCGCGCCCAGGACAAAGTATTTGAGCCCGGCCTCGCTCGACCGGACCGAATCGCGGTTGAAACTGGCGACGACGTACAGTGCCAGATTTTGCAGCTCGAGGCCGACATAAAGGGTGATCAGGTCGTTGGCCGAGATCATCACCATCATCCCGGTCGTCGCCAACAGCACGAGGACCGGGAATTCGAACCGCGCGATCCCGTGCTCCTCGTTGTAGCGCATACCCATCAGTATCGTGACGGCGGAGCCGATCAGCACCAGCGCCTTCGTGAAATGGGCGAAGGCATCGGTGACGAACATCCCGTAAAACCCGACGCGCCGCTCGTCCCCGCCGAACTCCGTGATCATGAGAACGAGGATCAGAACTCCGATGGCGAGCCAGGAGATGAGCCGCGCCGAGCCTTCGCCGCGCCATGCCCCGAGGATGAGGAGCGCCATCGCGGCAGCGGCGAGGACCATCTCCGGCAGCGCCGGCCAGAGGTCAGGTAGGGCGAGGCTCGGTGTCACTTAAGGGAGGCTCGCGCGGCGCAGGCCCGCGGCGTCGGTGGCGGCTGTCACCTGCCGCACAAGATGATCGACCGAGACTTGGATCGGCCGCAGAAAGGAGCTGGGGTAGAGGCCCATCCACAGCACGAGAACCAAGAGCGGGGCGAACACTGCCTTTTCGCGCGGGCTCAGATCGAGGATGCCGCGCAGATCGGCGCGGGTGATGGTGCCGAAAATGACACGGCGATAAAGATAGAGCATGTAGGCAGGACCGAGGAAGAGTGCGGTCGCCGCGAGCGTGCACTCGATCGTGCTAACCTTGAAGGTGCCAAGCAGGATCAAGAACTCGCCGACAAACCCGCTGGTGCCCGGCAGCCCGATCGCTGCCAGGGTAAATACCATAAAGACGAAGGCGTAAGCCGGCGTGCGCTCGATCAAACCGCCGAACCGCGTGATCTCGTGGGTATGCAGGCGATCGTAAAGGACGCCGACGCATAGAAAGAGCGCGCCCGAAACGAGCCCGTGGCTCAACATCTGGATCATCGCCCCTTGCACGGCCTCACTCGTCACCGCGAAGGTGCCCATCGTGACAAACCCCATATGGGCGACCGAGGAATAGGCGATCAGCTTTTTCATGTCGATCTGCGCCAGCGCCACCAGCGAGGTGTAGATCACTGCTATCGCGCTGAGGGTGAAGATCAACGGCGTGAAGAAGCTGGAAGCAATCGGAAACATCGGCAACGAGAAGCGGATAAAACCGTAGCCGCCCAGCTTCAACAGAATGCCCGCGAGGATGACCGAGCCAGCGGTCGGCGCTTCGACGTGGGCATCGGGCAGCCAAGTGTGCACCGGCCACATCGGAACCTTGACCGCAAAGGAGGCAAAGAACGCCAACCACAGCCATTTCTGCAGGCCTGCAGGAAAGGCGTGGGTCAGGGCGACCTCGATGTCGGTGGTTCCGGTCTCCAAGTACACTGCAATCACGGCGAGCAGCATCAAGACCGAGCCGAGCAAGGTATAAAGAAAGAATTTGAAGGCCGAGTAAATCCGATTTGATCCGCCCCAGACCCCGATGATCAGGAACATCGGGACCAGCACGCCCTCAAAAAACATATAGAAGAGAATAAAATCCAGCGCACAGAATATGCCGACCATCAACGTCTCAAGGACGAGGAAGGCGATCATGAACTCCTTTACCCGAAACTGGATCGCCTCCCACGCCGAAACGATGGAAAGCAGTGTCAAGAGGGCGGAGAGCAGGACAAAGAACAGCGAGATCCCGTCGATCCCCATGTGATAGGTGAACGTGAATCCCCCGAGGGTGACCCAATCCGCCTGCTCGACGAATTGGAAATCGGCGGTATTGGGATCGAAGTAAAACCACAACAGAAGCGACAGCGCGAAGTCAATCAACGACGTCCACAGCGCGATATTACGCGCGTTGCGTGCGACGACGCCCTCCTCACCGCGCGCCACGAGGATGAACGCAGCGCCGACAAGGGGCAGAAAGGTGACGAGCGACAAAAGGGGCCAATTGCTCACGACGATGACCCCAGCTCAACGCGGCAAGAGATACCAGGTGACCAGCACCACGAGCCCGATCATCATCGCAAAAGCGTAGTGATAGAGATAGCCGGTCTGGAGCCGGCTCGCCTGTCGTGCCAGATCGCGGGTCAGGGCGGCGACTCCATCGGGTCCGAGCCCGTCGATCACCGCGCCATCGCCGGATTTCCACAGCCCGTCGCCGATCATCATGGCTGGCCGGACGAACAGCCAGTCATAGAGTTCGTCGAAATACCATTTGTTCAACAGGAACAGGTACAGCGCGCGAAACTGCGAGGCGAGCCGCGCCGGCAGCCGCGGATCGACGACGTAGAGGACGTAGGCGACGGCGATGCCAATCACGGCGACCGTCAGCGGCATGTAGCGAACGAGCGGTGGAATATGTTCAGCGACCGCGAGTGCATCGTACTGCGGCAGCACTAGGATCGAGTTCCTCCAAAAGCTGGCGCGCTCGTCGCCGACAAAGAAATCGTAACCGAGAAAACCAAAGAAGGTGGCGCCGATCGCGAGGACGATCAGCGGTATCAGCATGACCCATGGGCTCTCATGCGCATGATGCATCGCCTCCTCGCCAGCACGCGGCTCGCCGTGAAAGGTCATGAACATCACGCGCGAGATATAGAAGGCGGTCATGAACGCCGCGATCGTACCGAGCACCCAGGAATAGCGCCCCACGGCCGTCCCAGATGCCCAGGCCGCGTCTAGGATTGTGTCTTTCGAGTAATATCCCGAGAAGAAGGGAATGGCGCTGAGCGAGACCGCGCCGATCCACATCGTCACATAGGTGATCGGCGTCTTTCGCCAAAGACCTCCCATCCGGCGCATGTCCTGTTCGCCGCCCATCGCGTGGATGACCGACCCGCAGCACAGAAACAACAGCCCCTTGAAGAAGGCATGCGTAAATAGGTGGAAGATGGCGGCGCCATAAGCGGAAACGCCGGCGGCGGCGAACATGTAGCCGAGCTGGCTGCAGGTCGAATAGGCGACGACCTTCTTTATGTCAGGCTGCACCATGCCGATGCTCGCGGCGAACACCGCTGTGGTCCCGCCGATGATTCCGACTACGGCGAGGGCCGTAGGGGCGTATTCGAAGAGGGGTGAGAGGCGCGCAACCATGAACACCCCCGCGGTCACCATCGTCGCCGCATGGATCAAGGCGGAAACCGGGGTGGGGCCTTCCATCGCATCGGGCAGCCAAGTATGGAGCGGGATCTGTGCCGATTTCCCCATCGCGCCGATGAACAAGAGGATGCAGGCGAGGGTCAGCGAATCGACCTGCCAGCCGAGAAACCCCATCGTCTTGCCGACGACCGTCGGCGCTGCGCCGAAGACGGTAGCGAAATCGAGCGAGCCGAAGATAAAAAAGACGGCGAATATTCCTAAGGAAAAGCCGAAATCGCCGACCCGATTGACGAGGAACGCCTTGATCGCAGCAGCATTGGCGGAGGGGCGGTCGTACCAGAAGCCGACCAGCAGATAGGACATCAAGCCCACACCTTCCCAGCCGAAGAACAACTGCACGAAGTTGTCGGCCGTCACCAACGCGAGCATGAAGAAGGTGAACAGGCTCAGATAGGCCATGAAGCGCGGGATCGACGGGTCCTCGGCCATGTAGCCGATCGAATAAACGTGGACCATCGATGAGACGACGGTCACGACGGCGATCATCACGCCGCTCAACGTGTCGAGCCGCAGCGACCAGGTGACATCGACGCCGCCGGCGACAATCCAGGTCGCCAGCGGGATAACCCGCACTTCCTCTGCGGCGGGAATGTCGCGGAACAGAAAGAGACCCAGCACCGCCGACAGCAAAAGCGCGCCGCAGGTAACCAGCTGCGCGCCCCGATCGCCGATCACCCGACCGAAGAAGCCGGCGATTACCGCTGCAATCAGCGGCAGGAAGACAACAGCAACGGCCAAAGAATCAGCCCTTCATCATGTTGATGTCCTCGACCGCGATGGTGCCGCGATTGCGGAAATAGACGACAAGGATGGCGAGACCGATCGCCGCCTCGGCGGCCGCGACCGTCAGCACGAACATGGCGAAGGCCTGGCCGACGAGGTTGTCGAGAAAGACAGAGAATGCGACGAGGTTGATGCTGACAGCCAGCAGCATCAGCTCGATCGACATCAGCATGATGATGACATTTTTGCGGTTCAAGAAGATGCCGAAGATCCCGAGCGTGAACAGAATCGCCGCCACAGTCAGATAATGCGCAAGTCCGATCACCATCACCCGCCTACGCCGCCGATCGGAACCTTGACCACTTCAACGGTTTGGGCTCGTGTGCGGGCGAGTTGCGCGGCGATCGACTGCCGCCGCACATCGGTGCGATGGCGCAAGGTCAGGACGATTGCCCCGATCATCGCGACGAGCAGGATCAGTCCGGCGGCCTGAAACGCAAAGAGATAACGGGTATAGAGAATATTGCCGAGGGCGCGCGTGTTGCTCAGGGACACCCCACCGGCGGCTGAGACGGCCGCGGCGCTGGGCACGCCGGGGGCGACGACCCAGCTGCCGATGACGAGCACGAGTTCGGCCAAGAGGATGAACCCGACCAGGGCGCCGATCGGAAGATAGTGCACGAACCCGCTGCGGAGCTGGACAAAGTCGATGTCGAGCATCATCACCACGAAAAGAAACAGGACGGCGACCGCGCCGACATAGACGATGACGAGGATCATCGCGAGGAACTCGGCGCCGATCAGCACGAACAGGCCGGCTGCGTTGAAGAACGCCACAATCAGAAAGAGTACCGAGTGCACCGGGTTACGGGAAGAGACGACCAGCACCCCGGAGGCCACAGCAAGAACGGCAAAGACGTAGAACATGACGGCCTGGACGATCATCGCCGCCCCTCGGGGTCACCTTCACCCACCCAGACCTTCGCACTGGGTCCTCCCTCTCCCGCACTGCGATAGAGGGTGCCGAGCGTAGCGAGGCGGGTGAGGGGCGATTTTCGCAACAGCCCCATCATGCTCATCGATACGGCGCATCGATCTCTAAGTTCTTGGCGATTTCGGCTTCCCAGCGATCGCCGTTCGCCAGCAATTTCTCCTTGTCATAGAGCAATTCCTCGTGCGTCTCGGTGGCAAATTCGAAATTCGGACCCTCGACGATCGCGTCGACCGGACAGGCCTCCTGGCAATAGCCGCAGTAGATGCATTTCGTCATATCGATGTCGTAGCGTGTCGTACGCCGGCTGCCGTCCTCGCGGGGCTCGGCCTCGATCGTGATCGCCAACGCCGGGCAAATCGCCTCGCATAGCTTGCAGGCGATGCAACGCTCCTCACCGTTAGGGTAACGCCGCAGGGCGTGCTCGCCGCGGAAGCGGGTGCTGAGCGGGCCTCGTTCGAACGGATAGTTAACCGTGACCGGACGCTTGAACATGTATCGCAGCGTCAACGCCAGCCCGGACAGCAGCTCGCTCAGCAGCAGGCTGCGGGCGCCGCGTTCCAAAAATGCCATCGATCGATCCTCCGCTCGTTGGCCGATTAGCGCGCCGGCAACCACCCTGCGGTGACCAGCACACCCGCTGTCAGCACCAGCCAGAGCAGCGAAAACGGCAGAAACACCTTCCAGCCGAGCCGCATCAGTTGGTCATAGCGGAACCGCGGGAAGGTCGCACGTACCCAAAGGAAACAGAACAGCACGAAGGCGATTTTCAACGCGAACCAGATTGGGCCAGGGACCCAGGTGAAGGGTGCGACGCCAAAAGGAGCGAGCCAGCCGCCGAGGAAGAGCACGCTCGTCATCGCACTCATCAGGATCATGTTGCCGTATTCGCCGAGGTAGAACAGCGCGAAGGCCATCGCCGAGTATTCGACAAAATAGCCGGCAACGATCTCCGTCTCGCCTTCGACCAGGTCGAACGGCGCGCGATTGGTCTCGGCCAATCCCGAGATGAAAAAGATGACGAACATCGGTAACAGCGGGATCGCGAACCAAATATGGCGCTGCGCCTCGACGATCTCAGTCAGGTTGAGCGAGCCGGCACAAAGCAGCACGGTGACAAGGACAAAGCCTATCGCAACCTCGTACGAGACCATCTGCGCGGCGGAGCGCAGCGCGCCGAGAAACGCGTAACGGGAATTCGATGCCCAGCCCGCCAGAATGATCCCGTAAACGCCGAGCGAGCTGATCGCAAAGATGTAAAGCACCCCGACATTGATGTTGGCAATGACCACCCCCGGGTTGAAGGGGATGACCGCCCAGGCCACCAGGCTCAGGGTGAAGGTCACGAGCGGCGCGATGATGAACACCACCCGGTTGGCCTCGCTCGGGACCACCGTCTCCTTCACGAGCAGCTTGAGCCCATCGGCAAAAGGCTGGAGCAGCCCGAACGGGCCGACGACGTTCGGCCCTTTGCGAAGCTGCGAAAACGCCAGCACTTTGCGTTCGGCGTAAGTGAGATAGGCGATAGCGACCAGCAGCGGCACGACGACCGCGATGACTTCGCCGACGGTAATGACGGTCGGCCAAGCGTAGCCAGTCCAAAAGCTAGCCAAGCGTACCGATCCTCGCCGGCGCTGGCTGGCGTTGCGACGGAAGGCCGATCGCGCTGCACCGCGCCATCGTCTCGCTGGCGCGGCTGATCGGATCGGTCCGGTAGAAATCTTTGATCGGGTAGGCAAACGGGGCCGGGTCGACCGGTCCGGGATCGCCAAAGTCTTCCCAGGAAGCGCGCCTCATCTGATCGGCCTCAGCTAAGATTGGACAGGCTTGCCACATACACCGACGCAACTCGCCAAGTGTGTCGAAAGGAAGAGGCTGGTCGAGGGCGCCGGACAGCGCACGGAGAATTTGCCAGTCCTCACGGGCTTCGCCGGGCGGAAAGACAGCTCGACGCGCCAGCTGAACGCGTCCCTCGGTATTGACGTAGGTGCCGTCCTTTTCGACGTAGGCAGCCCCCGCCAGGACGACGTCGGCGTGGCGGGCGCCACGGTCGCCGTGATGTCCCTGATAGATTACGAATGCCCCGCCAAGGTCGCTGGTGTCGATCTCGTCGGCGCCCAGCATGTAGAGAACCTCGACATCGCCCGATTTGCACCCGGCGAGAATGCCGCCGAGGTCGCGCCCGCCCGGTCCCGGAGCAAACCCGAGATCAAGCCCGCCGACCCGCGCGGCGGCATAATGCAAGACATTGAACCCGTTCCAGTCGTCGCGAACCAGGCGGCAGCTCTCGGCTACCATCCTTGCCGCCGCCAACACTTGGGCGCCGTCCGGCCGCGACAGCGCCCCCTGTCCGAGCACGATCATCGGGTTTTTCGCGTTGCGCAGCCGTTCTGACCAGGGATGATCCCCACTCGCCAGCGCGCTCAGCGTTTCGCCGCTCGTGCCGAGCATCTCGACCGGAAATGTAAGTTCGAGAGCCGGACCGATCGCGGCGACCCGAAAACCCCCCTGGAGATAGCGCTTGCGCAACCGTGCGTTGACCAACGGGGCTTCCCAGCGCGGGTTCGTGCCGAGGAGCAGACAAACATCCGCCCTTTCGATGCCGGCGATCGTCGTGTTGAACAGGTAGCCGGCGCGGCAACGTGGATCGAGTTGGGCACCGCCTTGGCGACAATCGAGGCTCGTCGCTCCAACCCGGGTGAGGAGCTCCTTCAGCGCGAACATCGACTCGGCGTCGCACAAATCGCCGGCAATCGCTGCGACTCGTTCGCCGGGGACCTGCTTGAGCCGCTCGGCGACGAGTTCGAGGGCCTGGTGCCAATCGACCTCGCGCAGTTGGCCGTCGGCGCGAATGTAGGGACGATCGAGCCGGCGCCGGACCAGCCCGTCGATTGCGAAACGGGTCTTGTCGGAGATCCATTCTTCGTTCACCGCCTCGTTGAGGCGAGGCAGAACACGCATTACTTGCGATCCGCGGGAGTCGATCCGGATGTTGCTGCCGACAGCGTCGAGGACATCGACTGACTCGGTCTTCCGCAGCTCCCACGGCCGGGCGACGAAGGCATAAGGCTTCGAGGTCAACGCGCCGACCGGGCACAAATCGATGATGTTGGCCGACAGCTCGGAACTGAGCGCCCGCTCGATATAGGTGCCGATCTCCATATCCTCGCCGCGCCCGGTAGCGCCGAGTTCCTCGACTCCGGCGATCTCGGTCAGAAAGCGAATGCAGCGCGTGCAATGGATGCAGCGGTTCATGCTGGTCTTGACCAGCGGACCAAAATCCTTGTCGTGGACGGCCCGCTTATTCTCCTCGAACCGTCCACGGTCAAAGCCGTAGGCCATCGCCTGATCCTGCAAATCGCATTCGCCGCCTTGGTCGCAGATCGGGCAGTCGAGCGGGTGGTTGATCAGCAGGAATTCCATCACCCCCTTTTGCGCCTTGATCGCCTTCGGCGATTTCGTGTGGACCGCCATCCCGTCGGTCGCCGGCATTGCGCATGAGGCGATCGGTTTTGGGGATTTCTCGACCTCGACCAGACACATCCGGCAGTTTCCGGCAATCGCCAGCCGCTCGTGGTAACAGAAATGCGCAACCTCGATCCCGGCATGCTCGCAGGCCTGTAGGATCGTGCTACCCGACGGCACCTCGACCTCGGTGCCGTCGATCGTCAGCTTCGCCATGCTCAGGCCGCCTGCCGCTGACGACTGGCTGCGCTGTGGTATTCGGCGATTCGCCGCTCCATCTCCGGGCGGAAGTGGCGGATCAGCCCCTGAACGGGCCAAGCCGCACCATCAGCCAGCGCGCAAATCGTATGGCCCTCTATCTCGTAGGAGACGTCCAGCAGAGTGTCGATTTCCGCCACCGAGGCATGGCCCGCGACCATGCGCTCCATTACACGCCATACCCAACCCAGACCCTCGCGGCAAGGCGTGCATTGGCCGCAACTCTCGTGCTTGTAGAACTTCGAAAGCCGAGCGATCGCCTTCACAATATCCGTCGACTTGTCCATGACGATGACGGCGGCGGTGCCAAGCCCGCTTTTGACCGCCTGCAGGCTGTCGAAATCCATCAGCACTGTCTCGCAGATCGATTTCGGGAGAACCGGCACTGAAGAACCGCCGGGGATGACAGCCAGAAGATTGTCCCAGCCGCCGCGCACCCCGCTGCCATGCCGCTCGATCAGCTCCTTGAGCGGAATGCTCATCTCCTCTTCGACGTTGCAGGGCGTGTTCACATGGCCCGACAAACAGTAGATCTTGGTACCGGTATTTCTCGGCCTGCCAATCCCAGAGAACCAGGCCGCACCTCGGCGCAGTATCGCCGGTACGACCGCGATAGTCTCTACATTGTTAACTGTGCTTGGACAGCCATAGAGACCAACTTGCGCCGGAAATGGCGGCTTGAGCCGGGGCTGGCCCTTGCGTCCTTCGAGGCTCTCGAGAAGCCCCGTCTCCTCGCCGCAAATGTAGGCGCCGGCGCCGCGATGCAGATGGAGTTCGAAATCATACCCCGAGCCGCAGGCGTTCTCGCCGATAAGCTTGGCATCATACGCCTCGTCGATGGCCGCCTGGAGCCGTTGCGCCTCGTTGTAGAACTCGCCACGAATATAAATATAGCAATGGTGGACACCCATCCCCGCCGAGGAGAGCAGACACCCCTCGATAAGCTTATGGGGTTCGTTGCGTAGGATGTCACGGTCCTTACAGGTGCCGGGCTCGCTTTCATCGGCATTAACGACGAGATAGGTCGGCCGGTCGCTCTCCTTTGGCATGAAAGACCACTTGAGGCCGGTCGGGAAGCCGGCGCCCCCGCGTCCGCGTAACCCCGACTCCTTGACCTGCTCGAGGATCCAGTCACGGCCCTTGAAGATCAGCTCTTTGGTACCGTCCCAATCGCCGCGTCCCCGCGCACCTTCGAGCCGCCAATCGCGCTGGCCATAGAGATTGGTAAATATACGGTCGCTATCAGCGAGCATTTGCTCTTCCCTTCACTCTGTCAAAGTGCGGCGACCGCCGATCGGCTCGGAACCGTGACGCCCGATGGCCGAACCCGGAGGCGGGACATTCCCCGCGCGCAACGCGTCGAGAAGCACCTCTGTCGCGGGGCCGTCGAGATCTTCGTAGAAATCGTCGTTGACCTGAAGCACTGGCGCGTTGACGCAGGCCCCCAAACACTCGACCTCGACGAGCGTAAAGAGACCGTCCGGTGTGGTCCCGCCGAGGCTGATGCCGAGCTTCCTTTCACAAGTGCCGACCACTTGCTGCGAGCCGCGCAGCCAGCACGGGGTCGTGGTGCAAGCCTGCAACAGATACCGTCCGACCGGCCGCAAGTTGAACATCGTGTAAAAGGTTGCGACCTCATAAACCCGGATCGGCGCCATCTCGAGCATCTCGGCGACGCGATCCATCGCCGCCCGAGGCAGCCATCCGCCATGTTGGCGTTGCGCCAGATCCAACAGCGGCAGCACCGCGCTCGCTTGACGCCCAGCGGGGTATTCGGCGATGTGCGCTTTCGCCCGCTCGAGGTTCTCCCCGGTGAAATCGAAGCTCGCGGGCTGCTCGAATTGGGCGGGATCGGGCAGTGCGCTCATCGATCGATCTCGCCGAACACGATGTCCATCGAGCCGATGATCGCAACGACATCGGCCAGCATATGGCCGCGCGTCATGAAGTCGGTGGCCTGGAGAAAGGCAAAGCCCGGCGCTCTGATCTTGCAGCGGTAAGGCCGGTTGGTCCCGTCGGAAACAAGATACACGCCGAACTCACCTTTTGGGGCCTCCACCGCCGTATAGGTTTCGCCTGCCGGCACGTGATAACCCTCGGTATAGAGTTTGAAATGGTGGATCAGCGCTTCCATCGAGCGCTTCATTTCGCCGCGCGTCGGCGGCGCTATCTTGCGATCGTCGATTTTGACCGGTCCCTCCGGCATCGCGGCGATCGCCTGCTCGATGATGCGAACCGACTGCCGCATTTCCTCGATCCGAACGAGATACCGATCGTAGGAATCCCCGTTGCGCCCTACCGGAACGTCGAACTCCATCTTGTCATAAGCATCATACGGCTGCGCCCGGCGGAGATCCCAGGCCACGTTCGAGCCGCGCAACATCGGCCCGGAAAACCCCCAATCGGCGGCTTGTTCGGCGGTTACCACGCCGATATCCACGGTGCGCTCCTTGAAAATGCGGTTGTCGGTCAGCAACCGCTCGATGTCGTAGATCGTCTGCGGAAAGCTGCGGCAAAACGCCAGGATGTCGTCTGTGAGACCGGCGGGCAGATCGAGATGGACACCGCCCGGGCGGAAGTAGTTGGCATGCATGCGCGCGCCCGAGACCCGCTCGTAAAACTCCATCAATCGCTCGCGTTCTTCGAAGCCCCACAGGAACGGCGTAATCGCTCCAACATCGAGGCCGAACGCGCAGATACACAGAAGATGGTTCAGGATTCGGGTGATCTCGGCATAAAGCACCCGGATGTATTGCGCCCGGGGCGGCGGCGTAATCCCCATCAGCTTTTCTACGGCCAGTGCGAAGGCATGCTCCTGGCACATTGGGGACACGTAGTCGAGCCGGTCGAAGTACGGAATGGCTTGCAGATAGGTCTTGTGTTCGATGAGTTTTTCGGTCCCGCGATGCAGCAGGCCAATATGCGGATCAGCGCGCTCGATGATCTCGCCGTCCATCTCGAGGACAAGCCGCATAACGCCGTGCGCCGCCGGGTGCTGCGGACCGAAATTCATCATATAGTTCCTGATCTGCGGCGGACCTCCGAGCTCTGCGGCGGCCTCCTCCTGATGCCGATCACTCATCGTCCGTCCTGTCCCTCGGGTTCGCCGGCGCTGGGCTTGGACTTCTCGTCGCCAGGCAGGATCTTGTCCATCCCCTCCCAGGGCGACAGGAAATCAAAACTCCGGAACTCCTGCTGCAGACGGACCGGCTCGTAGACAACGGCCTTCTGGTCCTCGTCGTAGCGCACCTCGACATATCCGGTGAGCGGAAAATCCTTGCGCAGTGGGTGACCCTCGAAACCGTAGTCGGTCAAGATTCGGCGCAGGTCCGGATTGCCGGCAAAATATATCCCAAACAGATCCCACGCCTCACGCTCCCACCAACCCGCGCTGCTGAAGATACCGACCGCGGACGGCACCGGCTGCTCCTCGTCGGTGTCAACCTTCAAACGTACGCGCTGGTTGAGGGGCACGCTTAGGAGGTGATAGACGACCTCAAAACGCAACGGCCGATCCGGATAGTCGACACCGCAAACGTCGCACAATACCGTGAAGCGGCAGCCGGGATCGTCCCGCAGAAAAATCAGAACCCGGGGCAGGGCCTCGCGCACGACGCGACAGCAGAGCTCGCCCGCGACGATCTCGGCGGCGATCAAGGCATCGGACAGCGCCGCCGAGAGATGCTCGGCGAGGGCCTCGAGTTTTTTATCCATCGAGCCGATCAGCGGGCGAAATTGCGGGTCCGCCGAATCTTTTTTTGCAGCAACAGGATGCCGTAGAGCAACGCCTCGGCCGTCGGGGGGCAACCCGGTACATAGATGTCAACCGGCACGATCCGGTCGCAACCACGAACGACCGAGTACGAATAATGATAATAGCCGCCGCCATTGGCGCAGGAGCCCATCGAGATGACCCACCGCGGCTCGGCCATTTGGTCATAGACCTTGCGGAGCGCCGGCGCCATCTTGTTGCACAGCGTGCCGGCGACGATCATGACGTCCGATTGCCGCGGGCTGGCACGGAAAACTACGCCGAAGCGATCGAGATCATAGCGGCTGGCGCCGGTATGCATCATCTCGACAGCACAACAAGCGAGCCCGAAGGTCATCGGCCACAACGACCCCGTCCTCGCCCAGTTCACCAGATTATCGAGCGTGGCAACTATGAATCCACGGTCCTGGGCCTCCTGTGTCGCGGCCCTCAGCAACAGGTCGCTCTCGCGGCCGTGCGGAATTGGTCGAGCGGGCGCGCCGATCACTCCCATTCCAACGCCCCCTTCTTCCATTCATAGATGAATCCGATAGTCAGTACGGCGAGAAACACGATCATCGACCAGAAGCCGAACGCGCCCAGATCAGCCAAAGCCACTGCCCAAGGAAAGAGGAAAGCAACTTCCAGGTCAAAGATGATGAACAGGATTGCTACGAGATAATAGCGGACATCGAAGCGGATCCGAGCATCGTCAAACGGCTCGAAGCCGCATTCGTAAGGCGACAGTTTTGCCGCGTCCGGTCGCTGCTGGGCCATCACCAACGACGCCGCGACCATGGCGGCGGAGATGCCGCCGGCTATCGCCAGGAATACAAGGATCGGGAAGTAGTCGCGAAGCAGGCTTTCCATCGCATGACTAATGGTGGTGTTGCCGCGGCGGGCTGATCTCAGCCGGGTCCGGCGCTCCGCGATCGATGGCGGGAGCGACGGGGCTCGAACCCGCGACCTCCGGCGTGACAGGCCGGCGCTCTAACCAACTGAGCTACGCCCCCGCGGTCTCGATCCCAGGGGAGCACACACGTACTGCTCCCCCTCATGCGTGTCAAGGCGCGCCCTCCTACGGATCCGCTATAAGGCGGAGGATGGTGGGCGATGAGGGATTCGAACCCCCGACCCCCTCGGTGTAAACGAGAGGCACGCCTCGGCAAGAGCGGCAAGAGC
>Ga0210403_10001385_pt1 | contig 23077 bp, 18 predicted proteins | sample IncBWC19MmetaG_FD_150863 | JGI IMG/M metagenome (GOLD analysis project Ga0210403, IMG submission 150863) | Forest soil microbial communities from Barre Woods Harvard Forest LTER site, Petersham, Massachusetts, United States - Inc-BW-C-19-M | ecosystem: Environmental > Terrestrial > Soil >... | reverse complement strand
GACAACCATTCGTTCTCTGCCTTGGGCGCGTTCCGAACTGAGGAATATAACCTGACCGGCGCTGGAGAGCCTGAACGGCTGCACGGACACATGGTTTCGGCGGATTTTCTTTCGGCGCTGGGAATCAACCCCATACTTGGGCGGAATATTTTGGGCGAAGAGGACCAGGCTGGCCGGGCGCCGGTAGTGATGCTTGGCGATGGGCTTTGGAAGCGGAAGTTTGGATTGTCACAGGACGTTCTGGGCAAGAGCCTTACGCTGAATGGGAAGCAGTATACGGTGGTCGGGGTCGCAACTTCGAGGATTACCGGGTTGAGCCCGACAGACGTGTATCTGCCGATCGGACAGTGGACGGATACGTCGTTTCGCGACCGGCATATTGGCATGGGGACAAACGCGATTGGGCGATTGAAGCCGGGAGTCACGTTTGAGCAGGCAAAAGCGGATATGGATTCAGTGGCGAAGAATCTGGCTGCGGCGTATCCAGATTCGAATAAAGGCTCAGGAATTGCGATGGTGCCTTTGAAAACCGACGTAGTTGGGTCGGTGCGGGGGATCTTATTGGTGCTGCTGGGTGCGGTGAGCTTTGTGCTGCTGATCGCTTGCGCGAATGTGGCGAACCTGTTGCTGGCACGGTCGACGGGGCGTTCGCGGGAATTCGCCATACGGTCAGCTCTGGGCGCTAGCCCTGGGCGGGTGATTCGACAGCTTTTGACAGAGAGCGTGATGCTGGGCATCGTGGGCGGCGGCATAGGGCTGCTGCTGGCGAAGTGGGGCACGCGAGCAATTCTTGCAGCGCTGCCGGAAACTCTTCCGCGAACCGAAGAGATTGGGATCGATGGGCATGTGTTGTTTTTCACGTTAGGGATTTCCGTGGTGACGGGGATTGTGTTTGGACTTGTCCCAGCGCTGAAGACGATGCGGCCGGATATGCACGAGACATTGAAGGAAGGGGGCCGTGGCTCGAGTGGAGCCCAGCATCGGACGCAGAGCGTATTCGTTGTGGTGGAGATGGCGATGGCGGTGGTGCTGCTGATCGGGGCGGGATTGATGATCCGCAGCCTGGCGGCCCTCTGGAGTATCGATCCGGGATTTGATCCGCGGAACACATTGTCCTTCAACATCTCTTCCACATCCGGACCGAATCCGACCGCGGGACAACTGCGTACAAAGTATCGCGAGACGATTCGCGGGTTGGAAAATGTGCCTGGAGTGGAGGCAGTTTCCTTAATAGAAGGCACGCTCCCGATGTCCGGGGATTCGGAGCTGCCATTCTGGATAGAAGGGCGGCCCAAGCCGGCGACGGAGCAAGAGATGCCATTTGCGATGTTCACGATGGTTTCGCGGCATTACCAGGAGGTAATGCGCATTCCGGTTCAGCGCGGCCGGGGGTTTACGGAGCAGGATGACGAGCACGCGCCGGCGGTCGTCTTGATAGACGCTACGTTCGCGCGCACCTTTTTCCCGAAGGAAGATCCGATTGGAAAACGTCTAAACCTGGGATTGATGGACTTGCAGGCGGAAATCGTGGGTGTGGTGGGACACGTGGAGAGTTGGGGCTTGGGATCAAGGGAACACGAGAATCTGCAGGCACAGATTTATCTTTCCGTGTGGCAAGTTCCGGATAAGTTTTGGCCGCTGCTGGCGAACGGTGGTGGATACGTTGTACGGACGGCGGGCACTCCGCTTGGAGTGGTGAGCGGGATTCGCGAAGCCGCAGAAAGGGTCGATCAGAGCGCGGTGGTGTACGAAGTGAGGCCCATGCGGGATATCGTGGCGCAGTCGATTGCCACGCAGCGGCTGGCGATGATGTTGTTGAGCGTGTTTTCCGTGCTGGCACTTGTGCTTTCGGCGATTGGGATTTATGGCGTGATTTCTTATTTGGCCGGGCAGAGGACGAAGGAGATCGGCGTCCGCATGGCGATGGGTGCGACCAGCGGGGATGTGCTGCGTTTGGTGCTGGGCGAAGGAATAAGGATTACGATCGTTGGCGTGGGCATAGGCGTCGTGGCGGCGCTGGGATTAACGCGGCTGATCGCGAAAATGATTTATGGCGTCGGGGCGACGGATCCGGTCACGTTCGGCGGAGTGGCGATTTTGCTGACGGGCGTCGCGTTGCTCGCGTGCTACATTCCGGCGCGGCGCGCGATGCGAGTGGACCCGATTATTGCGCTGCGTTACGAATAACTGGAGCGAGGGGGACAAGCCCTTTTGATTGCGCGTCGCCCTTCGTACCTTGTGCATCGCTTCGCGATCTAGCTGTCGCTGATTTCACGTAGCTTTCCGGTGGTCACATCATAGACAAATCCGCGGACGGCGACTTCCTTAGGAATCCAGGGGTGCGTGCGGAGCTTTTGCAATTGATGGCGGACATTTTCGTCGATGTTCTGAAAGGCGTAAAAGAACGCGGGAGAGATCGCCGCGGTCCCTGCGCGATTCTGGACCCTGTTGCGCAAATCCAGTTCCGTGGTGTGCATTAGGCCGCAATCCGTGTGGTTGATGATCATGAACTCGCGGGTATCCAACAGGTAATGTGAAACGACGAGGGAGCGCAGGCTGTCTTCGGTGACGATGCCGCCCGCGTTTCGAATAATGTGGGCGTCGCCAGTCTTCAGACCCAGCGTGCGAATGGAAAGACGCGTGTCCATACAAGTGAGAACGGCAAGATGGCGCTCGGGGCGCGGCGTGAGGCGTCGCAATTCGTGAGTGCGCGAGTAGAGTTCGTTGGCTTGAAGAACTTCGTCGATTACGCTCATAGTCGATTCATTCTAGCAAATTGTGAAAGTTGGATTCGAATTCGGCACACGTATGGGCATGGAAAATCTGGGAGAATTCAGAAGAGGCGAGGCTGACGCCTGGGTAGTTCTTTGCCGAAGTATTCGTAGGCGCGCGCGGTGGCTACGCGGCCGCGCTGAGTGCGGTCAATCAATCCAATCTGCATGAGGTAGGGCTCGTAGATTTCTTCGATGGCGTCTTCTTCTTCGGAGAGGGCGGCGGCTAGCGTACCTAGGCCTACCGGACCGCCGGCGTACTTATCGAGAAGAGCCAGCATTAGATTGCGGTCGACTTCGTCGAGGCCGCTTTCGTCCACGCCGAGCATGGCCAGGGCTTCCTGTGCGACGGCACGGGTGATGCGGCCGGCGGCGCGCACTTCGGCAAAATCGCGCGAGCGGCGGAGGAGGCGGTTGGCGATGCGCGGTGTGCCTCGGCAGCGGCGGGCAATTTCTTCGGCGCCTCCATCGTCCATCAGGATATTTAGAATTTTGGCCGAGCGATGAATGATGGTAAGCAAATCTTCGGGCTCGTAGAAATCGAGACGATGGACGATGCCGAAGCGGGAGCGCAAGGGCGCGGTGATCAGTCCGGCGCGTGTGGTGGCGCCGATGAGTGTGAAGTGTCCCAGCTGAAAAGGATGGATACGGGCGCCGGGGCCCTGGCCGATGATCAAATCCACGCGAAAATCCTCCATCGCGGGATAGAGAATTTCTTCTACGGCGGGCTGCAGGCGGTGAATCTCATCTAGAAAGAAAACTTCCTTGCCTTCGAGCGAGGTGAGGATCGCGGTGAGGTCGCCTTTGCGTTCAAGGAGCGGTCCAGCGCTGGTCTTGATGGGGACCTGGAGTTCGTTGGCAATGATTTGGGCCAGGGTGGTTTTTCCGAGGCCGGGCGGGCCATAGAGCAGGACGTGGTCGAGGGCTTCGCCGCGGCTGCGGGCGGCTTCGATGGCGATCGAAATGTTCTCCTTGACCCGTTTTTGGCCGATGTATTCGTCGAGGCGTTTTGGGCGAACGCTCGCTTCAATGCGAGCGTCTTCGTCGTAGGGGGCGCCGGAAACGATTCGGTGTTGTTCGCTTCGGTCCATGGATCGTTTTGCGCTAGCGTCAGGCATTGTTGAGACTTCGTTTTGCTTTAGAACGTTGGCCGACCAAGGTCGGCTCCTACAACTGCACGATTATGCGCCAGCATGCGTTGTGTGACTTTTGGGCACCGACAATGACTGCAAGGCGGCGCGCAGCAATCGTTCAAAATTTGTTGTGCCAACTTCGCGCTTGGCTTCGCTTACCGCTGTCTCAGCAGTTCGCGCATCGTAGCCTAGATTGACTAGCGCGGAGATTACGTCGGCTTCCGCGCCGGCGGGCGAGGCCGCGGCTGGCTTCTGGGCCTCCAAGACGACAGCTTCGAGTTTGTCTTTCAGTTCGACGACCATGCGCTCCGCAGTTTTGCGGCCGACGCCAGGAATTTTTGTCAAGCGCGCCAAATCGCTGCCGCGAATAGCGGGGACGAGTTCCTCGACGCTCATGCCGGAAAGAATTTTCAGGGCGAGAGAAGGCCCGACGCCCGATGCGGAGAGGAGCATCTCAAAGAGATGTTTTTCGCGGGAAGACACAAAGCCGTAGAGTGCGAGGGCGTCTTCGCGGACGTGAGTGTGAATGAGAAGGGTAACTTCAGTGTGGAGTTCGCCGAGCGCGGCGAAAGAAGAGAGCGGGACTTGAACGAGATAGCCGACCCCGCCGACATCGACGAGCACTTGATTCGGGCGTTTTTCGGCGAGGCGTCCGCGAAGCTGGCCAATCATCGAAGGTCAGTATTGCCGCCTTTTGTTCGCCTGTCAACGCAAGAGGGGATGGGAGAGAGCGAAACTGCCCTCTGCGCGTCGCTTACCGTAGAACGCCTCGAACAAAAGAATGCAGCTGCTGGGGACAACCAGCGACTTAAAAGCCTCGCGCTAACTCAAGGGTCTCAATCTTTCGGAACCTGCTCGCATCACGATTCGTTGGGTGCTGTGGATAATGTAATGGCCGACGGATTAGAACTCCCGTGCGTCTTCAAAATGCGGTAACTCTGTTGTAGCCGTGTCTCGGCAAATCCATTGCCCACTGCTCCACCAGAACGTAAACTAGGGCACATCGTGATCGAGCAAAAAATCAATGAATTCTTTGGTGACGCCGAGTCTACTGGCTTTGGAACGGGTTGGTGGAGCGGGGTTTTGTCGGCCTTTTTTGGATTTCTTTCCTTTGGGGGAGTGTTGTGCCTGCATTTTCCTCAGCTACTAAGCTCTCCTGAACTGCGTCTACATTATCCAATGCGCACCATGCGCGTTTTAATCCAATGCCTCATCGTAGGAGCCATTTTATTCGGAATCATTTCTTCGATACTGCGCAAGAAAAAAATTCTGGCATTGACGGGAATGTTGCTGGCAATCGCGGCAACCGCTTTGGGAGGATCAAGCGTACGGATTAACGGTACTATGCACGGCGGGCCCGCCATCGGCCTGGACTGGTTTTTGCTTGATTTGTTTCTGATGGCGCTCATTTACGTGCCACTCGAAAGAATCTGGCCCCGGTATCCAAAACAAGGAACATTCCGGAACGAGTGGACTTTGGATGTGGTTTATTTCATGTCCACTCATCTCCCACTGCAAATTTTGTCTTTTCTGGTTTTATTGCCCGCGACCCAGGCCACCAAATATTTGGGTGTTCCGGTTCTTCAAGAATTTATCGCTCGAATGCCATGGTTTCTGCAATTTTTCCTGGCCGTAGTGGTCGCGGACATCGCTGAATATTTTATTCATTTGGCTTTGCATAAAGTGCCGTTTCTTTGGCGTTTTCACGCCGTTCACCATTCTTCGAAGGCGCTTGACTGGATTGCGGGCTCACGCTCCCACTTTGTGGACGACACACTTGTGCGCGGATTTATCCTGGCTCCGCTCATGCTCGGATTTTCGCAATCGATCATTGTGGCGTATTTGATTTTTGTCACTCTTCACGCCACATGGACTCATTGCAATTTCGGTCCCAATGCTAAATGGCTTGAAAAGTATTTGGTTATGCCCAGATATCATCATTGGCATCATACTTCTCAAAAAGAAGGCATCGATAAGAACTTTGCAATTCATTTTCCGTGGATTGATAAAATTTTTGGCACTTATTACTATCCAGAAGCGTGGCCGGAAGTTTACGGCCTAGACGGCGAAAAAATTGCGCCTGGCTTTTTTAGGCAAACCATTGAGCCGTTTACAAAAAGAAAAAGAACGCCCTAAAAATCTAGTACGCCCAATGGGACGTCCTGGGGTAACTCCGCACCCGTTCTCGTTGGTTTCACCAAGCCCAAATATTTCATAAGTTTGACGGTTAGAAATCCAAAGTCGTATTCAGATTTGTCGTGGCTCAGCCGCAAAAGTCCCTCATAGTGGTGATGATTATTTTGCAAGCAAGCGCTAAAGGTCGCCGTTACCGGCAGCCACTCGCCGATATTCATGGCGTTGTCTTCTTCATCGTTGTACCGTCGGTATCCAAAATTTCGGGTGTGGGTCCAATAGTTCTGAATCATGTTTACCCACAGTGCAAAAATTCGGATTCCAACCCACATCACCAGCACAAACTTCAGATCTCCAACTAACTTCCAGAAGAGATAAAAACTAAAGGCTTGTGAAAGTATGGCAAAAAACGGGTTCGCAGCGATCCGAAAAGTCCGAGACTTTAAAATCTTGTCGCCGGCCAAATTCTCAGTGCATTGATACGGCATCACACAGAGATATAGAGTTCGCCAAAAACCATCGTCTGAAAGTTTATTGGGATCCCCGGGATGGTCAGCATGTTTATGATGCAATCGATGGCGATTCACCCAGGCGATCGGATCTACATAGAGCCCGAAGATGTTATTCACGACCGCGACGACTTTTATGAACCATTCCTTGTAGTCGAGTGAACGATGTGCGATTCCCAAATGAAGAACATCGGCCAAATACAACCCGCCAAGAAACCAGCAAAAGATAAAATAAACTCCGCCTACCAATATTCCAATCCAAGGTCCCAAATGAGCTGGGGCGAAATACATACAAGCCAGCATGTAGGAAGAGATAATCAAATAGCCTGTGATGTTGTAGATTTTCATGATGACTCCCCGTGCGGCTATTCAAACAGAAATTGGAGCCCCTTTCAAATAACAAGTTACAGAGTAAGCGGCTTGTACTGCACCCTTACAAAACTAGACATCTGGGGTCTGCCGATTCTATGGTGGGCCAAGTAGAACGTCGTTACTTCAGCAAATAAACAAACGAGGCAAGGCGCTTTTGCTTGCTGATGAAAACGTCACCCACACAACAATCCCATCGTAAAGCAGAAAGAGTATGAGTCGCGATCTTCTCATTGGTTATTGCCCTCGAACACGTCGCAGCGTACACAAGGCAACTCTTTTACGAAGGTAAGTAGGCAAGCGATTGGAGCAGGGGCAGATTCTGGCAGTAACATCGGGACCAGTGGCCGAAACGGCAGCAGGCGAAGATGAACTGCGCGCAAAGAAAGAAAGCCTTGGCCACTGGGGGCGAATCCACATCGTTCCGATGATCTTTCCGCTGGTTGTACTGTTGATGGCAGCGGGGATTGCGGAAGAGCAATTGGCGGTGGCGACCGCGATGGTCGTGGCATCCTTCGCGTGTTCAAGCGCAAGGATTATATTCAGCGAGAAGCAGCGGCCATGCCGTATACATAAAGGACCTAGAGGGACAGTTACGTCATCGTAAACCCGCCTTTCGCATTCTTTTTCCCCTGATCGAGTCAGTGCAAACGCCGCAGTCCTCGTCAGATTTTTCAGACGAGTCCTATTCCGGCGGAGAAACAGTGCTTTGGCGGAGGACGAACCGGCGGTGTGCGACCTCGTGCGCGCTATTTTGACGTCGCGCTGATATACTGTGCTCTCCGCACGCCTCCCTCAAGAAGCTGAACGGATTGCCCGGACACACTAGAGGAAAATCGATCTGCTGTTGACCGACGTCATTATGCCTGGGATGAGCGGGCGGAACTCTCCAAGCGGATTGCAATGCGCGTTCCCGGCGTAAGGTGCTGTTATGTCCGGCTACGTCGACGATTCAGTCGTGCGCCAGGCGATCAGCGAAAACGAGACAGCCTTTCTGCAAAAGCCGTTCACTCCCCCTAAGCCTGGCAAAAAAAGTGAGGGAAGTGCTTGACGGCGCGGCCGTCCGTTGAAACGTCTCAAAACGCGCTGCTTTGGTCGCTTCGGTCCAAGGCAACGCGCGGTATGCCAAAGCAGAAAAAAATGTACGACTTTGCTGCCAATTTGGCGAGTGTCAGCGACGCGCGCGATCTTTGCGGACGGCCTCGTCGATGAGGGCATCGAGCTCATTGCGCGTGAGGGAGACGTGAGCGCCGGAGGATTCGCCGGTGTCGTTGGTTTCGGGAAGTTCGGCGCCTCCGCCCGGCGGCGGCGTGACGAAATACCTAGCGCGCGCAGCCATTAACTTTGCGACTTCGCGACCTGAGAGAAGGACCGGGCCACCCGCCAACTCCGCGGAAAGCACGATCCTTGCGAAATGCTCGATGGTTTCCATGCGAAAGAAAGCCGTTAGCAGATCCGGACCGCAGGTGACCGCGCCATGATTCGCCAGGAGTAAAGCGTCGTAGTGCGGGACGAAGGGTTCGATCGCGTCGCTGAGCTCCGGCGTCCCGGGAGTGGCATAGCGCACGAGCGGGATCTGCCCGAGGCCGATAATCACTTCCGGCAATAGAGCTTGATTCAGGGAACGCCCGGCCGCGGCAAACCCTGTGGCTGTGGGCGGATGCGCGTGACAGATGGCATTCACATCGGGCCGCATGCGGTAAAACAGCAGGTGCATGCCAATTTCGGATGAGAGTTTGCGTTCGCCGGCAAGCTGACGTCCTTCCAGATTCGTGATCACCAGGTCTTGCGGCTCAAGCATGCCCTTGTTCATGCACGTCGGAGTGCTGAGGACACGGTTTTCGTCGAGGCGAACGGAGATGTTGCCTTCGCAAGCGACGATGAAACCGCGGTCGTACATCCACTTCCCCGCCGTGCAAATTTCGCGGCGGTGTTGTTCTTCGCTTTTCTCGTGGGTGGGCCAGAGGGAGTTGGTAGTCATCGCACGCACTTCTTCCTTGCCCGGGATTTCTCCAGGCCTTTGCTCTGCCCCCCAGCAAAGTAAACTCTTGGACCCCGAATGGCTGGAATCCAGAGGCGCACTTTATCACACTAGGCGTAGATTCCGCGCAATTTTAGCGCGCTGCCGACGCGGTCAATAGCGAGCATATAAGCGGCAATGCGGTTATTTACTTTGTGCGTCTCCGCATAGCGGACGACTTCGTCAAAGGCGTTTTCCATGACGTCGAGAAGGCGCTCGTTGACCTCGCTTTCGCGCCAAAAGAAGCCCTGCCGGTCCTGAACCCATTCGAAATAGCTGACGGTGACGCCGCCGGCGTTGCCAAGAATATCCGGCACGGTGAAGATGCCTTTGGCGTCGACAATAGCGTCGGCTTGCCAGGTGGTGGGGCCGTTGGCGCCTTCGCAGAGAATCCGCGCCTGGACCTGATGAGCGTTTTGTTCGGTGATTTGGTTTTCGATGGCGGCGGGAATGGCTATTTCGCAAGGTTGAAAGAGAACGTCGCGCGCAGACATTTTCGCGCCGCCGCCGGGAAAATCATGAAGCGGTTTTTTCTGCGAGTAGACCCAGTCGATCACTTTCGTAACATCAAAGCCGTTTTCGTTATACAGGCCGCCGCCGATGTCAGCAAGGCCAACGATTTTGTAGCCCGCTTTCTGCATGAGCTGCGCGGCTAGGGATCCTACGTTGCCAAAACCTTGGACTACGACTCGGCAGCCTTCCTTCTTGATACCGAGTTTGTCGAGCGCTTTGTCGCAGCAGATCATGACGCCGCGGCCAGTGGCTTCGCGTCTTCCGCGGGAGCCTCCAAGTTCGATCGGCTTGCCGGTGACAACGGCGGTCGTGGCTTCGCCAACGTGCATCGCGTAAGTGTCCATCACCCATGCCATGGTCTGCTCGTTGGAGCCGATGTCCGGGGCGGGAACATCGCGCTCCGGGCCGAGCCAGTCAGCGAGTTCCGCCGTGTAACGGCGAGTGAGTCGCTCCAATTCGCCCCGCGAAAGTTTGCGCGGATCGCAAATGATGCCGCCTTTGGCGCCGCCGAATGGAATATTCACCACCGCGCACTTCCAGGTCATCCACGTGGCCAGCGCACGCACTTCGTCGAGAGAAACATCGGGAGCAAACCGGATGCCACCCTTGCCCGGGCCGCGCACCGTGGAATGGAGAACGCGGTAACCAACAAAGACTTCGAGCTGACCGTTGTCCATGCCAACGGGAATGTAGAGCGTGATCTCCTTTTTGGGATATTTGAGATAGCGATAAAGTCCTTGCTCGAGTCCCAGTTTTTGCGCGGCTACTTCGAAGCGCGCTTCCGCGTTCTGGTAGACATTCATTTCTTCCGGTACTGGGGCTTGCGGCATGCGGGACTCTCCTTTGAAGCGACGACGGCAGCAAAACAGTCCACAATTCGCAGTTCGGCCGCGAAAGGAAATCAGGACCGACTTGCAAGGCCAAGAGAGAGGGCTGGCGGTCTACCCCGTGCGTGAAACTGACTTGAACGGTCCGCCAGACTCGCTTTTGGCCGGGTCGCCAGTATACGAACCTGCTCCCTCGGCTGCAAGGGAGAGGGACTTCGAACGCTCCTGAGGAATAATTTGGGTCGGCCGTCGAGTGTTTAGCGTCAAGTCAGGGATTTAAGAGTTTCTTCGATGAGATAGGAGGTTCCCTGGTAAGGATCGCCAGGACTGTCGAACTCCATGGAACAGTAACCTTTGTAATTGCTGTTTTTGAGAATGGCGAAGGTCCTCGCCATGTCTACGTGAACTAGTTGCCCCTTTTCATCGGCTTCCATGGCCTTCACGTGGCAGATGCTGTACGCGTGTTTGAACATCGCCTCGATGCCTTTGTAGGCGTATTCCGTCTTGCCGGTGGTCAGGGTATTCGCGAAATCCGGATTTGTGTGCAGCCAGGGACTGTTCACTTTTTCAATGATGCTGACGATGAAGAAGGGATCTTCGCTGATAGGATTGTCGTTCTCGAGATTTACGAGGATATTTTTCGCAGCGCCGTACTCCGCCACGCGCAGGAGAGTGTCGGCAGCGCGATCTAAATCGGGCTTCGAATCCTTAGCTGGCGGCATGTTCGTGCGGACGCTCGGTGAGCCAACGGTTGCGGCAATGTCGATCCATTGCTTGCTGAAGGCGACAGCTTTTTCGCGTTCGGCCTTATCCGCCGCGTAGGGGCTGTCCTCACCGTCGACGGCAACATTGACCATGGCGCAGCCGTTTTTTTCGACAATCGAACGAAGATCGTTCAGATATTTTGCATCGAGCGAACGGAAATGCTCGCTCCACGGTTCAACCTTATTAATGTTGAATTTCGATTTGACGAAAATCACGAAATTCTTCAAATCCATCTTGGGGATTCTCGTGGGATAAGGCTTATCGTGAGCCCCAGCGGTGGTTTCGCGGAAGGGATAGGAGGCAATCGCGATGCGATCGCGGGGCGCGGAAGGAAATTGCAAGTTGGGGCTGCTGCTCACGGCGATTGCGGTCTTCAAGCATGGCCATAGCAGGGTTGTGGCTGCGGTGGCAGCGGACTTCGCAAGGAAATGTCTCCGAGTGGTGGGCGCCAAAGCGGCGCCAGTCTAGCAGAATGAACTCGGAAGCGCTATGTAGAGAGTGATACGAAATTGGGCAAGTCTTGGCATTTGGAGACGCGAATCGCAACCGGAAGTTACGGATACAGGCTCTGCTATAATCCGCTCGATTTTTGAGTGAAGCGGGGTTTCCGGAGGCGAAAAATGAAACGCACGCTGTTTGTTCTACTCGGCCTTTTCTCATTGGTTGTGCCAAGAGCGGCCTTCGGTCAGACACCCACTGATTTGCTCTCCGAGCTGACAAAACCTCATGAATACATTCTAAAACGAGTCTCGAGTTACGACCGAACGGGCGGCAATGATGACTACCGACCGCTTGCCCCAGGGGAAACGCTCACGTTGCTCGTCGAAGCCGGGCCTGGCGAAATCTCGCATGTATGGATCACCATCGCGAGCGATGAGAGATTCCATTTGAAAAAGATGGTGCTGCGCATGTACTGGGACAGCGAAAGTTCACCCAGTGTGGAAGCGCCGGTTGGCGACTTTTTCGGGCTGGGCCTAGGGGAATATTTCCTTTATCAGTCCGCGCCGCTTTCGGTGGGTGGCGACAAAGCGCTGAACTGTTTTTTCCCAATGCCATTTCAAAAACACGCACGCATAACGCTTACGAACGAAGGACAAGAGCGCGCGGGGGCGATTTATTGGAACATTGACCTACGGAGCTACAAATCGGCGGTGCCGGCAGACACACTTTATTTTCATGCGCAGTACCGGCAGGCAACTCCGAACAAAGCATTTCCCGATAACAAGATCAATTTAGACGGCAAGGAAAATTATGTCTGGATGGAAGCGACGGGGCGCGGGCACTTTGCTGGAGTAACTATGTCCGTGCTCGAAAATCAGGATGGTTGGTGGGGAGAAGGCGACGACATGTTCTTTGTGGACGGCGAGAAGCTGCCGTCCATCAACGGAACAGGTTCGGAGGATTATTTTCTGGGCGCTTGGGACTTTGGAGGCAAGCCTTTTGCTTACGCCTTATTCGGAGCGCCAATGGTTGGCGCGGAATTCCAGGGCGGCCGATGGTCCGTTTATCGCTTCCATCTCGACTCACCGATCCCGTTTACGAAATCTTTGCGCGCCACGATCGAACATGGGCATGCGAACGATCGCGGAGACAACTTCTATTCAGTCGCCTACTGGTATCAGAACGAACCCCACGGAATTTTCCCTGTGCTGCCAGCCGTGGAAACTCGACTGCCGCGGGTTTTTCCTGCCTCAAGCGGTCAAAGATGACAGGAAGCAGGGTTATGGATGGCTAACACGCCTGAGCGCAGAACAATAAATTATTGCGGACGGAACTGCAGCGTGACCGTCAGGTGCATCGACACTGGTTTGCCATCGAGGGATGCCGGCTGATACTTCCACTGGCGGACGGCGACCATTGCCGCTTGATGTAGCAGCGCGGGGCCGGAAATGACTTTCACCGTCGTGACGTGTCCGGTTTCGTCGATCGACGCATCGATGACTACATTGCCAGACACGTGCTGGTTTTTCGCCAAGATCGGATAGACCGGAGCTACGGAACTTATCAACTTCGCAGCCTTTACATCTCCGCCGACGGGAAGCGGTGCTTCGGGAGCGGTAGGCTGCTTTCCGTTACCCGCCGCGAGTCCGGAGTCCAGTCCGCCCGCATTCGCATCCGCGTTGCTCGAAGAGATCGTTGGAGCCTCCGCATCATCATCCTGCGCAGCCGCAGGGCGATTCATCGTAGGGCTGGCCAAGTGGACATCGCCGAGAGCGGGCTTCTTGGGCTCTGGTTCCGCAGGAGGCCGCGAAATGCGCTCGGTGGCGGCTGCGGGAATCGTCGTGCCTGAGCCGCGTGTGTTGTCTCGAGTCACGGGAGCAGGTTGCGGATTCTGCGGAGCTCGGATGAAAGGCGCGCTGGCGGCGGGCGCATTCGAAACCGGCGTGGCGTTCGAGCTGGAGTTTGATTGAGGCGCGGCCGCGGAAAGTTGCGATGCGGGTTGTGACACGGGCTGCGCTGCGGCAGGGGCTGGAGAACTAGTTTGAGAGCTCGGTGCTGACGTGAAAGGCGCGCCTGTGCCCTGAGCCGCCTTCGTCGGTTGCAAGAAATACCACACGCCTCCTGCGGCCAGCAAAACAGCCGCGGCTATCGCACCGTACAAGACTCCTTTTTTGCCGGAGCCGCCTGAACGCTCATGGGTGATTATTGGTTCATCGAGCGGGAGCAGGCTGCCGAAAGCTGGCAGCGCGGATTCGGGAATGGTTTCCACTGCGGTTATGGGCAGAGGCTCTGAGGAACGCTCTTCTTGTGCGGCAATCTCGGAGAGCTGTTTGGCTTTTTCGGGTTCGGCGAGGTCTGGCGGTGCGGGAGTGGCGGCGTTACGGGCCAAAGGTTCGAGCCACGAAGGTATTTTCACCTCTTCCGTGTCCAGCGATGACTTGATCGGCAGAGGCGGAGTTTTTGCAGGCGGAGCAGCCTTGACCGGAACGGGCTCGGACTTGGCAATTTCGAATATCTGAGAAACCGCGCCCGAAACAGCCTTTGGATCGAGAGCGGGCACTGTGGGCGCTGGAGCTGCTGGCTTTGTGGCCGGCGTAGCACTAAAGAGCATAGAAGAGAGCTGTTCCTGAAGCCGCGCCGCTTGGAGTTTCAACTCTTCGGTCGAGTCCTGGCCGGCGGCGCTTGGTGGCCGCAGTTTGTTTTCAGCCGTGGGAGCGGCCGATTGCGGTGTAGACGCTGTCACAGCTGGCGGCACCTCTGGCGCGCTCAGGAGACTCGCAAGGGAAGACGCCAGCGAAGAAGTGATTGTGGGAGCTGGCGCAACCGGCACGTCGGTTTTATTCGCAAGCGGAGTTACGGGCGCCGCGGTATTTTGGACGGACGGCGCGTGTAGTCTCGGGGACGCAGGCGCAATCACACTCATCTCGGCAGGGCGGGGCTGCGGCGCAGGCTTGATCTCAGAAATTTTCGGTGCGCTGACGACGGGGCTCACAGGCTTTAGTGCAGATGAGATAGGAGCAACCGGATTGCCTTTGGCCGCGGCCGGAAGCGTTGTAACCGGCGCAACGGCGGGAGTCTGCGCTCCGATGCGATCTGAGGGGAAACGCATCCCCCAGAAGCCAACGACCGACTCCGTGAATTCGAGTTCCACATAGCCGCTGACACTCTTGTAATTCTTCGATTTCACGACCTGGCAGACCACTTCCTTCTTTGTTTTTTCGTTCGTGAGGAAGAGCAATTGGCCTGCGGACACCGGCGAACCCAGCCGAATGACGGCGCCGTTGCCGAAAACAAGGACGGTCTTTGTGGTTTCAGAAAATGGCTCGCGCTTATCGCTACCTTCAACCGTTCGAGCGCCGTTGACGGTTACCGGGACTTCCAGAGCGACAGGCTGCGGCCTGCTCCCCGTAGCCGTATCTTCATGGCGCGGGCCGGCGGCGACCGAAACACCGGAGCCTGTCTCTGGAGCGGCGGTTAGGACTTCATTTTCTTTGCTGCTAGGCGCCATTTGGGTGCTCACTTCGTGCGTAAAGTTTTGTTCGGATACTGGATGGACGGGGCTTTCCCGGAACTTCTATATGTTCTTCTTCGCCCATGCTCTGCAGCCATAGTACGGGCGTACCAACAGGGAAACACCTGTGCCGAAGGACAGGCGTGTTGTGGGCGGAAACTGCTCTAACGACTCAGCGGCGGGCGGAATTGCTCGTCGATTTCAACCTGGTACCCGGTGACGAGCTTGTTGGTCTCGTTGGCCATGCCGATGACGGCCTGTAACTCGGCAAACATGGCATCGGTCATGCCTTTTTTGAAAGCGGAGGCGGTGTGCGAGGCGATGCAATAGTGGCAATTGTTGGTTACGCTGACGGCGACGTAAATAAGTTCCTTGGTTAGCGGATCGAGGGCGCCCGGACCCATAATTTGTTTGATGCTTTCCCAGGTGCGTTTCAGAGTGCCGGGGTCGTGAGCGATGGCCTTCCAGAAATTGTTGATCCAATCGGTCTTGCGCGTGGCCATGATGTCGTCATAGACGGCGCGAACTTCCGGGTTCGCGTCTGCATACTCAATGAGGCCAAAGGTCGCCATGCGATTCTCCCAAAACGAGGTTCTCAAAGTTTCGAAGGAACAGTGATCGCGGAAACGTTAGCAAGAACCAGCGGTCTTGGCCAGAAAATCGGCGAGGCATCCATTTCGATCCGCTCTTACCTCCTTTCCTGTTGAGCAAAAACTGTCCGGCCTCGCGACATTTCGTCCCATGAGCGGACAGCCGAGGGCAGACATGGGCTCGCGTAGACAGGTAAACCTTCTGAAACCTGCAAGTTGCGATTCCTTCGCTTGACACGGAACCTGCAAACGAACTATAACGTATCACGATATAGTCTTCCATCAGTCGATAGAGGCGCGCAATCCGGATTGCAGTGGAGCCGCCAGGTGAAAACGTGACGAAAAAGCGAGAAACCGAATCGTTCCTGCCTCTAACACCAGCGATGTTTCATATCCTGCTGGCGCTGGCCGACGGCGAGAAGCACGGATATGCCATTTTGAAAGAGGTCGCGCGGCGTACCGACGATAAGGTGCGGCTGAGCGCCGGGACGCTCTATGGGAATTTGGCGCGGCTGGAAAGCGCAGGGCTTATCGCGGAATCCGATCACCGGCCGGAGGTGGTGCTCGACGACGAGCGGCGTCGCTATTACCTCCTCACGGAATTTGGACGCGAAGTGGCAGTTGCCGAAGCGGAGCGCATGGAAGAGGCGCTCGGCCAGGCGCGCGCCAAAAAGCTTTTCCGAAAACCAAAACTTGCTTAGCGAGGAATGACTGTCATGGGAAAAGAGACCCTGCCGTTTTCGCAAAGGCTGTTTCGAGCACTGGTTCGCGTGTTGCCGTTCGACTTCCGTACAAATTATGAAGGCGAGATGGAAGGCGTCTTTAGAGAGCAGCAGCGCGAGGTGGACGAGCGCGGCGGCTTGCTGGTGGCGCTCAACCTCTGGAAAGAAACCATCGTTGGGATTTTCACTACGGCTCCGCGCGAGCACTGGCAAATCCTGACAAGTGACTGCAGTTATGCCATCCGCATGATGCGGAAGAATCCCGGGTTCACCGCGGTTGCCATTCTCACACTGGCCCTGGGCATCGGGGCGAACACCGCCATCTTCAGTGTGGTGCACTCTGTGCTGCTGAGGCCGCTTCCCTATCCCCAAGGACAGCAACTCATTTTCATCCGTCAGCAGGAAACGAAGCTGGGCATCCCCGATCTGTCGTTTTCGGTGAAGGAGATCGTGGACTATCGCGCGCAAAACCGCACGCTCTCGGGACTGGTGGAATACCACGCCATGTCCTTCACACTCTTTGGCCATGGAGATCCAGAGCGAGTGCGGACTGGCGTCGTTTCCGCCAACTATTTTGACCTGTTCGGCGTCCAGCCGCTCCTTGGGCGCACATTTTTGCCGGAAGATGACAAGCTAGGCGCGCCGCCTGTCCTTCTTCTCAGCTACGAATACTGGAAAAATAATTTCGGTTCCGATCCCGAGATCGTCGGCAAGACGTTCGAAATGAACGACAAAGTGCACACAGTTGTGGGTGTTCTTCCGCCCGTGCCGCAATATCCAAATGAGAATGACGTCTACATGGCGACTTCGGCGTGCCCTTTTCGCTCCTCGCAGATGCATCTCGAAGACCGCGACATGCGCATGATGGAAGTCTTCGGGCGATTGAAGCCCGGAGTAACCGTAGCGCAGGCAAACGCGGATGTCTCCACAATTGCCGCCGGGTTGAAAGCGGCTTATCCAAAATCGTACCCCGACAATGTGGGTTTCACCTCCTCGGCCGCGCCGTTACAGGAGGAACTGACCCGTGAAGCGCGACCCACTTTGCTTCTTCTCCTCGCTGCGGCGGCCTTCGTACTGCTCATCGCCTGCGCCAATGTCGCCAACCTGACGCTTGCTCGGATGGCGAAGCGCGAACGCGAACTCGCCGTGCGTAGCGCACTCGGAGCGGGTCGAAGCCGGATCCTGCGGCAGCTTTTGACGGAAAGCTTTCTCCTGGCAATTGTGGGCGGCTTTCTAGGTTTGATGTTGGCCTACGGGAGCTTGGAGCTTCTTACGGACTTTGTGGGACGGCTGACGCCGCGCGCCCGCGAAATTCACATTGACTCCGGAGTTTTGCTGTTTGCGCTTGTAGCCGCGCTGGGCACAAGCATGGTTTTTGGGACGCTGTCGGCGCTCTTCTCTCGAGCAAATCTTACTTCCAGCCTGAAAGAAGGGAGCAGCGGAGCAGGATCCGGCTACCAGCACAGTCGCGTGCGCAGCGCGCTCATCGTTTGTCAAATTGCTTTTTCGTTCATGCTGCTCATCGGCGCAGGACTGATGATGCGCAGCCTTTTCAAAATGCAGCAGGTGGATGCCGGCATCGTCCCGCAACGTGTTCTCGCTATGAGGATCGCTTTCAATTGGTCGAAATACAACGCAGCCGATAAAACACGCGTAGTCATTCAAAAACTTCTCGATCGCGTGAAATCGGAGCCAGGCGTTCTTTCGGCGGCCATCTCGAGCAGGTACCCGTTCGAACCCGAGACGATTACCGGCGGCCCCGAATCGGTCTCCTTCTCCTTCCAAATCGAGGGACAGCATTTAGAGCCCGGCCAGGCTCCGCCAGTCAGCACGTACGCGGCAGTCTCTCCCGACTACTTCAAGACCTTGGGCATTCCGCTAAAGGCCGGCAGGATGCTGGCGGATACGGATTCAGACGACCTCAAAGCGCCTCAAGTGGCGCTCATCAATGAGGCAGCGAGGCACCGATTCTGGCCCAACGAAGATTCGCTGGGGAAGCGCGTTTCCGCCGATGGCGGAGAGCACTGGGCGACGATCGTTGGAATCGTCGGGGACGTTCGGGAATTTGGATTGGATCATGCCCCATCACCGGAATTCTATGGTCCGCAGGCAGAGGGTCCGCAGCCTGGAAACTTGATTGTTCGCACAGCGGTGGAACCCCAAAGCATGTCGCGAGCATTGACACGCGCGATTCACGAAGTCGATTCGCAGACGGCGGTTACGCACATCCTAACTTTGGAACAGGCGCGCTATGAATCGATGGCCTCGCCGCGGGTAACGGCAAGCCTTTTGAGCATTTTTGCGGGACTGGCACTGGTGATCGCAACCGCAGGCATCGGCGGCATCATGGCCCTGATGGTCAGCCAGCGCGTGCGGGAAATTGGAATTCGCATTGCACTCGGCGCTCGCCCATCAAGCATTCTTCAAATGGTGCTCGGGCAAGGCATGTTGCTGGCTGTTGTGGGAGTAGGAATTGGAATCGCCGGCGCCGTCGCTTTGACGGGGCTCGTGAAATCGCTCTTGTTTGAAGTGCCGCCAACCGATGTGCTGACATTTAGTGGCGTTGGCCTGACACTTCTGACAGCCGCAGCGCTCGCGAGCTACTTACCAGCGCGCCGCGCTGCCGCGGTCGATCCAAACGTGGCGCTTCGCGCGGACTAACTCCTAACTTCTTCAAAAACACAGCGGCGTCAAAACTCAAATTGATCTTAGGGGGACAGAAATTCCTCGAGGAGAAGACGCGCGAGACGCGGAGGATGGTGCCGGATGACGCCGTGCTCTTCGAGCAGATTGTCGAGAACGACGCGATAGCCGAGCTTCTGAAGCTCGGGCAGGTCAACGACAACCTGCTCCGCTCCCTGACTCCGATAGCGCTTGGCGACTTCCGGCGAAACAGGCCGGCGGTTGGCCACCACCCAGTCCACGACGGAGCGCGGCGTGTGGTGGCGGATGGCGCGCAAATGATCGGCTAGTGAGTACGCGGCGGTCTCGCCCGGCTGCGTCATAAGATTCGCGATGTAAACCCGCTGAGCTGCGGACTTGGCAATCGCGGCGGCAATTTCCGGGATGAGGAGATTCGGAAGAATGCTGGTGTAGAGCGAGCCGGGACCGAGAAGAATCAAGTCGGCTTCGCGAATAGCATCGATAACCGCGGGAAAGGGCGGAACACGCCGGGGAGAAAGCGAGATTTTTTCTATCGGCGTTTTGCTGGCGGAAATGCGCGTTTCTCCGTGAACGATGCGGCCACTGGTGAGTTTGGCGACGAGTTGGACGTTGGACAGCGTCGAAGGAAAGATGCGTCCGCGAATGGCGAGGACTTTGCTGCTCACGCGAATGGCCTCCGCGAAATCTCCGGTGACGTGTGTGAGAGCCGCGAGGAAGAGATTTCCGAAATTGTGGCCGATAAGCCCGCGTCCGGCATGAAAGCGGTATTGAAACAGTCGGCCAAGAAGAGCTTCATCTTTCGAAAGCGCAACCATGCAATTGCGGATGTCGCCTGGTGGAAGAACTCGATTCTCACGGCGAAGACGGCCAGAGCTGCCGCCATCATCGGTAACAGTAACAATCGCCGTCAGTTCTGTTATGGGCCGCAGAGAATTGGGATGCTCGTCACTGCGGCGGACGACATACTCCTTGAGCCCACGGAGAAGAGTGGAAAGTCCGGTTCCCCCGCCGAGAGCTACGACGCGGAATCCGCGAGAGAGGCGTTTCGGTTTGAGCGCTTTTTTCTTCACCGGATGACGTAGTGAAACCTGGCGACGAATCGTTTCGTTCGAGGCGTGTTTCTCCGACCCTACACTAGCCAACAACTATAGTACTGCGTTGAGACTCTTTCCTATCAGGCCGCAATTTGCAATTGGGATTTTACTTTAGGCGCGTTCCGGTTCGCGGGCAAGAAATCCACATCATAAAGCTTAGCCGGCAGTGCCATCTTTCTCCGGATAGAGAAGCTCGGTAAAGCGAGGATCCTCCTGGAGGAAAGCGAAGTCTTCATCGTTGCGCGCGTGATAGCGGTTTTCGGGGCGGAGTTCGATAGCGACTTTAAGATTCGCCATTGCCGAATCCGCTTCGCCGGTAAGGCAATCGAGCGCGGCCAGCGCGTAGTGAATGTAATCCGATTTTGGTGAAGCTTTGCGCGCTTTAATCAGACTTTCGCGGGCATCGTCCCAGCGGCCGATGTTCATCATGCCCACGCCTCGCTGGTAATGTTCATCGGCGGTGCGCGGATTCTGCTCCGCGCTCGGCTTCATGCGCTGCTCGGCGATGCGCAGATGCATGCGCGCGCGGTCGGCAAGGCCCTTACTGGGTCCTTCGAGTACTTTTTCCAACTCTTGCTTGGCCTTGGCAAATTTCTGCTGATGGAAGAGGGCAAGCGCTTCGTCGTAGACTTTGAGCTGCGCCTGAACCAAAGGATCGACTAGCTCCACTCCGCCCCGCTGCGCGGGTGGCGGAGGAGGTAAGTTCTTTTTTTTCTGTGAGTTAGAATGGCCATGCGCCGCGCCTTTGCTATGCCCGGATGAGCCCGAAGAGGCTTTGCGCGCTTTTGCCATGCCGCGAATCGTAGCAGAGGAAAATGACGGCGTCAACGAGTGGTAGTGGGATTGCGAGGACACTCATGAGTTACCTCCCGGCGGCATAGAGCGAAAAAAGGGCATCGAAATGGGAGCCTTTTCGCGGAAACTGTAAGCAAGTTACCCGGCAGGGGACAGGTTCAGCCGGAATGCTGGCCTGCCAGCACCGCGTATGCTATAAATTTGTGGCCGAACTCTGGTTAGGAACAAGTGCCTTTCATCAACTTTCCTGCGCGCGAAATTAACTGCAAGCTCGTGTACTACGGTCCAGGTCTGGGCGGAAAAACCGCGAACCTTCAGTGGGTCTACGACCACACGGGGCAAAACCAGAAAGGCAAAATGGTGTCTCTGGCCACGGAGACGGACCGCACTCTCTTCTTCGATTTTCTTCCCTTGGATCTCGGAACGGTGCGCGGCTTCAAGACGCGTTTCCACCTCTATACCGTCCCCGGGCAGGTCTTCTATGAGGCCAGCCGCAAGCTGATCCTCAAGGGAGCGGACGGTGTGGTGTTCGTGGCTGATTCGCAGGAAGAGCGGCTCGACGCGAACTTCGAAACAATGGAAAACCTGCAGGAGCATCTGAAAGAGCACAACCTGAATTTCGGTACGATTCCGTACGTCCTGCAGTTGAACAAACGCGATTTGCCCAATGCCATGCCGGTGCCCGAGCTAACCAAGCAGCTCCAAAAAAAAGGCGAGCCGGTCCTCGAAGGAGTAGCCATTCAAGGCATCGGCGTATTTGAAACGCTGAAAGAAGTGGCCAAGCTGGTCCTCGCCGAGCTGAAAAAGGGTGGCTAAGTCAGCCTAGTTGAGCCGAAAGTTTATTTCGATCGGAGTGAGCACAGCTACCGGCTTTTCCCCGTTAGTCGCTGGTTTAAACTTCCATTGACTTACAGTTTTTATCGCCTGCTCATTCATACCGAACGGAATGCCTCTGAGAACGCGGATATCATCGGCTCGGCCGTTTTCCTGCACTGTCACCTGCAAGACCACGCTTCCATTAAATTTTGCCCTTCGCGCTTGGTCTGTGTATAGAGGCGAAGGGCAATAAATGCACTCCGGATGGCCAACCCCGTTTATTCCCGCTCTTACCGGCGTACCGCTCTGCTCGGCAATGTGCATGGCGGCGGGGCGCTCCGCGTCGTAAGGTTCGAAAGGGGTGAACGCCGCCTGCGGTACTGGGATCGCAATCAGCATTGCTTCCTGCGGCCCCACCTCGTCGTTGGAAATATTCAACAGCTCAGTCAATAGGCTGAAGTGATCGCCTAGCTGCTCGATCATGCCGAGGAGTACGGCGTTGGCTTGAAACTCGGTGGCAAGCCAGCGAGCGGCCTCTCGCTCTTTTAGAGCGCTGGACGGAATGTGCTCGCGAGCAAGATAGTGCTGGAGGCGGCTCCGGTCAACGATTTGAATGCCGTTTCCCTGAGCAAGAAGTTCAGCCGAAATGGAATCGGCCAGCTGAATGCCGAGCTGCGAAGTGGAGCCAGGTGGGTTTGTGAAATTTGTGACGAGGATCGTGCAACTGTTAGGACGACACTCGGCCCGGTGGGCTCTTTTAAGAATGCGGGCTGCTAAGGCCTTCAGTTCCGTGCGATAGGGCGAATTCGATTCGGGCCGGTTCTGCTGATCTCGCGCAAAGGACGAGCCAACGGCAAGAAAACAGAAGATAGTTACAAGAACAAGACAATGAGGAACGCGGCCACATCGCAACATTTGGGCAGCTTAACACAACGATACGTGATGCCGTTTAGCCTCGATGCTTTTCACGGAACACCGAATAAAGGGACGAGCTTGGATTGAACCTCAGAAATTCAGTCTCACTAATAAAGCTGAAACTCAATGTCGACGGGGACGCGGACCGGGACAGACTGTCCATGAAACTTGGCAGGCTTGAATTTCCACTTCTGAACGGCGTCGATCGCCTTTTGCGTAAGCGAAAAAGGCGCCCCCTTCAGGACCAGCACGGAATTAACGACGCCGTCCTTCGTAACGATCAGCGAGAGTTCTACCGTGCCGTGGTATTTCGCAGTGCGCGCGAGGTCGGTGTAATCCGGACTCGGGCAAAAAACGCAAACCGGCAGAGTGGCTCCGTCCACTCCCGGTTGAAGAATGCCAGGTTCAGCCGGAATGGCGCCCGGCGAGCGTTCGTAAGAAATGGCCGGTTGCTTCAAAAGTTGCTGGAGCGCCCCAGTCAATGGGAAC
>Ga0210403_10001384_pt1 | contig 23098 bp, 23 predicted proteins | sample IncBWC19MmetaG_FD_150863 | JGI IMG/M metagenome (GOLD analysis project Ga0210403, IMG submission 150863) | Forest soil microbial communities from Barre Woods Harvard Forest LTER site, Petersham, Massachusetts, United States - Inc-BW-C-19-M | ecosystem: Environmental > Terrestrial > Soil >... | reverse complement strand
CCCGGTTCTCAGATAAAAAGGCACGCCTACCCATCTCCAGTTGTCGATGTTCAGCTTTAAGGCCGCGAATGTTTCCGTCCTTGACTCGGGAGAAACGCCGGTCTCTGCGCGATACGAGGGTACTCGGTGGTCGCCGACTTCGCCTTCGCCGTATTGGCCGCGGACGCTATTGTGGAGCACATCCTCAGAATCCAGAGGCTGAATAGCGTGCAGGACCTTTGCCTGATCGTTGCGCACGGCGTCCGCCTCAAAAGAGACAGGAGACTCCATAGCTATAAGGCTAAGGAGCTGCATCACATGGTTTGGAACCATATCGCGGAGCGTACCCGCGGTATCGAAGTATCCGCCGCGTTGTTCCACTCCAACGGTTTCTGCGTTGGTGATCTGAACGTGGTCAATGTAACGGCGGTTCCAGATGGGTTCGAAAATAGCGTTGTCGAACCGGAAAACCAAGATGTTTTGCACCGTCTCTTTCCCCAAATAATGATCAATACGGTAAATCTGTTTCTCGGCCAGCACTTCTTTGATTTGGCGGTTCAAGGCCTTGGCAGACTCCAGATCATTGCCAAAAGGCTTTTCGATCACGACACGGCGCCACTTTCCTCCCTCCTCGTTCGATAGACCGGCTCTCCCCAACTGCTGAACGATCTGACCGAAAAACTTGGGTGAGGTGGCGAGATAAAAGAGGTAGTTGCCTTCAGTCTTGTATTCCCGATCGATTTCACTGAGTCGATCCGAGAGCACGGAATATGTGGCCGGATTCGCAAAGTCCCCGCGTTGGTAGTGGAGTCGCCGGGTGAACTCCTCACAAGCCTGGGTTTTCTGATCTTCAGCGTCCAAAAACTGGGTAACCTGTTCCCGAAATTGCTCTGGGCTCAACTCGTCGTGTGCGACACCTATGACCGCGAAGTTTCTGGGGAGCAACCTAAGTTTCACGAGGTTGTACAGTGCTGGAACCAATTTTCGCCTTGCTAAGTCGCCAGTCCCGCCGAACAGTACCATCGCACACGGACTCGCGGCCTTCCCAACCTGCTCTATTTCATTTTCCCCACTGGCATGTACTTCTATCGACATGAACTGATCGCCCCCTCAAGTACTGACCGCAGATATAAAAAGAATCGTGGGCTTCGTCTGGGCATGGAAGAGCCTTTGCGAACCGATGAAGTGTTGGAAACAGGCAGACAAGATGTTAGGCCAAAATAACGCAGAAATGGAAGTCCAACTCTTACTCTTCCACGCATAATTGAGAATTATTGTTCGGCCCTGGCAGAGGATTTTCGAACTTTCAGTTGAGCCTTATGTTTTTTAACTAACTCTTTCACCGGCTTGAGACTGAATTACGTCGGGTAGGTACACTCAGGCGGGTTGAGCCGAGGACCACGCTTTGCAATTACTCGGTGGAGGAGAACGGAGGCGCGTAGTCCGCGCCTCCATTTTTGATGGGAAAAAGAACGGACCGTTAGTTTTCGCCGCCGCCAGCGATGCCCTTGTTGACCAGAAGCTTGACCTCGGCCCTGCGATTCTCGCTCCGCCCCGAAGTTGTCTCGTTGGAGGCCGCGGGGTTGGTCTCACCCATTGCGCCAGGTGAGACAATGCGGCCAACTGGAACGCTGCACTCCTGAAGCAGATAGGCAACCACGGCTTGAGCGCGTTCCTTGCTTAACACTTGATTGCTGGAAGCCGTGCCCACCGAGTCGGCAAACGCCGCCACCTGGATCACGTAGCCCTTCTGGTAGGCGACAGCCTGCTTTGCTAAATCCGCAAGTGCTTGTTTGTCGTCCGACGAAATGCTGTAATCGCCAGTGCCGAAGTATACGGTGTGTTGGCCCTTCTCGACAAAGTCACCCAACTCCGAGAAGCGTTTCTCGGTGGATTGCGCGACTTCATCAATGCTGGCTTGATTGGATGCGATCTCTTGCTTAGCCGCCGCCATGGCCGCCTCGTTGGCCTCCTGGTTTGCCGCAATTTGCGCATCGGTCGCATTCTTATTGGCTTGGTAGGTCTGCATGTTCTGGGCTTGTTGTTGAGCGGTTGGGTTCAAGCCGGCCTGGATCACTTTGGCCAGGCTGAGATCATCTCGATCGAAGGTTATCGTTTCCGCCGTCACCTGGTTTTGATCACCCGTTCCCTCGAACTTTAGCTTGAGTCCCGGTATTAATACATCTTGACCCACTTGTTTCTTGCGGGCACCGAGCCCTACCGGGTGTTGCACTTTCGTATCAGCCGTGAGCATCACGCTTATGGCTGCATCGTCGTCAGTTTCCACTGTCAGGGTGTTTCCTGAGCGTAGAGTGATCACTCCTTTGCCTTTTACCTTGTCCCCGGCAAAAGCCGATCCCAAGCTCAAGAGGCATATTGCCAAAAGACTTGCTGCAATTCCGATTCTTCTGATGGTCATAAAGTCGTCTCCCCAATCTCTTGCGTCCAGCCCGAGCTGTAGACGCTTGTAATTTCACAGGGATGTTATCCAGAGTTTGCAGGTGCGCGGAACTGACAAAACTAACAGGCGGTGACGGCGAGAGGTATTAAATCAATTCATGATTGGTCGGGGCGAGAGGATTTGAACCTCCGACCCCCTGGTCCCGAACCAGGTGCGCTACCAGGCTGCGCTACGCCCCGACGAGGAAACCTGCGCGAAATTTGGAGTGAGGAAGCGCAGGGGCGATGACGAGCGCGATGGCCGTCCCGCGATGCGATTATAACACCGCGTTTTCGCTAGGATGCTGGAACGACTAGGCGGATTCGCAACACAGGACAGTTGAGCAGGATTAGCGAATGCTAATTCGGCTTGCGGTCTTTGCTGTCCGAAAGATACTGCAGCAGGGCGGTGTCAGCCGCGCTTTTGAATTTCTCCAAAAGCGATGCGTCGGTGCCGCGGTCGGAGGCCGACGGCTTTGGCATGATGCTCTGGCGCAATTCGTCTCCCGCCTCGGAATGGTTGGTCATAACTTGAATGTAGAACCAGAGGAAATGCCGCATCTGATCGAGCGCCGACTTCAGCACATGGAGCGAATCCATCTCCGGCAATTGAGTCAACGCTTCCAGCAACTCGGGATTGCCCGGAGCTTCCATGGCAGCGCAGTTCAGTTCTCTTTGGATAGCGCGCAGATCTTCGGTCACGCGCAGAATGCGGACATGAACTTCGTCCAAACAACCGTCTGTTGGCTTGGGCAATTGGTTCCTCACGACCAACTCAACATCTCATTCGAGAGCTTAAGCGAATAGATGTCCCACGGGCATGCGCTTTCGTAATTCTGGCAATTACTTTCGATGTGCGGATGCAATTTTGGACCTAAGAGCCATGACGGGCTGTCGAAAGTAACGATAGCTCTAGGCTAACGAGCCAGCAGCGCGGATTTCAGGCACTTCCACGATTCGGCTGCCCGACGGGGGATTTTCGACGGCATGGACCAAAGAGCGCGTCATCTGCGCCAAAGTAACCAGGCCGAGCCTGCGGGCGCCATCGCGAGTCATTGGAACCCGCTCCATAAGCCAGTAAACAGGGGTCAGGAAATAAGGCCAGCGGTGTCCCGGGCCGAGCACATACCAGGGGCGAACTATGGTTACATTCATGGAAGTCTGACGAAGAATGGTTTCGCATTCCGTCCTGACCTCGATGAACGCCTTCATCACGGGCGCAGGGTGGGCGACGCTGAGATAAACAAAATTCTGGATCCTAGCCTGGATCGCAGACTGGATTGCGCTCCGTCCCGAAGCGAGATCGATGGCACGGAACTGCGCTGCTTTGGATGGACTGGGATGCGAGACGCCTACCAGTTGCACGAAAGTCTCAGCAGGCGGTATCTGTGAGACGTAGGACGTGGAATCCAGCGCATCGCCAACGATCGTGGTGCAACCGACCGGAAGTTTGTTTTCGGATCCCGGTCGCACCAGCGCCCTCACTTCGTGTCCGCGCTCGAGCAGCGCAGAAATAAGAGGACGGCCCAGATATCCGGTACCGCCCGTGATAAAAACGGGCCGCCGACTATTCATGATCCGCAAGCGCTTCTCGTCAATCAGTACGCAGATCGAAGTGAAGCGGATTTCTTTTTGTTAATGATGCTGGGCTTCTCCAAATCCAGCAGCGCTTTTTTTCGTGCAACTCCCCAGCGGTAGCCGGCCAGATCGCCGCCTTCACGAACCACGCGATGACAGGGAATTGCCACCGCGATCCGGTTGGTTGCACAAGCTCGCGCCACTGCCCGAGCCGCGGTTGGCTGTCCAATATCTTTGGCGACATCGCTGTAGGAGCGCGTTTCGCCGAACGGTATTGATTGCAGATACGTCCACACGCGGCGTTGAAAAGCTGTCGCCTGGATGTCGAGAGGAAGTGCCCGATTCAGCTTCTGGCCAGCCAAGTGGCGCAGCAATTCCTGCGTCCATTCTTGTATCGAGTTGTCGTCGCGGCGGCGATTGGCAAATGGGAACTCATGTTTCAAGCCATGTTCAAGTTCCTCATCGGAGTCGGCGAATTGAATTGCGCAAATCCCTTTATCGGTGGCGGCCACGAGCATCCGCCCCAGCGGCGAATCGGTGCATGAGTAACGAATAGTTGTCGCGATCGACCCGCGCCGGTACTTGTCTGGTGACATGCCCAGATGAGACGCGGTACGCTCGTACAACCGGCTGCTCGAACTGTACCCAGCGTCATACATAGCACGCGTGACCGAATGACCCGCCTGCAAATTGCGCTTCAATTGCTTCATGCGGCATGACTCGGTGTAGGCGCGTGGAGTGACTCCGAGGACTGCTTTGAACACTCGCTGAAGATGGAATGGGCTCCTGTCAAAGGCGCTTCCCAGCTGAGATAACGTTATGGACTCATCCAGATGTTGTTCGATGTAGCGGCAAACCGACTTCATCAATTTGAGGTTAGCGTCGCCGTCGATGGCTCTGGGCTTGCAACGCAAACATGCCCGGTAGCCGGCCTTCTCCGCGGCATCCGGCGTTCGGAAGAATCTGACATTGGTTCGGCGCGGATGCTTGGCCGGACACGACGGCCGGCAATAGATACCGGTGGACGACACTGCGAATACGAACACGCCGTCCTGGGTACGGTCACGCGCAAGAACCGACTGCCAGTTGGGATCGGCGACTGCGTCCGTTGTCAACATCTCGATACGCGACTCTTCGCGCGATGGATTCAGGTGGAATAAAGTATTGGTCGTCATAGTGACCAAAGCTTATGCCTTCTATTTATGGTGGACTATCCGTATTTTGCGGTTAAACCGAAATTGTTGAGAAAATTTGTCAGGATTTTTTCCCGAACATGCCGTCGACCGAGAGTGAGCCTGCTCCCGCCAGCATTAGACACACATTTGCAGCAATCAGAGTTAGCGGGTATTCGATACCCGGCGTGAAAAAGCCGTTTTTCGCGTGGACAAAAATAATTGCTCCAGCCATATCGCACGCCAACAGGATTGCCGCAATGCGCGTCCCCGCGCCAAGTATAAGCGCCAGTCCGCCTAAGAACTCCACCAGCGTCACGACGACGGCTAACACCGCCGGAAGAGGGATACCTATGTGGCCAAACATTCCAGCTACTCCGGAAAAGCCAAATTTAAAAAGCTTTTGATATCCGTGTGCGAGAAAAACGATACCGACAGTTACGCGTAGCACAGTAAGGCCACAAGACCGCATCTTCAAAGTGTCCATTCGGTTCTCCTCTAACGCAGATTTAGATTCATTGATTCGCTGCTCGCGGTAGCGCTGGGAGCTTTTCCAGTACGTCAATCAAACCGCGAAGATCATTCTTGCTCACATCCCGCAATGCCCGGAGATGAAACTTTTCGATAGGCCGGTCCATTCGAGCAAGCAATTCCAGGCCAACTGGCGTAATGAATATCCTGATTATTCTTCGGTCACTTAGCCCCCGGCGCCGTGAAATAAGCCCACGGCGTTTCAGGCGGTCGAGCAGGCGCGTGATATCAGGGTCGCGGCTGATCATGCGATCCCCTATCTGGCTGCACGCCAATCCGCTTGGTCCGCCGCCGCGAAGAATCCGCAACGCATTGTACTGCGTCGGGGTCAGGTTATATTGCTTAAACAATTCCGCAATCCGGCGTTCCAATCTGTCGGCAGCGCGCAGTATAGCTATAACCGCCGCCTCTTCCAAAGTCGGAGAGTATTTAACCCACAGCCTACTGGTGCTAGAACTCATTTGTTGGAAGTATAATCGTGATAACGAATAATCTACAAGAACGTCATGCGCAGATTGGGAAAGAGGATGCCGGGAAGATGCCGGCTTGGCGTGAAGCTATTCGGTGAGGTGAACTTTTCGGCTGAGTTGGGCGCAGAGGTCTCGCGCTTTCGCGGGTTCTTTGATCGACACTAGGAATATCCGCCGGAGATCGGACCGGCTTAACAATCCGCTTTCGTAAGCGGAATACAGGCCCTGTCCAAGCAAGCGGCCTTCCGTGGTCGCACGGGAAGACGCGTCGCCGCAGACTGTGTCTTTGCCTCTGGAAGGCATTACACGACAGCTTAAAGCTGGAGCAACCTTATCTGCGGATTGCGCTCTTCGAACCCCGGATCGACCTCTGGGCCGCATGGAGGATCTCGGCTGTGAGAGTCGACAGAGTATTTGACATCCCAGATAACCCAAAGCCTGTTTGAGCGTCTCCGTATGAACGTAATCTTCAGACTCGCTCGGGAAATGAGTAGATGATTTCAGAGGCAAACCCTGGCATGCATGATGGAGAAAGCGTGCTGCCTCTTCTCCCGCATACCTGGTTTGGAATTCGCGAACGACGAAAACATTAAGCTGCGGCAAGTACACGCAGCCTCGATCTTTGAGTTGCATTAGGACCGACTTTGTTTCTCTCGCGGGGAAGCCTTCCCGAGACAGAAGCTTTCGGAGTTCTTGGTTGGACGGGCGCCGAACTTCGGGTAACAAATCAACCAGAAATCTCGGTTGAGTGCCGTTCGTGGAAGAGTGGCGGTTGATATCCAGAAAACGCAACAGTTCATCGATCAAACTGTAGATCGCGGGTGCGCAATCTTCTGCTTGATCTTCTTTACTCCAGCGGTCCAGACAAAGACGATAGCTCTCGTACTTTTCGATCGGTGTGGAATTGAACACGCAAACTGCATCGTTGTTTATGCTCACAGCTCGAACTGGCTGCGGCTCTTCACTGGCAGGCCAGTACAGAGCGTCCACATTTTGCAGGATGGTGAGAACGTTCTCACCCTTCAGTTGTTCGTGAACGAGCGCGGGGAGATGCGCGGGCGCCAAATGAGACTCGCCGATTAGGGTGATGATCACCGCCTCAGGATGGCGCGGCCGAATCTCAGCCATCTTGTGCGCCGCATGCCGATCGCGAGCGCTGATCTTGCGCAAATCCTCGCGGGGCATGCAGTCCAGCCCATATAAGCCGTGAGCGTGTTCACGAGCGGTTGAAATTAGATCGTAAAACGGTTCCCAATCGTATCCCCAGTCCAGGTCAAAACGAATACGCTGGCGAAGTTCAGATTCGCCGATTTCCCGTTTCCACCATTGATCAAGAATGTGCTGATCGCGCGAGAAAACAGTTTCGACTACCAGGACGACAGGACGATCCTTGATGTTTGCACGATCTCTTACCAATCTCGCGGCGAAATGTTGGCACGAAGGCAAGGCGTGGTAGTCGCCCACCAGAATCGAGTCAGCGCGGGCAATGCGGGCTGTCAGCTCTGAAGGATCCAGTACGCACTCGTACGAACGGAAAGCTTGGGCATAGTCCTGCAGATATTTTCGACGCCATGTTTGGTCACAGGCCCGGACGTGCGGCTCGACCCTTGCGAGCGGAGAGGCTTCGCGGTCGCGTCGGAAACTTGGGATGGTTGCCATTTATTTGCTTGGCTCAGTATTGGGAGGGCACGACTTCCAGTCGTGCCGCTAGTACCGTCGAGTAATGTTCGGCCCGACTGAAACTCGGGCCCTCCCGGTCTTTACATCTACTTTTTCTTCGACTTGCTGGGTAGCCGCAAACCGCGAGCTGTTTCTTGACTTCCCCTCCGCCCCGTCCCTATGCTTGCCGACGGAGAAAATCTATTGCCCACTCAACCTCCTGCGAACCTGACCGTTGCGACTACAGGCGCCAGCGGCTCGCTTTTTTTGAAGCACTTCCTACTTGCAGCCGAGCGGGACAAGCGAATTCAAAACATTAATTTCATTGCGTCCGACAGCGCTTTGCGCGTGATGGCCGAGGAACTTAATTTGAGAGGCCGCGATAAGCTGCTCACCCGGCTTCTCGGAAAGTCCTCTCGTAAAATTCATCAGCAATCGAACGCCGATATCGCGGCGAATGTCGCCAGCGGTTCTTATCCCGCCGATGCAATGGTCGTGATTCCATGCAGCGTCGGAACTCTGGCTCGCATCGCCAACGGCATTGCGTCGCGACTCATCGAGCGCGCCGCCGACGTGAGCCTCAAAGAGAAACGTCCGCTGATCCTGTGTGTCCGCGAAACTCCGCTTAATAAAATCCATATCCGCAACATGTACCGCGCCGCCGATGCTGGCGCGACGGTCTTCCCCTTGATCCCCGCTTTCTATAACCACCCCGCCACCGCCGATGACATGGCCCACGAATTTGCCAATCGTGTGCTGGCGCATATCGGCTTGCCTCAGCCAGACGCGTACCGCTGGAAGGGCGATCAGTAATCAGTAGGAAATGGTTACTTGCGGGGAGACCTTAAGTGTAGGAGTGGGGACGCGGCATCATCCAGATTCCAAGTGGACATGTACTGAGGGGAGCACTCAGCACTCAGCAGTCAGCAGTCAGTAAGGCAGACCCTTCGTTGTTGGGTGATGAATGTGTCCCAAGCCAGGCAGCACCCAGGTTCAGCGGGTTTGCTGAATGCTGAATGCTAATTCAGTTCAGAGTCGGCTGCGGAACCTTCGGAGGCGGCGGCCCATGCGGGGCCTTGGGCGTCTTCGGCGCAGGCTCCCCTGAAATCACGGGCGGTTCTGGCGCGGACGATGCCTTACGAATTTCTATCGTTCCGTGCTCGTTGTTTAGTACCAGGTGCGGGCCGCCGCCGCCGACGGTGCCGCTCGCAACCGCCTGGTCATCTCCACCGACAATTTTGAGGTCCGGAAAGTCGGACTGAACTTCACCGTTGCGGGCCCGCGCATCGACCTGAAATCCCGTCTTGTCCGGTATGTAGATTTGGATGTCGCCTTGGCGGTTATCGACCTGCATGCTGCCCAGTTTATTCACATGCACTTCCACCGTTCCGTTTTCATTATTCAAGCGGACATCGCCGGTCATGCCATTGAGGCGGATATCTTTCGACCGCGTGGACAGTCGCAATGGCCCAGCAAGGTTAGACGCCTGCAAATCACCGGAGTCCAAATCGAGGTTGCCATCCAGCTTGGAGAATTCAATATCGGTGCGGGGAGATTTGAAGGTTACCGACTTGGCAATCTTCGAAAGTTTCACGCTCTCCATGAACTCGCCGTCCAGCCGCACTGAGCCCTGGATATCGTCCAGAGAAACGTCATTGGCGTGTCCGTGTACTGAAACATCGGATGCAATCTGCGAAATACGCGCCGAGCTTTGATCCAGGCTAAGGTTTACTTTGCCTTTGACATCGCTGATAGAAACACTCCCGTGTGCGCTCGTGATGTCGGCGTCGCCTTCACGGCCTAAGACGCTCACATCTCCATGCCGCGTGGAAATTACGACCGAAGCCCTTCGCGGAATGGAAATAGTTAGATCCTCTGTTACGCCGTGGTCACCCGAACCCTGAGTGTTCGCATCCAGATTAACGACGTTGCCGCTAACGTTAATTTTAGGTTTGGTGGCGAGGTTGAACTTGTCGGCCGCTTGCTGATCGCGGGCGTGAAGTCGTTTGGCGACGACAACTTTTACCTGATTCTCGTCCCAATCTTCAACGGTCACATTCCCGCGGTCGTTGGTGATGTGCAGGCTGCCTCCAGAGGGAAAAGGCTGGGTGAGTTCATCGTTGAAGGTAAAAATCGGTCCAAACAGCCGCATGTTTTGAAAGAAATCGTCATCCGACCATCCAACGTGGTCGCCAAATGACTCCCAGTCGAGGCGGGAAGCTTGCGTCGCCATTATGCCGAAGCAGATCAGTATGATGATTAAAAAAACCCCTCCTCCACCAATGCTTGCTACCCGAACACCTTCGCGCTGAGCCTGTTGGTATTCAAGCAGCTTGATGACTCCCCAAACAATCAGCAGGACTGGCCAGTAATGGGCGTACCAGTGGCCGAACGTTGCCCAGTCGAGCATGCCCATTGTGCCCATCAGAAAAACGATTCCGAGGATGATCAGCACTACGGGGCCGGCGTAGGAATGTCGCGTTCTGACGCGAGGAGTCTGAACTGGGCTAACCATTTTTCACCTCGGTAGAGTCGGCAGAGGAAGACGGCGGATTTTCCGGCGCACGATCTTCTCTCGGATAATTTTCCGGAGGAGGAACGGATCCCCCTGTGAATCCTGTTGTCGGAGGCGCTCCCGCGGGGATAGGCGGCGGAGGCGTTCTGGTATCCATCAACTTCATCAAGCCCACCACGAGCAACAGAACCGGCCAGGTGCGGCCGAATCCGGGTCCGTCAAAGCTTTGGATTAGAAACAGAGTCCCAATGGTTACGAGCCAAATCGGTCCGGACCAGACTCGCCTGCTGTAGCACACGTGCGGGTCATATCCATGCCTTAACATTCCCGTTCGATTGGCAAACATCCAGACGCCAAGGAAGATGAGGAACATTGGCCAGATCCGGCCCACATTAAATTCGAAGACTCCAGCGGTCTGCAGCAGGAACAAGACACCAAGGCCAATCAAGACTACGGCCGCTGTTGGCACTTTAGAGGGTGGTGGTTCTATAGTCGCCGCCGGAGCAGATGCGCTGAATGGCGCGTCAGAAGTCGCAGTCCGTTCGGTCGCGCCAAAAGTCCGGCCGAGGCCAAAGGGATCAGGGGGTGGTTGTCCCATTCGAATCGCGGTGGCGGAACGCACGGCATCGATAATCTGATAGACAACAAAGAAACCCATGGCGATCCCAAGCACAGGTTCCATGCCTCCAGCGTGTCCGGAAGAAAGTCCCCAGACTAACCCGGTGAAGATCAGCAAGTGAGCCAAGCCCTTGGCGTACTGTCCGGTGTAAACAGCTCCCACACCGAAAGGAAAAAAGCCAGCCAAAATGCCGGCAACTGCGGGATGCGGTCCGGACCCCGGCATGGCTCCGGCCGAGGTCGAGGATACGAATCCTGGCGCGGGGGGCGGTATTGTCGGTTGCACGCCTTGCAGGCGCTCGGCCAGACATTGCTCGCAATAAATCACCCCCATAACGTCGCGTTTACAGTCGTTGCAGAGGGGTTTGCCGCAAGTCCGGCAATAAGCAATTGCTGGAACGGATGGATGATTGGCGCAGTTCATGAAAGCCTCCTGTCAGTGGTTCCAGTCACTACAGGAGAATCTGTGGGGGCGGAGGCCAGCACGGGCTGGTCCTCCCCCTGGCTGTAGTTGCGATCTTGTCGTTTTTCTGGTTGTTCACTGGTGTTGTCTTTACGACTCTTGCTCTTTTCTTCAGGCGCTGGTTCTTCAGGGACGGTCGCCCGCTTGAAGTCCCGCACCCGAGATTCGATCTCATACACGAACCGGATGTTCTCGTAATATTTGACCACCCGGCCTGATGTTTCAAAATAGTTCCGCTTGATAGCGGTGGGGCGAAGGTCTACATGACGCACGTCGCTCAGTTTAACCCCGGCAAGGCTCAGCGAAATTGACAGCGAGAAAAAAGCCATGCCGAACGACATGGCGAATCGGGGCTGCCGCGCGACCGCAAATGCAGGTGCAGTCGCGGTACCCGCCCAATCCCGAAAGCGCTCCCACCACGAGATCGGAGTGGCGCCACTTCGAATCGTTCCCAGGCGAGCGGTGTCGATGCCGATCGTCGCTACTAGGATGTTTTCGATTAGATGGGGTGGAGGCTCGGTCTCTTCGAGAGACTTGAGCCAGCGCCGGCCGGCATCGGCCTCTGCGAACAGCGGACCACACACCGTACACTTGCTCGCGTGGGCCTGAAAACCTTCCATAATTTGAGGGCTCAGCTTTGCGTCCAAAGCCTCACTAAGGATGCCCTCAAACTCGGAGCACTGCATTTCGTTCTTGTTTTCTGTTGCCATTTAAATTACCTGCCTATATGTACGTTGTAGGAGGCGTGCAAGTTCCGCCCGTCCCCGATTTATTCTGGACTTAACTGTACCCTCCGGAACTCGAAGAACCGCGGCAATTTCCCGGTAGTCCATGTCCTGTAGGTCCCGCAGAATCACTGCTTCACGAAGATCTGGAGAGAGTTTTTGCAATGCCCGATGGACCGCTTCTTTGGTCTCCCGGCTTTGAACCCGGGCGTCGGGAGGAAGAGCCTTGTCTGGGATGCGCTCGCTAAGCGTCATGGCGTCTTCATGTTCGGAAGGCGCGGCGTCGAGCGAGTCCGTCATGCGCTCCTGCTTGGTTTTACGAAAGAAATCGACCAGCAGGTTACGCGTGATCGTGGTCATCCACGTCATGAAAGCGGCGCGCTGGGAATCGTATGACTTCAGGCTGCCATACATTTTGATGAAGACTTCTTGCGTAAGGTCCTGGGCTTGATCGGGAGAACCGGAAAATCGGTAGCAGATGTTGTAAATACGCCGGTGGTAACGCTGAACGATCTCCTCCCACGCAGCGGACTCGCCAGCGATGCAGCGACGAACCAGCATGGCGGCCACATGGGCGTCTTCCAAACCTCAACTCCCTCGGGGAAGGTCTAATTTCGTCGCTTAGGCAACGGTCGATAACTCGACAGGCTTAACACCAGTTGCAACATACGCTTTTGTTAAGCGGAAAGTTCTTGATGTTTAGATACTTACAAGAAACAAAGCATTGTAGCAGTGGGGGTAACTTGCCGGAGAGACAGGAGCCGTCAATCCCCTCCGGCCACGATAAGGTATTCTGTCCGAGCACCATCCTTACAATATGCCCAAAAAGAAGCCTTATGGATTTGCCACGCGTGCCATCCACGCCGGTCAGCAGCCCGACCTAGAAACTGGCGCTGTAGCTCCGCCTATTTACGCGACGTCCACCTACGTTCAGCAAGAGATCGGCAAGCACAAGGGATACGAGTACGCGCGTGTGTCGAACCCTACCCGCGACCGCCTAGAGGAAAACCTGGCTGCGCTCGAAGGCGGCATCGGGTCCAGAGTTTTCGCCAGCGGGATGGCCACGATCAACGCCCTGTGCACTATGTATAAATCTGGCGACCATGTTGTGTGTGGCAATAATTTATATGGCGGCGTTCCCCGGTTATTCAATCAGGTGCTCTCGGGATACGGATTTGAATTCACCTACGTTGACACCTCAGAGACAAGGAATGTCCAGCGCGCAATCCGCAAAAATACGCGGATGATCTATATCGAGACGCCCGCAAATCCGCTGATGTCTCTCAGCGATATTGAGGCGATCAGCAAGATATCCCGCGCCGCCAAAGTGGTTCTCGTCGTTGACAACACGTTCATGTCGCCATACTTCCAACAGCCAATTGCTTTGGGCGCGGACATGGTTGTCCATTCCACCACCAAATTTCTCAATGGACATAGCGACGGCCTCGGCGGAGTTGTGGTCTGTACGAAATCGGAACAGATGGAGCAACTGGGATTCGTTCAGAAAGCCGCGGGCGCGATTCTTTCGCCATTCGAATGTTGGCTGATTCTGCGAGGCGTGAAAACACTCGCAGTAAGGATGGAGGAGCACGACGTCAACGGCAGGCTGGTCGCGGACTTTCTCAATGGCCATAAAAAAGTTGAGAAAGTTTTCTATCCCGGGTTGCGCGAGCATCCGCAATACGAACTGGCTCAACGCCAGATGACCGGCTTCGGCGCAATGATCGCTTTCGAGACAGGATCTCTTTCCAACGCAAATAAGATGCTGAAAAAAGTTCGAGTATGTTCGTTGGGAGAATCGCTGGGAGGCGTTGAAACGCTGATCTCCCATCCCGCAACCATGACTCATGCCGCGCTCGGAGTAAAGGGAAGGAAAGAAATCGGAATCACCGACGGACTGGTACGCCTCTCCGTTGGGATCGAGGACGCAGGAGACATCATCGCCGATCTGGATCAAGCTCTGGCGGCGATTTAGGGGACCATAACCCTCTTTCGTCATCAACTCGCTTCTATCATCAACCTCTCTTTGTCATCAACCCATTGTTTGTCATCCTGAGCGAAGCGAAGGACCCGTGTAAGTGATTCGGCGATGCACGGGTCCTTCGCTTCGTTCAGGATGACAATTCAAACTTATAATGAGCACCTCCGGAAGACAACACGCGGCACCGCTGTTCAACTCTCAATCCGGCCGCACGGCCTCGAATAGATCGGTTTCCTGCGCCGCGGGACCGAACTTGACCGAGGCCGCCAGATGAAACATCTCCACCGGCCCGCGCTTGCGTATGGTTTGCTCGAACATGGACGCTAGCGGCGACTGGGTTTCATGGATCTTGAACGCCGCGATTTTCGTCTCAAGCTGATCTTTAATATCGATACACGTCGTCACCGGAGACGTAGTGACCGGCTGCCGCCCCGGCAGCGTAAAGTCGCCCGTTACGTAATACAGTTTCTGAGTGCGATGAGTTTTCACGCCGCCGGTTAGCTGATCTGGATAACGATTCTCGCGCCCCGCCCAGTGGAACGCCAGCGAAGCGAACGCGGAAGCCATGGCGTGATCCTGGTGACCGGTCAATCCACCATCCGTACCAAAAGTCAGCAGCACTTGCGGCTGAAAGCGACGAATATGGTGAGTGAGATCACAAACCACCCGATATAAATCCTGGCGATAAAGTTGCCCGTCAGGATAATCGAGTATCACGCTGTCGGAAACACCGAGCATTTCGCAGGAAGCAGTGAATTCCGCCCGGCGAAGCGCCGCGAGTTCCTGATCGTTCTTGGCGGAACCGCGGTTTGTCGCCGCCTGTCCGGAAGTGAGACAGACCACGCAAGTTTCCGCTCCGCGATCGCGATACAAACGCAAGGAGCCGCCAAATCCGCCCGCCTCGTCGTCTGGATGAGCGGTAATGCACATCAATCGCTTCGTTTGGTTGGGTCCGCTTCGATCTTGCATGCCTGATTGTACCGCCCGAAGTTGCTACAAATTACGGTCCCGTATGCAATTGTTTGCGTCTCTGCGGCGCACTCAACACTTTCTTCTTGGGGACCGTTCCCATTCCAAACTAAGATAGAGGCCGAGTCTGGATGCGGCGGCCGCATCAGCGGGAGTTTTTGTGCACCTTCTGGTCACAACCGACACGCTAAGCGGGGTTTGGACATACACCCGTGAACTGGTCACTGGGCTTGTCAGCCGGGGCGCGCGCGTCACGCTCGTCAGCTTCGGAGAAATTCCCGTGCCCGAGCAAACTTCCTGGATGGATAACCTGCACGGCCTCGAATATCGTCCCACAGCTTTTCGCCTCGATTGGATGCAGGAAGGCCGCGAAGATTTCGAAGATTCGTCCGCATACCTTGTGGCCCTTGTAAAAGAGCGAAAACCAGATTTGCTGCACTTCAATCATCTCGGCTACGGTGGCCTTGATGTGGACCTTCCCCGCATTGTCGTCGCTCATGGAGACCTGATCAATTGGTGGAAGGCGGTTCATGGGCACGAACCGAAAGATACTCCGTGGCTTCGCTGGTATCGGCGGACATTGAACGAGGGACTTGCGCAGGCCGACGTCGCAGTTGCTCCCACAGTGTGGATGCTGGATTCAATTCGTTCGTGCTACGCAGTGCCACAACAAACTGCGGTCATTTACAACGGACGAAACCCAGTCTCGCTCAATCCATACGGGAAGAAGGATGGCTCGGTGCTGGCCATCGGACGTCTGTGTGATCCGGGAAAGCAACTTTGTTTGCTGACACAACAAAAGCATCCTCTTCCCATTTCAATTGTGGTCTCCGACACCACGGTTCGTGTTCAGAAAACGCCGATCCGCGCTGACGTCAAGGTCGCCATCGATAAAACATCCGTGTCATTAAAAGGAGAGCAGACTGAAACGCAGCTGCGCGCTCTTTACAGCAAAAGCTCGATTTATGCGGCCACATCGCGATATGAGCCGGTTGGAACGAACGCTTTAGACGCCGGGTTCTCCCGCTGCGCGATTGTCGCGAACGATATTCCATCGTTCAAGGAAACCTGGGGAGACGCCGCGCTATATTTTCGGTCCAACGACGCTTCCAGCCTGGCCGATGTCATTCAACGGCTGAGTGAAAACCCGGAATTGTGCCGCATCCATGCGAATAAAGCTTTTCAACGGGCCCATGAGTGCTTCACCGCCAAGCGGATGATCGACGAATATGTTTCGCTTTACAGCCGGCTGCTACGAAATGAACCAGCGGCTGTAGCAGCGTAAAAAACTTCCCCGTCGTTACGCCCAGCGCTTCGACGGACCTGCTTTCCTCCACGAGGACTCCGGAAGCTGTTATCTTCTTAACATCAAATGGAGGCAATCATGGCCGCAATAAAAATCACCGTCAAGAAAGATGGCCCGTATCGTGTGGAAGCGCCCGAAGGTTCCATCGAGTTGGTCGACTCAGAGGGAAACAAGTACGACCTGACTGGCAAACCGGCATTTTCACTCTGTCGTTGTGGAGGTTCGGTCAACAAGCCTTTTTGTGACGGAACCCACAGCAAGATCGGTTTTCAGGGAGCACAGCTAGCAGTGAAGAAAGCGGAAGAAGCTCCCGGTTCAAACCCGCCTAGGCAAGGCGATTGAACAAGAGCGCCGGTTCTCAGTGAATGGTCTTAGTCTTCCGCGACATGTAATCCATCAGCAGATATTGTCCCAGGGTATAAGGCGTGGTGAAGTAGGCCTTGCCTTTACACATCTCCGTTACTTTCTGGACGAATTGCACCAGCCCGTAATCCGATGCCAGCATGAAAGTATTAATCATCACCCCGGCGCGCTTGCACTTGGAGACTTCTTCCAGCGTTTGACTCACCACCAGCGGATCAAGACCAAACGCATTTTTATAAATGCGACCGTCTTCAAGCGTGAGCGCTGAAGGCTTGCCATCAGTGATCATCACGATCTGCTTCATGTCCTTGCGCTGGCGCTGTAGAACCCGTTGCGCCATCCGCAGGCCTTCGCGGGTGTTGGTGTAATAAGGACCAACTTGCACCCGTGCCAGTTGAGAGAGCGGCACTTCTTCCGCGGAGTCATGAAACAAAATCAGCGAAAGCGAATCGCCCGGATATTGAGTGCGGATGAGATGCGACAGCGCCATGGCGACTTTTTTGGCGGGAGTGAAACGATCCTCTCCATAGAGGATCATCGAGTGCGAGCAGTCCAGCATAAGCACCGTGGCGCATGACGACTGATACTCGCACTGATGGACTTGCAGATCGGAATATTCGATATTCAACGGCAACTTCAATCCTTCGCGCTGAATAGCGCTGGAAAGCGTGGCCGTGATATCAAGATTCAATGTATCGCCGAACTCGTACAAACGGGATGCGCCACTGGTTTCAATGCCGGTCGCCAGATCGCGCGTGTCATGACGGCCAAAATTTGATTTTCCCAGCGACCCCATCAGGTCGCGCAAAGTCTTGTATCCCAGAAAGTCCAGACTCTTGTCTGTGATCTCGAACTTCGCCTGCTGTGCCGGTCCAACCTGCCCGCCGACACTCGATCGGTTCGGATCGTGGGGCTGATCGACGCTGATGTAATCCTCTTGCTGCATGCGCTCGATTAACTGCTCAATGAGTTGATCGAGCTTGCCTTCCATCTGCATCTGCTCAAGCTGCTGGCGCATTTGCTCATCGAGCGCGTCGCTTTCGAGAAGCGCGCGTTCGATCGCGCGGCGCAGGTCATCGAGGGACTGCTCCCCGTCCAGAAATTCGTCGTACATGTAATCCTGGAAGCCGCTCTGAAGGAGATAATCCGACAAAGCCCCGAGCAAATCCTAAGGCTGATGTCGCCGGCGGGATCGGGAACGTATTTGCTGTAGCGGATGCGTTTCATAAGAAGCTATCAGCCGTCAGCTTTCAGCCTTCAGCGGGGGGTGTTTACTGACTGCTGAGAGCTGATGGCTGATAGCTAGTTATACGGCCTTCTACTCCGAACCGGAGTGTCGTCACGCTCAAACGGCTTCTCCGCGGGCTTCGGCTGTTTCTCTCCAGCGGTGAAAACACGCTCTTCATTCCGTCCAATGCGTTTATGCGCGTGCAGGCCTTCGAGCACGAACTCAGCCGCCGAAACCTGTGACTCAGCCGTATCCTTCGGGCCGACATTCAATTTCGTAATTTTATCCATCAAACCTTGAATGCCGCGTAACGATGATAGGGCCTCACTCGCACTGGCGGTGTCTGACAATTGGATCTCTCCCCCAAGATCGAACCACTGCACGATCTGCTGCATCTCTACGCCCTTAAAATAAACATCATAAGTTTTGGCCACGGCGCTTCGAATCAACTCGCGGCCCACGTGGTCGGCGCCCTTCATCTCGCCTTCGTATTCCAGTTCGAGTTTGCCCGTTATCGCTGGCAGGGCGGCGTACACATCCCCGATTCGCGGCACGACCGCTTTCTCGTTGTGGCGAATCGAGCGCCGCTCCGCATTCGAAATAACATTTTCCATGCACGAAATAGGCAGCCTCTGGCTGACACCAGAACGCTTGTCGATCTTCTTATCCTCGCGCGCGCCAAAAGCAATGCGCTCGATGACCTCTCTTACGTACTTTGGAATGTGGCTCTTGTAGCCGTTGCGCTGCGTCCAGGCTTCTTGCGTCGTGATGGCAATCCCTTCTTCAACGGAAGCGGGGTAGTGAGTGCGAATCTCAGAGCCAATGCGATCTTTCAGCGGCGTGATAATTTTCCCGCGGGCAGTGTAGTCCTCGGGATTCGCGCTGAAAACCATCGCCACGTCCAGCGGCAACCGAATCGGATATCCCTTAATCTGAACATCGCCCTCCTGCATAATGTTGAAAAGTCCAACTTGAATTTTCCCCGCCAGATCGGGCAGTTCATTGACAGCAAAAATTCCACGATTGGCCCGTGGAAGCAAGCCATAATGCACCGTCATCTCGCTGCTGAGTTCATTTCCGCCTCGTGCGGCTTTTATGGGATCAATATCACCGATCAGGTCAGCGATAGTTACGTCGGGGGTCGCTAACTTTTCTACGTATCGCTCATCCGGCGTGAGATAGGCGATTGGAGTGTTATCGCCGAGCCTTGCAATCTCCTCCCGGCAGCGGGCGCAAATCGGAGCGTAAGGATTGTCGTGAATTTCACAGCCGGCTACATAAGGCATCTGAGGATCGAGCAGTGACGTCAAGGCGCGCAGGATGCGGCTCTTAGCCTGGCCGCGCAGTCCCAGCAGAATAAAATTATGACGAGAAAGAATTGCATTTGTAATCTGCGGCACGACCGTATCGTCGTAGCCCACTATGCCTGGAAATATTGAGCGGTTTTGGCGAATCTTGGTGATGAGATTGTCGCGCATCTCATCCTTCACCCGCCGGGTGCGCAGACTTTCTTCGGAGAATGGACTCTGGCGCAACTCGCCGAGTGTCCGAGGGAAACTCATAATAAAAAACCCCCAGGAAGAACAGCGTTGTAATTGGATTATACGCCCCGTCTCTAGGTCGTCCGCCGTTAGGTTCGCTTCCCGAAAGTTTCCCAAGCAAGGTGAATTAGACAGCGCCGGGTAGAATGGGTTCGCTATTCAGCCGACTAATTTGATTAGGGTCAAAGTTATTTTGCTGACTCCGAAAGATGCCTTCCATGAAATTTGATCTGACCGGGAAAGTTGTGGTGATAACAGGCGCATCCATGGGAATAGGCGAAGCGATGTCCAAACTTTTCGCCGATCAGGGCGCCAATGTAGTTATGCTGTCCCGCGACGCAGCACGAGTCGAAGCTGCGCGCTTACGAGTGGGCTATGCGGATAGAACGTTGGCACTCGCGTGTGACGTTCGCAATCGGGAAGAAATCGATCGGGTGATCGGGCTGACCATGCACCATTACTCACGAATCGATTTGTGGATCAACAACGCCGGACACGGCATTCTTGATTCGGTAGCCGACGTGGACATGGCAGCGTGCCGTGAGACTTTCGACACAAATCTTTTCGGAACGATCGAGGCGATGCAGGCAGTAATCCCGGTGATGAAGCAGCAGGGCTCTGGAACGATCATAAATATTTCCAGCGTCGCCGGGCACATACCTCTTCCGTTCCACGCAATTTACAGCGCAACCAAATTTGCCATGAATGCGGTCGGAAAAGGTGCACGGATCGAGCTGAAGCGGTTCGGAATTAACGTTCTGACTGTTTGCCCGGGATATGTTCGTACCGACTTCGGCGTGAATGCGATCAAGGGTAGGGAAGCGAAGCAGGTCCGGCCTGAATCGGTTCGCGGAATAAGCGCAGAGCGCGTCGCCCGCGCCGTTCTCCAAGGATATTTGAAGAAAAAACGAGAAGTGATTGTGCCCTGGACCATGCAGCCGGTTGTGAAAATTTATCAACTCTTGCCCGGGTTCGTGGAGTGGGCGATGCTGCGAATGGCAAAGCTTACGGACTAACCTGCTCAAGTTCGGCCAGCATTGCTTCCATTTCGGATCGCGCGTGAGCGTTGCCGGTTCGCGAAGCGGAAACGATTCCGTCCGATAACATCTTTTTTGCTTCTTCCGCGCGATTTGATTTTGCCAATGCCTGCGCTGCCATGAAATATCCCGCTGTGTAGTCAGGATGGGCCGCCAGCAGTTTTTGAAATTCCTGCAAGGCGCTTTGGACATCACCAGAGTTGGAGAACTCCATGGCGAGTCCATAGCGTGCAAACGCGTCGTTAGGATTCTGCGTAAGAATTTCGTTAAGCATCGCTACGCGGTCCATTGAAATTGAGCCCTCGACGGTTTTCCAGTCTGAAAACCAGCTTACTACATCATGGCCATGGCTATGCCGCACCCTGCCAAATAACCAGTTGGTAAATTTGCTAGTATCTACAACAGAGCGACTCTGTGTATACTAAGGATATCCATTGGAGGTAAACAAAAAATGTCGACATCTCAGATCGTGAAATGGGGGAACAGTCTAGCCGTGCGGATTCCAAAGCCTGTAGCCGAAGAATCCGGCTTCAACCATGGGGACAAGATCGTCATCAAAGCCGTAGATGGCAAGATTGAGCTGCAGAGGCAGGACACCCTCCCAACGCTGCGTCAATTGGTAGCGCAGATCACTCCAGAGAATCGTTATGCTGAGACCCCGACAGGCCGTGATCGAGGGAAGGAAGCGGTTGAATGGTAGCCCCTTACGTGCCAGCGGCTGGCGAGGTGGTCTGGATGGATTTTGACCCGCGAAGAGGGCGCGAGCAAGCGAAACGCCGGCCGGCGCTGGTTTTGACCGAGCGAAGCTACAATCGCGCCAGCGGGCTAGTTATCGTCTGCCCTCTTACCAGCCGCCGCAAGAAATATCCATTTGCGTTGCCGACCGTGTTGGACGAAGTGGAAGGCGCGGTTCTGGTGGATCATCTGAAAAGCATGGACTGGGCCGCTCGTCGCGCTTCTTTTCATTCGAAAGCCGACTCCCAGCTTGTACAGAGAGTTCGCGGCTATATCGCCGTCCTATTGGGAATTCGCTAAACTACAAGCTTCGGCAGGAGAATTACTCCTCACCATTTCTTAAAGATCACAAAAACGGCCGCCACGATCATCACGAATCCCACCGCATAATTCCACCGGACTGGCTCTTTCAAATATAAGACTGAAAACACCGAGAATACGGTCAGAGTGATCACTTCTTGAATTGTCTTCAATTGCGCGGCACTGTACTCGTACGAACCAATTCGGTTGGCAGGCACTTGAAAGCAATATTCCGCAAACGCGATGAGCCAACTGATGAGGATGACCTTAAAAAGAGGCGCCTGGCGGTATTTCAAATGGCCGTACCACGCGAAGGTCATGAAGATATTTGAGACCGTGAGAAGCACTACCGTGGTCATAAACGCATTTTGCCATAACGTCGCCTGCGCGCTTTGTGCTTGATTCGCAACAAAGTAGAAGAGGTACGGATTCCCCCCGATTGACCTGCTTGCTCCCGAGTGCTATAAAGACGAGGTTTTGTGTGCTGCCCGTCTTGCGTGTTTGATGCTCCGCTCGCGAGAGGTTGGCACGGAACATCCGACGCGGCCAAGCTCAGAAGTCTTGTTCAAGTCGTGTAGTGGAAGCGTGTTCGGAACTGCGGCCTACGATGAGCGCGGCGTTAATTTCGCGCTATAGTGGCCGGAACTGGTGCCAAAACACGTTGTCATCCTGGATAAGTTCATCCTCGGAGGATCCCTATGCGCAGTTATCTAGCAGGTCTTTCATGTAGCGCCCTCGGATTGGTAAAAATCGCTGTATCCGCATTCTTTGTCTTGATGTTATTCGCGTCAACCGCCCTGGCCCAACCGGCTCCGGAAGCCGGAGGCGAAGCCAACCTCAAACTTCCCGATCTTTCCCAGGTCAGCTTTCTGGGAATAGACGGCCACAAGCTCCTCACCATTGGAATCCTGTTCTGCATCTTTGGACTTGCCTTCGGACTGACGATCTACGTTCGCCTGAAGAATCTGCCAGTCCATCGCTCAATGCTGGAAATCTCAGAACTTATTTATGAGACCTGCAAAACTTACCTCGTTACTCAGGGCAAGTTCCTGATGCTGTTGTGGGTGTTCATCGCCGTCATCATCGTGTTGTACTTCGGTGTCTTCGCTCCGGTGCCTGGCAAGCCCATCAGCACTACGCTGCCAATCATTCTATTGTTCAGCATCGTTGGCATTGCGGGCAGTTATGGTGTGGCCTGGTTTGGCATCCGGGTCAATACGTTTGCTAATTCTCGAACCGCGTTCGCGAGCTTGCGCGGGAAGCCCTATTTCGTCTATCAAATTCCGCTCGAGGCTGGCATGAGTATCGGCATGATGCTAATCAGCGTCGAGTTGCTGATCATGCTCTTCATCCTGCTATTTGTGCCCCGGGATTACGCGGGTTCCTGTTTCATCGGCTTCGCAATTGGAGAATCACTCGGCGCTGCGGCGCTACGGATCGCTGGCGGCATCTTCACCAAAATCGCCGACATCGGCTCCGACTTGATGAA
>Ga0210403_10001383_pt1 | contig 23106 bp, 21 predicted proteins | sample IncBWC19MmetaG_FD_150863 | JGI IMG/M metagenome (GOLD analysis project Ga0210403, IMG submission 150863) | Forest soil microbial communities from Barre Woods Harvard Forest LTER site, Petersham, Massachusetts, United States - Inc-BW-C-19-M | ecosystem: Environmental > Terrestrial > Soil >... | reverse complement strand
TAAACCTGGTAACGAAGACGGCGACCGAGCGGCCTACGATTAACCTATTCGGACTGGGAGGGATTTCGCCGATTCTTGGTGGGCGCAACAACTACCAGGCCACGGGCACTGTGGGGAAGCGCTTTGGGAGCAGCAAGAAATTCGGCGCGCTGATTGGTTTTTCGTACGACTATGAAGGGCGCGGGATTGATGACGTGGAACCGGTGCCCGACCAATTGGTCGTTGGAGGAGTTCCGACTGAGCGTTATTTCGACTCAATCGACATTCGAGAATACAAGTACTACCGCACCAGGTATGGCGTTGCCGGAAGCACCGACTATCAGTTGGGCCAGGGATCGAATATCTACCTGCGCGGGCTGTTCTCTGACTTCCACAATTTTGGGGACCGCTGGGTGTACACGCTGAACGATAACAGTGGTTCGAATCTGCTGAATGGCGCCGGTGGTCCACCCTCATTCAATAATTCCATACGGCGTCCTCGCTACATCATCGGGAACCTTGTCTTGGGTGGAAAGCACGTCCTTGCCAGTACGTGGTTTGCTTGGGACGTTTCCGGTTCGTTCGCCAGCGAAAACGATAACGGGTACGGCGGCGGATCGTTTAGCGTACCCACAGCTTCGACGTATCAGAGCCCCTGCACGTACGACCCCGCGGCCACAGGGAACTCTCTGACCCCGCGATGGTCGAATGCCTGCTACACGGACGCTTACAACACATCCATCTATGCCCTGAACGACGTGAACATCAGCCGGGGGAAGACGGCCCAGACGAATTTTCAGATTACCGGGGCCATGGGCAAGCGTTACCACATCGGTTCGCACCTGGCAACGATTGAGGTTGGCGGAAGATTCCGCAACGCCCACAAGTACGATCACAGCTACGCGGACGACTACGCTATTCCGACAGTCGGTGGCGATGGCCCGGACAAGAACGATTTTGCGCCCGGGGCTGCGATTGTTCCGTTTTCGCTATTCCCGAATTCGTTTCACAACTCCGGTTACTACAATGGAGCCTACCCACAGGGACCGTTTGCGGATTACTACAAAACCCAGGCGTATGTTTTTGCGAACCCGAATCAGTTCGTGTTTACGACTGGCGCGGCGGGACAATCCAACTTCTACAGTTATATCGAGCAGGTTTCCGCCGGGTACGTGATGAATACCATCGACTTCAGCAAGTTTCGATTTATTGCTGGTGTCCGCATTGAAGGAACGAATCTGGACACCCTGAGCTGGCAGGATGGGTGCACGGATCCTACGGTTTGCCCGACGATTATTCAGCCTGGCCAGAACTTCAAAGGCGGAGGGGATTACATCAAGGTGCTACCGAGCGCGTCGCTGCGGTACGCTTTAACCAACAATACCGATTTTCGCCTTGTTTACAGCCGCGGGCTTTCCCGTCCGAATCCTCAGGATGTTGCCCAGGCATTCTCCATTACGCCTGCGCAAGGAGGTACGGGGAACATCAGTCTCGGCAATCCGAATCTGAAAGCGGAAACCGCGAATAACTACGATTTGTTGTTCGAGCACTACATGAACACTTTCGGAACCATTCAAGCGGGGGTGTTCTACAAGAGTCTCTACGACCCCATCATCCAAACCTCATTCAGGGACACAAACTTTACGCCTCCACCCCCGTACCAGAATCAAGCGGGCGATTACGTAATCAGCCAGTCGCTGAATGCGGGAAGCGCTCACCTGTTTGGGTTTGAGATTGCGTACTTGCAACGCTACAGCTTCCTTCCGGGATTCCTGAGCGGATTTGGCCTTTCCGCAAACTATGGCTATACGGTTTCGGGTACGGGCGGCCTGGATGGCCGGTCTGATCATCCTCATTTGCTGCGGCAAGCTCCGAATACCTGGAACATCAGCCCCACGTATGACCGCGGGCGCTTCTCCTACCGGCTGGGGGTTTCTTACAACGACGGCAACATTTTCTCGTACCAATTTCACGATGGCACGGGGACAAGCGACCCCGCTAATGGAGGTGGTGGGGCGACACCTGGCGGACTTCGCGGACCTAACGGTGACACCTACCTCTACCCGCACTTGCAGATCGATATGCAAGGAAGCGTGCGGCTGGAGAAGGGCTTCACGTTTGTGGCGTACATTCTGAACGTGAATAACGAGGTGTTTGGATTTTATAACGGCAGCAGCCAGTACCTGATTCAGCGAGAGTTCTACAAGCCGACTTACGCGCTGGGCATGCGCTGGTCGCCAGCGTTCGAGCACAAATAGCGAGCTGACCGCCGGAGCTACGGCCGGTTTTTCGATTCTTTGGAGAGGGCGGAGCTGTGTCGCGGAAGTGCGGCTGACCCGGCTATTTCGTTTGCGAGAAGCTGAACGAAATTTCAGGTTGGATTTAGGCTGCGTTTATCCGCCAACAGGTAAAACAGTTGCTCAAGGAGAGAACGATGAAACGATTGTTGATGATGGCGCTGGTGAGCGCGACGCTGCTTGCTTCGCTGGCTGGAGCGGCTACGAATTATGAGCTTTTGAAAAAAGTGGCTGTGGCGGGCGCGGGCGGCTGGGATTATGTGATCGTCGACGAAGCCGCCCGCCGCGTGTATATCACTCACGCGACGCAGGTGGACGTGCTGGACGCGGATTCGCTGGCCGTTGTGGGCACCATCCCCAACACTCCTGGTGCCCACGGCGTGGCCATCGCCACTGAATTTGGCCGCGGGTACATCACCGCCGGAAAATCGGATGCGGTGATTCCTTTCGATTTGAAAACGTTGAAGGCTTTTCCAGAAATCAAAGTCGGCAAGAAGCCGGACGCGATCGTCTACGAGCCGCTCACGAAGCGTGTCTACGTCATGAATGGCGATAGCGACAGCATCAGCGTGCTCAACGCGGCGGACGGCTCGCTTGCCGGGACCATTGAGCTGGGAGGCGGGCCCGAGTACGGCGTCTCCGACGGCAAGGGCAATTTCTACGTGAACCTTGAAGAAAAAAACGAGACGCTGCACATCGACGTGAAGACGCTTAAGGTGAAGGATCGCTGGCCGCTGACGCCTTGCGCCACTCCTACGGCGCTGGCGATGGACGTCGATACCCACCGGCTGTTCGTCGGCTGCCGCAGCAAGCATCTCGGGGTGGTGAATTCGGAAACCGGTAAGCTGGTCTTCACCGCGCCGATCGGGGAGCGCGTGGATGCGGACGCGTTTGATGCCGCCACCAAAATGGTTTACCTCTCCACGGGCGACGGGAAAGTATTTATCTTTCACGAGGACTCGCCCGACAAATACTCGCTGGCGCAGGAGTTGGTTACCGCGAAAGGTTCGAAAACCGCCGGCTATGATCCCAAGACGAAACGCCTGTTCGTCCCAAGTTCCGAGAATGGCGCGATGCAGGTTCTCGTCTACGAGCAGCGTTAAACCGGATTTCCGCCCACAGCTGGAACCACCCCGAAGAGACCCCGACCCTGTCGGGGTCTCTTTTTTTGGCGGGGGCAGGCACGCCATTTCGCTGCTGGCAATTTGTTTCAGAAACGATTTCTCCCTTGCCCCGCACTGTGGCACTATCACGGCATTTGAATTTACGCTGTTATCGGGAGAATTGGGAAACCGCAAAATGGAAACCACTACCGCACAGCCGTCGTTCGACCCCGGCGGAGCACAGAAGACCCAGACCGGGGCGTTGATCACCCTCACTTCGCTTTTTTTCATGTGGGGATTTTGCACGGTATTGAACGACATCGTGTCCCCGCACCTTCAGTCCATTTTCAATCTGAGTTACAAGCAGGCCAGCCTGGTGCAGTTCGCGTTCTTTTTTGCCTACTTTATTTTTTCCATTCCCGCCGCGAAATTGATTGACGCCACCAGTTACAAAACGTCCATTGTGGTTGGGTTGCTGACCATGTCCGCGGGCGCGTTTCTGTTCATCCCGGCGGCGACGGCTGCCTCTTTTAACTTATTCCTGGGGGCGTTGGTGGTGCTGGCGGCGGGTATCACCGTTCTTCAGGTTGCGGCGAATCCTTATGTGGCTGTTCTTGGCCCGGCAAAGACAGCGTCGAGCCGTTTGAATCTCACCCAGGCGTTCAACTCCCTTGGCACCACGATCGGTCCTTTGATCGGCGGGATGCTGATCCTTACGACTACCGCAAAGAGCGCTGCGGAACTCAGCCTGCTTTCACCGGGAGCGTTGCAGGCTTACAAAGTGGAGCAAGCCTCATCCGTCAAAACGCCGTACATCTTTATCGGCCTGCTGCTGGTCGCGCTTGCCGTGGTTATCTATTTCCTGCGTTTACCGGCGATTCCGCAGGCGCAGAGGAAAGGAAAAACACCCGGAGTCAGCTTGTGGAAATACCGGCATCTCATTCTGGGAGTTGTGGGGATTTTTGTGTATGTCGGCGCGGAGGTCGCGATTGGGACGTTCTTGATCAAGTATTTTCAACTGCGCGAGATTGGGAATCTTCCGGAAACGCAGGGGGCAAAGCTGGTGGCGTACTACTGGGGCGGGGCGATGGTCGGGCGATTCATCGGGTCCGCAATCCTGCAGAAGGTTAAGGCAGGAACCATGCTGGGCATTGCGGCGTTCTGCGCGTGCGCGCTTGTCGTGACGTCGATGCTTACCAGCGGGCATGTCGCCATGGCGAGCATCATCCTCGTCGGCTTCTTCAATTCCATCATGTTCCCCAGTATTTTTACGCTGGGCATTGCCGAGCTGGGGCCGCTGACGGGGAACGGCTCCGGGCTTCTGATCATGGCGATCGTCGGCGGCGCGATCATCCCGCTGCTCTTTGGTACCCTGGCGGATATGCCCGCCATTGGTCTGCACCACGCGTTCATTCTGCCGGCCGTTTGCTACCTCTATATTGCTTACTACGGGCTGAGTGGCTCTCGGCCACGCCAAACTCAGTGAACCGTTGAAACTTGAGTGCCGCCGGCATTGGCAAACTTCGAGGGAAGGGACGGCCACCCCAAGACCCGGGTACCAGAAACCGGAACTAGGGCACCCTTGTCTCTCTACTTTCACGGAAATTGCCGAAGTGATATTCTCTCGCCGGCTCCATGTCAACAAAATCAAAATCGCTCGACTCGGGTCCCCCGCCCAAAATGGTAACAGTCCTTCTTATATCGTCTTACGATGAGTTTTTCACTCGCTCGAAAGGCGGAGCAATTTGGGGAAGGATCTACTTCCGGATCGGTGATAGCGAGTTCTTCCCCGAGAAAGGGTGGACTGACCTGGTGGTCGCGTTTCTTCGGGGCTGGTTAGGCAGTCTACTTAAGATCTCAGAAGGCACTCTGAAAGCGGACGCAGTCAACTTTTATGATGGTCCTCTTAACGTAGGCATCCGAGTGACTGGGCAGGGAGTCGCGGAGCTTGCTTTCACGCACCGGGAGAAAGTAATCCTTTACGTGGGTGCGGACCTCCGGGCGTTACTTGAGAATTCGCTTGACGTCGCACAAGAATTGCTTAGCCAGTGCCAGGAAAAATCGTGGACCAACGACGACACAGCGGCCCTAACTATATTAGCTTTGAAAGCTAAGCGTGCTCTGAAATGCGGTTGACACGGACAGGTGGCGTAACTCTAACGCGGCAGGAACTCTTGAGGAAACCGGGGGCAGTCAGACCGGACGGTTCTTTACTCTCTAGAGTTCGTGCGCTCACCTGAAGTCATGACTTCTGAATTTGTCCGTTCCTCGAATGGCTGCTCGCGAAGAGAGAATCCACCTGAGCACAAAAAAGGGGCAGGACCGAAGTCCTGCCCCTCTCCTCAGTAAAATGTTGTGGAGCTTACTTGGCCATTTCGAGGCTGGCGAGCTTCAGGTTTTCGCCGTCCACGCTGCCCTTCACGGTGACGTGGTGTCCGGCATGGGCCGCAACTTTGTCCTGTGCGTCAATGGCGTAGACCTTGTGGTCCGCATCGTTGACGAAGACATACTTTGCTCCCTTTTCCTTGACGCACTTTGCGGCGCATTCCGCGTGCTTCTCGTTTGCGCCTTTGGCTCCGCAGGCGCTGTCGGAAATGTATCCCGTCCAGCTGCCGTCGGCTCCCAAAGTGAGGACCGCTGTACAAAGAGTGAGTGCTAAACCTGCTGCGAATTTAACTTTCATGTTTATTCCCCTCCTGAAATTCAGCTTCGATTTCGTCCCCGTCAGGGCGCCCTTTAGGGTGGCACAACTATCAACTACGTGTCCAGAGTTGTAATTGGATGTAGCGCCCCAAGCCTGGACAGAAAAAAGGGAGGATCTTTCGACCCTCCCCTTTCGCTCCCGCTCTCAAGGAAGCAAAACGGTCCACCAGGCTTCTTGTTACTGCCCGGAAGTGTTTGTTGCTGCGGTTGCCGCCCCGGCCGTTTTCGGAGTGGAGAGGTAACCAGTGATGGTGTTTTTGTTCACGTCGAACACCACGATTTCATAAGGAGAATTGCGTCCCGTGCCCTTCACGTAGAACTGCACCGGTTCGCCCGCCGTACGGTCCTTCTTTTCGATGGACTTGTCGTCGGCCAGAACCGTGATCGTGTACTTGGACTTTTTCGAATCGGTCTTGTTCAACGCGATGGCCACCGGCCCGACGTGCTGCGGAGTCTTGGCGCGCTGGATGGTGAATTCGAAATAGTTGCGGTCGCCGCGACGCTTCAGATCTTCCAGGTCGTCGTGGTTGCGCGCAATCAGGCCGCTCATCACGCCCATGTCGCCGCTGGCGCGTTCGAGCTTGCCCTTGGTTTCGTCGAGGTCGTTCTTAACGCCCGTGACGTCGCCGCTCAGCTTGTTGACGTCTTCGATGTTGGCTTTCGTGCCGAGTTGCGTGTTCACTTCGGAAAGTTTCTTGTTGTAGGCCACAACCGAGGACTTGCTGATCCTGCGGGCCCGGTCGAGTTCTTCCTGGGTCACGTTCAGCTTGTCCGTTACGACCTTCAGGTCGCTCTGGAGCTGCTGGTTCTGGTCGTCGCTCTTGGCAAGCCGCTGCATCAATGCGTCGTTCTGCTGCTTCACCGAGGCTTGCACGTTCTGCTCAGTCTGTTTCCCCTGGTTCAGGGCGCTCCAACCGATACCAATGCCAAGAAGGGAGGTTGCCCCCAATGCCGCAATCGCGAGGCCTACCCACCGGGGTGCCGCTGCTTGCGTCGTGGATTCCTGAAACTCGCTCATGTACGTCATCTCCTTTTATAGGCGGACTCGCCGCTTGTAGGGAAGATGGGCACTCCCAGAACCAAACTCTGGGGCCCCCCGGTCAGGTTCATAAGCCGCTGAATGAGAATGGGTTAAGGGTAGCGAAGGCATCTTGGAGGTTCGACTTGTATAGTTCTAGTACTAGTAAAGATTACAGGTTCGGCGGGGCAAACGCAATTTTTACAGAAACGTCAATCGGGTGAGGACTGCATTTTGGGGTCAGGTCAAAAAAAAATCGGGCAGGAAGAAAACCGGTCTTCCTGCCCGTAAATGATTACAAAAAAATGTGTTATGTGACTAACTCAGGCCGCTTGCGAGTCAGTAGCTTCCTTCGGAAGCCCAAAGTAGCGATCCAAGGTGGTAGTCGCAGCGTCCAGAACCAGACGGCAGTCCGGGCAGTCCTGCAGATGATGCTCAATCTCTCCCTGCACACCTGGGGAGAGTTTTCCCTCTAAGTACATGCAAATCAAATGGATAGTGTCTCGACAGCTCATAACTTCTCCCCCGGATAAAGCCCCAATCCCCCCGGACTGGTAGAAGTGACAGTGCACCTGCCTCGCCAAACCGGGTCAAAGAGCAGCATCTTCTCTAACTATATGAAAGGCAGCAATTTAGAGAGATTCTGCCCCGTCTATACCTGATGTCCCCACAATTGGTAAGAGAAAACTTTACGCCGCATTGGATGCATTGGGTTCGTTCGTCGGCCACGTCGACTAGCGTAGAGGTGTGTTCACCATCTGCTTCAGGGCGGCGATGCGGTCTTCCAGGGGAGGGTGGGTGCTGAACAGCGAGGAGAGTGTCTCGCCGCCGAACATGGGCTTCACGATGCAGAGCGCGGAAGTGCTGGGTGAGATGGACGTGGTCGGGATCTTCTTGTTGTACGCTCCCAGTTTTTGCAAAGCGCTTATCAGCCCGTACGGCTGGCCCACCATGCGGGCCCCGGTTTCATCGGCGGAATATTCGCGTGTGCGAGACAAAAACAGCTGGAGTAGCAGAGCGGCAAAGGGAGCCAGGAAGATCATCAACAGCGCGGAGATTCCGCCGCCGCCGCGGTCGTCATCGCGGTCGCGGCCGAATCCGCCAAAAATCATGGCCCATTTTCCCATCGAAGCCATGAGGGTGATCGCTCCCGCGATGGTGGCCGCAACCGAGGTCACCAGGATGTCGTAATTGCGGACATGCGAAAGCTCGTGTGCGATCACGCCTTCCAGTTCGTCGTCGTTCATGATTTCGAGCAGCCCCTGTGTGACTGCTACCGAAGCGTGATTTGGATTTCTTCCCGTCGCAAAGGCATTTGGCGCCATGTCCGGCACGACGTAAAGTTTCGGTACAGGGATGCTCGCTTTGGCAGCCAGCCGCTCCATCACGTCGTAAAGTCGCGGCAACTGTTCGCGGGTAACCGGCTGCGCGCCGCTGGAAGCCAGCGCAATCTTGTCCGAAAAAAAGTACGATGAGAAATTCATCAACACGGCGATCGCCAGCCCAATCTGCAAGCCGCCGCGCCCGCCGATCGCGCCGCCCGCAATTACGAGCAGCATGCTCAGCAAAATCAAAATCGCCCCGGTACGTAAGACTTTCATGTAGTTGGCCTTCTCCTATGAATACGTAGCAAACCGCAGGAAATTTCAGTATGGGAGGGGGAGCAGGAAGCGTCAACCTGCGCTCCACTCGCCCGCATCCCCCATTGCGTTATTTCTTTCCCGCTGCCGCCGGCTGCTTTGCTGTCACGCGCTCGAATCGCATGGATTCTTTCTGGGCGTCGCGATCCACGCGCACGCGGTCTCCCGGCAAAACTTTTCCTTCCAGGATTTGCATGGCCAGGGGATCCTGAATCAGCCGCTGGATCGTCCGCCGCAGCGGCCGCGCGCCGTACGCGGGATCGTAACCCTCGCGCAGGAGCACTTCGATCGCCGCCGGAGTGATGTCCAGCGTAATCTGCCGCTCCGCGAGCAAGTTTTCCACGCTCTTGAGCAACAGCTTGACGATGCTCGCCAACTGCTCTTTTCCAAGCGGGTTGAAAATCACGATCTCGTCAATGCGGTTGATGAACTCCGGCCGGAAGGACGCACGCAATGCTTCCATGGCTTCTTTGCGAGCGCGCTCCGGATCTTTTTCGGAAAGTTCGAAAATCGCGGACGAGGCAACGTTGCTGGTCATCACCAGGACCGTGTTGCGGAAATCCACCGTGCGGCCCTTGCCGTCGGTCAGGCGACCGTCTTCCAGAATCTGCAAGAGCACGTTGAAGACATCCGGATTTGCCTTCTCGATTTCGTCGAACAGAATCACGGAATACGGGTGGCGTCGAACTTGCTCCGTCAGTTGTCCGCCCTCTTCATAGCCGACATAGCCTGGAGGCGCGCCGATCAAGCGGGAGACCGAGTGCTTCTCCATGTACTCGGACATGTCGATGCGGATCATCAACTTTTCGTCGTCGAACAAAAACTCGGCCAACGCCCGCGCCAATTCGGTTTTGCCCACGCCCGTCGGCCCCAGAAAAATGAAGGAGCCGATCGGCCGCTTGGCATCGGAAAGTCCGGCCCGGCTGCGCCGTACGGCGTTTGCCACGCGCGATAGCGCATCGTCTTGGCCCACCACGCGCTGCCGCAGGCGCTCTTCCATGTGGACCAGTTTCTGCGCTTCGCCTTCGAGCAGGCGGCCGACGGGGATTCCGGTCCACTTGCTCACGAGTTTCGCGATATCTTCCTCGTCGACCTCTTCCTTCAACATCGGGGAATCTTTTTGCACCGCCGCAAACCGCTCCTGCGCGGCGTTCAGATCCTTCTCCGCCTGGGCGATCTTTCCGTAACGCACTTCGGCGACCTTGGCCAGATCGCCCGCGCGCTCGTAGCGTTCCGCCTCCGCCTTCAGTTGTTCGATCTGCTCCTTCAGCTTGCGGATTTTGCCGATGGCTTCTTTTTCCGCCTGCCAACGCGCTTTGCGGCCGCTGGAATCTTCCTTCAGCTTTGCCAGCTCTTTTTCGATCTGCTTGCGCCGCTCGACGGAGTGCGCGTCCGTTTCCTTCAGCAGCGCCTGGCGTTCGATTTCCAATTGCATGATGCGCCGCTCGATTTCATCGATTTCCGTTGGCAGGGAATCGATCTGCATGCGCAGGCTGGCGGCGGCTTCGTCGATCAGGTCAATCGCTTTGTCGGGCAGGAAGCGGTCGGATATGTAGCGGTGCGAGAGCGTTGCCGCGGCCAGGATCGCGGCGTCCTTGATGCGGACACCGTGATGCACTTCGTAGCGTTCTTTCAAGCCGCGCAGGATGGCAATCGTGTCCTCCACCGTCGGCTCAGGGACCAGCACCGGCTGGAACCGCCGCTCCAGTGCCGGATCTTTTTCGATGTATTTCTTGTATTCGTTCAGCGTAGTGGCGCCAATGGCTCGCAACTCTCCGCGCGCGAGCGCAGGCTTCAGCATATTGGAGGCGTCCATCGCGCCTTCGGCAGCACCGGCGCCGACGAGCGTGTGAAGCTCGTCGATGAACAGGATGATTTGGCCTTCGGCTTCGGAAACTTCCTTCAGCACGGCCTTCAGGCGCTCTTCAAACTCTCCGCGGAATTTTGCGCCGGCCACCAGCGCGGCCATGTCCAGCGCCACCAGTTTCTTGGTCTTCAAAACATCCGGGACGTCGCCGGAGACGATTCGCTGCGCCAATCCCTCAACAATTGCAGTCTTGCCGACGCCGGGTTCGCCGATCAGCACTGGATTGTTTTTTGTGCGGCGCGCAAGAATCTGCATCACGCGGCGAATCTCTTCGTCGCGCCCAATCACCGGGTCCAGCTTTGACCGCCGCGCCAGGTCTGTAAGGTCGCGCGCATACTTTTCGAGCGATGCGTACGTTGTTTCCGGATTCTGCGAAGTCACCCGCTGGCTGCCGCGCACGCCGGCCAGCGCCTGCAAAATAGCTTCGTGCGATGCGCCATGCTTTTTCAGCAGGCGGCCCGCGGGATCGCTCTCCGCCGCCGCAATCGCCAGAAACAGATGTTCCGTAGAAACGTACTCGTCCTTGAATTTTTCCGCCTCGTCGAAGGAGCGCTCCAGCACGTCGTTCAAGGCGCGGCTCATGTTGTGCTGGCCGAAGCCCTGCACCTTTGGCAACCGGCCGATCTCCCGGTCCACGTCCTGCATCAGCAGTTCGTTGCGAATGCCCAGCCGGGCGAGCAGCGAGGGGACCACGCCGTCCTTCTGCTCGACGAGCGCCACCAGCAGGTGCAGCGGCTCAATGGCCTGGTTCTGGTGACGCGCCGCGATCTCCTGCGCCTCCTGCACGGCTTCCTGGGCCTTTACGGTCATCTTGTCGAAACGCAACATAAATCCCTCGCAAACTCCGTTTCTTAAAAAAGGGTCTTCAAAAAAAGGGGCTGGCTTTGCGGCCAGCCCCGTATGCTAACTCACGGCGCGATTCGCCGTGGTGACAGTTTTGCAAATTACCGGCCCGCGGCTGCCGCAGCCGTTGCCGGCGCTTCCACGTTCACCTTGATCTGCTTTGGTTTGGCCTCTTCGCGCTTGGGAACGGTCAGCGTCAGCACGCCGTTCTTGTATTCGGCCTTGATCGCTTCGCTGTTCACGGTGTTGGCCAGCGAGAAGCTGCGGCTGAACGAGCCATACGCGCGCTCGACGCGCAGGTAGTTGCTCTCGTTCACCTTCTTCTCAAACTTGCGCTCGCCGCGAATCGTGAGGATGTTGTTCTCCACGCGGATGTCGAGTTCCTCCGGTTTGATGTCCGGAAGGTCGGCCTTGACCACCAATTCGTGCTCGGTTTCGAAGATGTCGACGGCCGGAGCCCAGGTGGTGATGCTGGACTCGTCCGAAGAACGCTCGAAAGCCTCGTTGAAGAGGCGGCTGATCTGATTTTGGAGCGAGTTGGAGCGAAAAGGTTCAAAACGACTGATTGAAGTTCTCATTGTGGTGTCCTCCCATAAGTTATGGTGTGAACAGCATATAATCTTAGTGCAGTACTGTCAAGTATTTTCTAAATCCCTTTGGTCAGCAACTATGTCCATTAATTTGTGATGTTTATGGATAATCCGGGGGAGATTGAGTTGTGTCCAAACTTGGCAGGTTGCACCACATTTCCTGCTATCTGGTGGTTCTTGTTATAGTTGAACTCGATGCGCGTCGACGAATTCGATTATGAGCTTCCGGACGAGTTGATTGCCCAGCGGCCGTTGGATCGCAGGGATGCTTCGCGACTGCTGGTTGTGGAGCGGGCGAGCGGTGGGCTGGAAGATTCGCAATTCTCGCGATTCCCTGAGTTTCTTACGGGAAACGAGCTCATCGTTTTCAACAATGCGCGTGTAATCCCGGCACGGCTTTTCGGCAAACGCGTGGGCGTGCACTCGCAAAAACCGTCGAACAAAACTGTGCGTGAACATTTGTCGGGGAATGTCGAAGTGTTTCTTACGCGAAAACTGGCAGGCGATACTTGGGAAGCGGTGGTGCGTCCGGGGAAGAAAATGCAGGTGGGCGAGCGGGTGCAATTTGGAGAAGGGGAACTGGAGGCGGAAATTATCGCGCGCGGGGAATTGGGGATTCGCACCGTGCGATTTGCTGCGCACAACGCGCTTTCTGTTGATGAAAATCTGGAGCGGTTGGGCCACGTCCCGCTGCCGCCCTATATCGACCGGCCTGACGAAGCCAGCGACCGGCAGCGGTATCAGACGGTATATGCGCAGCGGCCAGGAGCTGTCGCGGCTCCGACGGCGGGGCTCCACTTCACAACGGAAGTTTTAGGCGCGCTGAAAGCAATAGGCTGCGAGCTTTGTGAAATCACACTGGATGTGGGTCTTGGAACGTTCCAGCCGGTGCACACGGAAACGCTTGAGGAGCACAAGATTCACTCCGAGGGGTACGAAATTTCTCTCGAAGTGGCCGGCAAAATTCGCGAGGCGAAATCCAAGTCCCGCCCCGTGCTTGCCGTCGGCACAACCGTGGTTCGCGCGCTGGAGGATGCAGCTGCGCGTGCCGCGGCGGCGGGGCAGGGAACTCTGCCTGCAGCGGGCCGCGCCGAAGCGCAGATCTTCCTGCTTCCCGGCCACGAATTCCGCGTGGTGGACAAGCTGCTGACGAATTTCCACCTGCCGAAATCCACGCTGCTGGCGCTGGTCGCGGCCTTCGCCGGGCGCGAGAATATTCTGCGGGCTTACCGCCACGCGGTGGACGAACAGTACCGTTTTTACAGTTATGGGGATTGCATGCTGATTCGCTAGCGGCGGATCAATGCCAGTCGGACAGTGCGGATTGCGGGATCTTCCCGTGCAGCGCGGAAACCAGTGAAGCCAACTTTTCCCCGGCAGCCACGGCCGGGAACTGCCATTTTAGAAGTTCTCCAGAGAGGAGAACGAGGAGGGAAGCTGCCATGGCGCACAGCTCCCCTCGCATCGTGTCAGGAAAGTTCACAGGCGCTCCCCTTACTCGGAGAGAACGAATACTTGGGTTTTGCCTTCGAAACGGAGTTCCAGCACGCGGCCGTCTTCGTTCGAGACGATCACGGTGTAGGGCGACTTCTGGCTGCGATCTTCCCAACGGCCGGCGGATTCCGCGATGACTTTCTTGCCGTTCAGAAGGGTGATGTGGTTGTCGTCAATCATGGCGCGGTAATCGCCGGCCTTTACGTCCACTTTGCCGAACTTTACCGCATGCGGGACTGCAAGAGCCTTGGCGACGGGCTTGGCGAAAACGGGAACCGTAAGCGCCAGCGCGGCGGCGAGAGCGAGACTGCGGACGATCGTATTGCGTTTCATGTGTGTATTTCCTTTCGAGGAGCGAGTCAACCGAGACATGTCCAAAACGGAAGGAGTATTGACACACAGGCAGGCGAAGAGTAGCCTCTCGATGAAGACACCTCTTCTTCCTGGTCCAAGAGCCGGAAAGACTGCGTGTCACTGGCCCCGCGGCTGCCACCGCGGGGTTTCGTTTCTAAACTCTATCCATCCCGAACAGCCTGTAGTACGGCTGCACTGGTATAGACGAAACCCACTAGGCGAATGTTTCGTGGCATTCCCCAGTTTTTTTGATACATTTTTGCCGTTTACGACACGCCCCCCAGAGGCCACCGGGCAATCCTAGGTTTGCCCCGTGCAGGCTTCCCTGGGTTCATCTATACTCTGGAAAGGTCCGGAACCTCAGGGATGCGACTTTTAGTCCTTACGGATATCCATGCAAATCTTTCCGCTCTGGATGCCTCGCTCAGCGCCGCTGAGGGAAGCTGGCAGCGCCTGATTTGTCTTGGGGACGTGGTGGGGTACGGCCCGGATCCAAATGAAGTCACTTCGCGCATCCGCGAACTGGGCGCTGTAACGATTCGGGGCAATCACGACAAGGCCGTCGCCGAGCTCATGCCCACCGATGATTTCAATCCCGTGGCCAAAGCCGCTGTTAATTGGACTCGCTCTCAACTTTCTAATGAAAATCTGGGGTGGCTCGCCGGCCTTCCGCAGGGTCCGCTGGAAGCGGAAGGAGTCGTTTTGGTACACGGCGCGTTTCAGGATGAAGACGAATACGTCTTCACGCCTGCGCAAGCGCTCGAGGGCTTGTTGGATTCCGCCAGCCAGGTTACTTTCTTTGGGCACACTCATCATCAAGGCGGATTTGCTTACGCAGATCCCGAACTGGAAGTTTTATCCCTGCACCCGCGGAGTAATGAGACACGTTGCGCCCTGCGCCTTGAAGATTCGAAACGCTATTTGCTGAACCCGGGGTCGATCGGCCAGCCGCGCGACACCGATCCGCGCGCGGGTTTCGCGATTGCGGATCTGGAAAATCACACCGTGGAATTCTGGCGGGTGCCCTATGATATTTCCGGCGTGCAGAAGCGAATGCGCGAGGCGAAATTGCCGGAGCCACTGGTGCTGCGGCTGCAGGTCGGCCGCTGAATTTTTCCCCGGTGCGGGTGCGCAGGCAAGGAAAGTTCATGCAGGAAATTTTGCAAACTCAACCGGGCCCGGAAGAACGCAAGCCGCTGCCGCTGAACGTCCTGCTCGGCGCCCTGGTCGTCATTGCGATTGCCCTGTCGTTTTGGTTCGCGTTCAAAACCCCTCAGGGTGGCTCCGCTCGTACCGGCCAGGCGAAGTTTCCCGTCCCCATGAGCCAGGCGGAGCAGATGTCCGTGGGGAGGATCCAGATCGAAAATATGGCCATTCAACGCGCAGAGAATTTTCTCCATCAGGAAGTGACCATCCTCGACTTTGATCTCAACTACGGCGGTGAGCAGAGCATCACAGGTTTGACGGTTACCTTCGAATTTTTCGATGACCTCCACCAAGTCGTCCTCCGCGAAACTCGTAGTGTCCTTGCACCCCCTTCCGCCCCTCTCGGGCCCAGCCAACGGCGCACCTTTACTGTCGCTTTCGATCGCATCCCCGCCAGTTGGAATAGGCAACAGCCTTCCATGCGGATTGTCTATTTACGACTCGCTACCGTAAAATAGTTCTACGTAACGCAATAGTTATATTAGACTGTCGTCATGGATTTAGCCGAAGACCTGCGCGCCAGCCTGCAAGACATCCTTGTCCCGGGAGCGGTGGAGATCCGTGAGAACGGCAGCCGGGTCACATCGGCAACGCCGCTTTCCTGGGAAGTGCGCGGTAATTCCGAGAAGCCGCTGCTGCACCTGTGGTCGGAAAACTGCAATGTCACGCGACGCGTCGTGGCCATCACCGGCAATTCGCAGGATCACCTCGCCCTCGCCGTGGAACGCTTTGGCCGGTCCAAGCCGGAGCGGATGGAGATCGTCCGCCTGGAATATGCGCCGGCTCCCCGCGACCTATCACGCGAGGCGTATTGCGAGCAGTTGCGCCGGATCCTGGCCGAACAATTTCCCGATGAAACTTTGGAGAAAATCAGCGCCGCGCAGGATCTGGAACACTCGCTCTCCAAAATCTACATTCGCGGAATACTCCAACGCGGCTCCGCGCACGTGGCTTTTCTGGCGGTCTCCGAGGGCGAATCGCAGGACGCGCTCGAAAGCAGCCTTACGTACGGACTGCTTTGGCTGGAAAAATCCCGCCAGTCTGCAAAACGCGCTGCGCTCGCCACCTTGCGCTTGATTCTTCCCAAAGGAAAATCGCAGATTCTCGCAAATCGTCTTCGCGCGCTCGATCCGCGACTTGGCATTGAAATCTACGAACCCGATCCGCAGCGTGAAACACTGGAACGCGTCGATCCTTGCGCCACCGGGAATGTCGCTTCCTGGCTCGTTCCGCACCGCGAGTCGCAGCTCCTCCTTGACCGTGCCTCTTCCGCCCTGGAGCCACTGATCGCTCTCAGCCCGGAGTCGATTCGCGCCCACGCATCACCGCATACCCAGGAAGTCGTTTTACGGTTTCGCGGGCTCGCCTTTGCCCGCTGGCAGGAAAACAGAATTTATTTCGGCAGTGATTCCACGTGGGCGGAATTACGCAATAAAAACGAACCCGCGCTGAAACAACTGATCGCCAACCTGCAGAATTTCCGCAACCCGCTTGCCAGCAATGTCCGCCACGCCCTGTATCGCGCGCAGGCCGAGCGGTGGATGCAGACTTTGGTGCACCAGGACGTCAGCCGTATCGATATCTCGCTCGATCCGGAGCATGTCTACGAACAAGTTTTCGCGCAGGTCGCCGGGCAGCACGGGATCCTCGATCTGCTGTGCGTCACCCGAAGTCGCCGCCTGGCCATCCTGGAATTAAAAGCCACGGAAAATGTGGATTTGCCTCTGCAGGCTGCCGACTACTGGTCCCGCATCCGCTGGCATCAATTGCAGGGAGACTTTGCGCGCTACGGTTATTTCCCCGGCATCGAGCTGCAGCCCGCTCCTCCGCTTGTGTATCTCATCGCCCCCGCTCTGCGCTTTCATCCCACAACCGACGTCCTTCACCGTTATCTTTCCCGGGAAATGGAGATCATTCGCGTCGGGCTGGCCGAAAGCTGGCGGCGGGGACTGCGTGTAATGTTTCGTCAATAAACTTCGTTAAAGAAATTTAAATTGGCCGCGCCGCTTAGCCCCTTGCCTTCCCTGCGATTCAGGGTAAAATCATCCCGCTTTCCAACAGGGGCCGAACCTTGAGTTTCAACATCCAAATCCGCCAGGCCGACAAAGTCACGCTGGTGGACGTCAGCGGCCGGCTGACCTCGTTCGAGGGTCAGGCCTTTCGCGAAGCAATCCAGCGCCTGCTCCGCCAGGGCGAAAACAATATTGTTTTGAATTTGAAGGGGCTCGATTATCTGGATAGTTCCGGAATCGGCGAACTGGTTCGCAACTATCTGGCGGTGGTGAAAAAAGGCGGAGCCATGAAAGTGGTGGGGCTTGCGCCGAAAGTGGAAGAGATTCTGAAGGTCACGCAGCTCTACCAGGTATTCCCGGAATTTCCCGACGAGCAATCGGCGCTGGAAAGTTTCCCGAAGTCAGGTCGCGCGGCAAATTCCTGAGGCAGGGGTTTTTCTCCCGCTGCAATCAAAATAAAGTCGCCTGAAAATAGGAGAGGAGCCTGCTCCACGTGAGTGGCTCAAGCTCCCCGGGGTGTGTCCTCGAAGTGGTTGTTATAAGGTTAGATGTGCGTCAGGAAAAAAGGTTTCCTAAAAATTACCCTGATTTAAATTATTTTGGATGCAGCGTAAGCTTTAATAAAACAGGTACTTACGCCACCGTTCGTCGCGATGGCCAATCAATCTCATCAATTGCCGCGAAGTGTGCAGCGTAAAAGGCCGCGGTTTCCGTGCTAGTTTCAGCCCGGCCTCTTCGGGCGTCCGGTCGCCCTTATCGTTGTTGCAGCGGTAGCAGCAGGCCACCAGGTTTTCCCAACTGGAGCGGCCGCCCCGCGAACGCGGCATCACGTGGTCCAGCGTCAATTCCGAGCTCGGGAAAATTTTCCCGCAAAACTGGCAGGTATTCCGGTCGCGCAGCAGAATGTTTTTCCGCGAGAGCGCCCGGCTCTGCTGCGGGATGTGCCGGTAAGCCAGCAGACGGATCACCGACGGCACTTTGTGGGCATGCGCCGTGGAATGCACTTCGGCGTTATGCACCTCTTCCGCCTGGGCCACGCCCTTCAATAACAGGACCATTGCGCGACGTACGGCGGTGACATTAATCGGTTCGTAGGTGGCGTTCAGAACCAGGACGGGTTCCTGCATCAGGGAAGCACGGCGGGGAGTGAGGCTGTTAACGTGGCGCGTTCCAAGGTTCCCCGAAGCGCCGGGCACAAGCACGCCGCCCGCTTCGGGGACGAATCGCCCCCGGGGATCGACCGCCTCTGGTCGTCTTGCGCTCATCGCGCGCCCTTCAGGCTAAAAACTTTCTCTGACCGGGAATCCTTGCCGCACGGCCCGGGCGATGGTCAACCCGGCAACCGATTTGGCGCCTGCTTCGCGTAACGCACGAGAACATGCGTCCAGCGTCGCTCCCGACGTCATAACATCATCTAAAAGCAATATTCGCAGATTGTCAACCCGGCCGCCTTCGCGTATGACAAAAGCGCCACGTACGGCTTCCCAACGTTCTTCAAAATGAAGGAGATGCTTGTCCGGGCGGGCGCGTTCCCGCTTCAGGAGCACCGGCCGGTAAGGCAGGGCAAGCCGCTTCGCCAGGGGTTTGCCGAAGAGGTCCACCTGGTTGAAGCCGCGTTCTTTTTGCCGGGTGCGGTGCAGCGGGACCGGCACGATCAAATCGGGGGCAAACTGGGCGGGAATGCGCTGCGCCACCTCTGCGAGGCGCTTTGCGAACCACGTTCCCAACGGCTCAATCCGCTCGAATTTCATCAGGACGATGGCCCGCGCCAGCGCCCCGTTGTAAATCCCAAAACATCGGGCGGCATCGAAGGCAAAGCCTCGCTCCTGGCACTCGCGGCAGATGCTTTCATCGCCATCGACGTCGCCATCCAAGTCGCCGCCTTCGGTCCAGGGCTGGCCGCACCGCACGCAGATTTCTGATGGCAATTTTCGAAACGATTCCAGGCATATGTCGCAGATAGGCAGGCGATCCGGCCGAGTCAGCAGTGTTTCGCAAATGCGGCAACCGGAAGGGAAGAGAACGGACGCGACCGCGCCGGCGAGAGTGTTCAGCCAGCGCGCCATGTGAACGCGGGAGTTCGAAAGGGGCAGCATCTGCTATGGGTGCCGCAGGAAGCGCTTCCGCGTCGATTATAATTTAATTAGGTAACGAAAAGATAACGAAATTCCGAGAGGCCGGCAGTTTCGCCTACAGCAGCCCTTGTTCCTTCTTTTCCTGGCAGGTGATGCAGTGCTTGGCCCAGGGAACGGCTTCCAGGCGCTTCTGCTGCATCTCTTCCTGGCAGTTGGCGCAGGTGCCGTACTCTTCGCTGCGAATGCGCTTCAGCGCTTCGTCGATCATGTTGAGGATCGCGCGGTCGGTATTGGTCTGGCCGAAGAGAAACTCTTTGGTGTAGGAATTGGCGGCTTTATCCGCCAAGTCTACTGTCGGGTCGTCGTCCCCTTGCCGGCCTTCCTCTTCGGTGCGCGTGATGGTCTTCACCAGTTCGTCGCGGCGGTTCAATAATTTCTTTTTGTAATATTCCAGGCGCTTCTTATCCATTTTCTTTCTGACCTCACCCAGGTGGCTCCAAAGTGCCATCTAAAAACTCCGTAGTGTAGACTGCCTACCCTGTACTGTCAAGATTACGAAGATGGCAGGCCAATCGGTTTGGTTGCACCGCCAAAATTCCCGCCCACTCATCTGCGCAATTCCGGGTGCCGTCCTTGTTCCCGTCTTGGCAGGTCCTATTCGATGCAGTTGCCATGTTTTTGGTACAAGCCTCCACTCGGTGTTGACCCGCCGTTCCGTCGCGCACGATTCTGAAATTGAAAAGGGCCCGAACCATCTCTGGCTCGGGCCCTTTGCATGTTGCGGTAGCCGCCCGTCTATCGGAGAAATGGGTTGTCCCCGGTGGTGCGGCCTGTATTTCGTTGCTTGGCAGACTACTCCGCTTCGCGCCGCGCATCGTCGGCTTCCTCAGCCAACTGGCGCAGCAGTTCCAGGAACCCGTCGGACTTTCCGCTCTTCGAGGTGTGGCCGATGAATAGTCCATCGTCAATCAATCCCTGCAGCGCACCCGTCGCTGCATTCTGGGTTTCCGTCGGTCGGATGATGGAGACCATGCCCAACTTCTTGTTCAGGAAGAACGTGGGTTCCGGCATGATCAGATTGGTTTGAAGTTCGTCCGCCTGGGCGGGTGTGTGAGCGGGGTCATTTAGATTCGGGAATGTGACGGTGGCGCCCGTGGAGCCTGGGAATCCCGTGTCGGTATCCGTCAGAAGGATCGCGTTACCTGCTTTGTCGTGCCAGGTTTGGAAGTGCGCGGTTTCCGTTGGACCAATCGAGAGCAGCACTCGCAATACTTCCGTGTTGCTCACGCGTTGAACAAGCGAAGGGTAAAGGCTGCTTCCGCCCTGCTCAATGAACGCAAAGTGAAAGCCGGCAGTGTTTGCGATTGCCTGGGTGTGAATGGAGACCCCGCCCGGCTGATTCGGATCAGCACTCAGGTCAGCGTTGGTTCTGGGAATAGCCGTATGCTGGCCCACGGCAAGCGTTGGGATCGCCTGGGGGAACGTGTCGCCCAGGTCGGGGTTCATGGAGTCGCTCCGGTAGCGTGTCCACCAGCTCGTGTCCACCGTCAATTGTGTAAGATTCGTTAGCCGTCCGACATTAGGCACGCCGGTTACCTGGCTGGGCGACAAATTGAAAAATTTGCTGAGATCGGCCACAGATTCGCCCTTTGACTCCAGATAGTTCCTCAAGAAGGATTCGTGCGAAAACTCGTCATCCGTGTTGTCGTCGATGTATTGCGGCATGTCGCCGTCGAGTTGCTCAAGACCGGCGATATAAAGGGGAGCGAGAGCGGTTGGGAAAGAGAGATCAATGGGAGAATTTCCCACCGTGCCCGGAGTCTTTGCCCCAGCTCCTCCCAGTTCGGCGTACTGCCGCCAGAGGTCGGCTTCGATCGTTTCCAACGCCTGCAGGAAGCGCAGGATGGCGGCGTCTCCCCTGTTCAGCTTGCGGTTGTCGCCCTCATGCTCTTGCGCGAAAGTGCGTGCTGGCGCGTTCAGAAGTCCCACTCCCACTGTTGCTGCGCCTGCTGCAGCAACGCCTGTTTTCAAAAATGACCGCCGGTTGGACGACAACCCGGCGGAGATCTGCGGATCTTTTTTCTTCATTATCTTTCTCCTTTGTGAACACGTGAGCGTGGCCTCCATGGAACAACGCTGTGCCTTGTGGCCGACGCTCGATGAAGACTAAGGGGAGAGAGGTAATGGGTTGTCAGATTGACATCAATCGAACGTCACAAATTTTTCGAGTTGCGCGGGAAAAAGTAGACAGGAAAGTGACGACGCTAAGATTTGAGAACGCATCAAATGGAGGCCTTGTGCGGCTTTCTAGCGGCAGGATTCGTACCTCGATCGCCCCGAATTATTTTGCCAGACTGCAAAGCGTTTTCCGGGCGAGTCCGTCTAACCGGACGACGCGTCCGGGTGTGGGTCCATGCAGAAAAACTGCTTTCAGGTCTCGAGCTATCGTTACTGGCCCATCCGGCAATCTGCCTGAATATCGCGCATAGGAGAACACCGTGAAAAAATTAATGCTGCTGTTATCCGCAAGTGTTCTGCTGCTGGCTTCTCAAATTTCGGCGGGTCCCAATCACCGGGCCGCGCAGCCCGGCGCCACTGTCAACGCATCGGCGGAGGATAAAACTCCTCCCAGTTACGACATGAAGCCCCAGGCTCTGCTTGATCTGCAGGACATGCACAAGAAAATGGTGGGCCTGGCCGCGGCCATCCCAGCGGAGAAATATACCTGGCGCCCGGAGCCGGGAGTCCGTTCGATCAGCGAACTGTTTTTGCACGTGTCGGGAGCAAACTACGGTTATCCTCCACTCATCTCGGGCTATGCTGCCGCGCCCGGATTCAAGGCTGAAGGATTTGAGACAACCACAACGGATAAGGCCAAAATCATTGAGCAATTGAATCAATCGTTTTCGTATGCCGAAGCGGCGATTCAGAGTATGTCGAATTCGGATTTTGCCAAGCCGGAAAAGAAGCTCGGCCCGGACGCGAATGATGGCGACGTCATTTACCTGATGATCGTGCACAACCACGAACACCTCGGCCAGACTATCGCTTATGCGCGGCTGAATGGAGTCACTCCTCCCTGGACTGAAGAAGCGCAAAAGAAGGCCAAAGCCGCCAGCTACGATGCGGCACCGAAGAAGGAATAGTGGCGGCTAACAGCTTTTTCGGCAGGGGCTAAAACGCTATAATCGTCAATGAATATAGGGGTTTGGAAGCGTTTCCCACAGCTTCCACAGGGGTGTGGAAAGCTCTGAAAAAAGTTTAGTGGGACACTTGACATATTTTTAGGTTGATGTAAGATTACAAATGGTTCGGCACTTCCTCAAAGTGCTGGGCCGTGCAGGGGATTCACAGTCGGGTCTCAAGTTCTCCAAGAACAGATCCTATAGTGAGGCGCCTTACGAGCACTGGGTGAAAATCTGTCGAGCTTCGCGTGGAACCGCTACCAACAGGCGGTTGTGCCCGGCGCTCGACGCCGGGTTTTGTATTTTATGGGACGTTTTTAGCGGCAACAGATGCTAGAGGCTCCCAGGTCTTCCGCAAGGAAGAAGCCTCGATGGAAATCGGGGCCCCTGATGGGATCAGGGCCAACGCTCTTTGACAACAGTAAGGCTGGCAAATTCACGCCGATAACCTGGAAGCGATTACGGTCGCCCTGGGGATTGAGGGTGTGGATTACATACAAGTTCTGCTCGAGTATGTTGAGCAGTGCTGTGGATTACAAGGCGAGCTCAGTCAAGCACCTGCGGATAGTGGCGTCGATAGCCTAGGTACCGGAGCAATCTGGGAACGGGAAAAATGGAACTGCTGAAACAGGGCGAACGAGCTGAGGAAAGCCGGAGTTTAGCCACTCCGGTGAGTTTCAAAGCGTGCAAACGAATTGGAACACCTTAGAAGACGACGTATTGAGTGAGTTTTATGATTA
>Ga0210403_10001381_pt1 | contig 23153 bp, 20 predicted proteins | sample IncBWC19MmetaG_FD_150863 | JGI IMG/M metagenome (GOLD analysis project Ga0210403, IMG submission 150863) | Forest soil microbial communities from Barre Woods Harvard Forest LTER site, Petersham, Massachusetts, United States - Inc-BW-C-19-M | ecosystem: Environmental > Terrestrial > Soil >... | reverse complement strand
AGTAGAGCAAATCTACGGCAAGCGCTTCGGTACTGTGGAACAATTTCTCACGTATTTGCTAGAGCAACTGGTGCGCGACGACGCCGCGAAAATGAACCAGGAGGAACAGCGGATCATTGAAGAGCGGTTGAAGGACTTGGGATATATTTGACCGCCCGGACGCGACTCGGCTACTGGCATGTCAAGTACAGCTGATATTGGGCAAATTCAGGAAGAGGGGCGAAGGCGACTCTACCCATCTTTGACCGATCCAAGCTGGTTGGTGCTGCGCAAGCGCCGCGAAGTCTTCATGCGGTGGCTGGGGCGGCTTAATCACACCGACGCCCTCGTGCTCGATATCGGCGGTCGCATACAACCATACAGGTCGCTGATAAATGGCCGGCTGTCGGGTTACATTGCGGTGGATCTCCGCCTTACACCGCTGGTCGATATCGCAGGAGATGCCGCGCAACTACCCATCCGAAATGATTGCTTCGATCTCGTCTTCTGCACCCAGATGTTGGAATACGCTGCCGACCCGCGACAAGTGATTGCCGAAATCCATCGCGTGTTGAAGCCCGGCGGATTTCTTTTTTTGAGTGCGCCTGCGGTTCATCCTCAGGATTCGGACCGGGATTCGTGGCGCTTCCTGCCAGGCGCTCTGCGCGAATTGTTGGTAGAGTTTTCAGCGGTTGACGTGGCCCCAGAGGGAAGCAGCATGACTGGATTCATTCGGACAATCAACGTGTGCCTGGTTTCTTTCACACCTGTGGCTGCGTTCCGAGGCTTATTCCGCTTTACCATCGTCCCGATGCTAAATTTACTGGGTGCCTTTTTGGAAACACTAAGGCTCACCGCTAACACCAGTTTCGCCGCTAATTTCAGTGTGCTCGCGCGAAAATGAAGCCTGTTTCCCCGCAACTCGCCGCCGTTTTAACTGAACCCGAACTCCGCGCTCTCGTGGAGCGATATCGTAGGGAGAATTGGCGCGGTATCCAAACGCCAGAATGGCAGGCGCGAATTGTTGAACAAACTATTGACGACAACGGCGAGACCACGTTTGACCAACTTGCTGGAGTCTGGAGTCTTCCCGAGAACGCGACCATTCTGGACATTGGTTCCGGCGTCGGCGCATTTGTCATCGCGTGCCATCGTCGCGGATTGTGTGCTTTCGGAATCGAGCCTGACCGCATTGGTCAGGGCGGATCTATAACTGCAATCCAAATTGCGAGCCGCCGAACCGAGCATCACGTATTCGCCGTTGCCACAGGAGAACTCCTGCCGTTCAGCGATCGCAGTTTTGACCTTGTCAACATGAATCAAGTGATCGAGCATGTTTCCGATCAAAAAGCGGTGTTACGAGAAGCGGCTCGGGTCCTCAAACCTGGCGGCGCGATTTATGTCGCGTGCCCTAACTATCTTCGATTTTATGAACCCCACTACAAGATATTCTGGATTCCCCTTCTTCCAAAATTTCTGGGGCGCCTTTATCTCCGGGCTCGCGGAAGAAGCTCGGCGCTTCTGAACCAAATTACTTACACTACGAATTCCCGCTTGAGAGCTCTTGCCAGAGGTCTGGGATCCCAATACGCAACCATCGATCTTCATCGCGAAAAGTTCCTGGAAAAGTGTCAGCACGACTCGTTCTTGAGTCTTCGTGCAAGGATTGTGAGTCGGATGACTAAATTTCCCGCCGTCGGACGCGTGATCAGGTGGGCGGCTCTGCGCTTCTTGAGTTGGACTGAGGGTGGCGTTGAGATGGTCGTCGTCCGCAAGAAGGGAGAGGAAACGGAAATGGGAAGGGCCCGACTTTTAGTCAGGCCGTAGCGTTGCAAAATCGGTGACCGGCTCGATTGAAGTCAGGCCTCCCGAACACTTCGAAAGAACGAAGGCCGGAAGCCGGTATTAGTTTGCGGTTCCAGCCTCGTGCTTACCTCAACTCGATTTTACTGTGCAGCGGTATTGTTGACGGCTGCGGTCGTTCCCGTTGTGCTGTCAGGGCCATTCAAACGGCTGAGATGAGGGAAAAATGGAGTTACTTCGAGCGGCATTTTGTCGCGAGCATTGGTGATGGTGACGGGAGCCGACTTGGTTAGCTCGACTTGATCGGTCCATGGATTTAGTTTGACGCGCCCCCCTAGAGGCAGAGCCGCAATCTGATCAAGCTTCTTTGGATCCAACGCCGGGCCAGAATTCATCAGCGCCGTGAAGCGAATCAGACTCCCCTTTTCGTCAACAAAGCTGTTGCCCAGGCGAGTGCTGAGCAAGGCGCCGAGTGTGGGGGCGCGCTGGGAAAGTTGTTTCAAAAATAGCGAGGCCGTGTCCATTTTTTGTCCGTAAGGAGAGTTCTTGAGCATTTCAATGGCTTTCGCATCGGCTGCGGTCTCTTCTGCCGGGCTATGTTTAAATCCCAGGTTTCTATAGGTGGCTTCGTCGCTGAAAATCATGCGATCACTGAAGGCTAACTTGCTTCCCAGATTGTGACCGAGAACAATGTGCGCCAGCTCGTGACAGAGGACCATCGCCAGACTGGACTCATCCGGAAGCACGTCAACCAAGCCGCGGCTAACCACAATTGTATTTCCCACGCTGAAAGTCTCCAGCGGAGAAGTCAGCATCATGCGGGTGCGCACCGGGCGCGGCAAATCAATGTTGTTGGTCACGAGAAGATTATTGACTACGGTTTGAAGAACCTTGTCCACATCGCTCTCGGGAGCCAGCAGACCACCCTGTTGTAGGCGAGCCACGACGTTATCCTCAGCCTGTTGCTGCCAGTCGCGTTGCGCTTCGAGTGGAGAAGCGTCCTGAACCGACGCACTGTCGTCCTTTACCGAATCAACTCTCACTTGAGTCAGTTCGTCCTCTTTTTGCTCGTTCTTCAAGTTATAGCCCCAGATGCGGGTCTGCGCTTTGAAGGCGATAGCGCTCTTGGCGCCGTAACTGAAATCCCCTTCTTCGCTATAGATATACGTGGGCACCCAGTAATTTGGAATCAGGTTTAGGCGCCAGCTATCCATGTGAAAAAAGTAAGTGGATTTCCTAGGCCGCGGTTCATAAGTTCCGTTTAGACGCACGATGTTGTAATCGTGATCTTCCACCCAGATGCGTCCCACAAAACGGCCTTTGCCGCTATCCTTCTTAGGAGTGACGTCGAAAACCAGGCAACGTACCTCACCAAGAAATTCCCGGCGAACATATTTAAACGCATAGTGATTGCGATCAAAGCTGCTGTGGTCCGCAAAAATCATCCAGGAAAAGCCCATCGGTTGATACTGGACTCTGAACATCTTGTTGAACCCGCCGAGGAGATTGGTTTCCAGACTCTTGTTGTTGGAGAGATAGTCCCGCCGATCAATCGCCTCGCCGAGGTCCATGCGTCCCAGAAAGTAGTGATCTGCTTTGGGGACGTCGCCGAGTTGCGGGTCGGCCGTCAGATCCTGCAAATAGGTTTCCACCAGCGGAGTGCGCGCCTTTAGAAAATCCATAAGCGCGTGTTCGCGCAGAATGGTGCGGTTTACGACGTCATCCATGGTTATTGGCGTCGCGGACGCGAGTTCTGGCGGCGCACCCGTTGTGGGTGCAGTCCTTTCAGAATTAGACGGTTGGGACGTTACCGCGACTTCCGCAGGGGCTGACGCTGACGACGTTCGATCCGTAGCCTGTTGTGCTGCAGCCGCGAGCGAAACAAGTAGAAAAACCGAAACACTACATTTCGAAATGTTCATCAATCTATTCCTCAGTTCTCGCTTTGTTCGCGTGGCCCGAAAACCGCGCAAACGATTACATCGCCAGTTCAAACACGACATGAACCACGGCAGTGGAATCCACTGCGGATCCGTTCCGCAACGCAGGCTTGAATCGCATGCTGCTGGTTGCGACTACGGCTGCTTCGTCGAGGCCATGACCCAATCCACGCACAACGCGATTGACATGCAGCTGGCCGTTTGCGCCAAACACTACTTCCAATAGGACCTCGCCTTGCAATTGGAGCTTTCGAGCTTCCGCCGTGTAAATTGGCTTTGGCTTGTATGTGATTTCTATCGGAGTCGTCGCCGGTCCATCAGCGACATGGAGTTTCGCGGTGCTTGCTGTCAGATCAGGGGCTCGAAATGCTGTTTGCGCGACCACTCCGCGGGCCCGTCCATCCCCTTGACCTGGTTGAGCGATTCCGTTTCCGAAACCAGCGCTAGCCACCGTGCCTTGAAGTCCCTTAGCTCCGCCGGCTCCATTGCCTTTTCCTGCACCCTGCGGCATATCGAACGAGCCCAACGTCGCTGTGACCAAATGCGCCTGACTTTTTCCCTGGCCCTTTAAGCCATTCGGATCGCCGAAGCCTCCGGTTTGAACTTTCTCAATTGGGGCGTTCACGGTGGCGACTGCTGAACTGCCAAAGGAGCCGGTGTACAAGAGTTTTGCGGAGCGGGCTGCGGAAACCGGTACAAGTTCGGGTTTTGTAAATCGCGCTTCAATTTTGGGCGGCTCGATTTCCTTGGGTAACGGCTTTGGCTGCACGCGGACAATCTTCGGTAGAACCAATTTTGGAGTTTCGATTTCCACTGGCGGAAGCTTCGCAAAAACCTTGGGTGGGACCACCACAGGAGGCGGAGGCGGCAGCGGCCTAAAATCGGGCGTTGGGATAATGTCAGTCACTGTAAATCCGTGCCGCAGCTGAAGCTCGTCGGGCCAAATCACTCGAGCAAAGATGGCGAATAACAGCACCAGCCCTACCAGGCCGTAGCTGGAGACCAAAGCTCGCCAATCCATTTTCCTCTCAGGCAGCAGGCCCAACTGAAAATCGTCAGACATGGAAGTACATGAGCTCCAAAAAGGGATCCGGGCCTGGGGGGTGCGCGGGTGGAGTCTCTAAATTAGTGGAGGGCCAGACATGCGTAAATGTGTCCTGTGACCCTGTACCTAAGTAACGGAAGAATTCCTAAAACAGAAATCCCGGGTCGGGAAGACAGGGACAAACAATGCCACGCTGCGGGCCGCTAATCTTTGTTATTGCTACTTGGCGGCCGTTAGAGCACTGGCGACACGAATGATGATCGCGGCTCGCCACCGCGAATATTGCGTGATGTCGTTAAGTTTCAGTGCAGAGATGCAACTTTTATCGTTCAAACGCGGGACGCGCTGAAAGGCAGCAAACATAGTTTTTGCCGCAAGAATTCAAACTTAGTCGGCACCGCTGGTTGCAAATCCTTTCGCGATACGAGAACATATCCGTTTGCTTTACATCTCCCAGCCCTCACAAAAAAAGAGCGCTCATAAGGAAGCCACTAAAGATGCCGATGCGGCAGCACGCTGAGAACAACAAGATCAAAAAATCCTGCCAGGAAACTAACGCAGACATTCAGCCAGCCAAAGGTAAGCTCGGGATCATGATTCCCGGCATGGGCGCTGTCGCAACGACTTTCGTGGCCGGAGTGGAAGCCGTCCGAAAAGGCTTCGCCAAACCAATTGGATCCCTCACTCAAATGGGAACCATCCGGCTAGGTAAGCGTACTGATGCCCGGTCGCCAAAGATTAGCGAATTTCTGCCTCTTGCAGGATTGAAGGATCTGGTTTTCACAGGCTGGGACATCTTCGAAGATGACATGTACACCGCCGCGTCCAAGGCTGGCGTGCTGGAGGGCGAGCTGCTGAAGAAGGTGAAACCCTTCTTGAGTTCGATCAAACCGCGAAAAGCCGTTTTTGATCACCACTACGTAAAAAAGCTTGACGGATCCAATGTGAAAAAGGGTAAGAACAAAATGGATCTTGCCGAACAGGTCCGCGCCGACATTCAGGAATTTAAGAAGAGCTCTGGGGCAGCGCGGTTGGCAATGATCTGGTGCGGATCAACCGAAATCTTTCTGACCCAAACTGCGGCCCACCAATCTGTGAAGGCATTCGAGAAGGCTCTAACTCGCAACGACGAGTCCATCGCTCCATCGATGATCTATGCCTACGCCGCTTTAATGGAGAGCGTTCCTTTCGCAAACGGGGCGCCGAATCTCACTGTCGATTTGCCGGTCATGCAAGCATTGTCCCGGCAAAACAATGCTCCGATATGCGGAAAGGATTTTAAGACGGGGCAGACACTGATCAAGACCATTCTCGCGCCCGGATTTAAGGCTCGCATGCTTGGCCTGAATGGGTGGTTTTCCACCAATATCCTCGGGAACCGCGACGGTGAAGTGCTTGAGGATCCGGGCTCCTTCAAGACCAAGGAAGAATCGAAACTATCGGTGTTGGAACACATCCTTCAGCCTGAACTCTACCCCGAACTATACGGACACTTCACCCACAAGGTCCGCATCAATTATTACCCTCCTCGTGGTGATAACAAAGAGGGTTGGGACAACATAGATATCTTTGGATGGCTGGGCTACCCCATGCAGATCAAGGTGGATTTCCTTTGCCGCGACTCGATTCTTGCGGCTCCTATTGTGCTAGATTTGGTGCTGTTCCTCGACTTAGCCAAACGGAGTTCCGAATTGCGGGGTTTGGGAATCCAGGAATGGCTCAGCTTTTACTTCAAATCCCCAATGACCGCGCCGGGACTCTACCCTGAGCACGATTTGTTCATTCAGTCCATGAAGTTGAAGAACACGCTCCGCCATTTAAAAGGCGAGGAGCTGATCACGCACCTTGGCCTTGAATATTACGACTAGGGGCCTATAAGCAGGTCGGCTGGGGCGCTTTTAGGGACTCTTGGCGTATTTCCTCCAGAGGATAACCTTCCGCTGCAATTGTGCGTCCAATAACCAAGAGTCCGCCTCTCCGTCAGGCGTATAATCCAATTGGGCACGCTTGGTTTAGCGGTAAGGGAGTAGTCATGAAGATTCGTCTAGCAATTCTTCCGGCAGTAGTTGCTCTGACCTGCGGTTTATCGAGCATTTTTGCACAGACAGCGCCAACTGCTTCCGCGCCAACTCCAGCAACTCAGACGCCTTCCGCCGCCCCTACGAATGTTCCGGTCCCAGCCGAACCTGCCGACAGCAAATCAGTCCACGAGGGCAGCAGAAACGACGTAGACGCGATTGGAAATCGGCACGTTGGTTGCGATCGCGGCATGGGCAACTGGTACAGCCTCGAGAAGCAGATTGCGATGGGGAAATCATTCGCGCAGCAGGTGGAATCTCAATCGAAAATGGTGAATGACCCGGTGATCACCGAATACGTCAACCGCCTTGGTCAAAATCTGGTTCGCAACTCTGATTCGCAAGTCCCATTTACGATTAAGGTCATTGACTCGGATGACATCAACGCCTTTGCTCTACCAGGCGGATTTTTCTATGTCAATTCCGGATTGATCCTCGCGGCAGACGAAGAGGCTGAATTGGCCGGAGTCATGGCCCATGAGATCGCGCATGTGGCCGCTTGCCACGCCGCGCGAGAGAATACCCGTGGCCAATTGATGAACATGGCTACGATTCCTCTAATCTTCGTTGGGGGACCCGTCGGATATGCAGCCTATGAGGCCGCCGGCTTGGCAGTACCGTTAACTTTTATGAAGTTCTCCCGCAATTTTGAGGCGGAAGCGGATTATCTGGGACTTCAGTATATGTACAAAGCGGGGTATGATCCGCAGGCTTTCATCAGTTTCTTTGAGAAGGTGCAAGCGGAGGAGAAAAAGAAGCCAGGAACTTTGTCGAAGGCTTTCTCAACCCATCCACAAACCCCAGATCGGATACTGAAATCGCAAGAAGAGATCGCTCAGATTTTGCCGGCGCGGCCTCAGTATGAAGTGACGACCTCAGAATTCGATGATGTGAAGGCGCGCCTTGCGGCTATCGAGAACAAACACAAAGTCGTAGACGAGAAAGACGGAAAGAAACCGAGTTTGCGTCGTGCATCACCGACCGACACTAACGGCACCGACGACAAAACAACAGATGACGGACACCCAACGCTCAAGAGGCGGGATGACACCAACTAGTTCTACTCAGCCAGAGCAAAAAAACCGGCAGCCCAAAGGCTGCCGGTTTTGTTTTGAAGTCTCAACGGCAATGGAACATTAACTAGGCCGCCTCTTTCGTGGCAAGAGCGTGCAAATATTTGCGACTTTCGGCATCAGAACTGACAACCTTCATCGCCTCCCAATCGTAAGGGAGTTCTTTGCCACAATCCAAGCAGGCGACATAAGTACCGGTCAATGAGGCTGCTGGCGTGCGCCGTGAGACGCTGTGTAAGCCAGTGCTTCTAGGAAAACTATAATGACTATGTGAACACCCGAACAAAGAGTCGAACAACTTCGCGATCATCCTGCTACCTCCCCAGATAGCACTTCGTACGCCTACCAAAAGCCTAAGCTAGGCTTGTTTACTTAGATTCCATCTCAGGGCAAAAGGTTCGAAGAAGTTCGTTTTTCGCCTGTACTTGGGAAGACCCTCCCGCAATGGTTTGAAAACACAATGACGTTTCAAACGCAGGTCACCACAAGGTTGACGTGCTGGATTCGTCGTCTTGAAATTCTCGCTTTGCATTGCTCCCGGACCTCTATGTGTGTTAAAAGCCAAATATGCGTAAATGGATACGCGAGCGCGTCTCGCAGCGTAAAAAAGGTCCCCAGGAAGGTAAAGAAGAGTCCGCACAGGCACCGCTGCAGCCCGCGTACTTCGATGGTGAGGCTCCCTCGGCTGGTTCCCGTAAACCCCCTGACCACTCCTTAGTCGAGCAATCTCAACCTGACGATTCTGAAGCATCGCACGTTGTGGCGGATCATTCACACTCAGAGATGCTTCAACCCACAGACCGAGCGCCAGTGGATCCGAGGACACAAGAATCAGTGGACGTAGCGGCGAGGCGTCCGTACCAACAACGCGCAAATACAGCACCAGGGCAAGGACGACGCCGGCGGGGAAGAGGCGGGCGTGGACGAGGGGGACCTCGGCCTGTTCGTTCACTAGCTGTGATTGACGCTGCTACTCCTGCGACCGGTGACACTGGAAGTCTCGAAGCGATAGAACCGGCAGCTCTCTCGAATGATGTGGGCCAACTTCCTCAAGCGCCGGTCATGCCGCGGGTTCCCAAAGGAGTCGTCGTGCTGGCGATTGGGCTTCCGGGCTCAGGGAAGAGTTCATGGTTCAAGCGGCATAATATCTCTCCTCTTTCGAGCGACTTGCTGCGCGCGCTTTTATTCGACGATCCGACAGAGCAGCGATTCCAGGATCTGGTTTTCTCAAATCTGCGGTCCATGCTGAAAGCGCGGCTCATAGCGCGGCGTCCGCTGAATTACGTGGATGCAACCAATCTCACGTCTCACGACCGCCGTGGCTGGATCAAACTGGCGAAGGACTACGGATATGAGGTCCGGGCAGTGTTTTTTGATGTCCCCCTCGATGTATGTCTGGATCGCAACCGGAAACGCGAGCGGGTCGTTTCTGAAGACGTGATGCGTCGCATGGCCGCAAAACAAAAGCCGCCGACATTCGAAGAAGGCTTTTCAAAGATTACCGTGGTCCGTGTAAAGCAAAAGTAAAGTCCGTTTTGTTGACCGTGGGCCGCAGTGCCCATAAAATCAATTGGCCGAGCAATTCCGTTCAAACCGCGTCTCGTTGCCCCCTCGTTCAATGGTAGGACAGCAGATTCTGGATCTGCCTATCGGGGTTCGAATCCCTGGGGGGCAACCAATTCGAGGTGGCCAGCCGCGCTTATCCTTTTGAAGGTCTGCCAACCCTAACCTTGAGTCGCGCCTCCAAGCTCTCATTCGACGAGATAGTCCACTCCATGCCGGAATTAAACACGCAAGCTTCGTCCTCAAAGTCCGGTGGTCACTCCCGCACTCAGTTTGCTCGTAAAAATTTATTAGGCGGCAGCGTGATAATCACGGCGCTGCTCGTTCTTATGGTTGTGCTTCTCGCTGCTCGGTGGCCTTTTCGGCAAAGTGCCATTGTCTCCGCGCTTGAAGAAGCTGGGGGAGGGAAAATTGAGATTGGGAGTTTCCGGCAGACTTATTTCCCATCCCCCGGCTGTGTTGTAGAACGTGTGACCTATCGGCTAGGCTCCAACCCGCGTCCGCTCGCCACTGTAGACAGGCTAACAATTCAGAGTAATTTGCTCGGTTTATCGACGAGGCACATCAGCCTTATTCGCGCCGATGGAATGCACGTTTTTGTTCCGCCGTCGGGGTCGCAGGCGAAATTTCACGGTTTGAACCCTGGATCGACCGGTATTGATACGATCGAGATCTATGAAAGTAGTCTGGAGGTACCGCGAAAGGAGCCAGGCAAAACGGCGGTAGTTTTTGGAATTCACCAAACTACACTGCACCCCGTGACCGCAGCTGGCTCAATTCATTTCGCCGCGCGGTTTTCCAACCCAGAGCCTCCCGGCGAAATTACTGCTTCCGGACAGTTCGGCCCCTGGAAGGGTGTCGAGACGCCGGTAGGCGGCGACTATACTTTCCAAGATGCTGATCTCGGAACCTTCGAGGGGATAGCCGGTATTCTTTCTTCACAAGGGAAATTCAGCGGAATGCTGCAACACATTGACGTCTCCGGAAAAATTAGTATTCCGGATTTTGAGGTTAAGAGAAGCGAGCATCCCGTAGCGTTGAATTCGGAGTTCAAGGCTCATGTAAATGGCGTGAACGGCGATACTTTTCTGGAGCTTGTTTCCAGTCAATTTTCAAAAACAACGGTCGTGTCAGAAGGCAAAATCGCGGGCACTCACGGCCAGCGGGGAAAAACCGCAACTATCAACCTTGATACCAGCAACGGCAGAATTGAAGACATTCTACGTTTAGTCACTAAAGCGGCGGAGCCGCCAATGGCCGGTGAAACGAGCTTTAAGGGCATAGCAACACTCCCCCCTGGAAAAATGCGATTTTTGAAGAAGGTTGAGTTGGAAGGTGATTTCGGAATTAGCGACAGTAATTTTACCCACCCAACTACGCAAGAGAAGGTTAATCAGCTGAGCCAAAATGCCCAGACTGAGTCCAGGGAGAAAATGCAGAAGGAAGACAAAGCGAACGGAAAGGGCAAAGATGAAAAAGAGGATAGCGCCGACCGGAACGCGCCACCCGTGCTATCCGATCTTCGAGGCCATGTAGTGCTAAAGAATGGCATTGCGACATTGTCAAACCTTTCCTTTTACGTTCCCGGTGCACATGCCCAGATGCATGGCACTTATGATTTGATCAGCGAAAAAATAGACCTACACGGAAGTCTGAAAATGGATTCCGATCTTTCAGACACAGCACACGGGGCGAAGGCGGTTGTGTTGAAACTTCTCGATCCGTTTTTCAAGAAAAAGCGGGGTAGCGGGTCGGATATCCCCGTGAAGATCGGCGGGGACTACCATAATCCAACGTTCGGAATGGACGCAGGAAAAGCAAGCAAGCGTATCTTCTCGGAGGCCAAATGAGATTGACTCATGTCAATCAGGAACAAGCCTTAAAAATTAAATAAAAAACTGTACACTCGATTCCGGCCTTGCGGTATTATTCCGCTATGAAAACCCCTGTGCCCCCTCACAGTCTTCGCTCGTCAAATCCCTGTGTTCGCATTGAATCTGCCGATGATTGTGATGGCTCAGTTTGCCACCAACCTATCTTTAATGAAGATGGCGGACTCAATTACGTAGCTCCGCACGCCCATTTGGTGGAATGGGATGCCGACATCCGCCAACCGCGCTGCTACGCCCTCTTCGGCGATTTGCCTGGCGTCAGGTTCACGCAGAAGCGCTAAGTTACTACTCTAACCTCCGTCCGTCGCAATTGGGCAGCCCAGACCCAAGCTGAAGTTTCATCGAAAATTTCAGCACGCCGCTAACCCACATCCGGAAGCCTCCTAAGACAATTGCCCTAATACTTCGGTTACCTCTGTGGATCAACTTTTCTTTACCGATGGTTGCGCGAGCGCTAACTTTGATCAGCGGAGCATTGTCGAATCGCTGAGAGATTCCCCTGGCTTACTCAGGCGAGCCCCTGCGTCGGCTAGGAACTGGACCTTAAGTGGAAATCGCAACTAGGTGAAAAACCTTAAGAATCTTCTACACTGTCCCACGTAACCTTTAGGTTATTTCCTGTAGATTATCGTTGTTCTCCTCAAGTGAATATCTTATTCTCCTGAAAATTTCCTACAGCATTTACCTGATCTGCGTAAGGTAAATTCCGGTCAAGATATATACAGGAAAACCCTAGGAGACGAAGGATGCGTTGCGGATTTCTTTTGTTGACCCTTTCTTTGACAGCAACCCTTGCGGCCCAGAATCTCCCGATTGTTCCGACCACCACATTGCTTGCTGAGACCTCGAACAATACGAGCGCTGCTGATACCTTCGCGGGTCAGACGAACGGCAACCTCGCGGCGGGGAACGTAAGCAAGGTAGATATTCACTCTCTGCTATATCCGGGCGCGACGACGAAAATCTACGCGCACTTCATGCCATGGTGGGGCGATCCGCGACACATTACGGTCGGATACAACTCGCATGATCCGCTCCAGATTCATCGTCAAATTACGGACATGATCAGCCGCGGAGTTAACGGCACGATTATCGACTGGTACGGGCCCGCTGATTTCACGGACGCAACCGCCAAGCTGGTAATGGCTGAAGCCGAGCAACATCCGGGATTCACTTTCGCCATCATGATTGATAAAGGTGCAATCGGCCTCAGTCCCTGTTCGGGGTGCAATCCTCAACAAACGCTAGTTTCGTTGATTCAGTACATCGAGAAAACGTACGTTCCGTCTCCGTCTTACATGCTGGAGGATGGAAAGCCGGTGATTACAAATTTTGACCTCGATCTTTTTTATTCGGTGGATTGGGTTGCAGCTGGCGCTGCTGCTGCAACTAATCCCCACTTTATTTTTCAGCACAAGAATGGTTTTACTCACCCCGCGAGCGGAGGCAGTTATTCATGGGTGATAGTGAATGTCACCGACGAAGGCATGGAATATTTATCTCAATTTTATGCGGCAGGAATGGCTGCCCCTCTCGAAGAGACCATAGGCGCGACGTACAAAGGCTTCAACGACAGTCTGGCGTCGTGGGGATCCGGCAGGATCATGAACCAGCAGTGCGGGCAGACGTGGCTCGATACATTCGCCAAAGTTAACAGCCTTTACAGCTCAACTAATCAACTCGAAGCTCTACAGCTTGTGACGTGGAATGATTACGAGGAAGCCACGGAAATCGAAACTGGTATCGACAATTGTATTTCGGTTTCAACGAGTCTTTTCGGCAGCGTGCTCAACTGGCAGATTTCGGGAAACGAAAACACAGTTGATCACTACGTGGTGTACGTCAGCGCGGATGGAAACGGCTTGATGCCTTTAGATACCCTGACCACGGGATCGGCAACCTTAGATTTGTGTGAGTACTCGTTGGCGAACGGCGACTATAGCATCTTCGTTCAGGCAGTTGGAAAGCCGACGATGAGAAATCAGATGTCAGCGCTGGTGAAGTACACAGCCCAGTGCACCAACGGATCAGGCTCGGGTGGATCAGGTTCAGGCGGTGGGTCAGGTTCAGGCGGTTCTGGTTCGGGAGGTCCAGGTTCCGGTGGCTCAGGTTCGGGCGGTTCAGGGTCCGGAGGTTCTGGTTCGGGTGGATCCGGCTCTGGTGGGTCGGGGTCAGGTTCAGGCGGATCCGGCTCAGGCGGACCGGAGAGCGCGACTATCGGCGCTACTCCCGCGGCCATTGCGCTTCAGTGGGGGCAATCGGGCACCACGAGCGTGACGGTAACAGGTTCCTTGCAAGAATCACTCACTCTTTCGTGCTCCAATCTTCCGGCGGGAATTGCCTGTTCGTTCTCCCCTTCGTCCATTCCACCCGGCAGTAGCACTGCCACGTCCACGCTTACGATCTCAACTCAGTCCGCATCTGCCGAGCTTCGCTATCCAGCTGGAATCCCAAGAGCGTTGTATGCCGCGTTTCTTCCAACCTTCGGAGTGGCTGGGCTAGCCGTAACCGGCACCCTGTTCTCCCGAAAGAGAGTCTGGAAGCTTTTACTGCTGGGATCGTTGGCACTGTCCGTGTGCCTGCTCAGTTCGTGCGGCGGGGCGTCGGCGGCTCCCGCAGTGCAGAATGCTTCGAATATGCCGGCCGCGCCGGTCGCGCAGTCATACACCATCGCCGTTACCGGCTCTTACGGGAGCCAGCAGACCTCCACCCAAATTGCACTCACTCTGAAATGACTATTAATCCTTGAATTTCGTTTATATTAACTAACTCGCTGCCGCAGATTGACTTAGCTGATCGCTAGTCGAGGATTTGCGCGTATCTTCGCCGCCTTCCTGTTACCCGATAAAGCAACTCTGAAGCTTAAATCCGCGTCGGAATGGCGGGAGACCAACCATTTGGCTCGGATAACACGACATTTGATTGCATGGGGCCAAGCCGCCCTCCTCTGCGCTTTATTGGGAGGGATCTCGTCATTTCAAACCAGTTGCGTGGGGCTAGCGCCCGTTCCACCGTCGAACGGTCAAGTGAACCACGTCCTTTTCATGATGCAGGAGAATCGCACATTCGATAGTTATTTTGGGATGTTGAATCCTTACCGGGTTGCGAATAAGTGGAATATTGGAGACGACGGCAAGACGTACAACGTCGATGGCATCGACGACAAACTATCGACCATCAGCAACATGAACGATGCGGGGCAAAGCTTCAGTTTATTCAAACTCAAATCCACTTGCATTGATGACGACTCTTCAGCGTGGCTGCAAAGCTTTGGCGATGTTAACCGATTTGACTTTGCCACTAATCGGCCAATTCTGATGGACGGTTTTGTTCACACCGCCGAAGGCTACGCGAATTTTTGCGCCAACCCTGCGAGTCAGTGCACCGGAGGGCAATTCACCGATTTAGTTGGTCAACGCGCCATGGGCTACTACGATCAAGACTATTTGAATTATTACTATTACATGGCGTCGCAATTTGCAGTATCTGATCGCTGGTTTTCCCCCGTGGCCAGCGAGAGCATTCCTAATCGAATTGCGACCCTGACGGGCGGCACTACGCAGGGCTTGGTGTACAGCCCAGGAAGCGACGATCACCTTCCGCAGCTAAGTATCAAGACGATCTTCGAAGAGATGGACTCGGCGAGGGCATCCTGGAAAATTTACTATTCTTCCACCAATGATAATTGCTTAGTCGGATCCTCCAACTGCTCCAATCCGGGCAGTAAATATCCATCGACGACGTTCAGTTTTTTCAGCTATTCCTCGAAGTATGTTTACGCAAATCCTAGTCACGGCGCTTGCACCGCGCCGACAACGAACTCAGGAACGGCGGTTGGCGATCCCAACAATGATTTCTGCATTGACACGATGCACATCGTGCCGATCACCCAGTATTTTAAAGATCTCCAAGCTGGCACTCTTCCCGACTTTGCATGGATCGAGCCAGGCTATAGCCATACTGACGAGCACCCCGGATCAGGCCAATCCATTTTGGACGGCCAAGCCTCGGTTGCGAACGTAATCAACGCCTTCATGTCCAGCCCTTCTTACAAAGATTCGATCTTCTTCTTGACCTATGACGAAGGGGGCGGGCCGTATGATCACGTCCCACCTGTGCCCGGGCATACAAATGACAACACTGCCTCCAGCCTGGGAATCACTACCGACATTTCTAGTATCGCCGTGAATCCCGATTCCTTTTTCCCGTGTGCTTTAGTTCAGGGAAGTTTCCATTGCGACCTGCATCCCAGTGACCCTGGGACAAATCCGGGAGATGCTCCGGTGACCCAGGGATTCGGTGCTCAACTAGGTTTCCGTCTGCCGAACATAGTTATTTCCCCATTCACTCGGAGGCATTACGTTTCGCACATTCCCATCGATCACACCGCTGTAATCAAGTTCGTGGAAACAAGATTTATCGGGGCCTCAACTCACCTCACCGCGCGGGATAACGCACAACCCGATTTGATGGACTTTTTCGACTTTGCAAATAAGCCTTGGGCAACGCCTCCGAGCCCACCGCAGCCCGTTACCTCGGGGACTTGCGACGCGACAAATATGGGTCCTTAGGATCGCGCCTAGAGTAAGTTTAGGATGGCGCGTTGCTTGGCGATTAGGGACTGCACTCCCTCTTTCGCTAATGAGACCATTTGCGACAGTTGGTTCTCGTCGAAGACCTGGTGTTCCGCCGTGGCTTGAATCTCCACAAGTGTGTTTCCCGCGGTCATTACGAAATTCATATCCACGTCAGCGCGTGAATCCTCTTCATAAGAAAGATCGACCAAGATTTCGCCATCCACAATGCCGACGCTGATAGCGGCGACAAAATCGCGAAGAGGCGTCGAGGTCAACGTTCCGGCTTGCACTAGCTTTTCAAGAGCCAGGCCGAGCGCCACAAATGCTCCCGTTATGGAAGCGGTGCGCGTACCGCCGTCCGCTTGTATGACATCGCAGTCAATCCAGACGGTGCGTTCACCCAACTTTTGAAGATCGATGACGGCACGAAGAGACCTGCCAATCAGCCGCTGAATTTCATGGGTCCGGCCACTGGGGCGGCCTTTGGACACTTCTCTCGGCGAGCGAGTCAAGGTAGCCCGCGGCAGCATGCTGTACTCCGCGGTGATCCATCCTTTGCCGCTGTTCCGCATGAACTGTGGCACCGTCTCCTCGATGGAAGCGGTGCAAATGACGCGGGTGTTACCGACGGAAATGAGGACTGACCCTTCAGCGGTATTTATGTAGTTTGGAATGATTTCGACGGGACGCAACTGACCGGGAGTGCGGTTATCGGAGCGATAATGCATAGGCCGCAAATTGTAAATGAAATGAGGAAGGGCAGTTTGTCCGGCGGTGAGTGTTACTTTACAGCCAGCCCTTGGTCCGGGCGATGCGGGCAGCTTCAACCCGATTTCCGGCGCCAAGCTTGCTGATAGCCTCTGACAGATAGTTGCGGACCGTGCCTTCAGATAATCCCAAGTCCGTGGCAATTTCGATGCTGGCGACTCCATCGCCAGCCATGCGTAATACCTGACGCTCCCGATCAGTCAGCGGATCTGGTTCGCTCCATGCTTCCGTGGCCAACTCGGGGTCGATCACTCTTAATCCTTGTTGGACACGGCGGACCGCTTCGGCGAGTTCTTCCGCCCGCATGTCTTTGAGCAAATACCCCGAAGCCCCCGCGTCCAATGCCCGGCGCAAATACCCAGCGCGGGCGAAGGTCGTCAAAATAATTACCCTGGTGTCTTTGTGCAGGCGCTTCAATTCGGCGGCAACGTCAAGGCCCGTCATTTCCGGCATTTCTATGTCGGTGATGAGCACGTCAGGCTTATGTGAAAGCACCGCGCGCAATGCCTCTTTACCATTCTTGGCCCTCGCTACGACCGCGATATCACCTTCAATTTCCAACAGAGCGGCGAGAGCGCCGAGAACCATTCCCTGATCTTCAGCAATGATCACACGGATCTGCTTGCGGACTGTCTTGGTACTCGCATTTAATGTCGTGGGATTCAATGGGCGCCATTCGCTTTCGCAGGACTCAATGGAAATTCAATCAGGAGCTTGGTTCCAGCACGGGTTTCCCGAACCAGAGTCCCACCTAAAGCTTCGATTCGCTCTCGCATTCCGCGCAATCCGTTGCCTTCTATCTGATGTCCACCGCGTCCGTCATCGTGAATTTCCAACAGGCAATTGCCATTGTTCGGCGTCAAACGCAGTTCGCAATTGCGCGCCTCGGCATGTCGCACCACGTTAGTCAGCGCCTCGCGCACAACCAATGCCACAACGCTTTCCTGAACCGGCGTAAGAGGGACGTGGATGTTATCCGACTTCAAGGACACTCCTGCGGTTTGAAGGGTGGCCTTAGCCAGTTTGATCTCGGCCTCCAGACTATGAGCCCGATAGCCTCGGATAGTGCTTCGAACCTCCGCTAATGCGGCGCGAGAAGTGTGTTCGACGTCACCAATTTCTGATTTTGCGCGCTCGGGGTCGATGTCGATGAGCTTCCCGGCTAGTTCCGATTTCAGGATGATGACCGACAGCGTGTGGCCAAGCACGTCGTGGAGGTCGCGGGCGATTCTCTCGCGCTCCGCAACTTTCGCCAAATGTTCAATTTCCGCATTAGCAATCCTCAGCTTGTCGGTGGCGCGATTTTTCTGGGCGAAGAAGATGTTGCCGGCACCAATAACTACCGCGAAAGGACAAGCCCAAAACCAATATCCAATGGACAGATGAAGAATCCAGAATTCGAGGCTGACAACTGCCGCCTCAAGGGCTAAGAGTCCTGCGGCCGCGGCTTCAGTCTCAACCGCAAAAGGTATAAACGATGCCGCAAAAATAAAAAACGTCGCAGCTCCGTAGTGAAACGGCGCATAAATAAGGCCTACCAGCACCATTAACCCAAGGTTCACGAAGTGCCAAGGCCGTCTCAGACGAAAGAAACTGAAGTAGAGCGCGAGAAAAATGACCGTTCCCACTGCCGTCGCCAGCCACTTCTTCCAGCCTGCGTGCGACATTATCGGGTCTTCGAAAAAGAACCCGAAATAGACAAGCCAGATGTAGGGAGCCCATCCGTGGTCCTGTTTGTCGGGAATAAGCCTCATGACTGTAATTCTAGGCTAAGCCTTTCTTGCGAGGCTCGTCAGTATTACTTTTCCGGCCGGTTCCGGCCACGAAAAAAGTCAACACAGCCGAGGCCGGAAGCAGTACAACCACAAGATCCAGTTTACCCAGACTGGCAAGCAATATAAGGGAAACAAGGCAGAGCGCCCATCCCGCGATTTTGTTTTTATCCTGCATATACACTCCAATTAGATAACCGTTTAGCCGTAAGTCTTTCCTTCGTCGCGCTGAAAGCCAATGCGAGCTATTCCGAGGCATAGGAGCGTGAAGCCGGCTAGAAACTCCCAGTGAGTCGAATTCGATCCGTGACGGCCGCCACCCACGATCTGCAGAGCAAGTTGAGCGAGATGGTACGGCGGCAAAAGCGTCGCAATTTTCTGGAGAAATCCGGGCAAAGCTTCAATCGGAAACCAGAGGCCCGAAGCAAATGACAGCGGCAGGTAAATCATGTTGACCATAGCGGGAGCAGAGTTAGGGCCGGCGAAATATCCGATTGCCAGGCCCATGGCGCAAAAGGGAATTGCTCCTACAACCAATGTGGCTAACAGCCTTAATGCCGACAGGAAAGTGATATGTACGCCGCCGAATAGTATTCCCGATGTAAGCAACAACAGAATAATCATTGAACTGAAAATCATGCTGACCACGAACTTCGCGAAGAAGTAAGCGAACGGTGGCATCGGACTGGCACGCTTTACTTGCATCCAGCCCAAACCCCGTTCGGACGCGATACCGACGCCGTTCGCGAACAGGGACGCTCCCATCACCCCGAATGTTCCGTACGTCGCGACCAGGTAAGTACTGACACCAATTTGTCCAGCACTCCCGTGTCTGCCCATGAGCAATCCAAACAATACGTAGAACATCACGGGAAACAGAACTGTCGAGAGCGAATAGATCGGAATTCTCAGGTATTTCAAGAACTCGTATTTCGCTTCTTTCAAGTAAATGAAAAGATTGCGGCTGAACTGTGGTAGTGGAATGACGGAAGTTAGTGGTGCCAATGTGGTTGCCATATCAGTTGCCCCGTAATGCCTTTTGCTGAGAGTTGTCTTCAGTGGTTAGTGCGAGAAATGCCTCTTCGAGCCCGGCACTGGCCACCTCGATGCCGGAGATTGAGCGATCGCCGTCCAGAAGTTCGCGGAGAACGGGCTCAGCCTCGGTCGCCTTGATTTCCAAAGCCTCGCGGTCCCGTCGCACTTCGAGTACTCCGTACATCCTCCGAACGGTTTCGATTGACAGAGATGTTACGCAGCGAATTTGTTTGCCCGCAGTTTGTGCCTTGATTTCGGACGGCGTGCCTTCGGCGATAATCGCGCCGCGATTGATCACAACGACGCGGGTAGCCAATGCGTCGGCTTCTTGCAAATAGTGAGTTGTAAGAAGGATGGTCTTACCCTTTGAAAGCAATTTGCGGATCTGGTCCCATAACAGCCTTCGCGCCTCCACATCAAGACCTACGGTGGGTTCGTCTAGAAATAAAAGATTAGGATTCCCGCAAATCGCCAGCGCAAACAGCACGCGCTGCCGCTGCCCTCCGGAAAGTTCTCCAAACTTGCGATTCGCAATGGGCTCTAGGCCGGCTATCGCTAAAGTCTCTGAAAGCGGTAGTGGGGCCGAATAGTAAGAAGAGAAGAGGTCAATATGTTCCCTCACTCGAAGGGTCTCCGGGACTTTAGCAACTTGCAGCATGGCGCCGGTCCGCATACGAACTCGCGCGTCGACTGGGTCTCCCCCGAATACATTCACCGACCCGGCTGTCGGCTTGGCCAGACCTAGAAGCAGCTTCACAGCTGTAGTCTTTCCGGCGCCGTTGGGTCCAAGTAGGGCAAGCAGTTCGCCTTGGCGAACGGCGAGGTCCACGTTCTTGAGTGCTTCGATCTGACCATAGGTCTTGCGTACGTGATTCAGAGACGCGACCACGATCTTCGGGTCGCGAAGCCTCATCACTTCCAGTTCTTTCTGAGTTATGCGTGCGGTTGCGATCATCGTAAGATCCTATGTTGTGGGCCATATCGTCTGCCCGCAATGGAGTCATTCTCGAGCAAAGGCTCCTGCGATGCCAGTGGTGAACATCACACCTGGCTAGTGACAAATGTCATCCGGATTATGTACTTTTTCTGACTGCTGAGGGCTAACGGGGATCGTTGCGCTTATAATGCGAAGTCCATCGATGCGGCCTGTTATTCGCGAGGAATGTCCAGCAGAATAGGGTTTATTGGAATGAGTGTACCCGAGGTGTATTTGAAGATTCGTCCTGGAATCGAGCTAGGAAGCATAAGCGATGTCGGTTGCCACCGCGAAAATAACGAAGATCGTTACCAGTATTGGGAATCGCCAAACGATGAGGAATTTCAGCGCAAGGGCCGTCTCGCCATTGTGGCGGACGGGATGGGTGGATATGAAGGTGGCCAGGAAGCCAGCCGCATCGCCGTCGAGACCATTGAGCAGGTCTATGCAGAGGGTAAGCTCGATCCCCAGTCCCTGCTAATCATGGGAATACATGGCGCGCATCAACGTATTCTGGAATATGCGATTCAAGATCCCGACATGCAGGGGATGGGCACCACTTGCACGGCCGTTGCTTTGGTGGGTTCGCGCCTCTTCTACGCGCACATTGGGGACAGCCGCTTATATCTTATGCGCGGGAAAACCGTGTCTCGCGTTACTCGCGACCATTCGTACGTGAGCCGGCTCGTCGAGACCGGACTGATTAGCTCAGAGGAGGCGGAGAATCATCCTCACCGTAACATACTTACTGCTGCGCTGGGAGCGGGATCTGAAATCGCGCCCGAGTGGCCAGCCAATCCAGTCACTATTGAAAGCGGTGACACTATTCTGCTTTGTACGGATGGTCTGTGGGGGGTGGTTGCTGAGAAAGATATACAAACCGCGGTCGCCGGCAACGATCCGCAGGAAAGTTGCCGGCGCCTGGTTCAAATTGCAAAAGAACATGGAGGGCCCGACAACATCACCGCAATGGTCATTCGAGTGGAATGACCCCAAATTACGATGTTTCAAGTGAGTTCCCGGCTAGCCTTCCAGCTTTGCCGTCATCGTAATTTCCGCCTTAAGCACCTTGGAGACCGGACATCCACTTTTAGCCTCTTGCGCAGCTTTTTGGAATGCCGCAGCATCGCCCCCTGGGAGCTTCCCGGTGACATCGAGATGAATGGCGGTGATGGACCATCCTGAATCCTGCTTATCGAGGGTCAACGTAGCTGTGGTGTTGATGCTATCTGCTTTCAAGTTGGCAGCGCCAAGCTGAGCTGAAAGCGCCATGGAGAAACAGGCGGCGTGGGCTGCCGCAATCAGTTCCTCGGGATTGGTTCCTGGGTTGTTTTCGAAGCGGGTTCCAAAAGAATACGGAGTATGCGATAACACTCCACTTGAGGTCGACACTTCTCCTTTACCATCCTTAAGGCCGCCCTTCCACACCGCACTTGCCTTGCGCTGCATTCGATTCTCCTCTATTGAGATTGACCAAGTTTTTTCATTGTAGATGTGGAGACGCGTTTGCGCCATTATGAGGAAGACAAATATGGTTTTCAGAAAATGGCTATTTGAGCTTATTTTACGGGCGGGAGGTTGCTGCTCCAGGAATCCGCGACTATTAACCATGCGCCAAAACGCCGCCAGGCTCGCAGGTACTTGCCGCGGTCCGCGATGGTTGTTGAATTCTCCTGACGGATGGCGACAGTATAGCGGCCCACTTCGACCGCAATGTCCCCTGAGTGCTCGACTCGAAGGGTTTCAAAACGCACGCCCTCGTATCCAAATTCACAATATTGGCGCAACAGTTTTTCGATGGCCGCCGGTCCTTCAGCTGGATCGTGATTGGGCGGCATGAGTAAACCATCAGCGGCAAACAGGACCGCCGCCTGGTCGTAGTTTCCAGTGTTGTAAGCTGTGCAGAAATCCTGCGACAGGCTTTTTATCGTCGACGGCACATCAGCAAGCGAGCTAGTGTGCGGTGGCCCGCTCAAGAACGGCGACTGCATTAAGAACACCTCTGTGAAGGGTCTTGCTTTTGGACGTCGCGAGGGCCAGTCTGGCGACTAATTGGTTGTATTCTAGCGCAGAAAAAGCAGGAAAGCTGTAAAGTTTCTATGAATTTCGAGGTCAGCCCAGACGGATGACATCAGGTTCGACCGCTTGAGCTGCAAATCTTTTACTTTGCTGATTTTAAATCGAGCTGCGTTCGAATTTCATCTAAGTTACAAGCACTCATCCTCCTCGGTTTGAGTCTAAGGCAAAATATATTTCATGTGGATTGTTGCATTAGCGCTGCGGCGGCCGTACACGTTTGTGGTAATGGCGCTGCTCATAATCATTCTGAGCCCCCTTGTTATTCTCCGCACGCCCACGGATATTTTTCCTGACATTAATATCCCTGTTATCAGCATCGTTTGGAACTATGCTGGCCTGTCGCCGCAAGACATGGCGAACCGGATTACCACTAATACCGAGCGCGGATTGACCACACTGGTCAACGATATTGAGCATATCGAGTCGCAGTCTTTGAACGGCGTGGCTGTAGTTAAGATATTTTTCCGTCCCACAGCCAATATCCCAACTGCTCTAGCGCAGGTCACGGCTATTTCTCAGACTGCCCTCCGACAATTGCCCCCGGGGACGACCCCGCCTCTGGTCATTCAATAT
>Ga0210403_10001380_pt1 | contig 23196 bp, 25 predicted proteins | sample IncBWC19MmetaG_FD_150863 | JGI IMG/M metagenome (GOLD analysis project Ga0210403, IMG submission 150863) | Forest soil microbial communities from Barre Woods Harvard Forest LTER site, Petersham, Massachusetts, United States - Inc-BW-C-19-M | ecosystem: Environmental > Terrestrial > Soil >... | reverse complement strand
ATCTCGCGCTGGGCGTGCTGGGGGGCCTGAAGGACCGCCACGTGGTGATCCTCGGCGCCGGCGAAACCAGCGAGCTGACCGCACGCGCGCTGGCCGAGCAGGGCGCGGGCACGATCTTCGTGGCCAACCGTCACGCCGACCGCGCGCTCAGCATGGCGCAGCGCTTCGGCGGCTCGGTGGTGGGTCTGGACAAACTCCCCGAACAGCTCGAGCGGGCGGACATCGTGCTGTCCTCCACGTCCTCGCCCCATCCGATCGTCGGGCGCGACGAGCTGGAGCTCGTGATGGCCGCGCGTGAGGGTCGTCCGCTGCTCTTGATCGACATTGCGGTGCCACGCGACATCGACCCCGAATGCGGCGAGCTCGAAGGCGTGAGCCTGTACGACATCGACGACCTGCAGGCAAGCGTGGCTCACAACCTCAGCACGCGCGAGGAGGAGGCGCCGCGGGCGCTCGAGATCGTGGAGGAGGAGATCATGCGCTTCGCGCGCTGGCTCGGCCAGCTCGACGCGCTGCCCACGGTGAGCGCGCTGCGCGAGCACGGCAATGCGATCGTGGAGCAGGTGCTGGCCGAGAACACCGGGCGCTGGGAGTCGGCCTCCGAGCGCGACCTCGCGCGGGTGGAGGCGATCGCGCGCTCGTTGATGAGCCGCCTGCTGCACGAGCCCACGATCCGCCTGCGCGGCCTGCGCGAGGGCCGCGGCCACGCGAGCCTTGAGATCGTGCGCGAGCTGTTCGGCCTGCACGACGACGCCCCCGCGCAGGACGCGCCGGCGAGCGAGCTGGCGGAGGTCCACGAGCTGAGCAGCCGTAGACCCAGCTCCGCGAGCCGTGCGCCGCGCTGATGCGCATCGGCACGCGGCGTAGCGCGCTCGCGCTCGCGCAGGCCAAGCAGGTGGCGGACATGCTCGGGGGATGCGAGATCGTGCCGATCTCCACCCGGGGAGACCAGGGCGCAGGCGCAGGCGCGGGCGCGGGTGCCGGCGCGGAGGACAAGTCGCGCTGGGTGGCCGAGCTGGAGGACGCGCTCGCGGCCGGGGAGGTGGACCTCGCGGTGCACTCCGCCAAGGACGTGCCCGGCGAGCTGGCCGAGGGCCTGTCGCTGCTGGGGGCACCGGCGCGGGCTGCACCGGAGGACGTGCTCTGCGGCGTGGACAGCCTCGATGCGCTGGCGGTGGGCGCGCGGGTGGGAACGAGCAGCGTTCGCCGCATGGCGCAGCTGGGCGCCGCGCGCGAGGACCTGCGGGTGGTTCCCATGCGGGGCAACGTGGACACCCGCCTGCGGAAGCTGGGCGAACCCGACCAGAGCCTCGATGCGATCGTGCTCGCCAAGGCGGGGCTTCAGCGACTCGGCCGCGAGCGGGAGCTGGGTGCGGTGCTGCCCGCGGAGCGCTTCGTGCCCGCACCCGGCCAGGGCGTGCTGGCGCTCGAGGGGCGTACGGGCGATGAGCACGCACGGCAGCTCGTGCGCGCGATCACAGACCGCGCCACGTTCGCGTGCCTGCTCGCCGAGCGGGCGCTCGCGCAGGCGCTCGGCGCGAGCTGCCACACCCCGCTCGGCGCACACGCCTCGCCGGCCGGCGGCGGAGGGCTGCTGCTGCGCGCGTGGGTGGGGCTGCCCGACGGCTCCGCCTGGGCCGCCGATGAGCTACTCGGCGAGCTGGAGGAGCCCGAGGCGCTGGGAGCGAGCGTGGCGGGGCGCCTGACCGCTGCGGGCGGGGGCGAGCTGCTGCTGAGTGCGCAGGAGATGGCGGGCGTTGGCGGCAACTGAGCGGGGGCTGGGCACCGTCCACCTGGTGGGGGCGGGGCCCGGCGATCCCGGCCTGCTCACGCAGCGCGCGCTGGCGTTGATCGCGGCGGCTGAGGTGATCCTCTACGACCGGCTGATCCCGGCGGCGGCGCTGGACGGCGCGCGCTGCGACGCGGAGCTGCTGTTCGTGGGCAAGGAGGGCGGCGGCGAGTCGGTCCCCCAGGAGCAGACAGAGGCGCTGATGGTGGCGCGCGCGCGCGAGGGCCGCATGGTGGTGCGCCTGAAGGGCGGAGACCCGTTCGTGTTCGGACGCGGCGGTGAGGAGGCGCTCGCGCTGCGCGCCGCCGGGATCCCCTTCGAGGTGGTCCCCGGCGTTACCGCGGGCGTGGCCGCGAGCGCGTATGCGGGGATCCCCGTCACCCATCGCGGCATGGCCAGCGCAGTGGCGCTGATCACCGGCCACGAGGACCCGGACAAGCAGGACACGGCAATCGACTGGAACGCGCTCGCGGCGTTCCCGGGGACGCTCGTGTTCTACATGGGCGTGCGCCGCCTGCCGCAGATCGCGGCCTCGCTGATCGCCGCGGGACGGCCGGCGCAGGAGCCCGCGGCGGTTGTCGAAGGGGGAACGCTGCCCAGCCAGCGCACGGTGAGCGGGACGCTCCAGAGCATCGCCGAGGCCGTGCGCGAGGCGGGTGTGCAGCCGCCCTCGATCACGATCGTAGGGTCCGTGGCCTCACTCGCGGGGCAGCTCGCCTGGCTGCGGCCGTTGCCGCTGGCCGGCCGCACAGTAGCGGTCACGCGTGCGCGCGCACAGGCAAGCGAGCTGGCGGGAAGGCTGGGAGCGCTGGGGGGGCGCGTTGTGCAGGCGCCGGCCATCCGGGTGCAGCAGCTGCCGGGGCCGCCGCTCGACCCATCGCCCTACGACCTCGTCTGCCTGATGAGCCCCAACGGCGTGGCGGGGTTGTTCGAGCGCCTGGCAGCCGGCGGCCGCGACGCTCGCTCGCTTGCCGGCGCGCGGGTGGCGGCGATCGGCCCCGGGACCGCCGCGGCGCTGACCCAACGGGGAATCCGCGCCGACGTGGCGCCCGAGCGCTTCGTGGCAGAGGCACTGGTGGAGGCGCTGGCAGAGATACCTGTCGAACGGGCACTCGTGGCGCGGGCGCGCGAGGGGCGCGGCGTGCTGCCCGACGCTTTGCGCGCGCGGGGGGCCCAGGTGGAGGAGCTGGCGCTCTATGAGACGGTCGCCGAGCCGCTGTCCGCGCAGGCGCTTGCGAGAGCGCGCAGTGCCGACTACATCACGTTCACCTCGTCATCCACGGTGCGCTTCTTCCTGCAGGCCGCCGGTGGCGCTGCGGAGCTCTCTCCCGGCACCCGGATAGTGTCGATCGGGCCGGTCACCAGTGAGACCCTGCGCGAGCACGGCCTGCAGCCCCACGTCGAGGCCGAGCGCCACGACATCGAAGGTATCATCGCCGCCCTGCTCGCCGACGCCGCCCAATCCGACGCCGCCGCGCACCCCGCCGATGACACCCGATAGCGCCCACCCGCCCGTCATCACGTTCCTCTCCGACTACGGGCACCACGACGAGTTCGTGGGGGTCTGTCACGGCGTGATCGCGCGTCGCTGCCCGCAGGCGCGGATCATCGACCTGACACACATGATCCCTCCCCACGACGTGCGCTCCGGGGCGATCCTGTTGCGAGCGGCGCTGCCGTACCTGCCCGCGGGGGTTCACCTCGCGGTGGTGGACCCCGGGGTGAGCGCGGTCGGTCCCTACGCTCGCCGCGGCGTTGCGCTGCGCACAGTCGAGCAGGGCCGCCTGCTCGTGGGGCCGGACAACGGCCTGCTGATGCCTGCCGCGGAACGCCTCGGGGGCGTGGTGGAGGCGGTGGACGTGGGCGACTCGCCCGAGTGCCTGCGACCGGTGTCGCGGACGTTCCACGGGCGCGACATCTTCGCGCCCGTGGCTGCTGCGCTGGCCGCCGGCGCTGCACTGTCGGAGGTGGGCACGCCCCTGGAGGTGGTGCAGCTGCGGCGCATGGGGTTGCCCTCCGCGCGCATCGACGATGGTGTGCTCACCGCCCACGTGCTGCGCAGCGACACCTTCGGCAACCTGATCCTCGACGCCACCGCTGAGCAGTTGCTCGCGCTCGACGCCCAGTTAGGCGACGAGCTCACAGTGAGCCGAGAAGGCGCGCCGCACCTCGCCGCCTACGCGGCCACGTTCGCGGACGTGATTCCAGGCGAGCTGCTGATCTACGAGGACGCTCAGCAGATGGTCTCGATCGCGGTCAATCGCGGCTCGGCCGCACAGCTGCTCGGCGCCGAGCAGGACGACGAGCTGCTCATCCGGCGAGCGTGAGCCGAGCGGACGCGCCCCAGCGGGACGTGAGCGCGCTCGGCAACCCCCGCCTGCACCTGCGCCGCACCGACTCCACCAACGCCCGGGCGCGCGAGCTGGCGCTCGCGGGAGCTCCGCATGGCACGCTCGTCACAGCCGCGGAGCAGACCGCTGGGCGCGGGCGCCAGGGACGGCGCTGGGAGGCGCCCGCAGGGAGCTCGGTGCTGATGTCGCTGCTGCTGCGCTCGCCGCAGCCGCTGCTGCCGCTGATCGCAGCGGTGGCCGTGTGCGACGTGGTGGGCGATCGCGCTCTGATCAAGTGGCCCAACGATGTGGTGATCGCCTCGGGCGGCGGGCTGGCCAAGCTCGCTGGGATCCTGGTGGAGAGCCGCCCGCAGGAGGGCTGGGCGGTGCTGGGGATCGGCCTGAACGTGGCGGTCCGCCTCGATCAGCTGCCTGACGAGCTCCAGCCCGGGGCTCGCGACCCAGCGGCCGGGCGGCGTCCGCTCGCGGCGGCCACCCTCGGTGGCGTGCCCGAGGATGTCGAGCCGGTCCTGCAGCGGCTGCTCGCAGCGCTCGCCCGGCGCCTGCAGGACCCCACGGAGACGGTGCTCGAGAGCTGGCGCTCACGCGATGGGCTGCGCGGGCGGGCGATCTCCTGGAGCGGCGGCAGCGGGCTTGCGCAGGGCGTGGACGGGCTCGGCCGCCTGGTGGTGGAGCTACCGGCGGGCGGGCGCACCGCCCTCACCGCCGGTGAGGTTCACCTCGAGTCGATCGCCTGATGGGCTCCGTCGAGCTTCCCGTTGCGCTCGCCACCATCCGCTGTCGCAGCGGCTTCCTGGACGGGTAGCGCCACGTCAGCTTTCATCGCGGGCCGCGATCCGTTGGGGGCGGCCTTTGTGCCCTTGCGCCTGCGCCGGGAGTTGCGAGCACGGCGTTTGGGGAAGTTTCGGAGCAGCTCCCGCGCGAGCGCGGGGGGCTTGCGCGCCATGCGCGTGCGTGCGCCGCGTAGCGCCTCCTCAGCCTCGGGAGTGTGCGCGAGCGCTGCCGCCAGCAGCGCTGCCGCCAGCCGGCGATCCTGCTTGCGGGCGGCGTGGATCAGGCGCCGGGCGTTGCGCGCGTGGGCGCCGCCGGCCGAGTTGACGAGCAGCCCGAGCAGCCGCTTGGTCTCCGGCCAGCGCTGCACCGCGTACTCCTCGTGCACGTCGCGCGTGTACTCCGCCAGTCGCCAGATCCAGGCGTTGGCCTGATCACGCCGGCCGATGCGCCGCTCGACCAGCGCGCGCAGCATGATCTTTGTGGCCTCCTTGCGCTCCTCGCGCGGCCACCCGCCGATGATGTCGATCGCCTCATCGAACGCGTCGGGGTCGCGCAGCGCGGCGATGTCCGTCAGGGCGCGCAGGCGCAGCTGGGGGTTCTTGTTGCGCTTGACAGCCTCGATCAGGAAGCGTCCCTTCAGCTCGCCGCCCCGGTCGAAGTGGAGCATCGCCCGCGCCCGGCGCCAGCCGTTGGGGGCCACGCGCGCGCCGGCCAGCGCCGCCCACAGGTGCTGCTCGCCGTAGTCCAGGTGCTCCACCGCTATCCGCCACAGCTCGCGCTCGAAGACCGCGAAGCGCCGCTCCTCCTCCGCGCACACGGGCAGCACCCGCCGCTCCACGCGCATGCGGCGGCCGCGGCCGCGGCGCACCGGGCCGACCACGATCGCGCCGCCGCGGTACACGTCGCGGTCGAGCAGCGAGTGCAGCGTGACCACTGGGTCGTCGTGCTTGGTGGCGGGGTGCACGAAGTCCACCACCAGCCCCGCCTCCTTGCCTGGGTGCCTGCGGGTGACGCGACCCACGCGCTGCTGGTAGATGCGCTTGGAGGCGGTGGGCGCCAGGTGCACGCAGACGGTGGCCCGCGGGCTGTTCCAGCCCTCGGCGAGCAGCTGGGCGTTGATCAGCACGTCGATGTCCCCGCGCTCGTAGCGGGCGAGGATGTCCACCAGCTCGCGCTTGGGCGTCTCGCCCGACACCGCCTGGGCCTTGATGTTCTCCGCGCGGAAGGCTTCGGCGAGGTTGTAGGCGTGGCGCACGCCCGCCGCGTACACCACCCCGGGCACGCCGTTGAAGCGCGTCTTGTAGAGGTTGGCCACAGCCAGGTTGAAGGGCTGCTGGTCGAGCAGTTTGGCCAGCTCGTCCTGGTCGAACTCGGTGTCCACCTCGCCGCGGCGCAGCGGCACCTTGGCGATCGTGCGCACGCCCACACCTGGAGAGATGCGCACGCAGCGCAGCGGAGAGATCACGCCCCGGCGGGCGGCCTGCGCGAGGTCGAAGCGGGAGGTCTGGGTTGGGAACAGGTCGGTGACATGCCTGGCGATCAGCGCGCCGGTGGCCGTCATGCCGATGAAGATCGGGCCGGTCCAGTTGCGGATCGCCGCGCTGGTCTTCTCGCCGAGCGCGGTGTGCGCCTCATCGCAGATCACGATCGTGTAGGCGCTTGAGATCTTGCCGGCGTTGCGCACGAACCACTGGTAGGTCTCAACGGTCACGGGTCCGCGCGCGCCGAGCCCCCCACCTTTCGTCGAGTCCTCGCCCTTCAGCAGCGGGCGGCTGATGCGCTTTGAGTAGCCGCGGTCGCGCAGCTCGCCGTTGAACTGGTCCACCAGGTTGCGCCGGTGCGTGAGGATCAGCACGCCGCCGGTCTGCGAAGCCTCGACGAAGCCAAGCGCGGCAACGGTCTTGCCGGCTCCGGTGGCGTGCTCGAACCAGAACCGCTTGGCGGCGTTGGGATCCTCGGGCTGCTCGCTTAGATCCTCCTCCTCGCCATCCTCTTCCACCCAGTCGCGGGGCTCCTCCTCGGGGTCGCCGTCCGTCTCGATCTGCTCGCCCAGCTCGTCCTCGTCGGGCTCCTCATCCTCCAGATCCTCGTCGGGCTCCTCCTCGTCGTCCTCGTCCTCCTCCGGCGCGGCGCGCTGGATCGGTTCGAGGTCGTCGTCGTCCTCGTCGAAGTCATCCTCCTCGTCCTCCTCGGGCTCCTCCTCGTCGTCCTCCACGGGCGCCTCGGGCTCCTCCTCGCTCACAGCGTCCGCGCTCGGCGAGGTCACCTCGTCGGGCCCAAGGATGTCCGCGCTGGCGAGCAGCTCAGGCGAGGCGGAGCCGCTGCCGTTGCCGCCGGGAGCGCTGCGCTGCGCCTCAGCGAGCAGCGCGGTGAGGGTGCCCGACAGCGCGTCCACCTGATGGGCGGAGAGCACCGTGCCGTCCACCAGCTTGGGCTCCTCGTCGGAGAGCAGGCGCTCGAGCCCCAGCAGCAGGGAGAACTCGCGCCGCCAGGCGGTCGAGGGATGCTTGGCCTTGGGGTCCTGCTCGAGCTCCCCCAGCGCGAGGTCCAGCGCGCGGCGCCGCGGCGTCCCAGGCGCGAGCGCGAGCGCGGCGTCCTCGCCATCGTGGAGGAAGCGCTCGCCCACGAGCTTCTCCGCTCGCGCTATGTCAGCGGAACTTGGAATGGTCGCGGCCACACGGGCCACTGAGGTTGACTCGGCCATAGAGAGGCTCTGGACTTCGAGACATGCCGGCAGCGAAGAGGTCTTCGACGCGGCTCGGAAAGGGTTGGCGTCCCACTGACGCCGATAGCCGGTTGCCCGTAGCTGCCGTAGCTGTCCGGCTCCTACTTGTCAACCAGGATATACCACGGCGGGTCCGGGTTGAAGTGGCGCCGATCTGCCACCCTTAGCCGCGATGACGCCCACACGACTGGCGATCGCGGCCGCGGGGGCCGCCGTGCTGCTCCTGCTCGTGATCGGCCTGCTGCAAGTGGGGGGCTCCGCGACCACCCCCACAGCGCCTTCGAAGCTGACACTCGCGCAGATGCGCGAACGCCTGGCCGGGTCGGCGTCACCGCTGGCGGGCCTGCACGAACAGGCTGCGGAGATACTTCCGGGCGGCCTGGCCGCGCTGCGCGCGCGCCTGGCCGCGTTGCGTGGGAATCCCGTGGTGATCAACAAGTGGGCCTCGTGGTGTGGGCCGTGCCGGGCGGAGTTCGCCGCGTTCCAGAGCGCAGCCGTCACCGAGGGCCGCGAGGTGGCGTTCATAGGCATCGACTCCGGGGACAGCGAAGCGGGCGCGCGGTCCTTCCTGCGGTCCTTCCCGGTGAGCTATCCGAGCTACTTCGACCCCAGCGGACAGGCGGGCATCGCGATGACCGACTCCTCGTTCACGCCCGTGACCGTGTTCTACAACCGCCGCGGAGGGCAGTTCATCCACCAGGGCCCATACGCCAGCACAGCGACGCTCGAACGGGACATCCGACGCTACGCGCTGGTCGGCTGAGCTTTGCCGGAGCTGCGCATCGACCCGCTCAGCGGGCACAGGACGATCGTGGCCGGCGAGCGCTCGCGCCGCCCCGGGGGAGAGCCGCGGTGCGCGCCCCCCGAGCCGATCGACCCTGCGAACGACCCGTTCGCGGAGGGTCACGAGGACCGCACGCCGCCCGAGCTGCTCGCGCTGCGTCCCGGCGGCGGCCCGGCGGACTCTCCCGGATGGACCGTGCGGGTGGTGCCCAACCTGTATCCCGCGCTGACCCCCTCCGATGCGCCGCAGCCCACGCCGGGAGGGCCTGCGCTGGAGGATGAGCTGTTCGCCTCGCTGCCGGCCACCGGGGCGCACGAGGTGATCATCAACGGCCCGCAGTCGGTGCTGTCGCTATCGGAGCTGCCGGTCGCGCAGGCGGTGGCAGCGATGGGCGTGTGGCGCGCGCGCATGCGCGCGCACGCCTCCAGCCCCTATGTGCAGCTGATCGTCAACGAGCGACGGGAGGCGGGCGCTTCGCTCCCGCACACGCACGCGCAGCTGTATGCGCTCGACTTCGTTCCCGCGGCGGTGGCGCGCGAGCGCGAGCGCGCCGGCGCGTACACCACGCGGACAATGGGCAAGAGCCTGCTCGAGGACCTCGTGGCCGAGGAGGTGCGCCGGCGCGATCGGATAGTGGCGATCGACGAGGAGGCGGTGCTGCTCGCGCCCTATGCCTCGCGCCTCCCGTTCCAGCTGATGCTCGCGCCGCGAACGCCGCGGCCTCGCTTCGAGGACGAGGGACCTCTGGGCGCCGCGCTGCTGCACGACGGCCTCTGCCGCCTGGCGCGGCATCTGGGCTCGCCACCGCCGCTGAACATGTGGGTGCGGACCGCGCCGCGGGGAGCCGAGGACTTCTGCTGGCGGATCGACGTGCTGCCGCGCCTGACCCACCTGGCCGGGCTGGAGCTCTCCACGGACGTCAACCTCAACATCGTGGCGCCTGAGGACGCAGCTGCGGCGCTGCGCGACAGCTAGGCTGCTCGCGCGATGCCACCGGTGGAACGCTTCCTCCCCCGCTTTGCCGCCGAGCCCCCCCAGGAGGAGCTTCCCTACGGTCGCTGGGAGGAGCGGCTGAGCCAGGAGTTCCTGGCCGCCGCAGCCGCGATCGACGGCGGCGAGGAGGAGCTTGGCGAGCCCGGGACGGTGACGTGGTACCCAGATCGCAGCTGGCACGGACGAACCTACGTGCCGGCCACGTCGCGCACCACCACCGGCTACGAGCTGTTCGGCTACGTTCGCTTCCTGCCCGCCGAGGAGGGCGGCGAGCCGAGCGACTTCTCCGCGCACGTGGACTTCACCGACGAGACCGCGGAGCGCAACCCCGACTGGCAGCTGGACCTCTGCGAGGAGGTGGTGGGAGCGTGGCGAGGCCACTTCGGCGCGGTGGCCACCATGACGCTCGTGTGGGGTCGGCCGCTGCTCTCCGGCGGGCGCATCGTGACGGCGGAGCTGGCCGACCTGGCGGTGGACCAGTGCGAGCTGGTGGAGGAGCGTTTCACGCTGATCGCGCCCGACGACTACCGGGGCGACCTGCTGGAGATCAAGCTGTTCGACCTCAAGGGCAGAGAGCTGGCCCGCGAGTCCCTCTATGCCGGCGAGGACGACGAGCCCGCCGAGGGGTACGACGGGCCCGAGGAGAGCGCAGGGTCGGCAGAGGACGGCACGTCGGAGCAGGACGCCGGGCAGGGCGCCGCGGGGGAGTAGCCCGTGGCCTCTCCCGCGGCCGCTTGCCTGGCGCGCTCGGGCCTGGCGCGCTCGGGCGGGCTATTTGGGATGGCAGGCGCTCAGCGCCTGTTCGCGCGCCGCGCCTGCGGGCACGGCCGACTTGTTGATCACTTCTTCGCACACTTCCTGGGCTGCCTTCTTCACGGCCGCGGTGTCGCCACTGGCCGCTTTCGCGCAGACCGCTTCGAGTTTCTGTTTGGCGCCCGCAGGGAGCGTGGTCTGTGCCTGGATGGCCTGCTTGCAGGCGGCGATCGCGACCGCCCCGGCGGCACTCGACGGCGCGGCGGTGGGGGTGGAGCTGGGCGCCGAGGTGGAGCTCGATGAGGTGCTCGCGCCCGCGGCTGTGGGCGTCGCCACGGGCGCAGCGCTGCTCGGGGTGGAGCTGGAGCCCGTGCTTGAGCTGCCACAACCCGCCAGGAGCACGCCGCCGGCGAGCGCTGCTGCGAGCCGAGCGAATGAAGTTGATCTCATTGTTCCCCCCTGGGGTTTGGAAGCGCGTCGGCCGCGGCCATTGCGGCGGGGCCTTGGCTGTCAAAGCTATATGCCGTTGCGGACGCGCGGGCGCCGGCAGGATGTCGTTGCGCGGGCTTGCGCGGCCGCGTAGCATCTCCCGGGGCCGTGGGGAGCGGCGTTCAAAGCGGGGAGGGGTTTGGGGATGAGTGGATTGACGAGCGGGCGCTTGCGCCTGGCGCTGGCAACGATCGCGGCTGCGCTGGCCTGCACGGCGCCTGCGGCCGCTGCTGCGCCGCCTGTGCACAGGATCTGGATGCCGGGCTTCGCGGCGCCCGCCACGCCCGCAGGACTCGACAAGGTGGGCGTGATCAAGGTGGGCTCGCCGCTCGCCAAGAACGTGTTGGTGCTTGAGCCGGGGACCTCGGCGGGCGCGGGCTACTTCCTGCCGTTCTCCAAGTGGCTCGTGGAAAAAGCGCCGAGCTGGCAGGTGTGGTCGGTGGAACGTCGCGAGAACCTGCTCGAGGGCCAGTCCGAGCTCACCAAGTTCAAGAAAGGCGAAGTCACGCCCGCACAGTTCTTCAAGTACTACCTCGGCTATCTCGCCGAAGAAACAGCCGAACCGCACTTCAAGCCGCTGGCCGTCAAACGCGCGATCGCGGACGGGGCGCGGGAATGGGGTATGAACGTGGCCGTCGAAGACCTGCACGTGGTGATCGAAGCAGCCAAAGCGCTGGGCGGCAAGGTGGTGCTGGGCGGCCACTCGCTCGGTGGCTCGGTGGTCACCGCTTACGCCACATGGGATTTCGCGGGCAAACCGGGCGCCGACGGCCTCTCGGGCCTGCTCTACGACGACGGCGGCAGCGTCCCGCTGGCGGTGAGCGAAGAAGCAGCCAAGGCCGAGATCAAGAACCTCTCGGAAAAGACACCGTGGCTGGCCTTCGGGGGAATCCCCGCTCCCACGCTCGGCCTGTTCGGGATGGTCGGCGCGGCCCTCACCACGCTCGCGCCGAACGAAGCGGCGCTGCTCGGCAAATGGCCGTTCCTACCCTCCTCGCTGAAGACCCGTAACGCCAAAGGCGAAGTGGTGGCGAGCACCAACGAAGCCGGCTTCGGATACGGAGTGAACGTAGGCAGCTCGCCGACGAACCTCGCCGCCGCCCAGGTGCACGCGGGCGAAGGGATCATGGAAGCGGCGCCCGGGGAACCGTGGACGTGGAACGGCACGGGCGCGCTCACCCCGATCAGGCGTTACGCGGAAATGCTCTCGGGGACCGGGCTGGCGCAAGCGGACGGCGAGGAGTGGTACTTCCCCGAACGCCTCACGATCGACACTGGCGCAGTGGCTGACGGCAACGCCAACGCGGCGCAGAGCGTCCTCGGCGAGCACGCGATTCACGGCAGCGAACTGCCCAGCTCACTGCACATCCTGGCGATCAACTCCGAACTGGACAAACTGATCGGGCCGGCATTCGACACCCTGAAGGCCGCCGAAACACTGGCCGGACAGTCGAAAATCCCGAGCGCCAACCTGACGCTGATCGACGTGGCATCCACCTACGCCCACAACGACCCTGCGGGAGCGTTCCCCAACAACGAGCTCATGAGCCACCTGGTGCCCTTCCTCGAAGGGCTGTGAGCCGGAGGCTGCTAGCTCTCGCGCAGCGCGGCCGCACCGAGCGCCGCCGCGCTCAACGCGGTGCCCGTCACGAGCACGCTGGTGACCTTCGGTAGGTAGCCGCCGCGGCCGCCGGCGATGCCCGCGAGCGTGTCGGCGGCGTCGCAGGCGAGGCCCGCCATCAGCCACTGTCGCTGGGTGTCGCCCTCGCTGCCGAGCGTGCCCCACGCGAGCGCGATGTCGCGCACGCCGAACAACCGCGCCAGATAGGGGGACTGCGGGTTGGCCTTGGCGTCGAGGCCGAACAGCTTGCCGGCCACCCGAGGCGCGGCCCAGGAGGCGGCGCCTATGGCGAGCCGCAGGGCGGCGAGGTTCTTGATGGTGCTGCGCCGGTCCATGGCGGCGACTCTATCGCAGTGTGTCCGCCCGGGAGGACGAGCGCTACTTGACGATGGTGAAAGTGAGCGCTTTCGGAAGCGAGTGCTGCCCGGCAGCGTTCGTCGCCGTGGCCACGACCGTGTATCGGCCGGGCTTGAGCGTGCCGGTGGGGGAGAACGGTCCCTGGAACGAGATGTGGTTCGTGCCCGCGCGAGCGGAGCGCGCCAAGGCGCCGCCAGCTGGGTGCGCCTGCGCGAGTTGGGTGATGAGTGGAGCAGCGGCGGGTTTGGGCAGCGGAATAAGGCTGCCGCCCATTGACTGAAGTGTCGTGAGTCGTGAGTAGCTTGCGTCTGATGCCACGCATCAGCGCGTTCTATGGAATCGTGATCTGGATGTATCACGACGAGGTGCACCACGGCGGGCGTCCGCACTTCCACGCCAGCTACGGCGGAGACGAGGCCACCATCGATATCGAGAGCCTGGCCACTCTGGCGGGGGGGGCTACCGCCACGTGGGCAGCGACTCGTGGTCGAGTGGGCGAAGACACACCAGGCTGAGCTACGCGAGAACTGGGTGCGCGCGCGCCTCCACCAAGCGCTCGCCCCGATCGAGCCGCTGCGCTAACGCTCTACCATTGCGCTCATGCGCAGCACTCCACTTCTCACCGAGGCCCGTCCGCTAGACGGGTGCATCGTGCATGTCCGGTTCGAGGACGGCACCACCGCAGACGTTGATCTCTCCTATCTGCTCGACTACGGCGGCGTGTTCGAGCCGCTGCGCGACCCGGCCTACTTCGCGCAACTCCGCGCGGACGCCGAGGCCGGCACGATCGTCTGGCCCAATGACGCCGACATAGCCCCCGAGACGTTGTACGCACACGCGCAGAAGCGCGCTACTCAGGGACTCCGTGCATGACAGCGAGCAGGCATGACGTAACGCGCTTCTCCCGCTCTTGTTCATTGCGCGTGCCATACGTGGGGATTAGACGCGCATGGTGCCATCCCGCAGGCTCAGAGCCCACTGGAACTGATTCAACCCCCGTTGCCACGGAAGCGAGCCCTACAGAAGGTCCAGGATGATGCACAAGAATCGATCTTTGGATCGCGATGTGTGGTGCGGAACTGGGTCTAGCGCCTGGTCCATCGCAAGGTCCGGAAGGCCGGATTTATGGGTCAGGCTGCGGCCAGCACCTCCGCTAGGGTGTCCGGGCTGACGGCGACGTGCTGGGGGACCGTGACGTTGATGACGTGATCGCGCTCGAGTAGCCACTTGGCGTTGATGATCGTTAGCCCGATGACCTCGCCCTGAGCGTTGTAACGGAGGACATGCCCCTCGGGCGTCTCCTCGCTCACAGCGGCTGGCTGACGATCTCCGAGGTACAGATAGAGCACGTCTCCCCGGTCGTCGTAGGAGGCGTGGTCGAAGGTCAGGCTGCCGACTGTCACGGTCATGGCGTAGTCAATCCGGCGGACTTTTACGGTCGGTGTAGGCGGTCACCATTCGCGCTGGTCACAGAATCTCGACGCCGTGGCGGATCAGCCAGGCGCGGGTGCTATGGATCAACTCAGGGAGTGCTTGGCGGAGTCGTTCGATAGAGTCGCGGACTTCCTCGGCGTCAACGTCCGGGGACGCGTGCTCGAGGCGCCCCTCGAGAACGTAGAGCTCGTTTAGAAGCGCGGCTTGATGGTTGCTCAGACCTCCGTCGGAGACAAGCGCCTCGAAGACCTGCTCAGCGTGAGGACGACGATATGGGAGCAAGCCGATCAAACGCGATCCGGCGCTGGCCTTGAGTATCTCGACGTAGGCATTGAGCATGGCGGAGTGATCGCCCGTGACGACCATCGTGCGGTTGGCATCATGAGGCTCGTCGGACTCGAAGGCGCTCCTCCATTCCGCCGGATCGAGTATTCCGCTGAAGTTCACTTCGATCGCTAGGTCGAGAGCCTTGCGATGCTTGTTGATGGTCTGGAAGAAGCGGGCCAGTCGCGCTTGCTCGACCGCGAGAGCGCTACGGTCGATCTTTGCCGGTAGGTCCTCGCTCACGCGGTCAGTTCCTCGATCGCGCGCGCCGCACCAGCCATCTGGCGACGGTGGGCGCGGAGTGCACGCGCATGTAGTGCTGAATGGCCCTTGCACAGTCTCTCCCACTCTCCGTCGCGATCGATCAGGACGCGCCCCTCTCCGATGGCTCGGTCCAGAAGAAGCGGTGCCTGAGCCTCCACCCGCTCCAGACGGGCAATATCGACACGACGCCCACTGACGCGTTGCAAGCGCGCGGCCAATCTGTAACCGGTCAAGGGGCGATCGTTTGCAGACGAGATCAAAAGGTCTAGGTCAGAACCATCATCCTCATCGCCTCGTGCGAGCGAGCCGTAGAGCACAGCCAGACGCACCTCATGCTCGGTCCGGAGTGCTTGGCGGAGATAGGAAAGAAGTGGCCAATGGGCTCGGAGATACTCACGCTCACCAGGTGCCAGCCGCAGTCGGCGCGGGCCACTGCGGGTGGCGCGTAGGGCACCCTGCGCAACCGCCCGACGCAAAGTGCGCTCCTCGACATCAAGCTCGGTCGCCAGCTCTTGGATCACGCCCATGCCGGAGAGACTACTACGCCGTATGTCCGTTACGGCGCAGGTTTGAGCACCGGATAGCGCCTCAAAGCCGCTTGAACACAGGGCTTCGCCCCAATGCCCCCGCCAGGAGTCGAACCTGGATCTACCGCTTAGGAGGCGGTCGTCTTATCCATTGGACTACGAGGGCGCTGCCCGTCGCGAGGCGGCGGCGTGCGCTGAAGGCTAGCGCCGTGCAGCACCGGGATCGCGCACGGCCTCGGCGGCAAGGCTCTCGAGATCGGGGCCGACGAGCCGGTGGGTGACCCAGTCGTCCATACGCTGGGCGCCGAGCCCGCGGTAGAAGCCGAGCGCGAGCTCGTTCCAGGTCAGCGCGGACCATTCCAGCCGGTCGCCGCCGCGTGCGCGCAGCGCTGCTGCCACCTCCGCGAGCAGCGCCCGGCCGACCCCTGCGTTGCGATGCGCGGGGCGTACGAAGATGTCCTCGAGCCAGATGCCCTGGATCGCCAGGAAGGTGGAGAAGGTGGGGAAGAACACCGCATAGCCGGCAACGTCGGAGCCGAGCTCGGCGATCAGCGCCTCGGCCGCAGGACGCTCGCCGAACAGCGCGAGCCGGAGGCGCTCCTCGGTGGCCTGCACGTGGTCACCGAGATGCTCGTAGTCCGCCAGCTCCCTGAACATCTGCAGCAGCAGCGGCACGTCCGCCGGCTCGGCCGGGCGGATGCGCAGGAGCGCCGTCTGCGGCTCGGCCACGCGCTCAGCCCCGCTGCTCGCGATCGGGGCGATCCGGGTAGACCTCGTCGATGGTGCTCAGCGGCAGGTATGGCGCGCCCGCCGCGCGCTCGATCGCGGCCGCGCCACCGGCGAGGCGATCAAGGACGCTGATCACGCCGCAGATCTCCTGGCCTGCGTCGTGCAGCGCCTCGATCGCGGCGAGCGTGGAGCCGCCGGTGGTGACCACGTCCTCCACCACCACGCAGCGGTCCTCTCCGCTCAGCGGCGGGCCCTCGATGCGCCGCTGCAGGCCGTGCGCCTTGGCGTCCTTGCGCACGAAGAACGCCTTCACCCGCGCTCCGCCCGCGAGCGCCGCGCAGGCGATCGGGTCGGCGCCCATGGTCATGCCGCCCACGGCGGTGCCGCCCCAACGCGCCACCTGCGCGGCCACGAGCTGAGCTGTGGCGGCAAACCCGTCGGGGCGCAGGATCGCGCGCTTTGCGTCCACGTAGTACTGCGCTTGCGCGCCGCTCGTGAGCGTCACCTCGCCGATCACCAGCGCGTGCTCGCGCAACTCGTGGATCAGGCGCGTGCGCGCGGCGGACAGGTCGCTCATATGTTCGTCCACCGCAGTCACGCGCCGCCCTAATCTAGCGTTGTGAGGTCCTCGATCGTCAAATTGCTGCGATTCGCCTCAACGGCCATCTGCCTCGTCGTGATGGCTTCGTTTGCGATCTTCGCTGTCGGCGAAGCCAAGAGCGCATCCGGCCATCAGCGCGAAGCGTTGGGCCCCGCGCCGGCCACAGCCATCACAAGCTCCGCTCCGGTGGCGGCGCCCGCCCCCCAGCCTGCGACTGCGCCCACGCAGGGCGCCCACCAGAGCGGGCTGCACCAGGCGATCGACAACGCCGCCGGCAGCCTCACCTCGCCGTTCTCGGGCCTCGTATCGGGCAGCGCCGATGAATGGGCGATCCGCGCGTTCAAGCTGCTGGCAGCGCTGCTCGTGTACGGCTTCGGCCTGGGCTACCTCGCGCGCACGCTGCGCGTGAGCGTGTAGCTCTCCCGTTAGGGCCCGGCGTTGCTGCGCACGTTGTAGCTGCCGCCACCGCTCTCGTTGTAGACGTCCACCGGCGTGCCTTCGTGGACCCAGGCGTAGATCGCGGAGGCGTCCGGTATCGGCACGCGCAGGCAACCGTGGCTGGCCGCGTAGGTGGGCACTTCGGCGTAGCCGTGGATCGCATAGCCGCTGATGAAGTAGCTGGAGTCCACCATGCCGTGGCTGTTTTCGCCGGGGGTCTTCATGTACACGCGGAAGCGCCCTATCACCGTGGGCGTGGACGGCTTGCCGGAGCTCATCGTGTAGATCGTGCGCACCCTGCCCCCCGGTTCGATCTCAGCGAGCACCTGCCTGGTGAGGTCGCCCTCCACGTGGCGCCCATCGCCTGGGTAGCGCACGTGGAAGCCTCCGGCGCCGCGCGCCAGACGGTCGAACACCTGCGTTCCCGCGTAGGGGATGAGTTCCAACCCGGTCATCTTCCGGTAGGCCACCAGCGCGCGGCCGGTGCCTTCGTCGAACACTCCCGTCAGCGGCACCGCGTAGTGGAGCACGTCCAGCTCGGACTGCAGCAGTCGCACCGACTGGCCCTGGGAGCCGAGCCCGAGGTTCGGCCACACGAAACGCATGAGCGGCGCGCGGGCGGTGAACTGCACCTGCTCGGCGGTGGCGTAGTGCGCCGCGCGGATGTCCACCCGGCCCGAGTAGGAGCTCTTGAAGGTGATGCGGAACTCGCCCGTGGCCTTCGGCGCGGGCAGCACATGCACGACCTGCACCGCCACCCTTCGGCCCTCACGGTAGATGCTCAACTTGACGGTCTGACCCGCCACGTAGGGCACGACCGTGCCGCGCACCGCGATCCGCGCGCCGGCGAGAGCGAACGGCGGGCTGCCCCCGACCTTCTGCAACACGAGCGTCATCCTGCCGGCGGCGGGCACGGGCCCAGGGGGCGAGGGAGAGACTTCACCCGGCGCCGGCGTTGGCGTGGTGGCGGGCGTCGTGGATTCCGCCCCAGCCGGGGCAGCCGCTGTGGCGAGCGCGGTGAGCACAAGGGCGATCGACGCCGCCACCCGGTGGAGCCTGTCCATGGACACGATCCTACGCGGCCGGGCGGGCGAGGTGGGCGGCGGCTGTCAGCCCGATGCGCCTGCCGGCGAGAGCCACGGCGGCGATCCCCGCTAGCGCGCCCACGGCCAGCAGCACGGTTTCCCCCAACGTCAGGTCGGCGAGGCTCGCGAACGCCACGGAGTTGTTGAGCGAGTGAGCCGCCATGCAGGGGTACAACGAGCCCGTGTAGCGGTAGAGCATGCACAGCCCGAAGCCGAGCGCCGCCAGCGGCACGAGGTCGAGTGCGGGCGCCGAGCCCGCGTGCACCCCTCCGAACAGTGCCGCGGTGATCAGCGCCGCAGGCAGCGTGCCGCGCCAGTTGCGAAGCGCGGTGAAGATGTAGCCGCGGAACAGGAGCTCCTCGCAGAACGGTGCCACCACGCAAACCAAAGCGGCGCTCAGCACGCCGGAGCCGAGCTGGTTGAGCACTTTCTCGCGGCTGGGATTGAAGACTTCCGTCCAAGCGAGGCTGAGCAGCGCGAACACCACCAGCAGCACCACGACCCCGCCCACCGCAGCGCGCCAGCCGCGACCGGGGGCGCGCAGGCCGAACTGCCACGCGCGCACCACGCGACCGCCGATGTGGGCGCAATACACGGCGGCGGCCACGAACGCCACGTCCTGTACGAAGGTGGCAGCCACCGCAATCCCACGAGGCGTGTGGCTGGATGTGATCTTCACCCCCAGCGCGAGTGCGGGTAGCTCCACCGCGAGACCTCCCACCGCCGCGAGCACCAGCCCTCCGATCAGGGCGGCAAACGCGCTCCAGGGGGGCCAGTCGGTGCTCGGCGAGCGCGCACGGTCTCCCTCGGGCGGCTCCACACGGGCGCGCTCAGGGGGATGCTCGGGCGCCACCGATGGCGAGGGCGGCGGCGCATCCACTGCCGCGCCATCGCTGCGCAAGGGCTCCTCCACCGTCACGCCACCCAGTGCCAGGTGGAGAACTCGGCGGTGAAGAACAGCATCAACAGCACCGACAGCGCGAACGCCGGTCGCTGCAGCCGCGGTCGCTCCCACAGCCATGCCGCCAGCCAGATGCCGAGGGGGAACAGCACCACCAGATAGCGGGGCACCGACATCAGCGGCTGCGGCGCCACCGGGTAGGAGAGCGGCAATGCCATCGCGGCGAGCACGTACGCGCCGTAGGCGAGCGGCAGCCGCCGCAGCACGCCCACGACGGCGGGGATCGCGAGCAGCAGGAAGGCCAGCTCCATGAGGTTGTGGTAGGCGACCACCGACGGATTGCCCCCTGCCAGCTTGAAGTAGACGTGGTGGTTCTGGAAAGACAACAGCTGCCGTGCGCCCTCGAACGCGGCCTTCACCCCGTCCCACACTCCCAAGTAGGGCCCCACGAAGTGCCGCGACCAGGCCTGCTCGGCGTGGAAGGGACCGAGCGCGTCACCTCCAGAGAGCGCGAGCCATCCGCAGTAGGCGCCCACCCCCACAGGCAGCAGCGCAAGCCACAGCAGATCCCAGCGCGGCCGGTAGCGTGGGCACAGACCGCGTACGCCAAGATCCGGCGGGCGATCCTCGCGGGGGCCGTAGAGGTAGATGATGAGGGCAGGCACCGCGAGCATCAGGCCGGTGCTGCGAGTGGCGCCCGCGAGCGCTCCCAGCACACCCACCCACAGCCAGCGCCCGTGGCGAGCCGACCAGAACACGCCTACAGACAGCGCGAGGTAGAGCGCGTCGGTGTAGACCGCGGAGAAGAAGAACGCCATCGGCGAGAAGGCGGTCACGATCACCGCCAGGCGCGCAACCCCCGCTGCATCGCTGTGGACTACGGATATGCGCCCGCGGACGCGCGCAAGCTCGAGCGTGGTCAGCCGGTGGATCCCGTAGAGGGCGAGCGCGAACGCGCACAGCGACACGAGCACGCCCGCCACGATCAGCGGTGGCCCCAGCGAGCCGACGGCCCTCATCAGCAGCGGGTACAGCGGGAAGTACGCGGTGCGCGAGACGTCCGGGTGGTAGCCGTGACCGGCGATCGCCAGGTACCAGTCCGAGTCCCAGCGCGCGACCGGGGCGGCGAGCAGGTCGCCCAGCCACCCAAAGCCCCTGGTGAGCCCCGGCGGGTTGAACGCGCCGCGCGAGGAGCCGAAGCCGAGTACGGCCACCGCGCCCACCCCGCCCGCGAGCACGAGCACGCGTGAGACCCACAGCGCGCGCAGGCTGTCGCGCGCGGCGCGCATTCGCACTGGATCGGCGCTTAGGCGGCCCAGCCAAGCCACCGCACGCCCCGATGTGATGTGCAGGAAGGCTCGGCGCGCGCGCGGAACTGCCAGCCCGCTCGCGGTGTCCACGGCGGCCGGCTCAGCGGTGTCGGTGTTCATGGGCTCTCAGCTCGAGCGTAGAGAGCGCGGCGAGGTGGCCTGCAGGAGATCACAACCGTGCACGGTAATCTCGAAGTTCGCGAGATGTCTCGACAATCCCGAAAGCGCCGGCGCAAGCACAGCGGCTCGGCCGGCAGCCGCGCGCTGATCCTCGGCGGCGGCGGCCTCGTGGCTGCGCTCCTCATCGCCTCGATCGCAGGCGCAGGCTACGTGCTCAACGTGGCCAAATCGGCGCCCGCGCTCAGCTCGCTGAAGCCGATCCTGAGCGGAGGCTCCTCGCAGGTGTACGCCGCCGACGGCACGCGGCTCGGCTTCATCCGCTCCGACCTGCTGCGCTCGCCGGTCGGCTGGAGCGAAATCCCGGGGAACCTGAAGAACGCGACGGTGGCGATCGAGGATCAGCGCTTCTACAAACACCACGGCGTGGACCTCACCGGGATATTCCGCGCCGCGCTCAAGGACATCTCCCACGGGTCTGCGCTGCAGGGGGGCTCAACGATCACGATGCAGCTGATGCGCAACCTCTACCTGGGCGGCAACCAGCGGACGCTCAAGCAGAAGATCATCGAGGCCAAGCTCGCGCTGGACTTCGAGAAAGCGCACAGCAAGCACTACATCCTCACCAGCTACCTCAACAGCGTTCCCTACGGCACAGTGGGCGGGCAGACCGCCATCGGCGTACAGGCGGCGGCGCGGATCTTCTTCAACAAGCCCGCCTCGCAGCTGAACCTTCAGCAGTCCGCGCTGCTCGCCGGCCTGCCCCAGGCGCCCTCGCAGTACAACCCCTTCGCCGACCCTGCCGCGGCGCGGCAGCGGCGCAACGAGGTGCTGGCGAAGATGGCCGAACTGCACTACATCTCCCCCGCCCAGGCGGCGACTGCGGAGAGCGCGCCGCTTGGCGTGCACCTCGGCCACTACTACACCGAACGCCGTGAGGACTTCTTCTTCGAATACGTCCGCGAGCAGCTCGTTGCCCGCTACGGCGCCAAGACCGTGGAACAGGGCGGCCTGAAGGTCTACACCACGATCGACCTGCACATGCAGGAACTGGCGCGCAAGGCAATGTCGGAAGTGCTCAACCAGCCCGAAGACCCCGCTGCGGCGATCGTGACCATCAACCCCCACAACGGCGAAATCGAGGCGATGGCCGAGAACGAGAGCTACGCCAAGTCGCAGTACAACCTCGCCGCCGACGGCCATCGCCAGGCCGGCTCCACGTTCAAGGCCATCGACCTCGCCGACGCGCTCGCGCGCGGCGTGGATCCCAACAGCACCTTCTACGTCTCGCACACTCTCCAGAAAGGGTGGCTGCCGGGTTACCCCGAATATGAAGTGAAGACCTTCGAGGGCACCTCGCTGAACAAGTCGCTGAACCTCGTGCAGGCCACGGTGGCCTCCGACAACACCGTCTACGCCCAGCTCGCCGCCGATCTCGGCCAGACAACGATCACCGAAATGGCACGCAAGATGGGCGTTGTGAGCCCACTGGAAAGCATCGCCTCGGAGGCGCTCGGCGGCCTGCACCTCGGCGTCACACCACTGGAGATGGCCAACGTGTATGCCACGCTCGCCGACGGCGGCTGGCGCAACACGCCGATAGCGATCAAGAAGGTCGCGTTCGCCGACGGGCACGTTGACACCAACTGGGGCCGGCCGCACCGGGTGAAGGTGCTCAGCGACGGCGTCACCGCCGAGGAGACCAACATCCTGCATCAGAACGTCCTCGGCGGAACGGCGGTCAACTCCGTGATCAACTGTCCCACCGCCGCCAAGACCGGCACCACCAACGAACTCATCGACGCCTGGCTGGACGGCTACACGCCCAACTACTCGACCGTGGTGTGGATGGGCTATCCGAGCAAACGCGTGCCCATGACCAGCGTCCACGGCGAAGCGCAGCAGGGCGGGGCGCTCCCGGCGGTGATCTGGAAAACGTACATGTCAGCGGTCACCGAAGGGAAACCGTGCACGGAATTCGCCCAGCCCACAGAACCGATCTCCTACCAGCCGTTCTACGGGAAATTCGCGAGCACCGGCCTCAGCCTCGCTGGTGAAGAAAGCCAGGAAGCCGAACACAAGAGCAAGAAGAAATCCGGCAAGCACCACGCCGCGAGCCCCGCCAACCCGGAAGCGAGCGAAAACGAAACGCCGAAAGGGCCCGCGCACCAACCGCCGGCTGGTCCCTCACCGCCGCAGGAAGCACCGGCGGTCAACAAGACCGGCGGTGCCGGCCCGGGCTGAGCCCGGCGCGGATACAACGGGCGAGCTTCCTCTGGCGCGCCGCGCTGGTAGTTTGAGTGCAGGTAACCCAAACAACATCGTCGCGCACCGAGTAGCGGCGGGAGATGAGAAGCGGCTGTGGCCAAGGAGGACAAGGTTGAATTCGAGGGCGAGGTGATCGAGGCGCTGCCCAACGCGATGTTCCGAGTCAAGCTGGACAACGATCACGTGGTCCTCGGGCACGTCGCCGGCAAGATGCGGCGCTTCAGGATCCGCATCCTCCCAGGCGACCGCGTGCGCTGCGAGCTCTCCCCCTACGATCTCGACCGAGCGCGGATCGTCTACCGCCACCGCTGAGAAACGGGCATCGCCGAGCGCTCACTGATCGAAGCGATCGCGGCCGAGCTGGCGGGCTCCGTCGCTCCGGGCGGGAAAGTGGTGCGGGGGACGGGCGACGACGCCGCCGTGGTGCGCGCGCGGCCCGTGTCGGTGGTCTCGGTGGATGCGATGGTCGAGGGGGTGCACTTCCGCCTGGACCCGGGCTGGGCCACGCCGGCGGAGGTTGGCCACCGGGCGCTGGCGGGGGCCCTGTCGGACCTCGTGGCGA
>Ga0210403_10001379_pt1 | contig 23203 bp, 3 predicted proteins | sample IncBWC19MmetaG_FD_150863 | JGI IMG/M metagenome (GOLD analysis project Ga0210403, IMG submission 150863) | Forest soil microbial communities from Barre Woods Harvard Forest LTER site, Petersham, Massachusetts, United States - Inc-BW-C-19-M | ecosystem: Environmental > Terrestrial > Soil >... | reverse complement strand
AAAAACCATCCCGCTTCTGTTTGTGGCCAATGGCGTTACCGGCGTGCGGGATATGGGCGGGGACCTTGAGCCACTCAAAAAGTGGCGCGCCAGGATCGCTGCAGGCCAGCTCATCGGGCCGCGCATGATCATCGCCGGTCCCATGTTGGATGGGCCCGTTCCACAATTTCCCAGTTCCGCGCCGGTGAAAGACGCAGCGGACGGCCGAAAAATTGTTGATGAGCTCCAGAAAAACGGGGCGGACTTCATTAAAATTCAGTCCCTAATTCCCCGCGATGGATATTTCGCCGCTGCGGATGAGGCAAAAAAGGTTGGCATCGTTTTCGCCGGGCATGTGCCGGATAAAGTTCGCGCGACAGAAGCCTCCAACGCGGGGCAGAAGAGCGTCGAACATTTGACCGGCGTGTTCGAAGGGTGTTCGACGGTCGAAGACGAATTAATGGCCGCACCGCGGGGGCCCGGGAGAGGAAGATTCCTTTCGTCCTACGATCCTGAGCGAGCGAAGGTGCTGATAGCACTCTTCGTAAAAAATCAGACGTGGCAGGTGCCCACTCTCTACTGGGAGCGCGGCGAATGGCTGATCGAGCAGACGAATTCAGGCCCTGATCCCCTGGCAAAATACGCTCCCGCCGCTTGGAGAGACCGGATCTGGCCGATGTTCACGCGAGACATTTTGAAGGGTTGGTCGACGGACCCGGTCGCGGACCGGGAGAAATTCTTCCAGGCAGAATTGAAAATGGTGGGCGAGATGAATAAGGCGGGTGTCCCCATTCTCGCCGGAACGGACACGGCCGCGGGAGTGCGTCTGTATCCCGGCTTCAGCTTGCACGAAGAACTGGAACTCCTGGTGCAGGCCGGATTGACCCCCATGCAAGCGCTCCAAGCTTCCACCGCCAACGCTGCGAAATATTTGGGCCTGGCGGACACGGGGACCATCGAAAAGGGCAAGCGGGCCGATCTCGTTCTTTTGGACTCCAACCCCCTGCAGGATATTAAGAACACCCGGAAGATCCAAAGTGTCGTTCTGGCGGGCCGCTATTTTTCACGCGCGGATCTGGACCACTTGCTTCTGGAAGTAGAAGAAGAAGCTGCAAAATCAAAATAGACAGAAGCTGCCAGCAATTAAGCGCCGTGGGCAAAGGCGGGTCAGGAACGCTTAGAAGCGGATATCCGTCACATCTGGCCGGAGAACAAATCGCAACAAGAGGTACGTTGCGGGTGCACGGGAGCACCCGCACAAATAATTCCTCTCAAATCAACGCGAAAGAATGGTGGAGGCGGGGGGAGTCGGAATATTCAGGGGTATTGAAAACACACAGGTTGTTGAAAAATCGAGACGCCCAAAAATCGAAAAACGCAGAAATTGCGGCCAACTGGAACGTATCTGGAACGCGAGCCCTCGGCCCGTTCGCCAATTTCGCGGGGAAGATCCTTATTCTCCGGAAGGATTTCGCGTCGGTGCAAATCGCTAGATGCGCTGACGTCTGGCCAATGCCACGCTTTTCCGTCGCAAAATCACGGGCTTGTTGTAGAATCCACGCAGGTTCAGGTCCCCGGTTCCGCCAGCATAAGCAACTGAACGAAAAGACGATCTATGGCGCCGGCCAGCAGAGAATGCCCGAATTGTCACGCGACGAATAACTCTTCTTCGTCGGTCTGCACTTCTTGCAAAACCCCCTTTCCCTTCGGCGATGCCACCTTTCCCGGCGACGCCCTTCCCGACGCCAACGCCACTTTCCTTGGCGACGCCAACCCTGGCGACTCCAACGACGTTTCCAGTGCCCAGGGATGGTCGCAGCCCGTTCCTCCTCCCAGTGCCACGGGCATTCGTGGCGGCCGCCTGTCCAAAGGCATGCGTCTCGGAAAGCGCTACGAAATCGTGCAGATGCTCGGCGAAGGCGGCATGGGCGCTGTCTACAAAGCCTGGGACCTGGAACTCGACCGTCTCGTCGCCCTGAAAGTCATCCGGCCGGAGCTGGCGGCCCACGAAGAGATTCTGCAGCGCTTCAAACAGGAGCTTATCCTCGCCAGGAAAATCACCCAGAAAAACGTGATCCGCATCTTCGATCTGGGCGAAGCCGATGGTGTGAAGTTCATCACCATGGAATTTATAGACGGGAAGGACTTGACGTCGCTCATCCGGGAAAAAGGGCGCTTGAGTTTTGAGGAGTGCGCCGACCTAATCTTCCAGACCTGCACCGCGCTGGACGCCGCGCATTCCGAAGGCGTGGTGCACCGCGATCTGAAGCCGCAAAACATCATGGTGGAAAAGAGCGGCCGCATCATCGTGATGGATTTCGGCATCGCGCGCACCATGGAACAGGGCGCCGGCATGACCAGCACGGGCGCGCTGCTTGGCACACCGGACTACATGTCGCCGGAGCAGGTGATGGGCGAGCACGTGGACTCGCGTTCGGACCTTTTCACCTTGGGAATTATTTTTTACCAGTTGCTCGTGGGGCAGCTTCCCTATAAAGCAGACACCATTCAAGCGGCGATGTTCAAGCGCACCCGCGAAAAGTCCAAACTGCCCGCAGAAGTGGACCCGGGCGTTCCCGCGCTCCTGAGCGACATCACCGCGAAGTGCATGCAGATGGAACCCGCGCAGCGTTATCAGAGCGCGCTTGAAATTCAACGCGACATCGATTCCTGGCGCGGCGGCTCGACGAAGCGCATCGACCTCCCCGCGGAGCCTGCGCCGGCTCCGACAAAAACGCCGCGTTCTCGCACGACGATGGCGCTCGCGGCCGTCGCGGCGATCGCGCTGGTCAGCGGCGGGATTTACGCAACCAGGAAGTATGTTTTGCCCGCCGGCGCTCCCGCAGTCCCCGCGGCGCCTCTGCATTCCCTGGCGATCCTGCCATTTCGCAATGCCACTTCGGATCCAAAGCTCGATTGGGTCGGTTCCGCAATGGCCGAAATGCTCAGCACCGATGTAGGCCAATCCGCCAGCGTACGCGCCGTTTCCTCTGACCGCGTCGGCCAGGTGATGAAGGACCTGCACATCACGCCGCAGGCGGACTTGGACGCCTCCACGATCGGCCGCATCGCCAATCAGAGCAACGTGGACACGGTGGTCTCCGGTAGCTACATGCAGCTTGGCGATCGCATCCGCATTGACGCGAAGATTCAGGATTTGAAACGCGGGCAGGCGATCAACGTCAAGGAAGAAGCCGCCGGCGACAAGGAAATTTTCGCCGCCGTCGACCGCCTCGCCGGCCAGATCCGCGAAAATTTATTGGTGTCGAAAAGTTTGCTGAAAGAACTCCAGGAACACGCCTTCAAGCCTTCCACCTCTTCCGTCGCGGCATTGCGAGAATACAATCACGGCCTGGAGCAAGCGCGCGCCGGCAAAAACACCGCCGCCGCCCAGAGTTTTCAGGCCGCCATCAAAGAAGACAGTCAATTTGCCCTGGCCTACGTGAAGCTCGCGCAAGCCTACTCCGATTTAGGTCAGGACGAAGACGCGGAGCCCGCTGCTCGGAAAGCGGTTGCCCTCAGCGCGTCGCTCCCAATGCAGGAGAAATACCTCATCCAGGCCGGCTACGACCGCATCGAGAAGGACTTTCCGAAAGCGATCGAGGCCTACCAGAATCTCATCAAGGTTTCTCCCGACAATGCCGACTATCTGTTCGAGCTCGGCATGGCCTACGAAAACACCGACGCTTACGACAAGGCCAGGGAGATGTTCGCCAAAGTCGTCGAGCTCGACCCCAAACGGATCGCCGGCCTGCGCGCGCTGGGGCGCGTCCAGATCGAAAGCGGGAATTCCCAAACAGCGCTGGATTATCTAACGCGCGCACAATTGCTTTCGATTGAACTTCAGGATGAAAACGAACGCGCGCAAATTCTGCAGGCCATAGGCGTGGCCTATTCGACGATGCAGCGTCCTGATGACGCGTTGAAAAACCTCCAGGAATCGCTCGAAATCAGAACCAAGCTCGGCTTGAAGAAGGGAATTGCCGACAGCCTGCAGATGATCGGCTCGATTTACGACTCAACCGGCAAGTCCGATCTGGCATTGAAAAACTACAATCAGTCGCTGGCCATCCGGCGGGAGCTCGGAGACAAGCAAGGCACCGCGAATGTGCTGAACGACCTTGGCGATTTTTATCTCCGGCACGGAAAGTACGACGACGCGCTGCCCTTATTCAAGGAGTCCCTGGGTTCGCAGAACGAATTTCACAATGATCAGATGCAGGCCCAGGTGCTCAACAATATCGGCTATGCCTATTTCTCCAAGGGTGACTATGAAAACGCGCGCACCTATTTCGAACGCGCCCTCCAGGTGCGCGAAAAACTGAAAGTTCCCTCCGATATTGCCGACACGTTGAACAACCTGGCGGAAACTTCCATGCGTACCGGCCAGTACGAACAGGCCCAGGATCAGTATCTGAGGGTGCTGGATTTGCGCCGCTTGTCGGGAGATGGCCGCGGCGCCGCGCTCGCATCGTCGGGCCTCGGAACGCTGTTTGGCTATCAGGGGAGATTCGGCGCCGCGGTAAGCGCCCAACAGGATGCGGCAAAGGGATTGAACGAGGCCAACGAGCAGGGATTCTATCCGACCGAAGTTCTGACGGCGTACGGCTACGCGCTGGCACAGGCCGGCCGCGGCGACGAAGCCGCAAAGGCGCTGGCGGATGCCCTCAGTGCTGCGCGGACAAGCAAGATTCAGCCGCAAATCGGCACCGCACTCAGCTACCAGGGTGACAATGCCTACTATCGGGGAGATTTGAAGGCCGCCGCCGTCGCCTATCAGGAATCGCTGCAAACCGCCGTAAAGAGTGGCGACGCGCATCTCGTGCTGCTCAACAAAGTCAATCTCGCCAAGCTTGCCGTAGCCAATGGAAAATTTGCGGCAGCAGGCGGTGAACTACAAACCCTGGGCGCGCAAGCCGATTCCCTCGGCCTGAAATATCTTTCCACCCAGTGCCTCGTGCTCCGCGGCGAAGCCCTGATCGGTACCAGGGATTATGCCGGCGCACTGAAAGAATTGAAGTCCGGCACCCTGCGCAGCGAGAAACTCAAGTTGCGCGCGCTGCTGGCCCAAAGCCAGTATCAATGGGGCCGCGCCCTCGAGCTTTCCGGCAAAGCTGCCGATGCGCAGAGCCATTACGACGAAGCCCGCCGCGCCGCAGCCGAAGTCCAAAAAGACGCCCAGAATCCTGGGCTTGCCAAGCGCTACGACCTCGCCCCCATCTTCGCCGAAAAGGGCAAGTAAGCCGCGTTCTTCGCTGCGTTTCTGCGGTGACTTGAATGGTTTTTCTCTGGCTGCATTGCGCTGCTCAGGAAAGTCTTTTGCGGAACAGCAGGACGATGCCAATGCCCGAGAGCGCGAGATACAATGAGCCGGGTTCCGGGATTGCCGTGCTCGAGACCGTAACGGAATAGGGAGTGCTAATGTTGGCTCCGGCTCCAAGGTCGATGGCGTTCGGGTCAAGAATCGGATCCCCGCTGAACAGCTCGTAGCTCAACACAAAGAAGCCGCTGTTGACGAAGCCTACCGGTGCGTTGGCGTCCCAGGCAAACTCGCCCAGCCCGATGTCAATGCCAGTGCCATTGGTAAATATGAAGTTTTCCGTAACGGTTGCGCCCGGCGCGATCACCGGAAAGTCGAACAACGCGCTAAAAGTCCCTTGCTGAAAGAGGCCCTGATCCACGTTCGTCGTTTCCACCCAGTCGCTGGTGCCGTTGGTGATCGAGTAGCCCCACCCGACAGTGCTGCCCGGTGGGCCACTGATATCGGCGGGCACCGCGCTGAACGAAACAACACCATCCGCGTGAGCCGCGCTTGCGACGAACAACATCAGGATTATCCATGCCGCGTGCCTGCAAGTTGCCTTCATAATTTTGCTTCCTCCCGGAAAATGAAACTCTGCAACACGTTGTGAACCCTCAGTTTGGAACCACCAATTGACTGGACGCGAAGGTAAACGAGCTTCCGGATGCATCCTGCAAACTGCCGTTTTCCGCCATCGAGAAACGCAGCACGGTGGAGGGAACGTTCAGGTAAATGCGCACGGTCGTGGAAGCACCAACATTCAAGGTGCCATAGGAAACCGGGACTTGCGAGGATTGAACGGAATTATAGGTCACAGAGCCGCTCCCCGTCAATGTTCGGAAGGTGAATTTGCTCAGCATCACATTGTCGGCGACGCCTGTACCTGTGTTCTTGAGAACCAGGTCGACGTAGAATGCGCCTCCGCTGCTGCCATGTCCGGCGATGGAGCCGGCAATTAACGGTTCGCCGCCGGTATTTACCGTCAGCGTGGTGCTGCTGTCGGTTGCCGCGCTCAAAAGGGAATCGCCCGCATACGAGTAAGTGATCGGATAAGGCGTCGTGGAAGCGGGAATCGCCGCGGTTGGGAACTGCAGCGAGAATGTGCCGTTGCTTCCGATGGTAGCCGTCTGCGTCACTCCGTTGATGGTGATCGAAACGGTCTCGCCGCTCGGCGCGAACTGCGTCCCGTTGCCGATGACCCCGCCGACCATGATCGAACTGGTCCCAACGGGGATCGTTTGCGAAGCCGTAAGGCCGCTGAACGTCACCGTAATCGGCTGCACCACGATGCTGCCGATGGAAAGCAGTTGCTGGGTTCCGACCACAACCGTGCTGGGGCTAATGGCCGTTCCGGCTGCGGAGGAGGCGCTCTGAATGTGCAGGCTCAGGCTCGAGCTCTGGTTCAGCGTGCCGAACACGCAGTTGAGCACCTGGCTCCCCAGCGCGCCCGTGATGCTGCACGTCCCCGGACCCGCGTAAGCCGGACTGATCGTCCAGTTCACGTTCGTTCCGCCGGGCAACGGCGTGTTCAGCGAAACATTGTTGGCGACCGCCGCGGCGCTGTTGCTTACCGTGATCGTGAAGCCGATCGGGTTGCCCGCCGTCACCGTCGCCGCGTCAGGCGTCGTCGTTACCGCTACCACCGGCGCAAAAACCGGTGGGATGGCGACAACCGCGTCACTGAAGACTTTCGTCTTTCCGCCGATCAGCAAGTCCACTTTCTTGGTGGGATCAACCACCGTGGTGATGTCGAAAACGAACTGGCAGAAGATCGCCGGATTCGTCGGCACGCCCGGGTTTCCGATGAGCATCGGCGTGGTGCAGTCCGTGCCATAGGGCGAGTTCGGCACAACAAAGCCCGACGGATCGTAGTAGAGCCGCGGAGTGCTGCCGGCGTAGGGAGCTGGCGGAACGAACGTGTCGTTGTTGAGTGTGATGTTCCAGTTGACGGGTCCCACGTACATCGATGGATCCGGCTCCCGCCCGGGCTTCTGGAAGAACACCGAATACACCACGCAGTTGCCGTTGGCGTAGGGATAGCACAGCGGCACGATCGTGTCGCCGTTCGGATTGGTCTGGAACGTGAAGAACGACTTGAAGCGGCAATCAAGGTCCTGCCCCGGTGTCAGGCCATTCTCGCAGATGCCGTTACCGTTGGTCGGTGGCACTTCGGTGGCGACCACAGTCAGGGTGAACGGCGTAAGCACCTGGCCAATCGTCAGCGAAGTGGCATGCGCGTTCGGATCCAGGCAAGGATTGCCCGGCGAAGGATTGGGGTTGGACGGGCAATTGTAGGCAGCCATCCCGGTGACGTTGGTGCCCGGCGTGAGCGGGACAGGAATCGCCTGCGGCGGCGGCACAAACGAAGCCGTCACGGACTGCGCGGAATTCATCGTGACACTGCAACCAGCTGTGCCCGAGCAGGCCTGGAGCCAGCCACCGAAGGTGGAAGGCTGAGTCGGGGAAGCAGTCAGCGCGACAACGGTCCCGGAGGGATAACTCGCCGAGCATGTTCCGCTGATCACGCCGGCCGTGTTCATGCAATTAATCGACCCGAAGTTGTCCGTAACCATGCCAGTGCCTGTCCCGATAAGCGTAACGTTCAGCGGGAAGGTCACCACCGCCGGCGTAACCGTTAGCGTGGTGCTGCTGTTGGTGGCCGCGCTCAAAAGGGAATCCCCCGCATACAAGTAAGTGATCGGATAAAGCGTCGTGGAAGCGGGAATCGCCGCGGTTGGGAACTGCAGCGCGAATACGCCATTGCTCGCGATGGTGGCCGTCTGCGTACTCCCGTCAATGGTGACCGAAACGGTCTCGCCGCTAGGCGCGAACTGCGTGCCGTTGCCGATAACGCCGCCGAGTGTGATGGAACTGGTTCCGGCAGGAATCGTTTGCGAAGCCGTCAGGCCGCTGAACGTCACCGTGATCGGCTGCACGACGATGCTGCCGATTGAAAGTAGTTGCTGCGGCCCGACGTTGACCGTGCTCGGGCTGATCGCGGTCCCTGCTGCGGACGACGCGCTCAGTATGTGCAGGCTCGCGCTTGTGCTCTGGTTCAGCGTCCCAAACGCGCAGTTGAGCACCTGGCTCCCTTGCGCGCCCGTGATGCCGCACGTGCCCGGTCCCACGTAAGCCGGACTAATCGTCCAGTTCACGTTCGTTCCGCCGGGCAACGGCGTGTTCAGCGAAACATTGTTGGCGACCGCCGCGGCGCTGTTGCTTACCGTGATCGTGAACCCGATCGGACTCCCCGCCGTCACCGTCGCCGCGTCAGGCGTCGTCGTTACCGTCACCACCGGCGCAAAAATCGGCGGAAACGCGACAATGGCGTCGCTGAAGACTTTCGTCTTTCCTCCGATAAGCAAGTCCACCTTCTTGGTGGGATCGATAAACGTGGTGATGTCGAATACAAACTGGCAGAAGATCGCCGGACTCGTTGGCACGCCCGGATTCCCGATCAGCATCGGCGTGGTACAGTCCGTGCCATAGGGCGAGTTCGGCACAACGAAGCCCGACGGATCGTAGTAGAGATGCGGAGTGCTGCCGGTATAGGGCGCCGGCGGCACAAACGTGTCGTTGTTGAACGTGATGTTCCAGTTGACGGGTCCCACGTACATTGATGGATCCGGCTCCTGTCCAGGATTCTGGTAGTAGACCGAGTACACCACGCAGTTGCCGTTGGCGTAGGGATAGCAGAGCGGCACGATCGTGTCGCCGTTGGCCTTGGTCTGGAAAGTGAAGAACGAGCCAAAGCGGCAATCAAGGTCCTGCCCCGGTGTCAGGCCATTCTCGCAGATGCCGTTACCGTTGGTCGGCGGCACTTCGGTGGCCACCACGGTCAGGGTGAACGGCGTAAGCACCTGGCCAATCGTCAGCGCAGTTGCATGCGCATTCGCATCCAGGCAAGGATTGCCCGGCGAAGGATTCGGGTTGGACGGGCAATCGTAGGCAGCCATCCCGGTGACGTTGGTGCCCGGCGTGAGCGGAACAGGAATCGCCTGCGGCGGCGGCACAAACGAAGCCGTGACCGATTGCGCGGAGTTCATTGTGACGCTGCATGCGCCCGTGCCCGTGCAAGCCCCGAGATAGCCGCCAAACGTGGAAGGCGGTGTCGGGGAAGCCGTCAGATTGACGACGGTACCGGCAGGATAATTCGCCGAGCACGTCCCGCTGGTCTTACCAGCCGTGTTTACGCAACTGATCGACCCGAGATTGTCGGTAACGCTGCCGGTGCCAGTCCCAATGAGCGTAACGGTCAGCGGGAAGGTGACCACCAGCGGATTGACCGTCAACTGCCCCGTGCCAAAAATATTTCCGCTCGTGGCCGTGATGGTAATCGGGCCGCCCGCGGTTACGCCTGTGGCCAGCCCGTTCGCATTAATAGTGGCGATGCTGGTGGACGACGAAGACCAGTTGACGGAGTTGGTGAGGTCCTGCGTGCTGTTGTCGCTGAAGGTGCCTGTCGCGGTGAACTGCACCGTCTTGGTGGCCGTAACCGAGGTGCTCGCCGGCGTTACTGCAATCGACACCAAGCTGATCCCGACGCCGCTCAGCGGCGCGCTCTGCGTCGATGCGGCGATCCCGTTCGTGCTGTTGATCGTCACCAGCGCTGTCCGCTGGCCATTCGTCGTTGGGTCGGACGAGATTTGCAGATCGCATGTGCCCCCCGGCCCGATTGGCAGCGGCGGGCAGCCATTGATCAAACGGAAGTCCCCGGGGTTTGGCCCGGTCAGGGAGACGCTGGTCACGGTGATCGACGTGGCTCCCGGATTCTTCACGGTGATTGTCTGCGCGTTGCTTATTGTTCCATTCACCTGCGCACTGAACACCAGATTCGGGGGTGTCAATGTCAGCGTCGTGGCTGTAGAAGCTGCCGGTGGGCTGGCGATCACGATGCCGTAGGGTTTGGTCGCCGCTATATTTGACGTTACCGTGTTTGCTGAAATCTTGATGACGTCCACCGTAGCCGGGCTCTGTTGCCCAACAAAGAGCTGCGTGGCATCCGGAGTCACCGCCACAGAAAAAGCGTGTCCAGAGAGAGGTATGGTTTGAACCACGTTATTGGTTGTCGTGTCGACTATCGACACATTGTTGGAAACGGCATTCGCGACATACAGCTGTTTCCCGTCTGCGGAGATGGCAGTCTGATACGGACCGGTACCCACCGTGATTGTGGCCACCAAGGTGTTGCTCGGTATCGAAAGGACGTCGACGGTATTCCCGTTGATGGTGTTTCCCGAGCACAGCAATGAGAAATAACCCAAAGTGCCGCCGGGATTAAACGTCGGCCCAGTTACACAACCGACCGCTAGCTGTCCAGCGGGCGCGGCAAGAGTAACGGTCGAACTAAGTGTATTCGTTGCTGTGTTGATCACGCCGACCCGGCCATCAATATTGCTGCCAGCGTACACCCAGGCTCCGTCCGGTGTGATCGATACCCACCCCGTCGGAAATCCGATGGGCACCGAAGCTATCGCCGTGTTCGCCGCCACACTAAAGACGGGAACATTGTTATCGTTAAAGTCCGCCACATAGCCAAACTGTCCATTCGGCGTTATGACCACCGCGTTGGGTCCGGCGCCGATGGGAATAGTGGTCATCAAGGTATTCGTCGTAGTGTCCACCACATTCACAATATTGTTCGCGTAGTCCGCCATATATACGCGGCTCTGATCTGGAGTAATGCCGAGTGGCTCCGTGAAGTTGGTCATCGGAATTGTGGCCACAGTTTGATGCGTGGAAGTATCGAAAACGTCCAGACAGCAATTCGCGGAAACCACATCTTCCACGTACGCATAGGGAGCGTGCGCGGAGACGCTCAATTGTGCCGTGCCAGAGACGGCCGGATTGGCAGTCGAGGTCGCGGTAATGGTTACCGGCCCGCCGGCAAGTACACCCGTGGCCAGACCCGAACTGTTGATGGCCGCAATCGTCGTGTCCGAAGATTTCCAGCTCACGTTTGCGCCAAGGTCCTGCTTGGATCCGTCAGTGAATGTTCCAATCGCGATGTACGGCTGCAAGCTGCCCACCGACAGCGTTGTGCTCGGTGGCAGCACGCTGATGGATTGCACCGCCGGAACGGTTACGGTGAGCACATCGATGGGTGAGGTCACGCCGAGGAGGCTGGCGGTGATGTTCGTCATCCCAGTGCCTACACTGGTGGCCAGACCAGAAGCGTTGACCGTGGCGACTCCCGGAGCCGTCGAGCTCCAAGCTACTTGAGTAGTGAGGTCGACCAAGGAACCGTCTGAGTACATCCCAGTGGCTGCGAACTGCTGCGTCAGCCCCTTCGGGACGGACGGATTCGCTGGTGTGACCGCAATATTCTGCAAGATCGCCGCGGTCACGGTCAGGACGTCAATGGGCGAAGTTACACCGCTCAAGCCGGCGGTGATGTTGCTGGTGCCAATGCCTACACCGGTAGCTAGGCCTGCCGCGTTGATCGTGGCCACGCCTGGAGTTGCGGAGGCCCACGTCGCCTGGCCGGTGATGTCCTGGTGACTCCCGTCTGAATAATTGCCGGTGGCGGTGAACTGCTGCGTGAGTCCTTTGGCAATCGAGGGACTCGCCGGAGTAAGGGCGATCGACTGGAGCACGACTGTGCCCGGCACGGTCACCGTGGTTGAACCGCACACGGGGCCTTCGCAGCCTGTGATTGTGGCGGTACCCGGCCCAACTGCATAGCCTGTGCCGGAGTTCGTTGCGTCGTTGGTAACGCTGATGATGGCTGGGTTCGAAGAGCTCCACGTGACGGAAGCGGAGATCAGTGTGGCCCCGGTTCCCGTGGCTGTGAATCGCTGGAATGTGCTCAAGGCGATCGTTGGGTTTACGGGAATAATGCTGATTGCGGTAAGTCCGGGCTGGGTCAGCGTGCTGGGCGTGAACAACTCCGCGCTGGCAAGCTCCGTTCCGCTTCCGGTTAAGCCGTCAAATTGTATGTTGTCCCCGCCAGCGACGAGTACTTTCCCATTGAGCAGACGCACCGCTCCGTGGTCATCTCTCCCGTTATTCAGGCTTCCGATCGACGCGAAGGCATTGGCAAGGGGATCATAAATTTCCGCGCTCGGAAGCACCAGGAACGTCGCGTTTTGGAAATAATTGTATCCACCCGCGAACAGCACGGTTCCATTGTTCAGGATAATTGCTGTGTCAAAGACTCGACTCGTTGTCATGCTCCCGGCAGCCGTGAATACCGAGAAGTCGTCGTTCCGGATCTCCGCTGAGCTCAAAGAGGTGCTGGTGATGTCGAATCCGCCAGCAACCAGGAGGTTGTCCTGAAGGACGCTAGCCGTCTGATCGCTACGCCCGGCAATCATCGCGTTTGTGGGGGCAAAAGCGGGCCCAGCCGTGTCGTAGATCTCCACCGAATTCAAAGTGCCGGCTGTGCCCCCACCGCCCGCAATGATCACGATGTTGTCAATTCCCAGCGTTGCAGTATGACCGATACGAGGAATTGTCATATTCCCAGCCGACGTAAACTTTCCGGTCGCTGGATCAAAGATTTCAGCGCTGGAAAGTAAAGCGTTCGTCGAATCGATTCCGCCAGTGATGAGCACGGTGCCATTCGGCAGCCAGGTTGCCGCATGACCGTACCGCGCGGTCGTCATGTTTCCAAGCGCCGTAAAGGTTCCAGTCTTCGGGTCATAAATCTCGGCGCTTGCCAGTTCCGTTCCCGCCCCATTTGTGGCGCCGCCGGCAATGAGCACCCTTCCGTCAGCCAGGAGAGTCGCCGTATGGCCGTAACGCGCCGCGTTCAAACTTCCTGTAAAAGTGAACGTCCCGGTCGCCGGGTCGTACAGTTCCGCGCTGGAAAGGGTGCTCGAAGGGCCGCGGCCAGGGCCGGCGCCTCCGGCCACGAGCACGCGCCCGTCGTTGAGAACCGTAGCCGTTGGCACTGATCGCGCCGAATTGAGGCTGCCAGTCAGAACGAAGCCGATCGGAGACGCGACGACAAGAGTGGCTGTGCCGCTGATGGCCGCGTTGGTTGTGGAAGTAGCGGTGATGGTGATGGGCCCGCCGGTCTTGATGCTGGTAGCGAGCCCTGCAGCGTTGAGCGTTGCGATCGTCGTATCGGACGACGTCCAGTTAACACTCGTCGCTCCCGATGTGCCATCGGAGAAATGTCCCGTAGCCGTATATTGGACGGTGTTCCCTGGAGTCACAACCGGTGTCGCTGGGGTTACCGTGATAGTTTGCAGAGCGGCGGGGGTCACGGTCAGCACATCGATGGGAGAAGTCACGCCGAGCAGGCTGGCGCTGATGTTGCTCGTTCCGACTCCTACGCCGGTTGCCAGACCTGTGGCGCTGATCGTGGCGACCCCCGGAGTAGCCGAGTTCCAGGTCACTTGAGTAGTGAGGTCGACCAAGGATCCGTCTGAGAACATGCCTGTGGCCGCGAACTGTTGCGTCAGCCCCTTCGGGACGGACGGATTCGCTGGTGTGACAGCAATATTTTGCAAAATCGCCGGGGTTACCGTAAGCACCGCTGCAGGGGAAGTGATCGAGCCTTGCTTGGCCGTAATGTTGGACGTGCCTGGCGCTACTCCCTGCGCAAGCCCCGCCGCGTTGATGGTGGCGACCGAAGTTGTGGCCGAAGCCCAGATGACCGAACCGGTCAAATTCTGCGTGGAAGTGTCGCTGTAGGTTCCCGTCGCGGTGAACTGCTGCGTGCTGCCCTGCGTGATCGTCACAGGCGCCGGCGTCACGGCAATCGAACTCAACACAATGCCTGTGCCGGAAAGCGCGACCGTTTGCGTGGAACCAGTCACGTTCCCGGAATTGTCCGTAACGGTGATCTGCGCGTTGTTGTGCGTTCCCGCGGTCAGCGGCAGGAAACCCGCGTCAAGCATACAAATGGCGCCGACACCCAGCGTCGCGGGAGAAATCGGACAAGGCTGTGTTGCGTCCGGCGTATAGGAAAAGTTCGCGGCGTCGGCGCCTGTAACCTGGATCGATGTGATGAGCAATGGCGCCGTGCCGGTGTTCTGCAACTGCGCCTTTTGGACCGTGCTCGCCGTGTTCACAATCGTGTTCGGGAACGGCAAGCTGCCGGGATTCAGGTTGGCGACAGGCGACGACACGGTCACCACGGAGAGCACCACATTCGTCGCGTTGTAGGTAACTTGCCAGCCCAAGCCCGTCGAAAGCGCGGGCAGGTTGGCGGTGCTGAAGGTACCCGTAACAGAAGCTGCCGTCAGGATCGTAAACGTGTTTCCTAATGCTGGAGAGAAGGAATTGATGAGGCTCACGTTTAGCGGTCCGCCCAAAGTGGCCGCGCCAGACATCGTCAGCGTGTCAAACTGTCCGGCTGCAGTCCCGCCAATCTTGACGTTATAAGCTCCCGTCCCGCTTTGTGAATAGATTCCTACAATAGAGATCGCCCCCGCAGTGATGGAACTCCCCGGCGCCACGCTGCCGCCCGCATTCGTCACGTTTCCCTGGACTGTGCCAGTCCCGGTCACGCTGCCGCCCTGAATCAACAGATTGAAGGTCTGGATGCTGCCGCCGTTGAGGATTGTATTTCCGGCAGTCTGAGTAAACGCTGGAATCTGCAGCGTGGCGGTTCCGGCCACGACCGTCCCCATGTTATTGAACGGCACGGCAATCGTGCTGATGGCTGTCCCGCCGGTCTTTTCGAACGTCCCGTTGTTGTTGAAGGAGCCTGCCGTCCCACCGATAAAGGACATGCTGCTGTCGTTGGTGTAATTCCATATGCTCCCAGCACTGGTATTGACGATCGCGCCGTTCGCCAAGGCCATAGTGACGTTGCTGCCGGACCAAGTCGTCGTTCCCCCGGCGTTTAAGACGCGATTGGAAAGGACACCATTCGTCGCCGAGCCTGGGAAGTTGATTCCCGCATTCGCATTGGTCGTTGCGTTGGTTCCCACGATGCAAGTGGTGCCGCTCAGAGACGAGCACATCGTCCCGGCGGTCCAGTTCAGCGGCGCAGAGAAATTCAGGACTCCAGGCGCGGCCCCCGCAAGGGTTCCGGCGCTGAAGTTCACGGTCGTGGTCGAAATGGTTTCCACACCCGTGCCGAAATCCATGGTTGCGCCATTGAAGTTCACCGTACCAGCGCCGTTGATCGGTCCGCTTTGCACGAACACATTGCCGCCGAAACCAATGGCCGCGCCCGTCCCTGCGGTGAATGTCCCGGAACAAGCCGATCCGCAATTTCCTCCGCCCGTGAACGACAAGTTGCCGCTGTTCCCAAGCACCGCTCCCGTGTTGTTGAAATTTAGTCCGACGGTGCTCGTGGCTGTGCCGCCGGTCTTCTCGAAGGTTCCGCCATTGTTGAACGCCACTGCGGCACCGCCCGCAAAGGCAAGAAAGCTGTCGTTCGTGTAATTCCACACGCTGTTCGTTGGGTTGTTGATGACCGCGCCGTTGATCATACTGAGGGCCCCGGCGGCTCCGGACCAAGTGGACGTGCCATTATTGTTCAAAGTGCGGAAGGAGAGAACCACGTCTGAGCTGGCAGGGAAGTTGATTCCCCCGTTGGCATTGGTGGTTGCGTTGGTTCCCGCGACGCAAGTGATGCCGCTCAGAGACGAGCACATTGTGCCGCCCGACCAGTTCAACGGCGCGGAGAAATTCAGGACTCCAGGCGCGGCTCCCGCAAGGGTTCCCGCGCTGAAGTTCACGGTGGTCGTCGAAATTGTCTCCGTGCCCGTGCCGAAATCCATGGTCGCGCCGTTGAAGTTCACTGTCCCGGCCCCGTTGATCGGTCCGCTCTGGCCGAACACACCGGAGCCAAAACTAATGGCCGCGCCTGTCCCCGCGGTAAATGTCCCGGGACATTTCGATCCGCAATTTCCTCCGCCCGTGAAAGACAAGGTGCCGCTGTTGCCGAGCACCGTTCCCGTGTTGTTGAAGTTGAGGACGGCGGTGGTGGTGGCTGTGCCGCCGGTCTTTTCAAAAGTTCCGCCATTGTTGAACGCCACTGCGGCACCGCCGCCAAAAGCAAGAATGCTGTCGTTGGTGTAGTTCCACACGCTGCCCAGCGGGTTGTTGATGATCGCGCCGTTCACCATATCCAAAGAGCCGGCGGCGCCGGACCAGGTGACGGTGCCGTTGTTGTTCAAAGTGCGGAAGGAGAGACCCACGCTTGTGGCAGGGAAGTTGATTCCCGCGTTGGCATTGGTGGTTGCGTTGGTTCCCGCGACGCAAGTGATGCCGCTCAGAGACGAGCACATTGTGCCGCCCGACCAGTTCAACGGCGCCGAGAAATTCAGGACTCCAGGCGCGGCTCCCGCAAGGGTTCCGGCGCTGAAGCTAACGGTTGTGGTCGAGATCGTCTCGGTCCCGATACCGAAATCCATGGTCGCGCCGCTGAAATTGGCGGCTCCCGCGCCGTTGATCGGTCCGCTCTGAGCGAATAGACCCCCGCCAAATTGAATCGTGGCGCCCGTTCCCGCCGTGTAGGTGCCGGTACAACTCGACCCGCAGTTGCCGCCACCGGAGAACGACAGCGTCGCGGCATTTCCAATGGCAGTGCCTGTATTGTTGAAAGGCACGCCAATCGTGGTCGTCGCCGTGCCGCCTGTTTTCTCAAAGGTGCCCGCGTTGTTGAATGCCACCGCAGCTCCACCGCCGAACCCCAGGTCGCTGTCGTTGGCATAGTTCCACACGCTTCCGGACGGGTTGTTGATCACCGAGCCATTCAGGAAATTCATGAAGCCGTTGGTGGCGGACCAAGTGACCGTGGCGTTGTTGTTCAGGGTGCGGAAGGAGAGTGCCACATTCGCCGAAGACGGGAAATTGATGCCTGAATTCACGTTGGTCGTTCCGTTTGTCCCGGACAAGCAGGTGTTGAGGATGACGCTCGAACACATGGTCCCGCCCGTCCAGTTCAACGGAGTTGTGAAGTTCAAAACACCCGGCGAAGCCCCGCCAAGGACACCGGCGATGAAGTTAACGGTTGTGGTCGAGATTGTCTCGGTCCCGGTGCCGAAATCCATCGTCGCACCACTGAAATTGACGGTTCCGGTGCCGTTGATCGGTCCGCTCTGTGCGAATAGACCCCCGGCAAATTGAATCGCAGCGCCCGCCGTGTAGGTGCCGGAACAACTCGAGCCGCAGTTGCCGCCACCGGTGAACGACAGCGTCGAGGCATTTCCACTGACCGTGCCTGTATTGTTGAAGGGCACGCCAATCGTGGTCGTCGCCGTGCCGCCTGTTTTCTCAAAGGTTCCCGCGTTGTTGAACGCCACCGCGCTGCCGCCGCCGAACCCCAGGTTGCTGTCGTTGGCATAGTTCCACACGCTTCCGGATGGGTTGTTGATCACCGAGCCATTCAGGAAATTCATGAAGCCGTTGGTGCCGGACCAAGTGACCGTGGCGTTGTTGTTCAGGGTGCGGAAGGAGAGCGCCACATTCGCTCCGGATGGGAAATTGATGCCCGCATTCACGTTGGTCGTTCCGTTTGTCCCGGACAAGCAGGTGTTGAGGATGACGCCCGAACACATGGTCCCGCCCGTCCAGTTCAACGGAGTTGTGAAGTTCAAAACACCCGGCGAAGCCCCGCCAAGGATACCAGCGGTGAAGTTAACGGTTGTGGTCGCGATTGTCTCGTTTCCTGTACCGAAATTCATGGTCGCGCCATTGAAGTTCACAGTGCCCGTTCCGTTGATCGGTCCGCTTTGCCCGAATATGCCGTTGCCAAAACTGATAATCCCGGGTGCACTTGCGGTAAACGTCCCCGAACAAGTCGAACCGCAATTTCCTCCACCGGTGAACGAGAATGTGGCGGCGTTCCCTAGCACCGTTCCCGTGTTGTTGAACGGTAAGCCGACGGTCGAGGTGGCAGTGCCGCCGGTCTTTTCAAAAGTTCCGCCATTGTTGAACGCCACGGCATTGCCACCGCCAAAAGCGAGATCACTGTCGTTGGCATAGTTCCACACGCTGCCCAGCGGGTTGTTGATGACCGAAGCATTGACCATGTCAATCGAACCAGCGGTGCCCGACCAGGTGGCCGTTCCGTTATTGTTCAGGGTGCGAAAAGAGATCACCACATTCGAAGAGGACGGGAAGTTGATCCCCGCGTTCGCATTGGTCGTTCCGTTGGTTCCCGCGACGCAGTTAGCTCCGCTGAGGGACGAGCACATCGTGCCGCCGGTCCAATTCGGTCGAGTCTCGAAATTCAGGACCCCCGGGGCTGCGCCAGCGAGAACACCGGCGCTGACGTTCACTGTGGTGGTCGAGATGGTTTCCACGCCGGCGCCGAAATCCATCGTCGCGCCATTGAAGTTTAAAGTTCCTGTACCGTTGAGCGGTCCGCTTTGTGCGAACACACTGAAACCAAAACCGACGGTACCGCCTGTCCCCGCGGTGAAGGTCCCGGGACAAGTCGATCCGCAATTTCCTCCGCCCGTGAAAGACAATGTGCCGCTGTTACCGAGCACCGTCCCCGTATTGTTGAACGGAACGCCGATCGTGCTGATGCCCGTGCCGGTGGTTTTCTCAAACGTCCCGGCGTTGTTGAACGACACGGCATTGCCGCCGCCAAAAACCAGGGAACTGTCATTGGCGTAGTTCCAAATGCTGCCCGGCTGGTTGTTAATCGCCGACCCATTGAGCATGTCGATCGAACCGTTGGAGCCCGACCATGTGATCGTGCCGTTATTGTTCAGGGTGCGAAAAGAGAGCAGCACACTCGAAGAGGCCGGGAAGGTGATCCCCCCGTTCGCATTGAGCTTAGCGACCGTTCCGGTTGCGCAACTGGAGCCGCTGATCGTCGAGCAAATGGTCCCGCCCGACCAGGTAAATGCGCCGTTGAGGTCGACTTCACCCGTTCCCCCAAAAACGCCGTTGGTCATCGAGAACGGCCCGCTGACCGTAAGTTGGCCGTTAAAGGCAAGCGTTCCGGCGTTGACGTTGATGGTGTTCGCAAGGGAATTGTTCGTGACGCTCAATGGACCGTTGGAGACAGTTAGAGTTCCCGAATTGTTTAGTGCGCTGATGGTTTGATTGGCGGTGGCCAGACTCGTGTTGAGCAGGACCGTGATGCCGGAAGGGATGCACGCCACATCGGTACTCACCGGAACCGCGCCCGAGTTCCAGTTCGTTGCCGTGCCCCACGACCCGTTCGTCAACCCAATGTAGTTGTTCGTGCACGCGCCGACCGAGGAAGTTATCGTCGCGACGTCGGAAGCCGTGTTGTTGGTCGTGTTCGTTTCGCTGCCGCCGGAAACCGTCACCGTGTTTGTCACCGAAGGTGGCGCGTTTCCCGCAACATTCACCGTCAACGTGATGACGGGATACGATAAACCGGCACCCAAACCGTCTGATCGCGTGCAAACCAACGTGCCGATCGAACAAGTCCAGCCCGTGCCGGTCATCGCCGTCGCCGTCAGGCTCGAGGGAAGCGAATCCGCCAGGCTCACCGTGCCCACGGTCAGGCCAGTCCCGCTATTGGTCACGGTGATCGAAAACTGCGCCCCGCTCTGCCCCTGAGCGAAGTTTCCGCTGTGCGACTTCGTCACCGTCAGGTCCGGCACGTTTGTGCCGCTTTGCGGAGTCAGGACAAAAATGGCCAGATCGTCCGCCGGCGTTCCGCCTCCGCAACTTGCGCAAGTCGTCTGGAACCCGTTGACCATGGTGGCCGCTGTAGTGTTGCCAAAGAAATTCGCCGAAGGAGTTCGGCCCAGCGCATAGATGGCATGATTGGAATCGGTAATCAATCCGCGCACCGACTCACTCTGGCTGGAAACGGTTACGCCGCCGCCGAGATAGGTGGAAAACAGCAGCGACATGTTAAACGTGGAACCTGAACTGGGGACACTGAGTACCGAAACGAACGCATTCTGCCCCCCGACCAGAGATGCCTGCAACGGGTTCATCGTCGGAAAATTCGTCGCCGTCGTCTGTCCGCCTACCACTATCCGTTGCGTCGGGGAATTTCCTGGCACGGGATCAATTGCCACGGAGTGCACGGAGGAGCTTCCCGCTCCCGTGCTTCCACCAAAGTACGTGGAGGCAACCAGGCTGATTACGCCGGACTTGGTTGTATCAATCACGGCAATCCAGCCCGTCCCTACACCGGCCGGAGAATTGTTCGTGGCCTGAATCGCATTCAGCACCGGGATGTCCGGCGCATTCGTGGTGCTGTTCGAAATCGTTGTGCCACCGATGACCGCTATGCCGTGCGCAACATCGACGGCTCCCGCCTGCACATTGGTGCCGCCTCCACCCGCGAAATAGCTTGAGTAGGTAAGTTGATTCAATCCGCCCAGGCTAGGGTCCAACACCGCAACAAACGTATTTGGCGTCGTGCCTGGAGTTCCGACAAATGTTTTCTGAAAACCGTTGGCCCCTGTGCCGCCATTGGCCAGGTTGAATGCCGTTGAGGAGTAGATTGTGCCGCCAACATAGATTTTGCCTGCCGGGTCAATAGCGCCGACTCCGCAGCCTGCTGCAGTTCCGCTTGAACTGTTGACGCCTACATTCAGATAAGTCAGATAGAGAATGTTGAAAGAGCGATCGAATTTCGCGACGAAGCAATCGTCGAATCCACCGGGAGTGCCGTTGTTGAATGAGACCGAATACGCGTTACCTGTCGTCGGGAGGTCGGTGGAAGTGGTGTCGCCACTGAGCACGATCGTTCCTTCGGGGTTCAGAAACAAGGAGGCGCCCCCACCAAAGGCGAGTCCTGCCGACCCGTTCCCTCCGAACAAGGTCGAGCGATCTATCCCGGCGCCATTGGGTGTCAACCTGGTAATGAACAGGTCATCCGTGCCAATGGTTGGCCCGCCGACGGTGACGGGAAAGTCCCGACAGTTTGTCTCGCCCAGCAGCACGGGTTCAACCTGGCCGACTCCGCCGCTCACATCGAGCTTGATATCCCCGGCTAAATTTTCGCAGGGCGCGGTCCCTCCGGGAAATATCAGACTGCCGCCGATAAAGGTGAGGAAATTGAGGGATGCGGTTCCTGTCGTCGTTGGATCGATCCTGGCAACGAAGGCATAAGCACCGGCGCCAGGAGAGTTGCCAATTACAGTATTTGTCTCGGTAAAAGTCGTAATGTCCGAAGTGGATCCGGCCACGAAGAGCCTGGGTGCGCTGGGATTTGTGACATCCAAGTCCTCTCCACCGATGGCCTCCACGCCGGCCGCTCCCAGAAAACTGGCGAAAATGATGGTAGGATCGATCACCAGCGGCATACTCTTGTCGTAAGCACCCACGCGGAAAGTAACCAACCTGCCAGCTTGCAGCGAGAAACCTCCGTCGACAGGCTTACGACGCTCACCAATCTGCTGATAGATGGTCGGCTTGCGCATCCGGAATTCGGTCTTTGCAGCGCGTAGTAAAAGGTCTCCGTTTTCGGCAACCTCCATTTTTTCCGCGCCTGATACCTTGAACCGGATCCGCCCGGGGTCGGCTCCGGGAGCGATCTGGAAATCGTATTCCAATCGTTGCTGGTCGCCATGAAACACCAGGTCAATGCCTGGGTAAACTTCTCGGGATCGGACCTCTTCATACAAAGGAATGCCGGTGTGCCAATCGCGAGGATTGTTGCCGATCAGGTAGTTCACTTTGCCGGAGAGTTCTTTCGCCCCACTTACCTCTGGCCCCGGATTGCTCTGGAGAAGTTTCATGCGCAGAATCGCTGGACCAGGCTCGCTGCCCGCCCCAGATCCCGCTTGAGGAGCCATCCCGCGCGTAGCCGTAGTTCGCGCACCCGCAAAAACCGTTTCCGTGGGTGTTACAAAAAGAGTGTAGCCGCTGCTCCTGGCCAGAAATTTCACCCGCGCATCGGTCTGGCCGCGATTCGCCTCGAAGAATAGCGGCAAGGACAGAGGCGCCCCGGACATTTTTGTTGTCTTGTCAAGGTCGAGTTTGTCAGATGATTTGCTCCCGGGACCGCCGAACAGGGAAGTACCTTTCAGCAGACCGTCCGCAAACTTCCCGAACTGGCTTTTGCCCACAAGCCGGGTTGCTCCCGAAAGATCCAGAGAAGCGGATTTCCGCCAACTGTGAAAGCCTTCGCTTGCGGCAAACATCAGCGAACCCGCGACCAAAAGCGCTACAAAAACCTTCCTGCGCTTCGCGGTAACGGACTCCCAGCGGGAAGAAGAGGAGGAATCAGCCTGTGAGAGCGGCTCCACCGCGTCGTCGGTGGATTTTTCGTTAACTCCCCAAGGTTCCATCACCGCCTCCGGTTCGCTCTCAGTGCTTAAATCCGCATGCAACGGACATGGTTAAATCGGAAGCTATTTCAAGCCAACGCACAAATTCGCGCTCGCCAGACGAGCATCGAACCGTGCACTGGCCGCGCACTCCATAATGGGTCGGCTAAAAGCGTCAGGGATGTTAAGAAAAGGGAGTGTTGGAAAGGTTCCGGAAATTCAGGTCTGGAATGGGGTGAGAACAGACCTATACGTATGCTCCAAGGAAAGCAGCGGGGCCCATTTGCCATTAATGGCGGACTGGACACGCTCCGTACCTTAATTCTTTACTGGCTACCCCGGCCAATAGTTCAAGTCATCGGTTTAGTTGAGGCGTGACCCAGTTCCGGAAGTCCCAGTACGTAAGAGATTGACACAAGGCAAACCTGCCTACTGTAAACCGAGCACTCAAATCGCCAAGTCTCTCGTTCTACGAGACCCTATTGGCTCATAGCCTTGGAAGGAATCTCGCGACGCCACTACGCGAGTTTGTCCAAAAGTTTGCTCATTCTTGGCAAGCAATTGCACGAATTGCAAATTCAAGCTTCTAGTGCCGGAGCCCAAAAAGAGGTACCCGCGGGGTACGCGGAAGAGTCCTCGAAAATTGTACCCCCCGAATCAGGACGAAAGAATGGTGGAGGCGGGGGGAGTCGAACCCCCGTCCGAAAAGCGCTACGCCACGGAGCCTACATGCTTATCTCAGTTCCGTTTGTTTCGCCCTCCGCGCTTAGAACGAGCAAGAAACGCAGCTGGCTAG
>Ga0210403_10001378_pt1 | contig 23212 bp, 16 predicted proteins | sample IncBWC19MmetaG_FD_150863 | JGI IMG/M metagenome (GOLD analysis project Ga0210403, IMG submission 150863) | Forest soil microbial communities from Barre Woods Harvard Forest LTER site, Petersham, Massachusetts, United States - Inc-BW-C-19-M | ecosystem: Environmental > Terrestrial > Soil >... | reverse complement strand
GCAGCGCATGTCAGACATCATTGATATTGATACGGGCGGGATCATCACGGGAGAGACGAGCATCGAGCAGATGGGCGAGAAGATTCTGGCGCGCGTGATTCAGGTGGTGAGCGGGGAAGCGCGGACGAAGGCGGAGTTGCTGGCGCAAGACGATTTTATTCCGTGGAAGCGTGGAGTTTCTTTGTGAAGAAGAATTGGGCGCGTCGATGAAAGCTCTGCTGCTTTCGAAATATAAGCATCTGGAGATTGCGGATTTGCCTGAGCCTGCGGCGGGGCACGACGAAGTGCTGGTGCGAGTGGCGGCTTGCGGGATTTGCGGCAGCGACGTGCACGGTTACGACGGATCGTCAGGGCGGCGGATTCCACCGATTGTGATGGGCCACGAAGCGGCTGGAACGATCGCAGCGATTGGCAGCGGAGTGAGAGGATTTGCCGAAGGCGATCGAGTTACTTTCGATTCGACGATATATTGCGGAGCTTGCAGCAACTGCCGCCGCGGGGACGTGAATCTTTGCGACAACCGGCAAGTGCTGGGGGTGTCGTGCGGTGAGTTTCGGCGGGCGGGCGCGTTTGCGGAGTATGTGGCCGTGCCTTCACGCATACTTTACCGGTTGCCGGAGAAACTGTCGTTTGCGGAAGCGGCGATGCTGGAGGCGGTTTCGGTCGCGCTGCACGGAGTTTCGCTGGCGGAAATTGCAGAGGGCAGCACGGCATTGGTGCTGGGCGCGGGAATGATTGGGTTGCTTACGCTGCAGGCTTTGCGCGCGGCGGAGTGTTCGAAGGTCTTTGTCGCGGATTTGGACAGTACGCGGCTGAAGCTGGCGCAGGAAATTGGTGCGACAGCCGTTTTGTCTTCAGAGGGAGATGTTGTTGCGCAGGTGTTGCAGCTTACTGGCGGAATTGGGGTTGATGTCGTGATCGAAGCCGTGGGCAGAAATGAGACGGTGAGAGCTTCGATTGAGAGCGTTCGAAAGGGCGGGACGGTCGTTTTGGTGGGCAACATTTCGCCGGAAGTGACGTTGCCATTGCAGAAAGTCGTGACGCGGCAGATTCGACTTCAGGGATCTTGCGCGTCATCCGGAGAATATCCGCGCGCGATCGAGCTGATGGCCAGCGGGGCGATACAAGTCGCGCCTTTGATTTCGGCGATTGCGCCGCTGGAAGATGGTCCGCGATGGTTCGAGCGGCTCTACGCAGGGGAACCCAATCTGATGAAAGTGATTCTTACGCCGGAGACGGTTTCGTGAGCGAGGGTTTGTTCGATCTCAGCGGCCGCGTTGCGCTGGTTACGGGAACCAGCCGAGGATTGGGCCAGTACATGGCGCGCGCTCTGGCGAAAGCTGGGGCGGATCTTGTGCTTACGAGCCGCGATATCAGCCGACTGACCGCGTTTGAGGCGGAGATCAAAGCGATGGGTCGGCGAGCTTTTTCCGCGGAGCTCGATGTTCGCAGCAAAGACAGCATCGAGAAAACGGTAGCGGCTGCGGAAGCTGCGTTTGGCCACTTGGACATCCTCGTGAACAACGCCGGATGCAATGTTCGCAAGCCGGCGCTCGATGTGACCTGGGACGACTGGAATTTGACTTTGGAGACAAATCTTCGGGGGAGTTTTTTTGTCGCACAGGCAGCGGCGCGCGGCATGATCGCGAGGCGCTATGGGCGCATCATCAACATCGGGTCTGTAACGACTGTCGCAGGCTATGCGGGGCTGGCTCCATATGGAGCCAGCCGCGGCGGCGTAAAGCAATTGACAATGAGCCTGGCGGACGACTGGGGCAAGTATGGCGTGACGGTGAATTGCCTTGCGCCGGGCTGGTTTCGGACCGAACAGAACAAAGTCCTGTACGAGAACAAAGAGTGGGTCGAATATCTTTGCGATCGGATTCCGGTGAAGCGTCCGGGACAGCCACAGGATTTAGACGCGGCGGTGGTGTTTCTCGCGGCAGAGTCCAGCCGATATGTAACGGGGCAGACGCTGCTGGTAGATGGTGGAATCTCCACCGGGGCAACGCGCGCATTGGTTGAGAGCGCAAAAACTCCGCAGGAGTAACCTTCAGGCGTAACCCCGCGACTCAAGCCGGTTCCGGCACAGGCTCCATTTTTCCCAGCAGAAAAATATAAGCAGCGATGCTGATGAGTAGAACTATGGTCGCTGCGACAAAAGCCCACGCAAAGGAATGCGTGATTTGCACGACGTAACCGGTGACGATGGGCGCGGCGATGGCGGCTAGCTGATTGCCGAAGTTCAGGATGCCGCCCACGGTGCCCACGCTCTCCTTTGGAGCAATCAGTGAGGGTATCGACCATCCCACGGGCGAAGCGGCTGATAATCCGCCAATGGAAATACTGATCCAGATCAGCGCGCCTGCGGCGGTCTGAGCACTGGCCGCGCCGAGGATGCCGAGGCCAAGACTCGTCCCTCCGATGAGGACTGCCTGACGAACGCGAACGGGATTCCAGCCGCGCTGGATGAGCGCATCGACGAGCCATCCTCCAACAATAAGGTCCGTGAGCGTTGCGAACAGCCACGGCACGCTGGTGTAGACGACTGAGTGAAGCAAATCGACATGATGGGCCGCTAAGAAATAGGATGGCAGCCAAGTCAGTAGCAGATAAAACGTGTAGTTATAACCGAAGAACCCTAGAGCGAGTCCGCAAACTCTACGCTGCCCAAGCAAATACCAGAGCGGCGCTCCCTGTGCGGATTTCGCCTCATCCTCGGGCTGCGCGCCCCCTTTCGCGATGAAATGCCGCTCCGCATCCGAGAGATGCATGTCTTCGCTGGGGTTTCGATAGAACGCATAGAACAAAATAAGGAAGAGGATGCTGATGAATCCGGTGGCGGCGAAACTCCAGCGCCAGCCGAAATGAAGGAGGAGGACGCCGAGCAGCGGAACGCCAATGGCGGAAGAAAGTTTGGCCATTGAGTCGAAGATGGCCGTGGCGAGGCTGCGTTCTTGTTTGGGGAACCAGCAGCCGATGGCTTTGGAGTTTGCAGGGAACGTCGGCGCTTCGCCGATTCCCAAGAGCAGCCGAGCCGCGAGGAAGCTTCCAATGCCGGTGGAAACAGCGGCACCAAAGGAAGCGACGGCCCAGAGAATTGTGCTCCAGCGGCCGACACGCTTCACTCCAAAGCGGTCCAGCAGCAAGCCGGAAGGGATCTGGAGTGCTGCATACGTCCAATTGTAGGCGCTCGACAAATAGCCGAACGTGACCGCGGAAACGCCGAAGGCGGCGTTGAGCGCGTCTTTTGAAACGGAAAGATTGACTCGGTCGAAATAATTGACGAGGACGCCGAAGCCAAGCAGACAAGCAATCGCCCATCTGCGGCGGGGGACGCGATCCGCTTCTAAAAATGTGGGATCCATCGCAAGCGGCATGTAGATTCTTTCTCGACCTTTCGCTCAGGTAAGCTTAGCTGACACTCGCAATTTCGCCGCGCAGAGTATCCCACAAGAGAGGGAGAAAAGTGGCTTGCATTCGATGTCTGGCGGCAGCGGGCAGGTGCTGATTCTTTGGCGAGATCGGCGATTACGGCGAGCCTGAGCGGACCTTGCTTGCCGACTTGCCGGCATCGGCCGCTCGCAGTAGACTACGCCGTCTTCCATTACGATTGGTTTGGCAAAGATGTTTCGAATCCACTATTTCAACGGACAAACAAAATGAATACACTCTCGACTCGACGCGATTTTCTTCGCACCACGGCTGCCGCAAGTGCGGGACTTCTGCTTTCCAAATCGGCCGGCGCCGGGAAAGGCAAGTCCGTTCTGTTGTTTACGAAATCTTCCGGTTTTGAGCATGCGGTGATCAAAGTCACGGACGGCAAACCGAGCATCGTTGAAAACGCTCTGCGCGACATGTCCGCCAAGTACGGCTTCCAACTTACTGCTTCGAAAGACGGCCGCATTTTTGATTCAAAGGAATTTCACGAATATGCGGCCGTGGTCTTTTTCACGACAGGCGTTCTCACTGAAGAAGGCACCGACAAGAATCCGCCGATGTCCGCGCAAGGCAAGCAGGCGTTTCTGGATGCCGTTCACAACGGGCTCGGTTTTGTGGGAATCCATGCGGCCACCGACACGTTCCACACGCAGCCGGACCCGCAGAATCTTTCGAACCGCTACGTGGCGCACGGCGAGCAGTCCGATCCTTATATTCGGATGATCGGGGGCGAGTTCATCATTCACGGCCAAAGCAACGATCCACGCCTGCAAACGACAAACGTAATCATCGACGACCCGAAATTTCCCGGACTCGAAGGGGTCTCCTCCCCGGTCAGCTTGATGGACGAATGGTACTCGATGAAGGATTTTGCTCCCGACCTTCACGTGATTTGCACGCTGGATACGACGACGATGAATGGTCTGGCGTACAAGCGCGCGCCGTATCCGGTCGTGTGGGCCCGGATGTATGGCAGCGGAAAAGTTTTTTATACGGCGATTGGTGATAGGCCGGAAAACTGGCAAAACCAGTTTCACTTGAATCTGCTCGCTGGCGGAATTCGCTGGGCGATGGGCGACGCGAAAGCTTCCGTGTCCCCCAATTTAAAGACGGCGGCTCCGGGGTACGCAGAGATTCCAGCGCCTTATCCGCCGCAGGCGAAGTAGCTAAGTCCATTAGCTAACGTTATCAATTTGAAGTTGCGGCTTCCGCGACGGGCATCGCCGACCGAGGCAAGATGGAGTGCTCAACTGCGGCGGATGACTCGACGTAGCGCGTCAAGCGCAAGTCGATGGGGGTCACTTCAAAGGGAATTTTTTCACGAGGCGAAATCGGTCCCATCTGATGCGTCTCAATCAGGCTGATGGTGTCGTTCCACGCGTTTATTTTGATTCGGGAACCCATCGGCAGGGCGCCCAACTGCTGCAAGTTGGCCGGCGCAAGTGCAGGCGACATCTGAAGAAGTTGCGAAGTGAAATAGACCTGATTTCCCAATCGCGGGCTGATCAATTGCTTAAGAGCGGGTTTCTGGGATAGGAGTTGCGTTAGGAAGAGCCCCACGTTTGCCAGTTTGTCTCCATAAGGAGATTTTTTCAGCATCTCGAGCGCCCTCTCACTATTTTTCTGAGCTTCTACCGGCTTGTCGACGAACGACAGCTTTTTCAGGGCTTCCGTCGGCGTTAAGCGCAAAATATCGCTAAATCCGTACTGGTCCTGCGCCGGCTTGGGGACCATGGCGTCGGCGACTTCGAACGCCAGCATAGCCGCCAGCGTTTCCTCGTTCGGTACGACATCGATCAAGCCGCGGCTGAGCACGATCGTGTTTTGCATCGAGAACATTTCGATGTCGCTGGTCATCAGAACGCGGCAGTGCATTTCGATGCGGCTGTCAAAATTGTTGGTCACCATGAGGTTGTTGACGATGGTGTTCAATACTTTCTCGACGTTGCTCTCGGGCGCGACGAGTCCGACACGCTCCAGCACTTCCATGACGTTTTTTTCGGAGAGATCTCGCCATCCTCTCTGTTGTTCGAGTGGAGAGCGGTCCAGCTTATCCGTTTCGTCTTTCACTTGTCCTTCGGTTTCGACGAGCAGGCGGCCGAATTCTTCCTGGCGGTTTCGCGATGTAAGTCCGTAGCCCCAAAGGTGGGTGCGCGCCTTGAAGCGCGGGCCGCCGGTCGGGGGAGGCTCACGCAAGTCCTGGATGTAGATGTCGCTCGGCAGCCAGAAACCGGATTTGACGTTGGTGCGCCAGGAATCGAAATGGAGATAGAACTCGTCTTCAAAATGTCGCAAAGAAAACTGCGCTTCGGGTGCATATATCCCGTTAATGCGAACGATGGTGAAGTCCTGATCTTCCACCCAGATTCTTCCACGAAAGCGCGGACCTTTGGCTTTCGGAGTTCGTTCCACATCGAAAACGTAGCAGCGGACTTCACCTAGAAACTCGCGCTGTCGACCAGAGGGAGGCGTGAGGCGGTAGTGCTCTTTGTCAAAATCGCGCAAGTCCAGAAAAGCCATCTGCAGGAATCCGGAGGGCTCGAAAGACCACAGGAACGAACCGGTATGTGTTTTGGCCGTCATCGAGTGAACTTTCATGGTCTTTCCGCGAAAATCGCCCTGTCCGAGAAAATACAAATCTTTCTTTGGGACCGTACCCATCAGCGGGTCCGATTTTTCTTCCTGAATGTAAGTCTCAACGATGGGAGCGGAATACTCGATCGTTTCCACTTGCTGCTTTTCTCGCTTGAATATTCGGTCAGCGAGGTCGGCTGGAGTGCGCTGCGTCGGCGCGCTTTGAGCCGAAGGGGAAGTCGTTTGTGAACTTGAGTGTTCGACGGGAGCGGCAGAATCTCCCGATTGGGCGGAAGCGGCTGAAAGCGTAGAGACGGCAATTGCTGGTTGCAAGCAAACCAGACAACCCCACAGCGATGAAGTGAGAACTCTTCGTGGCATTTCGACCCCTTCGAGATGAAACGCATTTGCGGGACGGCGTCGCATCCTCTCTGGGTCGAAATGCACGACGATTGCCAGTCACTTCGCCGGTTAGTTCGCTGTGGTGAACAACTTTTCTTCGAAGAATCTAATGTTTAGGCCACTTAATTCCGGGTATGTGAACGGCTGACCGGCGAAGCTTCGAAAGATTTCCCTAACGGCTTTTTCAATTTGGGACAAGGGGAGCGTCGATTTGGGAAGAGAGGAAATCCTCTTGGAAATTCCTGCGCTCCGGGGCCCCTTGTGCCCCACCCCAGCTGCCAGTAAAATGTCCGGGCTTCCAGTCTCATCGCAACTCTATTTCAGTGCGCATTTTTAACGGAGTTACTCTGCATGGCGCAGCACTACGACATTATCGTCATCGGCGGCGGCCACAACGGCCTTGTGAACGCCGCCTACCTCGCAAAAGCGGGGAAGAAGGTGCTAGCCCTCGAACGCCGCCACGTTTTGGGCGGCGCCGCTGTAACTGAAGAAATCATTCCCGGTTTCCTTTTCTCGGAGTGTTCGTACGTCGTTTCGCTGCTTCGGCCGGAAATCATTCGCGAGCTTGATCTTCCGCGTCACGGCCTCGAAATTCTTCCGCTCGATGGCACGTTCACGCCCATGCCCGATGGCAACCACCTCTGGCGCATGAATGACCACGCGCGCACGCAGCGCGAAATTCGCCGCCATTCGCGTGTGGACGCCGAAGCCTACGACGAATTTTCAAAAATGATGACGCCGATGTGCCGCTTCGTGAAGCCGCTCCTGTCCATGATTCCGCCGGATCCCACGACTCTCAAACCGGGCGACCTCAAGCAGCTTCACTTCTTAATGCAGCGCTTCCGAAGTCTCTCTTCCGACGAGCGCTACACGCTGATTCAGCTCATGACCATGAGCGCCGCTGATTTTCTGGACCAATGGTTTGAGACCGATGTGCTCAAGGCTACGATGTCCGCTTCCGGCATCATCGGGACTTTCCTCGGCATTCGCTCGCCGGGCACCGCTTACGTACTGTTGCATCACTACATGGGCGAAATTGATGGCGCGTTCCGCTCCTGGGGATTTAGCCGGGGCGGCACAGGCGCCATTTCCAACGCGATTGCTGATGCCGCGCGCGAAGCTGGCGTTGAAATTCGTACGAAGGCAGGCGTCGCGAAAATTCTCGTTAAGAATGGCCGCGCTTGCGGCGTCGCTTTGCAAAGCGGCGAAGAAATTTCCGCCAACGTCGTTTCTTCCAGCGTCGATCCGCATCTCACTTTCGAAAAATTCCTCGAGCCCAGCGAACTGCCGGGCGACTTTCTCGAAAGTGTTCGTCGCTACAAGTTCCGCGGCTCCTCCGGCAAAGTGAATCTCGCCCTCGACGGGCTTCCTGATTTCAAGTGCCTCCCCGGTCCCGGCGCTCATCTCCGCGGCGCGATTTCCATTTCTCCAAGCATCGAATACATGGAGCGCGCCTACGACGACGCGAAGTACGGCAATTTTTCGCGCAAGCCGTACATCGATATCGTCATCCCCAGCTTGACGGATCCGAGCGTCGCGCCGCCGGGCAAACACGTGATGTCCTGCTTCGTTCAGTATGCGCCGTACAAACTTGCCAATGGCACCTGGGACGAGAAGCGCGAAGCGTTCGGCGACGCTGTCGTCAACGCCATCGCCGAGCATGCTCCCAACATCAAAAAAATTATTACCGGGCGCCAGATTCTCACGCCGCTGGATCTCGAACGCGAGTTCGGCCTCACGCAGGGAAATATTTTTCAGGGCGAGCTTTCCCTCGAACAGCTCTTTTTTCTCCGCCCCGTGCCCGGTTGGGCCTACTACCACACGCCCATCGACAACCTTTATATGTGCGGGTCCGCCACGCACCCAGGCGGTGGCATCATGGGCGCGCCAGGCCGCATCGCCAGCCAGGTCATTCTTAAGGATTGGAAAAATTCGAAAGCCGCGCGTTCGAGCGGGAGCAAGAACTAATCATGCCCATCGGACAGCGTGTAGCTCTCATAGGCGGTGGCCACAACGCTCTGATCACCGCCTTCTATCTCGCGAAGGGCGGCTTCAAGCCGGTCGTTCTCGAACGCCGGGAAATAATTGGCGGCGGCGCCATCACAGAGGAGTTTCATACCGGCTTCCGCGCCTCTACCCTTTCTCACACTCTTGGTCCGCTTCGCGCCGACATAGCGCGTGACCTGGAGTTTCACAAGCTCGATTGCGAGATTCTGCGCCCCGATCCGCGCGTTTTCGCTCTCACGCTCAATGGCGATTCGCTTCTCTTCTATAACGACCATTCCAAGACCGCCGCCGAAATCGCGCGCTACTCCGAAAAGGACGCCGCAAAGTACACACAATTTGCGGAAACGCTCGATCATCTTTTCTCGGTTCTTGGTGAGATTGTTTCCATCACGCCGCCCGCCATTGATTCCCCCTCGGCTGAAGATTTCTGGAATCTATTCAAGGCCGGTCGCAGCGTTCGCAGCCTAGGCAAGCAAGGCATTTTCGACCTGCTCCGATGGGGCCCGATGGCTGTCGCCGATTTTGTTTCGGAATTTTTCGAAACGGATCTGCTGCGCGCCGTCATCGCCGCGCGAGGAATTTTTGGCACGGCTCTCGGGCCCTGGTCCGCTGGTTCTACGGCCGTGCTACTGCTGCGCGCTGCCGCAGACTCGCATCCCGTTGGCTCTGCCGCTTTCCCGCGCGGGGGACTTGGCGCCTTTACACTTGCTCTCGCCGATGCTGCCCGCAAGGCCGGCGTGGAAATTCGCACCAATGCTGAAGTCCAGCACATTCGCGTGAAAGACGGCTCAGTTGCGGGCCTCGTCCTGAACGACGGCGAAGAGATTGCGATTGAGGCGGTTGTCTCCGGCGTCGATCCCAAGCGCACTTTCTTCAAACTGCTCGATCCCACTCAGCTTGATCCCACTTTCGCTCTGCGCATTCGCAACGTTCGCGCGGCGGGTACGGTGGCCAAGGTCAATCTCGCCCTGGGCGGTCTCCCTGTTTTCTCCGCACTTGATCCTGCCGAGGGATTTCTCAATTCGCTCTCCGGCCGCATCCACATCGGCCCTGGCATTGATTATCTCGAGCGCGCCTTCGATGCATCCAAGTACGGCGAATTCTCTTCGGCGCCCTATCTCGACGTCACTATTCCCACGATTCTCGATCACTCCCTCGCGCCGGAAGGCAAGCATGTTCTTTCGGCGTACGTGCAGTTCGCCCCGTTCAAACTCGCTGGCGCCTCCGCCGACGGCAAGTCCATCATCAAGTCCGAAACCAATTGGGACGCGCGCCGTCGCGACCTCGGCGAGACCGTCGTCAAGACACTGACGGAGTACGCGCCCAATCTGCCCGGCCTCATCGAACACATGCAGGTCATCACTCCGCACGATCTCGAAGCCAGTTATGGCTTCACGGGTGGCCACATTTTCCACGGCGAACTCGCGCTCGATCAGCTCTTCACCATGCGCCCAGTCCTCGATTGGGCCCGCTACAAAACGCCGATTCGCGGCCTTTTCCTTTGCGGCTCCGGCACGCATCCTGGCAATGGGTTAACCGGCGCGTCCGGCGCCAACGCCGCTCGCGAAATCATCCGCGACCTGCGTTAGTTTCGAGCAATGCCATAAAATCCATCGGCCGCGGGCATGAATCCAGAATCACGTCCGGAGGCCGTACATGCAAGATGCGGATAGGGTGTGTCAGCTTCTGGAAGAATGGGATTTGGCGGGGTCGATTTCAATGCGGCCCTTGAACTGCGCGCCATCCTCGATGCTGATGCGCGCGGTGGAGATGTCGCCGATGACCGAGCCGTCGGTCCTGATGTCCACGCGTTCGCTGGCGAAGACATTCCCGACTACCTTTCCATAGACAACCACGGCGCCAGAATGAATTTCGGAATTGAGGACGGCGGTGGCTCCGACGATGAGTTGATGGCCGTTGAGCGAGATGGGGCCTTCCACCTTGCCGTCAATCTCCAGGTCTTCCGTGCCGGTGAGCTGACCCTTGATATGCAGGCCGGAACCCAGGTGAGCTGAACTGCGCGGTGTAGAGGTGATGGCGGGTCTCGGGGCCGAAGGCGCGCCGAAAGCGACGACCGTTGCTGGAGATGCGGCTGGAGATGCTTGGGCTTGCGGTGGCGCTGCGGGGGCCTGAGGTTGCGTTTGAGTTTGCTGCTTGTTCCACATAGTTCCTCCCTATCGGTCTAAAGAGCATATTTGGCCCCGGCTAGGATGGAGCAATGTGCAGGTACTGTAGACGGTCGCAGCGGAGCGAAGCAATGCAAAATTACTTGCGTTTGCGCATTCGAGAACCTGCCCGGCGGAACAGGCTAAATTGCGGCAAGCTCATGCAAGATCGACAACTCGGTTTAGAGAGCCGACCACATACTTCCAGGCGAGGTAGTAGACGATCAGGCTGAGCGGCGCAAGGATCGGAAAGGCGTGCCTGGCAAAGCCCGGAATTGAGAAATTCAAGAGACCGGTGAGAGCGATGCCGAGCGGGCCGAGGAGAAACGGCAGCAAGGCCCCGTGGAAACCGATGGAAAGATGAGTCCGCGAATGTGAGGCGACGAAGAGCATGTTCCAAAGACCCCACAGATTGGGAACGACCGCCATCGGAAAAATCATGAGACGCTCGATGGGCACGGAAAAATCGTAAACGTAACGAGCGATGCAAAACACGGTTACACCCATCACAAGAACAATCGTGGGAACCACAATGCCCGCCATGTAGGCGCGAAGATATTTGTGCTGGTTCATAAAGCCTCCTGCTTCACAAGTGATAGAACAACGCCGGGATGACCCCGGGGAAAAAGAGAAGAGCGGCGATGGCGAGCGAAGCGAGCGCCCAGTCGAACCAGGGAACATTGTGGATGGGGAGCGGCTGCTCTTCGAGTTTGCGGAGCATTTGCGGCCAGAGGTCGCGGCGGAGTTCGGTGTCTTGCATGGGAGCGACGGCTTGTTTGAGCAGTTCTTTCACGTCGTTGTTTTCATCGTTGCTCATTTCGTGGCGACCTCCGGGCGAAAGGAACTGAGTTTTTTACGCAACATTCGAACGGCGCGGAAGACTCTGACTTTTACGAGCGATTCGGAAATTCCGGCGGCTTGGGCGATGTCGCCATAGTTTTCTTCTTCCACGAGAGCCAGCGTGGCTACGAGCCGGTATTTTGCGGGAAGCTCATGGAAGGCTTTTGTGATGCTGCCACGAGTTTCGCGGGCGACGGCGCCATCCGGGCTTGCAGCGCAAGGGAGATTCTCGGGGAGCGCAACTTCCTGACGCGCGTGCCTCAAATGGTCCAGGGCCGCGTTGGTGGCGATTCGGCGCGCCCAGGCGCGGAAGTTGCCGTCCGGTTTGAATCGGGCTCGATGTTTGTAAATGCGCCAGAACGTTTCCACGGTCAGATCCTCGGCGATGCCGGTGTCGCGGACGATGCGCACAATCCAGGCATAGACTTCCTTCTGGTGCTGCCGGAACAGCACTTCGAAGGCTTCCAGGTCGCCCGTCGCGAAGCGTTCCAGGAGTTCCATCAGGACTCTCTATACCTACTTACTGGCTAGGACGAGCCCAGGTTACAAATAGTTTTTGGTTTGGAGGTAAAGAAAAACGTTTAGCGATGAAGCAGAGTACGAAAATCGGCCGAAACCCCTAAGTGCGGCTGGCGGCAAGGAGCTTGCGACAATGCGCAGCTCGCACGGCGAGTTTTTTCTCGAGACGAGGAAGGATGGGGTGAGTGAGGCCTTCCTTCTTAAGTTGGCCAGCGACTTTAGCAGTTTGAGCGGGGATGTCATCAGCCATGGCTGCAACCCTGTGGATGACTTCTTCCGGATCAAGACGCATTTCCTTAGCGAGTTTCTGCCACTGGCGCAAGCCAATATTTTGCAGACGGTATTCACCTCCGAGCTTCATGGCCAATTCGATTCGGTGTGGATCGAAATCGGAGTAGGGCAGGACGCTAGCGAGATCATAAATGGGCCCGAAACGGACTTGGCCGCCACCTGCCAGCAAGACAGCGTAGTTCTTCGCGTGGGCGTCGGTTCCAGCAATGAGCCAGTTGTATGCGACGGCATCGAAAAAGCGGCGCGTGTCTTCCGCGGAGTTCGATGAGCTTGTTTGCAGGAGATTGAATATTGCGGCAACGCCCGGGCCGCCTTCGCTTTCGTACTTGCGGACAGGCGGCAGTGCGAGAGCCTGACACATATCTTCTTGATGGATGCGGGTGAGGCGAGCGCCGACGCTAATGCGGTCGTATCTTTCGACGACAATAGCGATTTCATCTTCGAAATGCATGATGGCCGAATTGGGAACAGCCATGCCAAGTGCTCGCGCGAGCTCCAAGCAGAAATGTTCATTCTCGGCGTGTCCGTCGAATTCGCCGGTTGGTGGCTTAAGGATGTGGGTCGTCGGAACGCGGCCTGAGGGAAGGCCCCAGCGGCCATTGAGGAACAGCAAGGCAGTTTTGGGCTGCGCGCCCGCGAGACTGAATTGTCCGGTATCGCGGGGCAAACGCCACGCCGCGTGATCGGCGCGGAGGGAGCGCAGCCTTTCAGCGATGACGGCTTCGTCGAGCCACTGCACATCCGCAGGGGACTGGCGGCGGATGGCGCTGGCTCGCTCAGGCGTTACGAATTGCGCGGCGCCGGCGCAGTCTTCTCCTACGTGCGAGATCAGGGCAAAGGCGTTGCGAGCTGAGACGTGAAAACGGCGACCCCACTGATCGAGAATGCGCTCACTGTCGGGAAGGAGTCCCCAGAGAAAGGGGTCAATTTTTGCGTGTCCATGTCCCGCAAGAGCGAGGGGCATGGAAAGGGACAATGGGAAAGCATCAGGGGAGTTCCGCCACTCCTCGGAGTAGACGAACGAAAGCTTTCCATCGCGTCCTTGGCGGACTATGCCGATCTGCTGGCCGTCAACGAGAGCGATCAATTCCTTGCTCATGGCTTTTTTCGCCGGAGGTTATTAAGGAGCGAGTCTAGATTGACGGCCTTGTTTTTGCGAGGTGCACACTTTGTGTTCTGCAGCCCGTCATCCGTTTTAAGCGCGATGTTCAGTGCGTCGAGGGTGCGCAGGAGCAGAGAAAGGGGCGCGCCCGGCTTGCCTTTCTCGACTTCGACGATCCACTGACGGCCTACGCCTACCTTGCGTGCAAGAGCGGCCTGGGTAAGGCGAGCACGCAAGCGGCGGTCACGGATTGCGGCGCCGAAGTCAGCGGGTGTGCGCAAACGCATGGTGGATTCTCCCTGTTTCAGGCATAGCCACTATGGTGTCGTTGAACGGCGACAGTTTAGCATTGTCGCCGAATGGAGACAATCACAAAATGTAGCTGATTGGCGACATGCTCGACGAGAGCGAAGACGAGAATGGACTACACCAGAAATAGAAAGGGGCGCAACGGGTTGCGTCCCCAAAAACGAAATATCACCGTGGCAGAGAGCTAGTAGATGTCGTATTGCTCCCAGTGGAGGGTGGCGTCGGATTGGATGATGATGTGTTTGTGAGCGGTTTGCTCAAGTTCGTCCATGAGCATGGACTCACGGGTTTTGAGAGCCTTGGCGATTTCGGGATGAACGCGGAGGGTAAGATTCGGGCCTTCGTGTTCGGCGGTGGCCATCTTGCGCGCTTCGGCCTGGATTTCGTAGCAGAGCGTGGGGATGGATTTGACCATGCCGGAGCCGGTGCAATAAGGGCAGGGCTGGCAGAGAACGCGCTCGAGAGCCTGCTTGGTGCGTTTGCGAGTGATGCAGACCAGGCCGAACTCGTTGAAGGACAAGGCCTTTGAGGGCGCTTTGTCCTGTTCGAGGGCCATTTGCAACGCGGACAAAACCTTTTCGCGGTTGCGGCGCTCTTCCATGTCGATGAAATCGACGACGATGATGCCGCCGAGATCGCGAAGGCGAATTTGGCGAACGATTTCCTTGACGGCTTCGAGGTTGGTTTTGACGATGGTGTCCTCGAGACGCGTGGAGCCTTTGCCGACGAATTTGCCGGTGTTGACGTCGATGGCGACGAGCGCTTCGGTGTGGTTGATGACGATGTAGCCGCCGGACTTGAGCCAGACTTTGGCGCGAAGAGCTTTGTCGAGTTCGTGCTGGATGCCGAACTCTTCGAAGATCGGCGTTTCCTTAGTATAAAGCTTGACCTTGTTGACGAGCTTGGGCTGGAAGCGGCTGACGAACTCAACGATCTTGCCGTATTCCTCTTCGTTGTCAATCCAGATGCCGGTGAAATCGTCGCTGACGTAATCGCGGAGAATGCGCTCGACGAGATTGAGATCGCGATGGAGTAGCGCTGGTGATTTGCGTTGCTCGCTGCGCTCCTTGATTTCGTTCCAGGACTTGCCGAGGAACTCGATGTCGGTGCGGATTTCGTCGTCAGTGGCGCCGCCAGCGGCGGTTCGAACGATGAAGCCGCCGGGATAGCTGTTGCCGGCTTCGCTGACGAGACGGCGGAGGCGCGAACGATTTTCGGCGGAAATGATTTTGCGCGAGACGCCGGTGTGATGGACAGTCGGCATGTAGACCAGGAAGCGGCCGGGGAGCGCGACGTGGCTGGTGATGCGCGCGCCCTTTTTGCCGAGAGGCTCCTTGGCGATTTGCACGACGACGTCCTGGCCGGCTTTCAGCATTTCGCTGATGAGCTGCGGACGGCGCGGCGGGCCTGAATGCCGGTGACCACGATCATGGCGCGGGCCACCGGGGCCGCTGGGGCGGCGTTCGAATCGCGGGCCGCTCGGACGCGGGCCGCGATCACCTCCACGATCTGGACCGCGATCGGGACGGCCTCCACGGCTGTCGGGGCGTCCACCACGGCCGCGATCTCGATCGCGTCCGCCGCGCTGCGGGCGCTGGAAACGCGCGCGAGGATTGCCGCCAATGCGGGCGGAATCGCGCGGGAAATCTTCGCGAGGAGCGGAAGCGCCGCCGATGCGCGGCGCGCGCGTTTCGCCAGGGAGAAGAATGACGTCGTCTTGGACGACGGCAGGTCCCACCGCGGTTTCGCCTGCGTGCGCTTCGATGACTTCGGATTCGGCGTGCTGGTGCTCGCCAGCTTCGTGCTCGTCGTGGTGTCCGTGTTCCGTGTCTTCGTGTTCCGTGTGCTCGTGCACGGCGTGTTCGGAATCGCCAAGAGCGGCGGCGTGTTCGGCGCTTTCGTGGGCGGCGTTGGCTTCGAATTCAGCTCGATTCGCGGCGCGGTGCTCTTCCACTTCTTCGGTTTCATCCTCGGAGAGTTCACTCTCGGCGGCGGCTTGATCTTCCGCGGCGTCGAGGTGGGCTTCTTCCTGGCGTTCCTCTTCCTCGGCTTCTTCTTCGGTGAGATCTGTTTCCGGAGCCGCGTGAATCTCTTCGGCCTCGTCTTCCTCAAATTCGGCGCCGCCGGCGAGGGCATCGGCTTTGGCGTGATCGGAAGTTTCCTCGTGTTTTGCCTCGGCGAGTTCAAGCGAGAGGGACGCGGCTTGCTGTTCGCTCAAATCGGCATCGCTGCGCGAGGCCACAGAATCTGAGCCGGCAGATACGGGCGATTCGAGCGGAGAAGCTTCATGCCGGGGCGGATTCGCTCCATGAGCCGATAGCGAAGAGTCTTCGGCAACGCCGATATTTTCGTCGGCAGAGACGGGGGCAGCTTCCGATTCCGAGCCAGTGTCAGCAAGGAGCCAGCGGGGCAGTCCGCCGGAGAAACGCCGGGGAACGGCAGCACCGGCCGGTCCAGTGGCAGGTATAGGGGCGCCAGAAAGATTACCGGAAGCGCGCGGATTTGCGTCTTCGAAATCAGGTTGCGGCTCGTGAATTTCCGGCTCGACGACAGGAGGCGGAGGGGCAGCCTGAGGCTTGCCACGATATTTAGCGAGCGATTCGCCAGGAAGAAGAATCGGCTCTTCCACAACGCTGCCGGACGCGGACGAAATGGGGGCTTCCGGTGGGCGATGGTCGAAGCCGCGTTGTGCAGGACCGCGCGGTTCGAACCCGCGAGGCTGCCCGCCACGATTTTCCGGGCCGCGCTGGTCGCGGCCACGATTCTCGTAGCCACGAGATTCATTGCCGCGAGATTCGCCACCTTGCGGCGAAGCATATTTGGAAGGCGGAAGATTGCGGCCACCTACATTAGGCCCATTAGAGCCTTGCCCTTGCGGGCGTCCCCCGCGATGCCGCCCACCCCGACGACCCCATCGCCCGCCGCGGCCACGGTCACCGCCGCGATCGCTGCCACGGTCACTACCGCGGCCATAGCTCTGGCCGCCGCGGTCGGAACCACTGGAAGAGCGAGGCGCGTAATTCTGTGTGGGGTTGTAGTGGGGCGAAAAATTCTGGGGAGCGGAAGCGTTCGATTCGGGCTGGCGCTCTTCGGCGGCGTGATGGACATCGTCGTGACCTTCATCGTGAACTTCGGCGATGTGAGCGTCGGCGATTTCGCCTTCTGTAACGGGCTCTTCGACGACTCCGGAATGCTGTTCGTGGGAGAGGGAGTCGTGATGCAGCGATTCGTGTTCGGATGATTCGCGGTGAAAGGCTTCGTGCCCGGCTTCTTCAACGTGGGCTTCGTTCGTGTGAACATCCTCATGCCCGTGGGAAGAAGCGTGAGCCAGCGTCTCGCCGGGAAGCAATTCGACAACGTTGGAAGGCGCAGGCGAATAAACGGGGGCAGCAATGGGGGCATCGGTATGGGCGTGGCCGTGGTCGTAGTCTTCGAGATTTTCGAAGACATCGCTGACGTAAAGGAACGCATCGCCATCGAGGCCGATGTCAACGAAAGCGGACTGCATACCAGGGAGGACGCGGGTAACTCTGCCTTTATAGATACTGCCGACGAGGGCGAACTCTTTTTCGCGCTCGATGTAAATTTCGACTAACTGACCTTCTTCGAGAATCGCGACGCGCCGTTCGTGGGAGGCCGCGGAGATAACCAATTCTTTTGACATGAAAACTCCTGACTGTAAGTGACGCCGGCTGAGCCGGAGGTCACGTTTCTGTGCGGCCGCAAAGGGCCGACAGGACGCATCGCCGCGAGCTTGAGCCCGTCGGGGGTCCAGTAAATCGGGGCCGGCCCGGTTTGCACCGGGACACACGCAGGCCACACTGATATCGAGATGGCTTTACGTTCGAAGCCGGAGGGAAAGTTCCTCTTGCTTACGAGGCTAGTCCGTTGCCGGAGAGCTTCCAGGCCAACGGCGGACGATGCTGTCCTCACTCTAAGATCCTTGTTCCTATGGCCTCTGGAAAGCGGAGGCCACGATTACCGATCCGGCGGGGTCTGCGTGAGCAAACACCCTGCGCGGGACTGGCGGCAAGTTCAGTTAACGAAGCGGCGAAGCCGAACATTCATAACCAGACCGATCGCCAGGAAAACAAACAACGTAGCGGAACCCCCGTAACTCATGAGAGGAAGCGGGATGCCGGTCACGGGCATAGCACCGATGACCATGGCTACGTTTACTAAAACGTGAAAACCAAGCGCTGCTGCGACGCCCATTACAAGAAACATTCCGGCGCGGTCTTTCGCGCGCTGGGCATTCTGTACTAAGCGTAACAGAAGAGCCATGTACAGCCCAAGGGCAAGAAGCACGCCTTTGAAGCCCTGCTCTTCCGCCCAAGCCGACATGATGAAATCGGAATAACGGACGGGGATGTAGCCGAGCTGGTTTTGCGTACCGTTGCCAAACCCTTTACCCCAGAAACCGCCGGAGCCGACGGCAATCTTGGATTGAAGCACTTGATAGCCGGAGCCTTTAGCGTCCTCTTCAGGGTGCATGAACGAGGTAACTCTTTCTTTCTGATAAGGCTTCATGACGCGCCAAGCAACGGGGAGCATCAAGAGGCCGATGAGCGCAATTGCCGCAGCGTGCTTCCACTGCAAGCCTGCGAGAAAAGCGCCAACGACGAGTAAAGGCACAAGAACAAGCGCAGTGCCCAGATCGGGTTGCTTGAGAATTAAAGCGAGTGGCAACCCAACGATGAGACCCGCTTTGATTAAATCCTGTAGAGAGAGCTCATCGGTGCGCACTTCGGCAAAGAAGCGAGCCAACACGATGATTATAATCAATTTGACCAATTCCGACACCTGAAGAAACTCGCCGAGGACGGGAATCCAGCGTTTGGCGCCGAAGCGGGTGTGACCGAAGCCGAGAACAGCGACGAGAGCGACAATGCCGATGAGATAGAGGATGGGGGCCTGGTCAAGGATGAGGTGATAGTCGAGGCGCGAGAGAGCGAACATCAGGACGAAGCCGATGACCAGCCAGCGGATCTGTTTGTTCTGCATGCCGGCGAGAGAACTGCCGTGCGTTGCGGAATAGATCTCGATCACGCCGAGGGCGCAGATGGTGGCGAGGATGGCCAGGAGCCACCAGTCGTAGTCGCGAGTGCCGGGTGCGTCGTTCATGAGAAGAAGTCGAAAGTCGAAAGTTTAAAGTTAAAAGTCAAATTCGAAAAACGAAACTCGAAAACCGAAATTCGAAAAAACATCGCCCACGATCCTAAACTGTGTCTAACTTCAGGTCACAAATTCATAAGAACACAAACTCAAAGTTAGCGCTGCGGGCTGGCGTTGGCTGCGTGCGCTGGCGCTGCGGCGGATGCGGCCGCGGGCTTTACCACGGGCTGCGTTTGAATCGCCGACGCGGTTGCGGCGCCATGGCCTAAATCATACTGCTTGTCGTCGGCGGTTAGCTGGCCTTGTGTCTTCTTTGCCTTCTTATCGTAATAGGCTTTGACGATGTCGCGAACGACCGGACCGGCCGCATCGCCGCCATGCTGGCCGCTTTCCTGAACGAGAACGGCAACGCAAATTTCCGGATCGCGCTTCGGGGCATAGCCTACGAACCAGGCGTTGTCGGCAAACTGCGAGCCTTTTTTCACGAGATTCATTTTGTCGTAGCCGATGACCTGCGCGGTGCCGGATTTGCCGCTGAGCTCGATGCCAGTGAGTCTGAGCTTACCGCCGGTGCCGCCCGGTTCGTTGACGACACCGTACATAGCGTCCGTCACTTTTTCGATGGTGGAGTCGGAGATGTGAAAACGCTCCTCGCCGACTCTGGGCGCGTCCTTGAGCATATGCGGCTGCTTGAAGACACCGCCGGAAGCGATGCCACCAATCATACGAGCGAGCTGCAGAGGCGTGGTGGTAACGGCGCCTTGTCCCGTGGCGACGGAGATGACTTCGCCGGCGTACCACTTGCGATGAAAGGTGCGCTCGACCCACTCCTGAGTTGGGATGAGACCGGGCTCTTCAGCGGGCAGATCTATACCAGTTTTCTTGCCTAAGCCGAGCCCAAGAGCGTAGTAAGAAAGCCGGTCAATACCGAGGCGCATGCCGACGTTGTAGAAGAAGACATCGCAGGATTTAAGGATCGCGTCGTGGAGACCGAGTACTCCGTGGGACCTCGGACCACTCTTAGCGTAGTAGATGTAGCAGTGATATTGGCGGCCAAAGAAGGTGCCGTAGCCGGGGCAGAAGGTGGTGAAGCCTTCTTCAGGAACATGCTCTTCAAGCATGGCGGTGGCGGTAACGATTTTGAAAACGGAGCCTGGCGCGAGCTGGGCTTGAATGGCGCGGTTCAAGAGAGGATGCAGAGGGTCGTCGTTGAGACTCTTCCATTCGTCGGACGAAACGCGGATGGCGAAATCATTTGGATCGGGGGTGGGGCGGCTAACCATGGCGAGGACTTCCCCCGTGCGAGGATCGAGAGCGATTACAGCGCCGGGCCTCACGCCGAGGGACTGCTCGGCGACCTGCTGCAAGTCGTAATCGATGGTGAGCTGAATCTGCTTGCCAGGGATGGGTTCTTGTTCGGAGAGGAGGTGACCAGGGTCCCTGACTTCTTTTCCAACACTATTGACGACGACGCGGCGCATGCCGTCGGTGCCGGTCAGGATGTCGTTGTACTGGCGCTCGAGACCTGTTTTTCCGGCGAGGTCGCCAGGGCGGAAACGGCCGTTGCTAGCTTCGATTTGCTGTTCACTGACTTCGCCGACGTACCCGCTGGCGTGGGACATGAAGCCACCGGGCAGATAGCGGCGGCGCTGGACCATGAGCATTTCGAGTAGCGGAATGTCGGAGCGGTGCGACTCGATGAAGGCGACATCCGCGTTGGTGGCTTCCGGCTTGATGACGATGGGCTGGAACTTCGGGAGATTCTTGGTGCTTTCGAGCTGATCCTTCAGGTCGCTAAGCTGGAGGCCAAGACCATCGGCGACGGCGGAAAGGTTTTTGTCGATGAGAGCAGGATCGTCGCGGAGAAGAAGGATACTGAAAGAGGGATAGTTGTCTACGAGGACGCGGCCATCACGATCGAGCATGCGGCCACGAGGCGCGATGATGGGAATGGAGCGAACGCGATTGCGTTCGGCCATCTGGCCGTATTTATCGGAGTCCACGACCTGGAGTTTCCAGAAGCCGAGGAGCAACAAGCCGACCATGCCCACGATGACGTAGGAGGCGATGGCCAGTCTGGCCTGTGGCAAACGATTGTCGTTGCGAAACCAGTACGACACGAAAACCCCGCGCGCGAGTTTTTTGTTGCGCTCGTCAAACGGACGGCGCTTTTATCAGGGCGAATCGTCGCCCATCCCGCGAGAAGCCGGGACATGCTCGCGTCACGAAAAAAGCTTCAGCGTGGGTATCGAAGTGTCCATCGAAACTTTTTTCGAAGAAAAGAATTCGAAAAATTCCCTCAGGGCTCCCGAATCACTGCCGGACTCGTGCTGTGTGAACGCAGCAGAGTCTTTTTAAACGTAGCACTTGGTGGAGGAGGCTGCAAGCCGTCCTAAAGGACAGTTGCTTGGACAATACCCCTATGGAAATCTAGCGAAAGGCAAAGGCTGCGGCAGGCTGGCCGCGAGAAGGCTCGTGAAGGAGTTGTCGGTCACTCATAGCGCAAGGCTATGAGTGGATCCACGCGTGTGGCGCGGCGCGCCGGAATCCAGCAAGCGGCAAGGGTCACCGCCATCAGGAAAGCGATAACAACCGTGATGGTAGCTGGATCATGGGCGGTCACGCCAAACAACAAGCCTCGAATCAGAGGGGTGAGCGCCAACGTCCCGGCAACGCCGAGCAAGACACCAATGCCGGCAAGTGCCATTCCGTGACGGAACACGAGCGACCACACATCGCCCACGTTCGCGCCGAGGGCCATGCGGATACCGAATTCGCGGGTGCGCAGGCTCACGGCGTGCGACACCACACCGTAAATACCGATGGCTGCGAGGAAGAGTGCGATGCCGGCAAAAATCGCCACAAGCACCGCGCCGAAATGCTGGCGCGCCACCGAGTCCCCCAGCGATTGATCCATGGTAGTGATGTCGGACAGCGGCAGGTCGGGATCCATACGATACACGATGGCTCGTATTGCTGCGACCGTGGCGAAAGGATCGCCGTCCGTGCGCGCGGCCAACATCATGCTCGAGAAGGGAAGTTCTGCATGGGGCCAATAGCTAACGGGGAAGGCAGTTTTATCCAGACCATCTCGTTTCACGTCAGCGACCACGCCGATGATCTCGGAATAGTCGTTTTGATCCTTCATGTCGATGCGTATTCTCTGTTTTAGTGGATCCTCGCCAGGGAAATACCGGCGTGCGAGGGACTCGCTTACGATGACCACGTGGGATTCGACAGTCTCTTCCTGATCGGAGAATTTCCGCCCTCTAAGCAAAGAAATCTGCATTGTGCGGAAGTAATCCGAGCCTACGAGCTGCACCTGCGTCCCCCGCTCCGCTCCGCGGGGCGGCGACGGCTTCCCGGCGATGTCAAAGTCAGTTCCTGGCGTCATGCCCGTTATAGGGAACGAATTGTCAATCGTTGCCGCGCGGACTCCTGGTAATGCGCGCACCTCTTCAAGAAGTTGCTGAAAGAAAGCGATGTACTGACTTGGCTTTGAATATTTTGTGGAGGGAAGTGTGACGCGAAGAGTGAGCAGGTTCTTGGAGTTGAACCCGGGATCCACGGAAGAAAGTTTCACGAAGCTGCGCAATAACAGTCCAGCGCCCGTAAGCAGCATAAGGGAAAGGCCAACTTGCGCGACGGCGAACACGCTACGTAGCCGGTGCCCTCGTGTTCCGGTCTCTGAGCGGCCCGCTTCGCGCAGCGCGTCGGCAAGATTTGTGCGAGCCGCGTCGAACGCGGGCGCCAATCCAAACCCCAAGCCCGTGATAACGGAAACCACCGTAGCGAAAACGGCTATACGCCAATCCAGCTGAATCGAACTTACATGCAAATCTTTCGGGATGAGAAGCACCACAGCCGAGACGGCCCAACGCGCCAAAAGAATGCCGAGCCCGCCTCCAAGCATGGCGAGCAATAGGCTCTCGGTGAGTATCTGCCTGGCGATGCGCCACCGACTCGCACCTAGCGCGCTGCGAACTGCGACCTCGCGCTCACGGGCGGAAGCGCGCGACAGAAGCAGGTTGGAGACGTTGGCGCAGGCGATGAGCAGGACAAAACCAACAGCGCCAAGCAAGAGCAGAAGCGTCGGACGGATGGCGCTTGAGAGATCCTCATGGACAGGGACTACATTCACTCCCCAGCCGGTCTCAAAATCAGGATAGGTTTTCGTTAGATTCGCAGCGAGCCCGTACATCTCAGTCTGTGCTTGCGCAAGGCTCACGAAGGATTTCAGGCGGCCAACCACGGTCATCCACCGTCCGCGCGGAGTCCGGTCTTCCTCTTTCCAGCCATAGGGCCACCAGAGTTGCGCAGGCTTACCAGTCAGCGAACCCTGCGGCGCAAAGAGCGTGATCCCCGGGGGCATTACCCCGATTACGAGATAACTCTGGCCATCGAGACGAATGAATTTGCCGACAACACCACGCTCCGCGCCAAAGCG
>Ga0210403_10001377_pt1 | contig 23222 bp, 18 predicted proteins | sample IncBWC19MmetaG_FD_150863 | JGI IMG/M metagenome (GOLD analysis project Ga0210403, IMG submission 150863) | Forest soil microbial communities from Barre Woods Harvard Forest LTER site, Petersham, Massachusetts, United States - Inc-BW-C-19-M | ecosystem: Environmental > Terrestrial > Soil >... | reverse complement strand
CATGGAGCCCATCTTCTTGATCTGACGGAGCTGCTCGCGGAAGTCGTCGAGCGAGAAGCCGTCGCCGGAGAGCGCCTTGCGGGCGAACTGCTCGGCCTTGCCCTTGTCCAGCTTCTCCTCGGCGCGTTCGAGCAGGGTGGCGATGTCGCCCATGCCCAGGATGCGGCCGACGATGCGGTCGGGGTGGAAGGGCTCGAAGGCGTCGGGCTTCTCACCGGTGCCGAGGAACTTGATGGGGGCGCCGGTGACGTGGCGGATGGAGAGGGCAGCGCCGCCGCGGGCGTCGCCGTCCATCTTGGTGAGGATGGCGCCGGTGATGGTGAGCAGGTCGTTGAAGGCTTTGGCGGACTTGACCGCGTCCTGGCCGGTCATGGCGTCGGCGACAAAGAGAATCTCGGAGGGGTTGAGCAGCTTTTTGAGCTGCGCCATCTCGTCCATCAGAGCGGCGTCGATCTGGTTGCGGCCGGCAGTGTCGACGATGAGCATGTCGCAGCCGAAGTTGGCGGCGTCGCGCTTGGCCTCGCGCGCCAGGCGCAGGACGTCGTCGGTGCCGGGGTTGTCGCCTAGCTTGCCCTCGTAGATGTTGGCGCCGATGCTGCGGGCGACGATGGCGAGCTGCTCGCGCGCGGCGGGGCGGTAGACGTCAACGGAAACCAACATAGGCCGGTGGCCGGACTTCTTCAGCCACTGGCCGAGCTTTCCGCTGGTCGTGGTCTTACCGGAGCCCTGCAGGCCGGCCATCAAGATGACGCTGGGCGGCTGCGAGCTCTTCTGGAAGCGGGCGGTGTCCTTGCCCAGCAGGTTGACCAGCTCGTCGCGCACGATCTTGACGATCTGCTCGGAGGGGCTGAGGGCGGTGGTGACCTGGGTGCCCAGCGCCTTGGCGCGGATGTGCTCGACCAGCTCGTTGACGACGGTCAGGTTCACGTCGGACTCGAGCAGGGCGAGGCGGATCTCGCGGATGGCCTCGGCGATGTTCTCGTCGGAGATGGTGCCCTGGCCACGGAGGTGCTTGAAGGAGCGCTGGAGTTTGTCGCTTAGATTCTCAAACATACTGTTTAGAGTTTAGCAGCGCGGGCGGGGAGGCCCGGAGGGTCCCAGAGAGTCCCAGAGACAGAGAGTCCCAGAAAGTCCCGGAGAGCCGGAATGGACAGGACGGGGCGGTCTAATCGGCGACCAGTTCGTGGATATAGCACCAGCGCCAGTGTTCGCGCGGCTCGGCGGAGGCGATCACCGGGTGCTCGGTGGCGTGGAAGTGCCGGGTGGCGTGCCGGTTCTTCGAGGAGTCGCAACATCCGACGTGGCCGCAGGCAACACAGGTGCGGAGGTGGACCCAGCTGTCGCCGAGCTTCACGCACTCCTCGCAGACGTGGACTTTGGGCGGGACGTATGTGGAATGAATGAGATGCTGGCAGAGCGGCATGGCTCCCTCCTCTGATCTCTCGAAATGCTATCAACGCAGATGCTGGCGAGGTAGATTCGGCTGCCACGGATGAGTTTCCCGCAAAGGGCGAGGACGGGGATAATGGCAGGGTATGTCTGCGGACCAAAGAGTGGAGACGAAGATTGCCGGCAATGCGCGCATGGTGCGGGAGTACTGCGCCTATCTGCAGGTGGAGAAGGGCATGCGGCCGGCGACCTGCGAGGCGTACACACGCGATCTGGAGCAGTTTGCCGAACAGGTGGAGAGCGCCGACCGGCTGCTGCTGACGGCGGTGCAGGAGGACGTTCGCGGATTCATGGAGCGGATGCGCGGTAATGGCGTCGAGTCGCGCTCGATCGCGCGCAAGCTGAGCTGTCTGCGCGGGTTTTATCGCTGGCTGCTGCTGGATAAAAAGATCGCCTACGATCCGACTGTGAATATCGAGACGCCGGCGAGCTGGAAGATCCTGCCCAAGTCGCTGGCCGAGAGCGAGGTGGCGGAGATGCTGGAGCGCACCGGGGCGGCGGCGCGGCATCCCGAGGCCGATGCTCTGGCGCTGCGCGACCACGCCATCCTGGAGCTGCTGTACGCGGGGGGGCTGCGCGTGGGCGAGATCTGCGCGCTGCGCGAGCAGGATCTGCACCTCGATCAGGCGCGGGCGCAGGTGCGGGGCAAGGGCGACAAGGAGCGCATCGTTCCGTTGGGAGAGAAGGCGGTCGCGGCGCTCGAGCAGTACCTGCGCCAGGGACGACCGCAGCTGGCACGCGTGAAGGGCGAGCAGGCGCTGTTTCTCAGCGTGCGTGGCCATGTGCTGACCCGGCAGTGGGTGTGGGAGATGGTGCGGTCGACGAATCGGCACGCCAGTCCGCACAAGCTGCGGCATAGCTGCGCGACCCACATGGTCGAGCACGGAGCCGACCTGCGCAGCGTGCAGACGCTGCTGGGGCACGCGGACATCGCGACCACGCAGGTGTATACCCATGTGGCGATGGAGCGGCTGAAGCAGGTGCATCGCATGCATCATCCCCGGGGTAAGCGTCGTGGTGAGGGTTCGGGACTGGTCGACCGGGTGGGCGCTTGATGGAAGAGGGCGAGAGAGATGAGTTTGGCCTTCTGGCGGAGCGCTTCCTGGCCATGCTGCGCAACGAGCGCGGATCGTCGGAGCACACGGTGCGGGCGTATGCGCGCGAGGTGCGGAGCTTTGCCGAGTTTCTGACGCAGAGGCTGGGCAAGAGCGGGGCGATCGCCGCAGTCGAGCATCTGCATATCCGCGCCTACATGCAGCTGCTCTACGAGCGCGGGCTGAGCAAGGCCAGCGTGGCGCGTGCGCTGGCGGCGGTGCGCTCGTGGTTCAAGTGGCTGGCCAAGGAGGGCCAGGTGCAGCAGAATCCGGCGCTGCTGGTGTCGACGCCGAAGCGGCCGCTGCATCTGCCGCGGGTGCCGAGCGCGGAGGATGTGAACCGAGTGCTGAACTCGCTCGAGGTGGGGCCGGGCGGAGGCATGGACGCGAAGGAGACGGCGGCGTGGCCGGAGCGGGATCGCGTGATCTTCGAGCTATTGTACGGCTGCGGGATTCGCAACTCGGAGCTGGTGGGGATCAATATGCCCGACATCCAGTGGGCCAACGACGCGATCCTGGTGCGGGGCAAGGAGCGCAAGGAGCGCTACGTCCCGCTGGGGGATGAAGCGGCGGTGGCGCTACGGGTGTTTCTGCCGCTGCGTGAGGCGAAGCTGCGGGCCGCCGGCAAGGGCGCACTGGTGGAGGACGGTCCGCTGCTCACAAATCTGCGCATGCGCGGCGACTGCCGGCTAACTACGCGCAGCGTTGGCCGGATCGTGAAGGCGATCGCGCAGTCGCGGGGGCTGGCGGCGGATGTGCATCCGCACACGCTGCGCCACGCCTTCGGGACGCACATGCTGGAGGAGGGTGCGGACCTGCGTGCCATTCAGGAGATGCTCGGCCACGAGCGGCTCTCCACCACGCAGCGCTACACCCAGCTGACGGTGGGACAGGTGCAGCGGGTCTACGACGAGACCCATCCACGGGCGAAGTAGAGCTGCTGGCTTTGTTCAGGACAGCCACGGCGCTGCATCTTCTCAGCTATCAACGCTGTTGCTGCCGCGAGCAACCGCAGGTCCTTCGACTCCGCTGCGCGCCGCTCAGGACGACAGTTCTTATATTTATCGGATACTTGCCGAATGCCTATATCTCGATAAGGCATAGCGCGGTAACGCTGAGGTCGGCTCAGTAGCGCGGCAGCGCAGGATCGATCGAGCGCGACCAGCCGTCGATGCCGCCGGCCAGCGACTGGACGTGCTCGAAGCCCTGAGCGCGAAGCCACATGGTGACGTTCAGCGAGCGGGCGCCGTGGTGGCAGAGCACGACGATCGGCTCGTCGGGGTCGAGTTCGGCGTGGGCGCGCGATGGGATGTCGCCCATGGGCATCAGCAGCGAGTTGGCGAGATGCACGGTCTCGAACTCCCACGGTTCGCGCACATCGAGCAAAAGAGGCGGGTTGGGTTGCTGGAGCTGGTCGTGCAGGGCCTGGGGGCTGATCTCTGGTGCGAGCATTCGTTTAGAATAATGGTTTACGGCCCGATCTTGGCCTTCAGGGAGCGGAGATTTCTCCCGACGCACGGTTCCTATGGAAACGGTATGACTCTTAAATCGCTTGCTCGTCCCTACCCGGTCAAAAAACAAGAACAAGATGAACGAGTATTTAAGAGGCATGCGTCCTACGTCTAGGGCTGCCGGGTAATCTTATTTTGCATCAAATATCTCTCACCGGAAAGTTCATCGGATCCTGGACCAGATACGGAGCGCAGGGGATACAGGGTCGTACGGGGAAGGTTGGCAGGTTTTGGTTAAAGTCTTGATTGTTGAGGACGAAGAACACGCCCGGACCGGGCTGGCCGAGCTGGTCGAGTCCTGGGGCTACCGCGCTAACTGTGCGTCGGATGGTTTGGAAGGTTTCGACAAGGTGATGCAGTGGTCGCCGGCGATCGTGGTCACCGATCTGAAGATGCCGCGGCTGGACGGCATGGATCTGCTGGGCCGGATCTCGGAGCTGCCGGAGCGCATCGCTGTAGTGATGCTGACCGCACAGGGCTCGATCGAGTCGGCGGTCGATGCGATGCGGCTGGGGGCGTATGACTATCTGCCCAAGCCGGTCGATCCGACGCGGCTGAAGACGATCCTGCAGAACGCCACGCTACAGAAGGAGACCGATGTCGAGCTCGAACCCAAGCGGCGGCAGGCGCGCGATACCGGAGTTCTGGGACCGCTGGTCGGCACCTCGCCGGCGATGCGCTCCATCTTCAAGCTGATCGAGCGCGTGGCTCCATCGAATGTGCCGGTGCTGGTGACCGGAGAGAGCGGAACGGGCAAGGAGCTGGTCGCCCGTGCGCTGCACGACCTCAGCGCACGGCGCAACAAGCCCTTCGTCGCGGTGAATTGCGCCGCTATCCCCGAGACGCTGATCGAGAGCGAGATCTTCGGCCATGAGAAGGGAGCGTTCACCGGCGCCATCGAGCGCCGTGCGGGCTGCTTCGAGCTGGCGGAGGAGGGCACGCTGCTGCTCGACGAGATCGCCGAGATGCCGGCGGCCACCCAGGCCAAGCTGCTGCGGGTCCTGGAGGACCGCAAGCTGCGCCGCCTGGGAAGCAAGGAAGAGACCACGGTGGACGTCCGCGTGGTCGCCGCCACCAACAAGGATCCGCAGCGCGCGGTGGCCGATGGCGAACTGCGCGGCGATCTCTTCTACCGGCTGAATGTCTTCAACATCCAGATGCCGGCGTTGCGCGAGCATCGCGACGATGTGAGGGCGATTGCGGACAAGATGATCGGCGACATGAACGCCCGCCATGGCTGCACCGTGAGCGGTATGACCGACGAGTTGCTCCAGCGTCTGACCGAGTACGACTGGCCGGGCAACGTGCGCGAGCTGCGCAATACCATCGAGCGCGCGGTGATCCTGGCCGGCTCCGACTGGCTGGATGTCGAGCACCTGCCGCCGCGCTTCGGCGAGATAGGATTCGCTCCTTCGATGCGCCCGGCGGGCGGGGTGCAGGTGGATATGGGACAGCGCCGGCCCGAACCCCACCGGCCAGAGCAGTTTTCATCGGACCAGCAGCGGTCCGATGAACGCACGGTCTCGGTCGAGGTCGGAACCACGGTCGACGAGCTCGAGCGGCAACTGATCCTGAAGACCCTGCAGTCGACCCAGAACAACAAGACCCGGGCGGCGGAGATCCTCGGCATCAGCTCGAAGACCCTGCAGAACAAGCTGAAAGAATACTCCAGTGCAAGCTCCTCGGAGTAGTCCATGCGCTTGAAGACGAAGCTGGTGCTGGCAGCGACCAGCGTGACGTTCGGCATCGTCCTGCTGCTCTCGCTGCTGTTCCTGGGCGAGTTGCTGCGGCAGCGCATCGCCCAGACCGCGGCGGCGAACAATGTGCTTGCCAACGAGGTGCGACTGGCGACGCGGCAGGCGCTCGAGACCCGGCTGCCCTTGCATCCGAACCTGACACATCCTCTCGAACCCGCGCTCGCGACCTCGCAGGATGCGCTGCACGCGGCGGTCACCGAGGTGCTGCGCGAGGACGCGGGCCTGAAGGCGCTGATGGAGGCCATCGTGCGCTACTCGCCGACGGTGCAGGATGTCAGCGTCACCGACGCGCGCGGCATCTCGCTGGTCAGCACCGATCCGGAGATGCTCAATCAACCGGCAAGTGCGCGAACCAGCCTCGGCCGCGTAAGCGATGGCAGCGTTCTCTATCAGGCGCGCGAACTCTTCGGCCGCCCACAGGTACTCGATATCGACGCTCCTCTCGAGCGCAACGGGCGGGCCTTCCTTGTGGTCCATGTGGGGGTGCGCTCGACCTTTCTGCGCGCCTCCTATGCTCCATGGCTGAACGCGGCGCTGTGGTTCGCTCTGCTGGCGGCAGGCGCCTCGGTGATCGCGGCCGGTCTGCTATCGAGCCTGGCGCTGCGGCCGATCGAGGCCATCCATGCGCAGCTGGAGCTGCTGAGCGCAGGCGTGGAGGACGACGTCATTACGCCCTCGTTGCCGACGCCTCGAGGCGGCAATCCCGATACCGTCGTGCGCGTGGCCAAGACGATCGACCGTCTGGAGCGCCAGATGCGCAGCAAGGAGGCGGGCTACACCGCGCTCAAGACCAATCTGAACCAGATGCTCGATACCCTGCGCGACGGAGTGGTGCTGTTCGCTGGAGAGCGCAGCGCGGACGAGTGCCGGGCGGTGATGGTGTCCGATGCGGTGGCCAACTTCGTGCCCAGTCTGAACGAGGCCGGGGGAGACATGATCGGGCTGCGGGTCGAGGAGATCTTCGCGCCCGAGACCGAGCTCGGTGCCGCCGTGCTGCGGGCCTTCGCCACGGGGCGCAACGTGGCCGGGCAGGTGGTGCTGCTCGAAGACGGCCGTCAGGTGCAGATCTCTCTTGACCAGATACAAGATGGCCAGGGCTCCGGCGGCAACATGGGCACGCTGTTGACCCTGCGCGATATGGAGAGCGCGATGCAGCTGGAGCGGGAGCTCGAGGTCTCGCGCCGGCTGGCCGCTATCGGCCGGATCACCGCCGGTGTCGGGCACGAGGTCAAGAATCCGATCAACGCCATGGTGCTGCATCTGGAGCTGCTGCGCGGCAAGCTGCTGCATGGGGGCGAGGGCAGCCGGGGAGCGCAGCGTCACGTCGAGATTCTCGCCAGCGAGATGCAGCGCCTGGATCGCGCGGTGCAGACGCTGGCTGACTTCTCGCGGCCGATAGAGTTGCATCTGCGTGTGCTCGACCTGCGCGATGTGGTCGCCGCGGTGGCCGAGCTGACCTCGGTGCAGATGCGCGAGGCGGGCGTTCGCATGGTGGTGGAGGTGCCCCGCGATCCTCTGTTGGTGCACGTCGACTCCGACCTGATGCGGCAGGCGCTGTTGAACCTGGTGTTGAACGCCATGCAGGCCATGTCCGAGGGCGGCGTGGTGTGGGTCAGGCTGCGCCGGGAGCAGCATCTGGCCGCGGTCGAGGTCGCCGACCAGGGCACCGGCATCCTCCCCGAGTTGCTTCCGCGCATCTTCGAGTTGTACTTTACGACTAAGAAGTCCGGCAGCGGCATTGGGCTGGCGATGACCTATCGCATCCTGCAGATGCACGGCGGCGCGCTCGATGTACGATCAAACGCGGATATGAATGCACCGGACCATGGCAGCGTATTTACCCTTCGCCTGCCCATCTCGGTTCTCAGCGGGTCAAATTCGGGGCCAACTTCACCGCTACCAGGGCTTCATGCATCGACGCGCGGGATCGATTCACGAGCGAGCGACGACATGAGGGGACGAGGCGAAAGAGCGTGAGCGTGAGATTATGGCGTGGCAGATCGGAACTTGGTGCGGCTATCCTGCTGTGCGCAACGCTGACGGGGTGCCGTCATCAGAAACAAGCGCCGCCCCTGCCGCCCCAGACGCCCAACGTCTACGTGCCACCGCCGCCCCAGCCCGATCTGCCTCCCATGGAGGCGCCCCCTCCGGCCAGCGTTACCGAGGTCACGCCTGCGAAGGCGCGGGTGAAGCCTAAGAATCATGCGAAGAAACCGCCGGTGCAGACCGCAGCGCTCCCGGAGGCCAGGCCCCTAGGCGATGTTTCGGCGCCTGCGGGCTCTCCTCCCGCCCCTGCGGAGGATCCGGCCAGCACATTGGGAGCGCTCTCTCCGGGGGGCGCCTCCACACCGCAGCAGCAGCAGGTGGCCGACGCAATCTCCGCCGTCCAACACCGGCTGAATGAACTGCCCGCCGCGACCACCGAGGAGCAGAAGAAGCGAGTGACCCAGGTGCGGCTGTTCCTCAAGCAGGCCACCGACGCGCTGAAGACCGGCGACGCCGAGGGCGCCAGAAACCTTGCGACCAAGGCCGGCCTGTTGCTGGACGACCTGTCGAAATAGCGTCGACCTTCGACGCGCCTCCCAGCTGTTATCGGTTTTCGACACCCCCAAGGGGATGAGATACAGGTCGGCTGCGAAGTTGTTTTCACCTTGTCAAAATTGGGACGGAGTAGTTCGTAAGCCTGTACGAACGAGAAAATCAGCCCGTACCGCAGTGCCGGCAGCCTCAACTCCGTCGGACCCTGCCCGATTCGGTCCGATCGCGCCCGATAAACTGTCCAAACCCCTCCCGCTAAAGGCGACAGCAGGCTTTCGAATCCACTATGATTCCGACCACGTTCTAGGCGCATCCCGCAAATGCGCTGCTCTCGCACGGCACTTGCTCACGAATCGAGGTTCGAGGACGGAGGAGTCATGGACGATATCAAGCAGTTTCCCAAGGCCATCCACGTAGCTGGGATTGGCCTCATAGGCGCGTGTTTGCCGGGTGGCCAGATGATATCGGCTACCGGGCAGGACACGCAGGCGATCAGGAGCAATACGCAGACTGTCAAGAACAGTTACATCCCTGTCGACGAGAAGGAGAGCTTCGCCGCTGTCCACGACCGCATGACCACCGCTAAGGCGGGCGTCATGAAGCTGCAGATGGACCTGCTTGAGGAGCGCTATGACTTGAGCGACCGGCCGCCACACCGGAGCCTACTACACCGACAACAGCATGCACGACCTACGCCGAGCGCTTCTACAACCAGCACATGGCGAACGGCATGGTGATGGCGCACGACGGCCCCATCAAGACCTTCCCGCTCCGCGGCATCAAGGACACACCGCCGTATCTGCAGGACGGGCGACTGCTGACGCTGGATGACACGGTCGAGTACTTCAACCTGATCCTGGGCACCAAGCTGACCGATGCGGAGAAGAAGGACCTTGTGGCCTTCATGCTCGCCTTGTAACTTAGCCCTGTAGCTTATCCAAGGCGAGTGGACGGTGAACGGAAAACGGTACAGCTCCACGCTGTACCGTTTTCTCTGATGGATCAAATCTTCTGCCGGGATCAGTCTTCTTCCGGGATCGGTGTGCTTACGCCTCGGTGCCGTGGCACTTCTTGTACTTCTTGCCCGAGCCGCAGGGGCACTCGTCGTTGCGGCCGATCTTCTCACCGGCGTGGCGCGGGCCGGAGGCTCCGTTACTCGCAGAAGAGGAGACACCGGCAGCGCGCGCTGCTTCGAGTTCGCGCTGCTTCTTGTGGTGGAACTCCTTCTCGAGTGCGTCGATGGTCGTGGACGGAGCCCGCGTGGGCACCGGCGGAGTCGGACGAACCTGCTGCTGCTCTGGCGCCTGCTGCGCGGGCGCGGAGGCCGGTGCGGCAGGCAGATCCAGCTGCCGTGGTGCCTGCTGGAAGACCGGCAGCGGGCCTTCGGGATCGATCGGAGTGCCGTCCGGGCCGATGATCTGCATACGGAAGAGATGGCGCACCGTATCTTCCTGGAAGCGCAGCATCATGCCCTCGAACATCTCGAAGGACTCCTTCTTGTAGGCCACCAGAGGGTCCTGCTGGGCGTAGCCGCGCAGGCCGATGCCCTCCTTCAGGTGATCCATCGCCAGCAGGTGGTCCTTCCACAGTCCATCGAGTACCGAGAGCATCACCACACGCTCGTGGTAGCGCATCGCCGGCGCGCCAAGTATCGCCTCCTTGCGGTCGTAGCGCCCACGCAGCCTCTCGAAGATGGTCTCGCCCAGCTCGTGGCGGTTTAGCTCGGCGATCTGGAGCTCCTTCTCGAAGGCAACGCCGAAGAAGTCGTAGAGCTGGCCAAACAGGGGCTCGGTCTTCCACTCGTCGGGATGCACCTTGTCGGGCGCGTTCTCGTCGAGTACGTTCGACAGGATGGTCGAGAGGTAGTCCTCGGTGATCAGCTGCTTCTGGTCGACGCCGGTCATCAGCTGGCGGCGCAGTCCGTAGACCGCCTCGCGCTGCTTGTTCATGACGTCGTCGTACTCGAGCACGTGCTTGCGCGACTCGAAGTTCTGCGTCTCGACCGCCTTCTGCGCTGCTTCGATGCGGTTCGAGATCATCTTGCTCTCGATCGGCACGCCCTCTTCCATGCCCATGCGCTGCAGCAGGGTGGAGACCCACTCGCGCGCGAAGATGCGCATCAGGTCGTCTTCGAGCGAGAGGTAGAAGCGCGATGCTCCGGGGTCGCCCTGGCGTCCGGCGCGGCCGCGCAGCTGGTTGTCGACGCGCCGGCTCTCATGCCGCTCGGTGCCGATGATGTGCAGTCCGCCGGCCGCGATCACGGCCTCATGCTCCTTCTTCGCCGCCGCCTCATGCGCCGAGATGGCCGCGTTCCATGCGGCTTCGCTCGTCTCGAACTCCTGCGACTGGTAGTAGAAGCGGACCATTCCCGGACCGGCGACCGGATGGATAGCGCCCTCGGCCACCGAGACCGCACGCGCCTGGCTCTTGCGCACCAGCTCCTGCCGGGCCATGAACTCGGCGTTGCCGCCAAGCAGAATGTCGGTGCCGCGGCCCGCCATGTTGGTGGCGATCGTCACCATGCCCAGACGGCCTGCCTGGGCGACGATCTCCGCCTCCTTCTCATGGAACTTCGCGTTCAGCACCACGTGGCGAACGCCCTTGCGCTTGAGGATCTCGCTCAGCAGCTCGGACTTTTCGATCGACGTGGTACCTACCAGCACCGGCTGCCGCTCCGCGTGCAGACGGGCGATCTCGTCGGCCACCGCAAAGTACTTCTCCTTGGCGGTGCGGAAGACCACGTCCGGGTTCTCGATGCGCAGCATCTTGCGGTTGGTCGGGGTCACCACGATGTCCAGCTTGTAGATCTTGTCGAACTCCGCCGCCTCGGTCTCCGCCGTTCCGGTCATACCGGAGAGCTTCTCGTACATGCGGAAGTAGTTCTGGAAGGTGATCGTGGCGAGCGTCTGGTCCTCCTTGCGGATGACCACGCCCTCCTTGGCCTCCACCGCCTGATGCAGTCCATCCGACCAGCGCCGTCCCGGCATCAGGCGGCCGGTGAACTCATCGACGATGATGACCTCGCCTTCCTTAACCACGTACTCGACGTCGCGCCGGTAGAGGTTATGCGCCTTGATGGCGGTCTCGACGTGGTGCTTCAGGTCCCAGTTCTCCGGGTCAGCGATGTTGCCGATGCCCAGCAGCTTCTCGATCTTCTCCCAACCCTCATCGGTCACGGTGATGGCGCGGGCCTTCTCGTCGACCACAAAGTCGCCGGTGTAGGTCTTGGTATCGAGCGTCTCGGTCAACTCGCCCAGCTCGAGCTGCGGAATGATCAGATTGACGCGGGCGTACTTGTCGGTCGTCTGGTCGGTCGGCCCGGAGATGATCAGCGGCGTACGCGCCTCGTCGATCAGGATCGAGTCCACCTCGTCGACGATGCAGTAGTAATGGCCGCGCTGCACCTGCTCGGCGATCTCGAACTTCATGTTGTCGCGCAGGTAGTCGAAGCCGAACTCGTTGTTGGTCCCGTAGGTGATATCCGAGGCATAGGCCTCGCGCCGCTGGCGGTCGTCGAGATCGTGCACGATCACGCCCACGCTCAGGCCGAGGAAGCCGTAGATCTTGCCCATCCACTCGGCGTCGCGCTTGGCCAGGTAGTCGTTGACCGTGACCACGTGCACGCCACGCCCGGCGAGAGCGTTCAGGTAGCAGGGAAGCGTCGCCACCAGCGTCTTGCCTTCGCCGGTCTTCATCTCGGCGATCCTGCCGCTGTGGAGAATAATGCCGCCGATCAGCTGCACGTCGAAGTGACGCATGCCCACGGCGCGCTTGCCGGCCTCGCGGACAACGGCAAAGGCCTCCGGCAGCAGGGCGTCGAGCGCAGCCTTCTCGGCGTCGTAAATACGCTTGGCCTGCTCCTCGGCGGCGTCAAAGTCCACCGCCTCGGTCGGCGTCTCGTCCTTCACCGCGGCGACCGCATCGGCACAGCGTTGGCGGAACTCTGCCGTCTTCGCGCGCAGCTCTTCGGCGGACAGCGCCGCCATCGCCGGCTCAAGCGCATTAATCTGCTGGAGGAGCGGCAGGATGCGCTTCACGGCGCGTTCATTGCTGGTGCCAAAGACCTTCGATATGACTGAATTGAGCAAAAGGTTTTCCTTCGGGCGCACGCACCCCGAGACCCAGTGTAAATGGTCTGGGGTGCGGCGTGGTGGCCGATCCATTTCCCGTGGGTCTTGGAGCCTGGGGGTCGTGGTCTGCACCCCGAAGAGTGGCCCCGCCAATTAGCCCGTTTAGCGGCTGTTAAGTGGTGAAACGAGGTTGGGCGGCCACGAATTGCCGCTCAACCTCGTCCGCCGCTGGCACTGCTATTGGGTGTCGTGGAAGAGGTAGTGGTTGATGTCCGGCCAGAACTCCTTGAAGACGAAGGTCGCCGCATCGATGCCCACATTCAGACCCCACTGGTCGACGGTGTTGCTCACGGTGCGCTCCGCCGACGGGTAGTAGAGATTAGAGACACTCGCGGCGGCGCCTGCGCCGAAGATTTCGCTGGAGTTGAAGACCTCCTTGCCGGCGTCGCTTCGCGTGACCACAACACGGCTCAGGGCATAGCCGGTGCGCTTGAGAAAGCCGCCGCTGCCCTGCGTGTAGTAGCGCGGGTCCTGATGCGTCAGCGCAGGCCCGATGAACTCAACAAAGTAGTTCTCCGAGGTCTGATCGACCGCCGAATGCCACAGATAGCGTCCATATCCAACGCCTCCGTGGCCGAACTCCGGTGTGGCGTTGCGCGCCATGCTGTACCCGGCGACGGCGGCGGGGAGGAAGATCGCAGAGTAGTCCAGCGAGTCCTCCGACGCTGTGGCGAACTTGTCCTTGACCGACATCGGCGGGAGTTTGGTATTCGCGCTCACCGCCCGGAAGTTAGGGATAATGCCGAGGATGCGCTTGGTCTGCCTCCCTCCTCCATCGCCGCTCGTCTGCGGCGGGGGCTCATCGGGAATGCCCCGGTCTGCATTCGCGGCAGAATCAGCCGTTGCGGCCGGGTTCGACGAACTCCACAGCGCAGGGGAGGGAAGCGCGGCCGCTGAGGCTGCTGAGGCGATGGTATACGCGCTGGAGGGGGAATACGCGGTCGACGCAGGGAGCGTAGCCGCAGATGCCGCCACGGAACTCTGCGCGCCCGCCGCTGTACAGGCAAGCGTCCCAAAGACGATCAGGGAGGTGGGTACGAGATTCCGGAGAGAAGGTCGTGTCATGTTTTCCTGGACTTTCCTGGCTGCTAAGTCTTGGTTTCGATCAAAAAAAAGACAACATCCCTATAGATCGACCTGCTGTGATCCTCGATTCAAAGGACTTTCCACAAAAGTCAGTGGACCTCAATAGAAAATCCTCGAATCTTGGCTCCCAGACAGGAGGTGTTTTGAAGTTGGATATATCAGATATATCAATGGTGGGATGCTGCGTTTAGGGTTTAGACGCGGATATCCTCCGAGAGGAGCAGCTAAACCCCATTAAATCGCGCAGACGCCGCAGAAATATTCCTCCAGCGAAGAAATGATTCCTCCGCTCCGCTTCGCAGCGCCGTCTTTCATATACTCAGGTTTGCGCCTCTTTTTTCGGAGGAGCGTTCCGTACGTGTTTTCTGGGAGATGGATTTGACAGTCAAGATTAAAGAGACGGTAGCGGCGGCGGTTAAGTTTGTCGAGGGCAATCAGGCGCGTTTTGTGGATGAGTTGAAGTCCCTGCTCAGGATCCCCTCGGTCTCGACCGCTCCCGAGCATCGCGGCGACGTCCGCCGGGCGGCCGAGTTCTGCGCCGCCGAGCTCACCCGCATCGGCATGGACCACGTCCACCTCATCGAGACCGCCACCCCCGAGCGCCCGCACGGCCACCCGTTGGTCTACGCCGACCACCTCCACGCCCCGGGCAAGCCGACCGTCCTCTGCTACGGCCACTACGACGTCCAGCCCGCCGAGCCGCTCGACGAGTGGATCTCTCCGCCCTTCGAGCCCGCCGAGCGCAACGGCAACCTCTACGCTCGCGGCGCGGTCGACGACAAGGGGCAGATGTGGATGCACGTCAAGGCGCTCGAGGCGCTGCTGAGCGCCGGGGAAGGGAAGCTGCCGGTCAACGTCCGCGTCCTCCTCGAAGGCGAGGAGGAGGTCGGCGGCGAAGGCATCGCGAAATTCGTCCGCGAGCACGGCGACCAGCTCCAGGCCGACGTCGCCCTGGTCTCCGACACCGAGATGTTCGCCCCCGATCTGCCCACACTTTGCGTCGGTCTGCGCGGCATGATCTACACCGAGATCGAGGCCCGCGGCGCCCGCACCGACCTGCACTCCGGCATGTACGGCGGCGCGGCTCCCAATCCCTTCGTCGCGCTCTCTCAGGTCATCGCCAAACTCAAGGACGAGGACGGCCGCATCCTGATCCCCGGCCTCTACGACAAGGTGCAGTCTCCGACCGCGGACGAGCTCGCGGCCTGGGCCCGTCTGCCCTTCAACGAAGAGCACTACCGTGAGACCGAGGTCGGCTCGGTCGCGCTCACCGGCGAGCCCGGCTTCAGCGTCATGGAACGGACCTGGTCCCGCCCGACGCTCGAGGTTCATGGCATGCCCGGCGGCTTCACCGGCGTCGGCGCCAAGACCGTGATTCCCGCCAAGGCGCTCGCCAAAGTCAGCCTCCGCCTGGTGCCCGACATGACCCCGGCCGAGACCTTCGCCCTGTACAAGTCCTACGTTGAATCGATCTGCCCCAAGGGCATCGTGCTTGAGGTCCGCATGATCCACTCCGGCGACCCCGTCGTGGTTAGCACCGACAACCCCTTCGTGCGCGCCGCCACCCAGGCCATGCACCAGGTCTTCGCCAAGGAGACCGTCTTTGTCCGCGGCGGCGGCTCCATCCCCATCGTCGGCGACTTCATCCGCGAGCTCAAGATCCCCACCATCCTGATGGGCTTCGGCCTGCCCGACGACAACCTGCACGCCCCCAACGAGAAGTTCCATCTGGCCAACTTCCACCGCGGCATCGAATCGATCATCCGCTTCCTCGGCGGCGTCGCCAGCGGCCCGGCCAGCGCCTAGAAAAGGCTCGAAGTGGCGCAACCACCCATCCCCGGTATCGTCGCCTACGTGCTGGCGGGCGGACGGAGCTCCCGCATGGGGCGCGACAAGGCCATGCTCACGCTCGGCGGCCGCACCCTGCTCGCCCGCGCCGTGCAGACGCTGCGCAGCGTCGCCTCCGAGGTCGTCCTGCTCGGAGGTCGCGCCGCGTCCGAGGGTGCCGACCGAGCCATCGCCGACCTGCACCCGGGCTGCGGTCCGCTCGGCGGCATGGAGACCGCGCTGCGCGATCTCGCCTCCCGCCCCGGCGAAGAGTGGGCCTGCTTCCTGCCCGTCGACATGCCCTTCCTGCCCGCCGGCCTCTACGCCGCGATGCTGCGCTATTGGCTCGCCGCCGCAGCCTCCGGAGCACGCATCGGCTATGTCCGGGTCGACGGTGTCGCCCAGCCGCTGGTCAGCCTGATCCACCGCTCCGCGCTCCCCTATTTGGAAAACGCCCTGGAGAATGGACGGTTAAAAGTCGCCCCCGCACTCGAGGAGGCTGCAAAAGGACTAGCCACCAGGCCAGCCCCCGGCTTACAATCCGGGAGAGTCGAAGCTCGAACCATCGCCTTCACCCTGGGCCAAACGAATTGTCCGATCGAGCAGTGTGTCGACGCGGACCTCGATTGGAGCCCATCGCCGGAGGAATTGGCCGTGCGGCAGCTCTGGTTTGCAAATTTGAATACCCCGCAAGAGTTCGACCAGGGAGAGAGCTTGCTCAGAGCCTTGGAATCGAAATAAGTCCAATTCGAAATAAGTCGGAATCGAGAGACGTCGGATCCACGATAAGTCGAGTCGGGAACGGGCCCACGGCACGACCGGTTTAGCTTCGCTCGAAGATCGGGTATGCTTCGCCCGCCCTCGAGCCTTCTGCCAATGGCTGCTAGCAATGAGCGGGCTCGTACGCAGGACAACGGGACAAAAAGAGACAAAGGATGTCAGGACCAGAAGCCCCAGCCCCAGGCGAACACCTGCCCGGCGATCATGCCGCGCACGGGCGCACGGAAGTCCAGCCGCTCCAGCCAACTCCGGCTAACGCCGAAGCGCCGCTCGACGCCCAGCCGCCCGAGGCCGCCGATCTCACCGCCGAGGTCTCCCCGGACGTAGCCCCGGTCGTGGGCGAGTTCATGGAACAGGCGGCCCAGCAGAACGAGGCGGCCGCCGACGCCGTACCCGAACACAAGAACCAGCCCGGCAGCTACATCTCCTTTGAGAACGTCTCGAAGTCCTTCGGCGATCTCGTCGTCCTCGAAGACGTCAGTTTCTGCGTTAACTCCGGGGAGACGCTCTGCATCCTGGGGCGCAGCGGCGTGGGCAAATCGGTCTCGCTGCAGATGCTGATGGGTTTTCTCAAACCGGATTCGGGAGTGATCCGCGTCGCCGGAGAAGATATCACCGGTTTGGACGAGAAGGCCATGCAGGAGATTCGGCGCAAGGTCACCATGGTCTTTCAGAACGGCGCCCTCTTCGATTCGATCTCCGTGGGCGAGAACGTCGCCTTCCCCTTGCGCGAGCGCGGCGAGCTGGATGAAGATCAGATCCTGCAAATCTCCAAGGGGCTGCTGGAGATGGTCGGCGTCGCCGGTATGAGCGATCTGCTGCCCTCCGACCTCTCCACCGGCATGAAGCGCTCGGTCGCCATCGCCCGCGCGCTCGCCGCCCAGCCCGAAGCGGTCCTCTATGACGAGCCCACCACCATGGTCGATCCGCTTATGGGCCACCTGCTGGGCAATCTCATCGAACGCCTCAAGCACCAGTTGCATCTCACCAGCATCGTGGTTACTCACGATATGCGATTCGCCAAGAAATTGGCCGACCGAGTCGTCTTTTTGGATCAGGGAAGGGCGCAGTTCTTCGCAAGCATGGAAGCGATGGAAGCAAGCGACGATCCGACCGTTCTGGAGTTTCTGCTGCTCGATCAGTTGGTCCTGCCGCGGCCAAGGCCTCCGGAGGCGGTGCTCACGGCTCCCTAGTTCAGGGAGATATCTCGTTGCAATCGAAAGTGCAAGCCTGATCGTAAAGAATAGTACAAAGTTCGCCGAATCACACTTACTTGTCTGTGTAACGTAGCTGGACTTCAGTCCTGGAAGGGATTGCGTCGCTCACGCCTCACAGTGTGCAGGGGCTCGATTTCAATCCGTGTCCGACGCCCGTAGCGTCCCGGGCCAAGCTTGACGAGACAATTAAGAAAGGCGGAACCGTGGCAGCTCCTGACTATGTCCGGCCAAGTGTTGTCCCTCATCGGTCGCCCCTGTTTATAGGCTTGGCCAAACTATTTCAGTCGCATTCGGTCCCCGGGTTGCTCTCCGCCCTGCTTGACTTCATTACCGTACTTGTCGCCGCCGGTCTCGCCGTCCGGTTTCGTACCGCCGCGCCGTTCCAGTTCGAGGACTGGGGCGGTCTTCCGCATCTGTTGCACTCCTCCACCGGTTACTTCCTCACCTACATCTTCTGGTTTGCCACCTGCCTGGTCTTCTTCATGCGTTCCTACGGCCTCTACCGCATGCCCCAGCAGCTGAGCAGCCTGCATGAACTCCGCATGAGCATCCACGCGGTCATCGTCGCCGGCCTCATCCTCTGCGGCACCCTCTATCTATCCAATGGCGCCTTCATCTCGCGCATCGAGATTCTGCTCACCGTCCTGTTCACCCTGATCCTGCTCACCACCCGCCGCATGATCCGGCGGCACATGGTTTACACCCGCCATCGCGCCGGCATCGAGACGCGCAACGTCCTCATCGTCGGCGTCGGCCGCGTCGCCCACGCCCTGCGGCATCACCTGGTTTCGCTCAATCATCTCGGCTTCCGCTTCAAGGGCTTCATCGCCATCACCCCCGAGGAGGCGAACTCCAACGATGCGGACATCATCGGCGACTCCCGCAACTGTCTCCAGATCGCCCGCTCCCTGTTCGTCGACGAGATCTTCCTCTCCGGGCCCGCCGACAAGCAGTTCGTCCTCAGCCTGGTTCAGGAGGCCCGCATCTTCGGTATCGACGTCCGCGCCGTCCCCGATCTCTACGAAGGTCTCGCCTGGAACGCGCCCATCGAGTACATCGGCCAGTTTCCCACCATCCCGCTCCACCGCCGCGACCTGCCCATCGGGGCATTTCTGGCCAAGCGCGCCCTCGACCTTACCGTCGCCAGCCTCGGCCTGCTCGCTCTCGCACCCTTCCTCGCCATCATCGCCATCGCCATCAAGTTCGATTCTCCTGGCTCCGTCCTCTACGCCGCCAAGCGCATCGGCCGCAAAGGCCGCACCTTCGACTGCTACAAATTCCGCACCATGGTCGAAAACGCCGACCTGCTCAAGGCCGATCTCGTCCACCGCAACGAGCGCGACGGCATCCTCTTCAAGATCGCCAACGATCCTCGCATCACTCGCTTCGGCCAGCGCCTGCGCAAGTACTCCCTCGACGAACTGCCCCAGCTCTTTAACGTCATTCGCGGCGACATGAGCCTGGTCGGCCCGCGTCCGCCCATCGCCTCCGAGGTCGAGCAGTACGATCTCTCCCACCTGCGTCGGCTCGACGTCCTGCCCGGCATCACCGGCCTCTGGCAGGTCGAGGCCCGACAGGATCCCTCCTTCGAGAGTTACATCTCGCTCGACACCGCCTATGTCGAAAATTGGAGCCTCCTGCTCGACCTCAAGATCCTGGTCCGCACGGTCGGCGTCGTCATCACCGGCACCGGCTCCTGAGCCTGACCTGAGCCTCACCCGCATCCGCGGCGAACGTCGCTTCGATCCTCCCCGCAACGCGGTAAACTCATCCTGTGAAGATCGCGCTGGCTCAGATCAATCCAACCGTTGGGGACTTTGCCGGGAACACGCGCACGGTCCTCGAATTCGCCGCCCGCGCGCAACAGACGGGCGCCGACCTGGTCCTCTTTCCCGAACTCGCCCTGTGCGGCTACCCTCCCGCTGACTTTCTCGAAAAACACGCCTTCCTTGACCGTGCCCAGCATGCCCTGGCCGAGATCGCCGACAGGACCGCCGCGCCCGGCCATCCCGCCATCCTCCTGGGCACCGTCATGGCCACCGGCTCGGCCACCGGCAAGCACGTCCGCAACGTCGCCGCCCTGTTGGTCCGCGGAGAGACCCGCTTTGTCCAGCAGAAGATGCTGCTGCCCTTCTACGATGTCTTCGACGAGCAGCGCTACTTCGAGCCCGCCGCGCACCAGGGCCTGACCACCCTCCACGGCCAGCCCCTCGCCATCACCATCTGCGAGGACGCCTGGAACGACAAGGGATTCTGGCCGCGCCGCCTCTATCCCACCGATCCCGTCGAGGAGCTCATGCGGCAGTGGCCCAGACCCGCCGCCGGCGAACTCCCCGAGCATCCCCGCGTCATCCTCAACATCTCCGCCTCGCCCTTCTGGCAGAACAAGCGCCCGCTGCGTCGCGAGATGCTGGCCGCCCTCGCTCGCCGCCACGGCGCCTACGTCGCCATGGTCAACCAGGTCGGCGGCAACGACAGCCTGATCTTTGACGGCTCCTCGCTCGTGCTCGGTCCCGACGGTCGCCGCATCGCCCAGGCTGCCTCCTTCACCGAGGACCTGATTCTCTTCGACACCGCCGCTCCCGCCTCGCTCATCACGCCTCCGCCCCAGCCCATCCTCCACGGCACCGAGGCCGAAACCGCCGCCACCTGGGACGCGCTCGTCCTCGGCACCCGCGACTACGTCCGCAAATGCGGCTTCAAGAAAGCCCTCGTCGGCCTCAGCGGAGGCATCGACTCCGCGCTGGTCGCCGCCATCGCCGTCGAGGCCCTCGGCAAGGAGAACGTCCGCGGCATCGGCATGCCCAGCCAGTACTCCTCTACCGGTTCAATCGACGACGCCCGCGCGCTCGCCGCCAACCTCGGCATCGCCTTCGAGCTGCTCCCCATCCAGCCCGTCTTCAGCCAGTTCCAGCAGGTGCTCGAGCCCCTCTTCGCCGGCACCCCCTTCGGCCTCGCCGAAGAGAACCTGCAGTCCCGCATCCGCGGCACCCTGCTCATGGCTCTCTCCAACAAGTTCGGCGCGCTCGTGCTCACCACCGGCAACAAGAGCGAGATGGCCACCGGCTACTGTACCCTCTACGGCGACATGGTGGGCGCGCTCGCTGTCATCGGCGATGTCATGAAGACCCGGGTCTACGCGCTCAGCCACTATGCCAACCGCGACCGCGAGATCATCCCTCGCGCCACGCTCGAGAAGCACCCCTCCGCCGAGCTCCGCCCCGACCAGCGCGACACCGACTCGCTGCCCCCCTACGATGTGCTCGACCCCATCCTCGAGGCCTACGTCGAACGCTACTGCTCCGCCGAGCAGATCGCCGCCGATCAAGGCGTCCCCATCGCCCTCGTCCGCTCCGTCTTGCAGCTGGTCGAGCGCAGCGAGTATAAACGGCAGCAGGCAGCCCCGGTCCTCAAGGTCACCAGCAAATCTTTCGGGATGGGACGAAGGTTTCCCATCGCGGTCAAAGTTCAGGTCTAATGAACATGCTGCGCGCAGAAGGCGGCAGCGGAAGGCAGGGTTTTCGATTTTGACATTGAATCTGGATCACAAGACATCGGCATCGGCTCTGGCACGCCTCACTGCGCTCCTCGCTCTCGGAGCCGGAGTCGTCTCCTTCTCCATCGCAGCCTCGGCCCAAACCAGCAGCGCCCCCAAGCCGGCAACGCCGCCGCCCGCCGCACCCGCGCCCCAGGCCGGCGCCGGCGCCTCCGCCGATCCCTTCCCCCCGGTCAATCTCAAGTACTTCACCGCCGACAGCCCCAACGTGGCCACCGTCGACAGCTTCCTCCACGCCATCTGGGGATTCGATCCCAACCGCACCTGGCGCGTCGAGGCCATCCAGAAAACCAGTGCCCCCGGCGTCAGCAAAGTGGTCGTCTACGCCAACGAGAAGGCCCCCAACGCCAAGATGCAGGCGGTCAGCTTCTTCGTCCTGCCCGACGGCAAACACGCCATCGCCGGCGAGATGACCGACTTCGGCGCCACCCCCTTCGCCGATCGCCGCAAGCTGCTGCAGGACCGCGCTGATGGCCCCGCCGTCGGCCCCGCCAGCAAGGAGCTGGAGATCGTCGAGTTTGCCGACCTGCAGTGCCCCCACTGCAAGGAGGCGCAGCCGGTCATGAAGCAGCTGGAGCACGACTTCCCCAAGGCCCGCATCGTCTATCAGAACTTCCCCCTGGTCGCCCTCCATCCCGCCGCCTTTGAGGCCGCAGCCGACGGCGTCTGCGTCGCCAAACACAGCAACGACGCCTTCTTCACCTACGCCCAGGCCGTCTTCGACACTCAGGATGCGCTCACGCCGGATGACACCACCCGCACCCTGGCCGCTGCCATCTCCAAGGCCGGTCTCGCGCCCGCCGACATCTCCACCTGCGCCGCCACCCCCGCCACCAAGGACGCCGTCAACGCCTCCATCAAACTCGCCGACGAGGCCGGCATCGACTCCACCCCCACCCTGGTCGTCAACGGCCGCCCGCTGGCCATGACCATCCCCTACGAGACCCTCAAGAAGATCATCCTCTTCCAGGCCGAGCTCGACGGCATCCACGTCGACCCGCCCCAACCCACCCTCACCACCCTGGGCAAGTAATCCGCCTCCTCCACCCACCCAATCGACCGGGCGCCCCATCTTAGCGACGGCCTTATCGTCGCTAAGATGGGGCATTGAGGGCTGCTAGTGTCCTGAGTCTAAAGTTCGCTTACAAAACCTGGCGACTGAGTGGAGGATCTGGTCGGCGGTTTTGTGCCAGACGAAGGGTTTTGGGTCTTGGTTGTGGTGTTGGATGAAGTCGTCGATGGCGGCTTTGAGTTCCTTGGTGGAGCGGTGGACGCCGCGGCGGAGTTGTCGTTCGGTGAGCAGCGCGAACCAGCGTTCGACCAGATTGAGCCATGAGGCTGAGGTGGGCGTGAAGTGCACGTGGAAGCGAGGCCGTTTGGCCAGCCAGTCCCGGATCAGCTTCGTTTTATGGGTGCCGTAGTTGTCCAGGATCAGGTGAACGTCCAGTTCTTCCGGCACATTCTTCTCGATGGTGTCGAGGAAGTTGCGGAACTCCGTCGAGCGGTGGCGCTGCTGGTTCTGGCCGATGATCTTGCCCGTCCTGGCGTCGAGGGCGGCGAAGAGGCTGGTGGTGCCGTGGCGCTTGTAGTCGTGGGTGCGCCGCTCCGCCTGGCCGGGGCGCATGGGCAGCAACGGCGCGGTTCGATCGAGGGCCTGTATCTGCGACTTCTCGTCGACGCACAGCACCAGCGCCCGGTCGGGCGGGTTCAGATACAGGCCCACGATGTCGCGCACCTTGTCGATGAAGAGTGGATCGCGGCTGAGCTTGAAGGTCTCTGCCCGGTGAGGAGCGAGCGAGAAGGCGCGCCAGATGCGGCTGATCGTCGACTGGCTGAGTCCCGTGGCCTTGGCCATATCGCGGGTTGACCAGTGGGTGGCCGCCTCTGGCTGGCTCTCCAGCGTGCGCGTCAGCACCTGCTCCACTTGCCGGTCGCTCAGCTTGCGCGGAGTCCCGGGGCGCGGCTCGTCCAGCAGCCCGTCGAGACCGCCATCGAGAAACCGCTGCCGCCACTTGCCGGCGGTCGGCAGCGAACAACCCTGACGGCGCGCAATCTCCGTGTTGCTCACACCGTCGGCGGCCAGCAACACGATCCGGGAGCGCATCGCCAGAGCCTGCCCCGTCTTCGCGCGACGAGACCACGACTGCAATTGCTCCCGCTGCTCCGCGCCGAGAGTGAATGGAACTAAGGGACGACCCGTTGCCATCGGACTTACTCCTCACTCTATCCGATGACATACCTATGCCTGATTATCCAAATTAATTAAGACTCAGGACA
>Ga0210403_10001376_pt1 | contig 23227 bp, 16 predicted proteins | sample IncBWC19MmetaG_FD_150863 | JGI IMG/M metagenome (GOLD analysis project Ga0210403, IMG submission 150863) | Forest soil microbial communities from Barre Woods Harvard Forest LTER site, Petersham, Massachusetts, United States - Inc-BW-C-19-M | ecosystem: Environmental > Terrestrial > Soil >... | reverse complement strand
TGCTTCGCGGTCCGCCAGTCTCACCTCTTGCAGGTCCAGGACGACCGACCTCGCCTCTTTATGAAGGTCGAAAAGGCCCTCCAGTTCCTCGATGTGTTCTTCCTCGATTCGACCGACTAAGCTGAAAACCGTGAATTCCTGCCGCACCGACTTCTCTATCCTTAAGGTCATGGTCCTCTGTGGGCCCTTTAGCTGCATTGCCCGCGCCCCTTCATTTCTAAGTGTCTAAGTGGCACGCTCGCAGCTACAAATAGCAACGGTTTGGCCAAATGCATCTCATTGAAAATAAAGGGAGTAGTGCGATGGGCTAGTCACGAGAATTCGGGAAGTGCCGAATTTTCGTCAGAATCGATGACACTCTACAGGGGTTCTGGCGTGTATTTGTGCTTGTGGATTTTCAACTGTTTGATTTTTGAGTCCAGGGTCGAGCGGGGAATTCCCAGTTTGGCTGCTGCCCCATTAGGGCCAGCTACTCTTCCCCCCGACGCGGCAAGAGCCGCCTCGATGATTTCCCGCTCCTGGGTTTGAAGGGCTTCGGGAAGAGGAGCGGAGATGTCGGGCTGTGAAGGCTTCACGTCCGTCGTTAGCCAGGCCGCGTCGATCCAAAGAGTGTCCCCGCTGCAAAGTATCACCGAACGTTCGATAATGTTTTGCAGTTCGCGGATGTTTCCCGGCCAGGGATAAGTCTGGCAGAGCTCCATCGTGTTTCTATCGATCTTGGTAATCTGCTTGCCCGCTTTTTCCGCGTAACGCTTCACAAAATATTCCACCAGCATCGGAATGTCTTCCTTGCGTTGCCGGAGGGGAGGCACCTCGATCGGAAATACGTTCAAGCGGTAGAACAGGTCGGCCCGGAATGCGCCGGAAGCGATGGCCACGCGCAAGTCGCGGTTCGTTGCGGCAATCACCCGGACGTCGGTCGGAAGAACTCGCGTGCCGCCTACACGTTCGAATTGATGTTCCTGCAAAACGCGCAGCAAGGCGATCTGGGTCTCGGGAGGAAGCTCGCCGACTTCATCCAGAAAAATCGTGCCGGAGTGCGCAAGTTCGAAACGGCCCTGGTGACGCTGCAGTGCGCCAGTGAAGGCTCCCTTTTCATGGCCAAACAACTCGGAGGCAATCAGCGAAGCCGGAATCGAAGCGCAGTTCACGCCGACAAAGGCGCGGCTGGAGCGCTGAGACCTCTTATAAATCGCGCGGGCAATCAGTTCCTTGCCGGTGCCGGTCTCTCCCGTGATCAACACCGTAGAGTCCGTGGGCGCCACTTTCAAAATCTTGGAGAGCACGGTTTGCAGCACCGGAGATGACCCAACGATCTCCTCGAACATGAAGGCCTGATCGATCTGTTCCCGCAGCGCAACGTTTTCGTCGTGCAGATGATCTTTCAGCTTCTTGATTTCCTCAAAAGCCAGCTCCAACTCGGTTCTGGCTCGGCGCTGTTCGGTCACATCCATCGCGGTTCCGACGAACTCCACGATATCGCCCGATTCGCTTAGAACGGGATGCCCGATTGTGTGGATGTTCTTGATGGAACCGTCGGGCAAAATGATCCGGTAATCGGACTCGTAGCTGGCTTTCGCGATGGAGGCATCCGCGAAAACGCGCTCTGCGCCGGGCCGATCTTCCGGATGAATTCTGCCAAGAAAGAATTCCGTGGTGCCAACGTCCTCTCCATGCGCGGCCCCGAAAATGTTCCGGACTTCCGGCGAACTGCTCACTCTGCCCGTTGCGGCATCATGGGCCCAGCTGAACATGTGAACCAGTCTCTGGCCCTCCAGCAGGTAGGCCTCGCTCCTGCGAAGTTTTTCATCCGCCTTCTTTCGTTCGACGATCTCTTTTTTCAGCTCTTCGTTCGTCGCGGTCAGTTCAGCTGTTCGCTCAGCTACCTTTTCTTCCAGCTCGCTCCGCCTGCGCTTCAGCCAGCTCATCAACACGGCGAAAATCACAAACACCAGGTCGTAGAGTACCCTGGAAACCGTCGAGATTTCAGATTCGAACAGATAGCTGCGAATCGCAATTGCCAGCAAGACGGCAACGATTCCGGGTTTTGCCCCGCCATACCAGAACGTGATCGCTATCGCGGACAGAGCCAGTGCCGCAAACGCGTGCGGCAGGTGAAAGTGGGTGAAAAGCATTTCCAGGAGAAGTGCGGCTGTCAGCGACGCGATAGCCAATCCGTAAGGGAGCAGGCGCGACACGAGGGGACGCGTCATCCAGTCGTGAATACCTCGATCAGACATAACTGAGCGCTTCTCTCACGTCTAAGTATGGGTACCTGCAACGGACACAATGCGACTTTTGTAAGTGTCCTTACTCTAGCTCGGTTCCCGCTCGTGCACAATCCGCACGAAATTCAGATGCCCGGCCTGACGAAATGTACAAAATGGGTGAAAATGCAATTTTCCATTTTGTGGATTTTTCTTCTTATTTTTGTAGTTGCGGTAATTTCTTTTTATGATTTCCAGGCAAGCGCAAACATTTGGTTATGTTTGTTCGTTCGAGTGGGAAAAACCTATTCGCGGCAAACAAAAACAAACTGAATTTGCGACGCGAAGTTTATTTGAAAAAATTGTCGCTCCGAAGTAACTTCTTTCCGCAATCCCCCATCTAAGCCTTCGAGGACAACAGAAAGAGTCCTGCCACGGGTTCAGGGGTGAGCAAGGCCACAGAAGTCCGAAACAAATAAATATTAGGGACGGCAAATCGGCAACCTGGCCACGACGCGCGAGGTAGCAGTGTGTTCATTCGTTGGTCCAAATCTCGCGGAACATTAATTCAAGACCTTTGTTCGGATTTGTGCGGCGAGTTCGCCCAGGGCTCATAGCCACGCAAAAAGAAGCGCCGCAAACAAAAAAGCAGCGCTTCCGTAAGTGAGGAAGTTTATGCGATTGCTTCATTGTGTCCATCGCATAGATTCAAGACCAATCAAGGGAGAAAGATAGAATGAAGTTTCGATCGACAGCTGCAGTTGTGTTTGGAGCACTCCTTATCTTCATCGCAAGCGCCCGGGCCGACGAGCGCAACACTCAGGAAGTCGGCGTGCAGGGCACGGGTTTTTTCACCAAAGACTCGAGCAGCAACGTTTTGAATCAGCACAGCACCAATTCCGGCGGGCTCCTCGTAAGTTACCGCTATCATTTTAATCGCTGGTTCGCGGCTGATGTCAGCTACGGCTGGAATCGCGACACCCAGCAGAATATTTCGTCCACCGGCTCCCTAAACGTGCAATCCAACGTGCACCAGACGACCGTTGCCGCTGTGATGGATCTTCCCTGGCGGACGGCGCGATTCAACCCCTACGTTCTCGCGGGCACCGGGGCCCTGGTTTTTGCTCCGACCCAGAATGCGGGAGCGACCGTGCCGGGCGCAGGCAACCAGGCGAAAGCCACGTTTGTCTACGGCGGCGGGGTCAACTACGATTTTTCCAAGCACCTCATGTTCCGCCTGGAATATCGTGGACTGGTTTACGGACGCCCCGATTTTGGCGTGAACGCGCTGCGCTCCGGCTTGACGACAAACACCGCTCAGCCGTCGGCCGGCGTGATCTACCGCTTCTAATTTCAAACAGAGCCGGGGTTCACAAAAATTCAGCGCTGGGCAATTTCTGCCTGGCGCTGAATTATTTTTAGGTCCGCGATCCTTGTCAATCAAATGATGGTCACTCGGAGCGGGGTGGGCCAATCGTGCTCTGAAGTTTCTGGAACTCCTGCATCTCCTGCTGCGCTTGCGTGGCCTTACCTTGCTTGCGATATACACCGGCGAGGCCAAAATGCGCCTGCGCGGCGAGGGAAGTGTTTTTTTCAAGCTCAATCACTTTGCGCCACGCCTTTTCGGCCGCCGCGGTTTCCCCGATCAGCGAATACGCTTTGCCCAGAGAATAGAGCGTTTCCGGCATGTCGGGCTTGAGTTCGTTCGATCGTTTCAGTTCGGGCAGCGCGTCATGTGCCTTGCCCTGCTGCAGCAGCGCGGCCCCCAGCCGGTAAGCGGCTTCGGCGTTTCCCGGGCGAAGTTTGCATTCCCCGCGAAACTCGGCTTCCGCCTTTGGCCATTGCGCGGAGTTTGCATAAACCTGGCCGAGTTCCAGATGCAATCCCGGCAAGTCGGGCCGCAAGCGCAGCGCCTCCAAATATTCCTTTTCGGCTTGCGGCATCTGGCGAAGAACGTAATAGTTTTCCGCCAGCGCCTGGTGCGCGCGCGCGGAATCCGGATGAGTGGCCAGTAAATTATCGATCGCGTCCTTCGAAAGTAAGCCGCTCGCGTGCCCCAGGTAATACAACAAATCGGGGTCGCCGGGACGCTGTGCCAGCGCGGCCGTGAAACTGGAAACAGCCTCGGTGAGTTGATTGGTTTCAATCTGTGCGATGCCAAGAGCATCCAACGCGCCAACGCGCTGCAAATGGGGAATTGCCTCCGCCGAATATCCCTGCGACAGCAGGGCGTAGCCGATCAACTGGTGGGCGACGGCCAAGTCTGGGCTGAGTTCGAGCGCACGCTTCAGCGGAGCGATCGCGCCGCCATAGTCGCGCTTCTCCATGTAAGCGGCGCCCAAATTCACAAACGCGTCGGCCAGGTTCGGGTCGCTTTCGGTGGCTTTTCGAAATTCCGTTATTTCCAGGTCGACCTGATGCTGCTTGCGCGCATCCAGGCCGGCCTGCAGGTGCTGCTGCGCGTCGGATGTTGCTGCCTGCCCGGCGAGCCATGCGAATAAAAAAAGATGAATCATGAGCGCTCCGGTTCGCGGACGGAAAGAAACTGGTCGGCGCGAACGTCGTTCAAGACTTGTTTCACTCCCGAAGGCCAGAGAATCTCAACCGTAGCTTTTTCCGCTGCCCCCAGCCCAAAATGCAGGCGCTTGTCGTTTGCGCAAAGGTAGCTTCCGGTCGATGTTGCCATACGCGTCTGCCCGCTCACACTCACCCGCGCGCCATAGCCGTCGCGATTGCTGCGCGTCCCCTGAAGCGAGATCGAAATCCAGTGATTTGTGCCCCCGCCGCGATTGAGCAGCAGAACCGGCGGGCCGCCCAGGCACGAAATAACGGCGTCCATGTAGCCATCGTTGTTGATGTCGCCGAAGGCCACTCCGCGGGCCGCCATGGGCTTGGTGACGCCGGAATCGGCGCGCTCGAAGCGCCCCTTGTGATTCAGCGCAAGCAGCGGCACTTCCTTGTAACGCAGGGAAGCGTCGATGTCCTGCACATTATCCAGCACGTGGCCCTGCGCGACGAAAAGATCCTTCCAGCCGTCATTGTCGAAATCTTCCAGGCCCACGCCCCAGCCGGAACTCATCGACGTCATCGCGCCGAGCCCGGCCTCCAGGCTGGCGTAATTAAAATTTCCTCCGCCTTCGTTGTGATACAGGCTGTAAATTTCGCGCGGCAACACGGTGACCAAGACGTCCGGGCGCCCGTCGTTGTCGTAATCCTGAAAAACCGTGCCCATGCCGGACATTCCCTTGCCGTCCGCGGTAAACGCCACGCCGGATTCCAGGCCACACTCCGTGAACGTTCCATCGCCATTGTTGTGGAAGAGATACTGCTGCATGCCGTCGTTCGCTACAAAAATGTCGGTGAAGCCGTCGCCGTCGTAATCGGCAAACGCCACGCCCAGCGCGCGGCCTTTCTTTGCGGCCAGGCCGGATTTTTCGGTGACGTCCTCGAACGTGCCGTCGCCGCGATTGTGGTAAAGAAGGCAGGTCGTCGCCGGGAATGCGTTGGGCGGGCAGTAGGTATGCCAGTCGCCGCCGCAAATCTTGTTGTGGTCGGCGTCCCAATCCATGTAGCGGGTCACGAAGAGGTCGAGCTTTCCGTCGTTGTCGTAATCGAAAAAGCCCGCCGATACCGACCAGCCTCCCCCGCCCACGCCGGCTTTGGCTGTTACATCCGTAAACGTGCCGTCTCCGTTGTTGTGATACAAAATGTTTTTGCCGTAGCTGGTCACATAAAGATCGGCGTTCCCGTCGTTGTCGTAGTCGCCGACCGCCACTCCCATGCCGTAATTCCCGTTGCCCGCGTTGGCCAGCCCCGCCGCCTGGGTCACGTCCTGAAAGCTTCCGTCGCGATTCTGGCGATAGAGGCGGTTCCAATAGCGGGGATTGCTGCGTTCGAAATTCTCCGGTACGCGCAGCCCCTCGGTGATCCGTCCGCCATTCATCAGGAAGATATCGAGCAAGCCGTCGTTGTTGTAATCGAAGAGGGCCACGCCGCCGGGCATGGTCTCAATCAGGAATTTTCGCGGGGTGGGGGAATTCTGCAGAAGGAAATCGATGCCTCGGAGGGGTTTCACCTCAAAGATTGGCGCGGCAGCGGCCATCGCCGCGTAGTTCAGAAAATCACGGCGCGTGTGTCGGCGAGGCATCTCTTCGCAAGTCTCCTTGAACGCGCTATCGCGCGGCGCTGCAACAGTCAATGTCTCTTAGGATGCGCAAATAGGCTAACACGAAGCGGGAGTCCGGGATTGCTGCATGGGGAGGGAACCGATCGAAAAAAAGTCATCTATAAAAAAGTTATGCCCGGTAGGGATGCTCCTCAGCATCCCTACCGGGCATTCCCAGGGTGGTAATCAGAACAGGAACTTCAATCCGAACTGGATGAGCCTCGGGTTGGTGCCAGGGAAAACGCTGGTAATTTGCCCGAAGGTTGAAGAGCCAACGCTGGTGTTCGGCGGAGCAAATTGCGTGCGGTTCCACATGTTGAAGAACTCGCTACGGAATTCGAGGCCGAGCTTGTTATCCGGACCGAACTGGGTCCGCTTAAACAAAGCGAAGTCCCAGTTGTTCACGCCAGGACCGCGCAGCCTGGGATCGGTGCGCGATTCGTCGCCGAAGGTGAAGTCTGCTGGTGAGACGAAACAAGCAGTGTTGAAATACTCGGTTATTGATGAGACGCCCGCTGGCCTAGACGTGTTGCAGCCGGGCACCCTGTCCGGGCGCGACCCTCCGCCCAATCCCGTCGTGTAGTTCGGGTTCCCGTTGGTGAACACCAGAGGAAAGCCCTTTTGGAACGTGGTTACCCCATCAACGCCCCAGCCGCTGACGAGCTTATCCATCGGCCCGTCGAAGCTGGACAAATACCTCTTGCCGCGGCCGAAGGGGAGGTCGAGAACGTAGCTGATAACGAGGCGCTGTGACACGTCCTGCGACGAAAGCGAGCGCTCGCCCCGGAGGTTGTTGAAGTCCTGGATGCTGCCAGTCGCGGCTTCCAGCCAGTTGGTAAGCGTGTCGGCGTCGCTGATCAGTTTGGAGTTGGTGTAAGCAACCAGCAACGAGCCTGCGCTGGCAAAACGGCGCTCGAGCGTGAGTTGCAGCGAGTGATAGGTGCTGTCGTAGTTGCCTTGGCCGGCAAGCCTCAAACTTGTGTATTGGGGGAAGGGACGGTCAAGCTGCCCAGCGGTTGTTGTCGCACCAGACAAAGCGTATGCAACTCCGCCTCCGAAGAACGGATTGTTTGCCGACTGGAGAAGCCCGACCTGGGTTGGATTGACGATCTGCGGCGGAGGAGTGCCCGTGCACCGCGTTGGAAGGTGTGCATTGTTTGCTGCATTGTACGCCGCGATTTCGGCGCTCTGCGCCGCGCACTGCGGAGCTGCTGCCGCAAGGAAGTTATCTCCGATCTGGTCGATTTCGGAATCGTAGAGTTGCAGGTGCGTTCCTTTGGAACCGACGTAAGCAGCGGACACAAAGAAATTCCACGGTAGATTCCGCTGAATGTTGAGGTTCCACTGCTGCACGTAGCCAGCCGGGTGATCGTTGTAATCGGCGATAGCGAAACCTTGAACCGCTTGAGTAGCATAGATAGAGGTGCCCACTGGCCCAAGGCTACGTCCCACTGGGGGAACGACCTGCACTTGATTATTTACAATAAAGGGCGTGTTGATTGTATTTGACGGGTGGACGCCGTCGATGGTTCCCGTGTAGGAAGTCGTGGCATCGTTCACGAAGTCGTTGTTCGGGTTCAAGCCGAACGAGACGTAGTTCGGAATCCAGAAAATCCCATACCCGCCGCGAATAACCGTTTTCTGATCCCAGCTGTAGGCAAAGCCCACGCGCGGGGAAACGTTGTCCTTGGGGAGGGGAATGTTCGTCCGCTTGTCCAGGTTGACCAGGGAGACGTCTCCCTTCAATCCAGGTAAGCCTGGAACACCCACCAAGCCTGCAGTGACTCCCGGATTGGCAAGCCAGCTCGAGGCGTTCGGGTCGAACTGGGACTGCCGATTGAACCGCTCCGACCACGGCCCCTGGAGTTCATAGCGCAGGCCGAGGTTGAGAGTGAGCTTGTTGGTCAAGCGGAAGGTGTCATCCACATAGAAACCGCGGTAGATTTGCTGACCGGCGACCAGCGCGGGAATGACGGCCTGACCGAAGAAGTGGTTTTCGACACTCTTTGGATTGCCCGCATAGCCCAGCAGAAAATCGGCAAATCCATTGCCAGTGTAGCATTGGGGCGCGCCGCCGCAGAAGGCGAACGCACCGCTAGCCACGTTGGTCTGTGCGTAGTTGTCACGCCCAATTTCCAACTGGAAGCCGAGCTTGACGGTATGCTTGCCGCGCACGAGCGTCACATTGGGACTGAGATTCCACTGCGTATTGCGGTCGGTGATGAAGCTCTGGCCTTGCGAGCACATGACGTTGTCTGCAAAGCCGAACACGCAGGGAGTGGGAGGCGTCCGGGCACCTGTCGGAATAGCCGCGTTATACTGCGCCGGCCAGCCGATGGTGGTCAAGTCGAAGCCCGAGTTCTTGGGGGCGCGATCATAGGCAAAGCGACTGAGGCTGGCGGTGATGCCAACGATGGTGTTTGGCGTTACGGTCCAGTTGTAGCCGAGGGCAGGTGCGCTGCTGTCGTACTTTTCCGCGCAACGGTCCTGGCAAAGTCCGGTGCCAAGGGGATCCTGCAGCAAATCCAGAACGTTCCAGTAGGTGTACCGGAAAAAGATGTGCTGGTTGTTGGTAATGGCGTGATCGAGCCGGCCGACTACTTGGTTTTGATTGCCGCCACTGCCGAAGGATTTGGAGTAGTTGTTTATACAGCCGATCGTCGGATCAAGAACGGGGCCGCAAGGTTGGTTCGCAGCAGGCCAAAGGTTTTCCAAGGCCAGCGAGGTTGCATTCAGGCGTGCCGTGGGAATGATGTTCGGGCATCCCGCCGCGTTCGCGCAAAGCGGGTTGGCATTGGGCCCGGTGGGGAAGGAAACGAATTGTGTGGCCGTCGCCGAGCTGCCCGCGCAGGCGCCGTTGGCATTGACGGTCCCGCCGCAAGGGTCCAGGATCGGCGCGATGCCAGTCGCGGAAAAATCTCCTCCTAATTCGGCCGGGGTGGGAACCGTTGTTTGGGTCGGCGGAACTCCCTGACGCAGACGGAATCCTTCCCAACTGAAAAACCAGAACGTTTTGTCCTTTCCGTCATAGACGTGGGGAATGATGAGCGGACCGCCGGCGTTTGCGCCGAACTGGTTTTGCGTGAAAGCCCCCGCTTTATTGGGTTGGCCCGTCTGGATTTCGTGTGCCTTATTGAAAGGATCGTTGGCGTTCAAGACTCTATTTCTCAGATACTCGTAAGCCTCACCATGCAGGCCGTTGCTTCCAGACTTTGTGCTGAGGTTGATGACGCCGCCAGAAAACTTACCCCAATCGGCTCCCAGGTTGCTGGTCTGAACTTTGAACTCTTGAATCGAGTCCTGCGTTGGAATCAGCACCGGCAGGTTGATGTAGCCGATGTTGAGCGGTTGGCCATCGAGATATTCGGCGCTCTCATTGCCGAAAGAACCGTTCACCTGGAAGTTGCCCCAGCCGAAAGGATTGACTCCCACTGGCGTGCCGCCCGCGCTGCCCTGAGGAACAACAGAAGGAGCTAGTGTAATCAGGCTAAAAACGTTGCGGCCATTCAGAGGCAACTCATTGGCCTTGCGCTGTTCGACTACTTGTCCCATTGACGATGTTTCCGCCTGCAGCAGCGGCGTCTCACCGGTGACCTCGATGGTCTGGTTCACATCACCCACTTGCATGGTCAGGTCAATGCGAACCGATTGCCCGACTTCCACGATGACATCCGGGCGAGTGATGCGTTTGAATCCGGTTTTTTCTGCCCCGATGCTGTAGCGCCCGGGCAGCAGGTTCACGAATGCATACAGGCCGTCGGAGCCGGAGGGGGCTACCCTCTTCTCTGTCGTACCCATGTTGGTCAAGGTTACCTGGGCATCGGCAATCGCCGCGCCCGAGGCATCCGAAACCGTCCCGGCAATTGATCCATACGTCGTCTGGGCGGCGGCTGGCCCGCCAAAAAGACCCGCGACGCAAAGGCAAAGTGTCAACTGCAATGCAACGAATACAGCTAAACGCAAGTTTTTCATCCCCAGCGCTCCTCGTTTTCACGATTCACTGCGTGTCTTTACTGCTTCCAATCGGCACACCAAAGCGGTGAAGCTCCGTTCGACAGGAACCCAACTACACACCATGCCCTCGACTTGAATCTGTTCTGTCAATTAGTACGAACACATTAGTGGATATGTACCAGTCACAAAGTTATGTGGCGGGAAACGAGCAAGTACTAGGACTGCCCGGGAACTGCACGCTTCGAGGCGAACAAACGGAGGCTGCAGGTTTGGCGGGGTCTGCTGGAAGAAATTAAGGGTGATTAGCTTGGTTTCGCAGCAAAGCGTACAAGAACGGCTTGCTGGTTGGCTTGTGGCTGCCGCCGCGTGGCTCCACCGTCACGAAGACGGCGTCGATCTCCGCCAGTTGCTTGGGATCGTCGAACCGCATCACCCAGCGCCGGTTGGTCTCGTTATCCATATAGAGAATGCCCAGATTCATGGGCGAAGCCGATTCGCCCTGGGGAGCTTCGCGCTGGCCCCAGACCTGGAAGGTGCTGGCGTTGATCACGCCGGGCTGATGGTCGAGATCGAACGCGTAAAATATCAGGGACTTCCCCTGGGTGTAGAACACCCGGCCAAACGGCTTCTGGGTGCGGCTGCTGCCGTCCACGTCAAACACATCCGCGATGTAGAGCTTTCTGGCGCCCATCAATTCGCGGATATCGCGATCCGAGGTCAGATACTGTTCGGCGTCTTTCAAACGGCGATCCTGGTCGCGATTTTTCGCGGTCAGCTCTTCAATTTTCGATTCCAGGAAAGCGCTGCGAAGTGATGTTTTGTCGCGCTCGGAGCGCAAAGTTGCGAGTTCGGTCTGATTATTCCCGTAGGCCTGGCTCGCGGCTTGCAGCTTGGCGTTCAATTCGTCGCGCTGCTGCGCCAACTCTTTCAATTGAGTCTCGGACTGGCTGCTCGCTGCCATCAAGTCGTTCGAATGAGCCTCCAACGCCCGCAACGTCGCCCGCAGCTTGACCAAAGCCTGTTCTTTCTCCGCGCTCTCGGCTTGCAGCTGCGCCAGCCTTTTTTCCTGCGCCGCCAGCGAGTCCTCGGCGGCTTTCTTCTCCGCAGCCAGCTTTTGATACTGCGATTCCAGAACGGTGGACGCCGCGATGACCGGTTCCGGTTTACGCGCGCGCGCACCCAGGTGATACGCGCCGGCCGCCACGGCAAGCAACACCCCGGCCGCCATCGCCATTCCCGCAAGCACGCCAATTTTCTTTCTTACCGGACGATCTTGTTGAATGGTCGTCGCTGCCGAGATGTGCTCCGGCGAACTTTCGTTTGGCGAGAAAACATTCGACCACAGCTTCTCCCTGACCGCGGAATCATCCCAAACGATTCGCTCCGGCCGCGCAAGATACCCCTCGGCAAGCGTGGGTATTCCCTCCGTGTTCAGTATCCGGTATTCCGCAAGGGCCTCCTGGCAGGAATCGCAATGGTCCAGGTGGACGCGCAACTCCGACAATTCCAATGGGGAAAGACTGCCTGCGGCCGCCAAGGCACACAGCTCTTTGAACTTCTCGTGTTCTTCGCCGCCGTCCTGGATCCTTAGCATCGTTTCGTTTCCCGAAGCCTCTGCACAAAAGCGCTCTTCCGCAGCCGCTCCAATCCGCGGTAAAAATGATGCCGCGTATTTCCCAAGGGTTGGTTTAGCTTCCTGCTGATCTCCCGCAAGTCCATGCCTTCAAAGTAAAACAGCTCAAGCGTGACGCGCTGGCTCTCCGGCAGTTCGTCGAACGCCTTTTCCAGCTGGATACGGTTCAGTTTTGCACCGATCTCGCGGTCCAGATCCGTCTCTCCCAACAATGTATCGCCGAGTATGCCCGTGTCTGTACCAGTATAAAATCCGCGGCGCGCCAAATGTGCTCTGCGGTCTAACGCCCGGTGCAGCGCAATCTGCAGCACCCAATTCTTTACCGTGCCCTTGGCCCCATCAAAAAGGAAGCACTTCCTGTAGAGATGGAAAAAGCACTCCTGGACCACATCTTCGGCCTCGCCCCGGTCGCGCACGACTCCAAGAGCAATTCTAAAGACCAGCCTGGCATAGCGGTCAAACAAAATTTCCAGCGCCGTCGCATCGTTTGTTTGCAGGCGACGCATGGCTTCATCGTCAGTCGGTATGCGTAGTCCTGGGAGTTCTGGCGGGGAGGCAGGTAGCTCCTGGCTTCTGGCCAGGGCAACGGGAAGCGTAAACGCGCGTCGTTGCGGCAAGGTACTCATGGGTTGGTCCCCAATAGACGGCCTGTAGGTGATGCCAAAGACAACACGACCGTGGCACCGGCGAACTCCCCCGACGAAGCCCCGATGGTGCCAAGACAATACACCAAGTAACTAGGGGAAGAGAAGATTTTTCGATTCGGCCTAGTATCTTTGCTTCTGGTACAAGATCGCTCTGGCGCACTTATCGCAACAATAGGGGCAATCACAAGACTGAGGGCTACTCAGAACAAGAATTTCAGGCCAAACTGCACCAACCTAGGATTCGTTCCCGTCGCCGTACTGGTCACCACCCCAAAATTTGGATTGTTAGCCGTACAGCAGATCGTGTTCGGCGGCGCGAATTGCGTTCGGTTGAAGATATTGAAAAACTCCGTCCGGAACTCCAGTCCCAGCCGCTCGTTGCTCCCGAACCGCGCTTTCTTGAACAGCGCGAAGTCAAAGTTACTGATTCCCTGGGCCCGCAACCGCGGGTCTACCCTTGGTTCGTTCCCGAACGTGAAATCGGGCGGCGCTGATAAACAAGCTGTGTTGAACCATTCCGCAATTCGCGGGACCGAGTTGACCGCCGCGCAGTTCGGTATCACATTCGGTCGCGAGCCGCCGCCGAAGAGCGTTGTGCCATTCACCTGTCCATTCGTAAAGACCAGTGGGAAGCCGCGCTGCAGGATCGTGACGCCGTCCACTCCCCATCCTCCAACGATTTTGTCCGTCCAGCCCTCCGCGCCTGCGAGGTAGCGTTTGCCTTTCCCAAATGGAAGGTCGAGAACGTAGCTGATTACCAGGCGTTGGGGAACGTCTTGCGAAGACAACGAGCGCTCTCCCCGCAGATTGTTGTTGTCCTGGATGCTTCCCACGCCGGACTCCACCCAGGCCGTCAGCGTGTCTGTATCGCTAATCAACTTTGCGTTGGTGTAGGCAACCAGCAGCGATCCGGCATCCGCAAAACGCCGTTGCACTGTCAGCTGAAACGAGTGGTAGATGCTGTCGTACGATCCCTGGCCGGCGAGCTGCACGCCGGCGTACTGCGGAAATGGCCGGAGCAGCTGTCCAACCGTGGTGGTGGGGCCAACCAGTGCCAGCGCTTCTCCATTGACGAAAAATGGATTCGGCGCAGGCTGCACCAGCGTCACATTTTGCCGGGGATTTGGAAGCGAAGGATTCACCTGCGCCGCTGCCTGCGCCAGCAATGCGTCCGAGATTTGATTGATCTGTTGGGAATACTGCGCCAGATGCGTGCCCCGTGAGCCGACATACGCGGCGGAAACGAAGAAACCCAGCGGCAGCTCGTGCTGCAAATCCAGGTTCCATTGTTGGACGTATCCCTGGGGGTGATTGCTGGGATTCACTTCCGTGATGGATTGCACCACCTGCGTCAGGAATTGCTGTGTGCCCTGCGTGCCCAGCGTTCGCCCCGGCGGCTGCGCGATCCCGTCCGGGAACGGGAGTCCAATGGTGTTTACCGGATGAGAGCCATCGACGGTGCCGGTATAAGTCGTCGCGCCTCCGTTGACCATGTCGTTCAAGGGATTCGAACTGAACGCCACGTAATCCGGGATCCAGAATATGCCGTAGCCGCTGCGAATCACGGTTTTCGAATCGATGCTGAAGGAAAAACCAACACGCGGCGAAAAATCCAGCTTGCGAAGCGGCAGGTTGTTGCGATCGACCGGGTTGACCAGGAAAACGTCACCGAGCACCGGTGGCGAACCCGACGGAAGAAATTGCGTCAGGTAATTTGTTGCCTTCGGGTCGAAATACGATAGCCGATTAAACCGCTCCGACCACGGGCCCTGCAGGTCGTAACGCAGGCCCAGATTCAGCGTCAGCCTGCGCGTGGCGCGCCACGAGTCGTCAAAATACAACGCGCGATAAATCTGCTGGCCGGCCGTGAAGGAAGGAACTACGGCCTGCGCGAAGAAATGATTTTCAAGGTTGTTGAAATTGTCGGCATACCCCAGCAGAAAATCGGCAAACCCAAGCCCGGTCCCGGAGACTCCGGGAAGGGAAGTGAAGCAGGCCTGGCCGGAAACACAGAAATCAAACGCCCCGCTCGCGATGTTTGATTGCGAGTAATTGTCCCGCCCGACCTCTAGCTGAACGCCAAAATGAAATTGATGGTGGCCTTGCAGCATCGAAATACTCGGCGACACGTAAAACTGCGTATTGCGGTCCTGAATGAAGCTTTGACCCTGAGTGCACATGATGTTGTCGGCAAAGTTTGCCACGCACGGCGTCGGCGGGGTGCGCATCTGCGCCGGCACAGACTGGTTATAACTTGCCGGCCAGCCGATCGAGGTCAGGTCAAAATCCGTGTTCTTCGGGCTTCGATTGTAAGTAAACCGGCTGACGCTAGCATTCAATCCCAGCACTGTTGTGGGCGTGATGCCGTAAGTGTATCCGGCGGCGGTCGCGTAAGTGTGGTAGTCCTCGGCGCAGCGGTCGGCGCAAAGCCCGGTCTCCAGCGGGTCGATCGGCAAATCTAGGACGTGCCAATAATTGAATCGCAGAAAGAGCCTCTGCTTGCTGGTCAGGTTGTGATCCAGGCGCCCGACGAACTGGTTGTGATCTCCGCCGGTCGGCGCCGCGGTGGTGAAATTGTTCGTCGTTGCGGCGAAGTTTGTCGGCGCAGGCCAGAGGTTCAAAAGTTTTCGCGATGTAAAATTGATCCTATCTGATGGAATGATGTTGTTCAGGAAAGGCGTGGGCGTGGCGCTGCTGCCCGGGCAAGCTCCCAGCGCGTTAACGACTCCTCCACACGGATCGTAAATCTGATCGATCACCACCGGCTGGCCCTTGGAATCCACCCCCCGATCGTTGCAGATACCCACGGTGAACCCCGTTTTGCAGATCCCCGAAAAAATACCCATTCGTTCCTGCGAGTCGGGAACGGTCGCAGTGAAGGGTTGGCTGGTGCGGAGCCGGAAGCCCTCACCGCTGGCAAACCAGAACGTCTTGTTCTTTCCGCCAACGTGCGGAATGTTCAGCGGGCCGCCGGCATTCACCCCGAACTGGTTCTGCACCCAGGGAGGCCTCGGCCGGTCCACCGCATTTAGAAAGAAATCGTTCGCGTTGAAAATTTTGTTGCGCAGGTACTCGTATGCCTCGCCATGAATCGAGCTTGTGCCGGACTTGGTGCTGAGATTGGTGACGCCGCCGGAAAATTTCCCCCATTCCGGGCCCAAATTGCTGGTTTGCACGCGGAATTCCTGAATGGAGTCTTGCGTCGGAATCAGGACAGGAAGATTGATATAGCCGATGTTCAGCGGCTGGCCGTCCAGGAATTCCGCGCTCTCGTTGCCGAACGAACCGTTGACCTGGTAGTTGCCCCATCCAAACGGATTCACGCCAACCGGCGTTCCGGTGGAGCTGCCCTGCGGCACCACGGATGCCGCCAGTTCGATCAGGTTGAATACATTGCGGCCGTTCAGCGGCAGCTCATTCACCTTGCGCTGTTCCACGACCGTGCCGATCGTCGAGGATTCCGTATCCAGCGGGAGCACGCCTCCCCTCACCGTCACGCTTTCCGACGCCGATCCCAGCACCATCTCAAAATTAATTTCCAACGCGTCTTGAACGTGAAGAACCAGGTCCGACTTGATCACCGCCTTGAATCCCACCTTCTCCACTTCGATCCGGTAGGTGCCTGGCGGCAGATCCGTCACATAATAACTTCCCGTCGCGTTGGTCACTGTCTCGTAGTGGATCCGCGTGCCGGTGTTAATCGCCACAACCAGCGCGTTTGGAACAACGCCTTTGCTGGAGTCGGTGATTCGTCCCGTCAGCGAAGCATTTGTTGACTGAGCATTTAATGGGGAAACGAAAAATAGGAGTATTCCGCCGGCTGTGGTGGTGAGAAAGACCGCCAGTGAAGCCAGTCTGTAAACGACACGCGAAGCCACACCCATCCGGAGAAGTACCTCAACCCTTCAGCGTTCGCCTCGACTGGTTTGATCGTTAGCTCTTTTGTATCAGTTATGGAAATGAAGTCAAGGAGCCTGCAGGGAAGGTGGAGGCGGCAATCGGTTCGTGGCTATCCTGTTCCAAACCTCGTGAATCATGTTAAATTTCAAAGAGTGCGCCCGTAGCTCAGCTGGATAGAGCATCGGACTTCTAATCCGAGGGTCGCGTGTTCGAATCACGCCGGGCGCGCCACTTTTCTGCACATCTACAGAGCAAAGCTCCGAATTGCCCGCCCTTCGCAGTGATACCCTCTAGAGTCATCAGAATGAGGCTGCCATTATGAAGACTTTGCTAATAGGGTTGTTATCGTTAGTCGTCGGATTTTGCGTTGGCGTAGGAGTCATGCGCCCTTCCTTGAAGCAACTACGGGTGGAACTCGCAACAAAAGATGGCGAGTTGGCCAAGAGAGAAGCGGAAGAGGACCTGGCGGTAAAGCAATTGAAATTGTGCACGGTGACGCTGCAGACGCAAAATGCTCTACTTCGGCAGAACAACCAGATGATGGGCGACTTGATTCGACGAAAGCGCAAGGACTAGATCGCGGATGCCATTTTCCCGCAATCTTCCGGCTGCCCCCAACCTTGTGTGATTGTTCTGTAAGCCTTGCGTTCGCAACACTATGACGATGGTGGTGGCAGGGCCCAAGCGTGCTCTCTCAGTGGAACGGCATCCTTAATATATGTACGTGAACAGAAAAGAGCATTCCTCCCCCCCCCCAGCGAGGAATGCCCCAGGCGGAATGCAACAAATTTGAGCTGCTCCAAGCGACCCGGCTTATGCCTTTGCGGGCGAGGCCATTTCGACCGCCGGTGCAGTCGCGCGATCCGATGCTTGAACCGAGCGCTTAGCCAACGGTTTCAGCCAGAGCAACGCCATGAAGGCAGCGATCAGATCGCAAATGATCATGGCCCAGAACACTTTGTTCCAGGAACCAGTTTTGGCAAACAGCCAAGCCGCGCCGGGTCCCGCGAATGCGGCAGCCAATCCCTTGGCGGTGTAGACCACTCCGTAGTTTGTGGTGGCCCATTTGCTTCCGTACAAGTCGCCGGTGATTGCCGGGAACAACGAAAAAATGTTGCCCCAGGCAAAGAAACAAAGTCCGGACAAAGCCACGAACCAGACCGGATGGCCGATCATTTGCAGCAATGCAAATACGGCGCCTGCTTCCAGGATGAACGAGCAGAAGATCGCATTTTCCCTGCCGATGTGGTCCGAGACCCAGCCCCAGAACGGACGGGTTAACCCGTTCAGCAGCCGGTCCACCGTAATCGCCATCACCAGCGCGGTCATTCCCCACGCTACGATGACATTGTCCACATGGTAGCTCGATGCCATCGGGTTCAGTTGAGCGGTGACCACCAATCCGCCGAAGGCCAGCATGGTCATCATCAGATAAATCACATAGAACGATGGTTGGCGCAGCATCTGGAACGGCGTCAAGTTGACGGTTGAAGTGTTAATCTTGGCTTTGATCTTGGCCGCTTTTTCAGCCCAGTTTGGCGGCGTCCATCCCACGGGCGGCCGCGCCAGGAACAGCGCGCAGGCCAGAACAACCACTCCCTGGATGATGCCCCAAACGATGAACGTATGCTGGTAGCCGGAAATTTTCAGCATATTGGCCACGGGAGTAATCGTACTCGCGGTGCCGATGCCGTAAGCCCCAGCCGTCAGGCCTACGCAGAGACCCCGATGGTCGGGAAACCATTTCAGGGCGTTTCCGATGGATCCGCCATAGACTATACCCGCGCCAATGCCACCCACGGCGTACCAAATGTACAGCTGCGTGATAGTCTCGGCATAACCGGAGCCGACCCAGCCGAGTGCCACGAATATCGAGCCGATTCCCAGCATCAGGCGCGGACCGATGATGTCGACCAGGTATCCTTCAAACGGAACAAGCCAGGTTTCCAGAAGGATGAACAACGTGAATGTCCACTGAACGGCGACCAGGGAAACGTGCAGGTGCGCCTGAATTGGTTTGGTGAAAAGCGTCCAGGCATATTGCAAATTGGCGATCGCCATCATCGCGATGATGCCGGCCGTCAATTGAACCCAGCGATTGACGATGCGAGAGGGATGAATTAGAGCTTCTGGCGTTGCAGCCATTGACTAACCTCCATTTTGACTTCAGCGGAAGTAGTGCACGAACCAGTCCCCAATTTGCCTGCGAGGCCGTCCAGAGAGCCCACATCTCCGTGGAGCGGCGTACAGCCGGAGGTCATTCGCTGTCCCCACAACGATCTCTCTCCCGAAGCGATCGGCGTCAACGTTTGCGACGCACGAGGAGTTTGTCTTCCGTTTTAGCGAATAATCCCGAACCAACTGCCGCAGGAAAACCTGTCGGTGGCGAACTGCTGCGCGTTACCCCTGCCATCGCAGCCTGCACCCCCAACTCCGCTCAGCGGTCGGTCCAGCGAACCGTGTTAAACTGGTCCGGTGAGTGAACCACTTTGCGGCGGGACGGAATCTAGCACCGTACCTGGAGGCTGTCAAGAAGAGATTCCTTGCATCCTCGCAAGCTATTTTTCGCATTCGATTCCACTGTGGCGTGTCGCCCGGATTCTGCGCCGCCCATTCCTGAGAGAATTGGCCCATGTCTGAAAGCCTTGAAGCCCAGATCAAAGATTACGCGTCCCGCCTGGACCACCTGATTCGCCGCGGGCACCAGGTTCGCGACGCGTTGGCAAAGGACTCCGCGAATCCCGCCGCGATTGTCGCCACGCGCGCCTGGTAGGAAGAGTGCGGCGTGGCCATCAACCAGCTTTCCGGCGGCAGCAAAGCCCATTGGCTGGCGCGCGCGTTCAGCGACGCTTTCCTGATGCGGTCGGCCAAAGGCAATGCGGCGGAAGGCGCAGCGCCACAGGAGATTGTCCAGCGCCTGCTGGATGTCCTGACCCAGGGGGTTGCCGCGCTTTCCCGGAAAGAGGGCGGGCCGGTGATGATCGCCTCGACAGACGTGCCGCCCCGACGTTTCGAGTTTGTTCACAATGCTGAACTGCGCCAGGTTATCGAACAGGCTTTCACGGACGGCAGGCAAGCGATGGAACAGGGCGAGTTCGATCTGGCTATGCGCACCTCGTGCGGAATTCTGGAATCCCTTATCACTGACGCGCTCGAGCACAGAGGCCCGGCTGAATTAGCCGCGTCTGGCGCGCCGGCAGGGAAGATCGCTGAATGGTCGTTCGAGGAGCGGATCGCTGTCGCTGAAAAAGTTGGCTTGATACGCGGCGGATGCGCACGTCTGCCGGCTGTCGCACGCGCATACCGTGATAACAACGCGAACGGGCACACAAGCGCGGTGACCGAACGCGATGCGCGCATCGCGGGGCAAGTGTTGAATGTGATTATGAGAGATTTGAATCCCGGCAGGTAGAACCGGGCGATCGAAAACGCTTCCGGAATTTTCTGATTAGTCTTCCAGGTCTTGACGGAACACCGGCTGCGACGGATCCAGGCTGCCGTCTATCACGGCGATGCGCATGTCTTCAAACGCTTGCGTCGCTTCCGCCAGCGTGGCGTAACCACTCTCCCTCTGCACCGCGCCGCTCGCCGAATAAATCAGCGTGTAATACCGTCCAGAGGCGTACTGCATTTCCAGCAACTTGTTCGGAACATCCGGATCACCGGTCTGCCCGAGCACGTCCATCAGCGCCACCGTCCACTGCCGGTCCTTCGGGTCGGTCACGACCTCGCGCTCAACGTACTGCCACTCGTCCATGCTCCACAGAGGCATATTCGATTATCCCAGCAGGTCGGCAAGAGCCCGCGCCACTTGCGAGCCGGTGAAGGGTTTCGGGATCAGCAATACTTTCTGCGCATTGCGCTTGGTCAGGCTCGCGTCGGCCATCTCCGGCGTGTCGCTGATAATCACGATCGGGAACTCGGCGTACTCCGGATTGTCGCGCACCAGGTCGAACAAGGATTCACTCATATCAAATGTCGTGCAGTCCAGCACCAGAGCGTCTGCCTTCAAATCACGAATCAGTTCATTCACCGTATGCGTGAAGCCTTCGGCGAAGACCTCGTGTCCGTGATCTCGCAACGCATACGTCAGCAACTGCGCAATCTCCGGCGTGTCGTCAATCAACAGAATGCGTTTCGGCAATGCGCTAGCCCTTGCCGGTGCCCGGCAGCCGCGCCTTTTTAGCCGCGCAGGGCTCCAGGTCCAGCACCCACACGCGTCCGCCGGCCGTGTAGTAGGCGCGCTTATCGTTCTCAAACATCGCGCCCCAGGCTTCCAGCGTGCGCATGGCGAAGGTGATGCCTTCGAAGTTGTTGCGCAAGTGGCTGAAGACTTCGTTGGTGTGCCAATTGTCGGTCAGGATGGCGTCTCCGCCGTGCACTTTCAGCACGGTGTAAAAGCGGTCGTGCGCGGCTTCGTCGCGAACCTCTCGCGTGGAACCGCGCTTTTTTCCTTCCGTGACAACGTAGCTCTCTTGCCCGGATGCGGCCGAAGGAGAAACGTTCGTGGCCATTACGTCTTTGACGTTTGGTGTATTGGTGCTCATAGTGTTTGCGCCACCGCCTCGGCTTCCGCCGCTGCCGCCATGTTTACCTGGTTCTTGGGATCCGCCGCCTTGATCAACGCCTCGGGCAGTTGCACGCCCATCATCCCCCACTGTTGGTTCGCGAACTTCTGGAGATTGGCGATGTGCTCGGCATGCAGGTGGCCGAATCTACCCTGCAGTTTTAGATATTCGGAAACCGGCCGCATCGACTGCGGGCGGAAGCTGTAATCGTACTCGCGCTTTTCCGGATTCCATTCCCACATCGGGTAGAGCCCGCATTCGACTACTAGGCGGCCCAGGTCGATTGAGCGCGGTGTCTCGTACACGAAGCCCTTCTGGCACGGCGTGTAGATCATCAGGTACGCGGCGCCCTTGTGGTTCAGCCCCTTGCGGACTTTGTTCATCAGGTCGATGGGGTAGCCCACGCTGGCGGTGGCCACGTAGCAATGCGGGTGGCCGGCGGCCATCATGCGCGCCAGGTCCTTCGGATACAGCGTCTTCGCTTCCGGCACCTTCGGCCCCGGCGGCGAGAACGTCGTCATGCCGCCGTACGGCGTGCGCGACGACGCCTGAATGCCCGTGTTTGCGTATTGCTCGTTGTCGTAGCAGATGATCAGGCAATCGTGATTGCGATAGAGCGCTCCGGAGATGGAGGCGAGGCCGATGTCCGACGCGCTGCCGTCGCCGGCTTCGCAAATCACGTTCGGGAACGTTCCCTTGTACTTGCCTTTGCGAATCATCGCTTCGTACGCCGCCGCTACGCCCGCGGTGAAGCTGCCGGCGCTGCCGATCTGCGTGTGCGCCCACGGTACGTTGTACGGCGTACAGAGATACGAGCTGTTCGCCACGTACATGCATCCCGTCGGCCCGACGAGGATGGTGTTGTCGCCTGAAGCCTTGCTCGTCATCCGGTATTGGATGGACGGCCCGCAGCCCGCACACGTGCGATGGCCGGGGACGAATGGCTCCGACGCAGGGAGGTCGGGATTATAAAAACGCGCGCCCTGATTCGGGTTGCCGAGAATCGGAAGCATCTGACGCTGAACTTCTATCGCTGGCATATCGATTCCTCCTGAAATTCTTTACTGAAATCTTTTCAAGCCTTGCAAACTCGCAATTTCGCGGACGGCCTTGGAAGTTGCTACGGTTACTCTTCGAATCCGACCCAATGGGTGCGCTTTTCAATTTTGCCATGCTTCTGCGCTTCCATCATTTTCTCGGCCATCCAATAAAACTCTTTCAAAACGATGGCTTCTCCGCCCATTCCCGCCATGAACGACACGATCAGCGGACGCTTCGGGCTTTCGTAGAGAGCCGCGGCAACTTCGGCGTAGAGCGAACCGCCGCTGCTGACGCTGCCGAGTCCCATGTTGGTTTCGATGACGCCGACAACCTTGAACTTGCTGAGGGTTTCGCGAACGCGCTCCGTCGGGTACGGCCGGATGGTCCGCAGGCGAACCATGCCGACTTTCAAGCCCTTCTCGCGCATGTGGTTGATAGCGAAACGCGCCGTGACCGCGTGCCCGCCCTGCAGGAAGAACACGATCTCCGCGTCGTCAGTCTTGTATTCCTCCAGCCACGCATCGTAACGGCGGCCGAAGATGCGCGCGAACTCTTCGTGAATTTCCTCGATGACTGGCATGCAGCCTTCCATGGCCCGCGCCCGCTCCAACTGCAGCGGCGGCCCCTGTTCCGGCATGATCTGCGGGCCGTGCGAAACCGGGCGCCGTGGGTCGAGCGGGTAGGGATGCTTGTACGGCGGCAGGAATTCTTTCACCTGGCCGGGATCGGGCAGCTCCACATCCGTGGTGATGTGCGAGACGAAGAACCCGTCCTGGCAAATCATCTGCGGCAGCAGCACTCGCGGATCTTCGCCGATGCGATATCCCATAAGATGATTGTCGAACGCCTCCTGCGCATCGCAAGACCAGCCCATGATCCAGCCCATGTCGCGGGTCGAAAGCGCGTCGGTGTGCTCGGAGCCGAAATCGCCCGGAGGATCCAGCGTGCGGTCGGCAATCATCATCTGCACCGGCATGCGGCTGCCCGAAATCGGCGAGTACAATTCATAAGCGAACTGCACGCCGACACCGGAGCTTCCCGTAAAAACGCGCGCGCCGCTGGACGATGCGCCGTGGGCGATGCTCAGCTGGGAATGCTCGCTGTCCGCCACG
>Ga0210403_10001375_pt1 | contig 23235 bp, 23 predicted proteins | sample IncBWC19MmetaG_FD_150863 | JGI IMG/M metagenome (GOLD analysis project Ga0210403, IMG submission 150863) | Forest soil microbial communities from Barre Woods Harvard Forest LTER site, Petersham, Massachusetts, United States - Inc-BW-C-19-M | ecosystem: Environmental > Terrestrial > Soil >... | reverse complement strand
CGAGACAGATCGGTGATTTACGATCGGTGCCATGGCTCGCCAGCGGATCGAGCGAGGTGATCGCATGACTGTCGAGACCGTTGGCCTGGTCACGCGCTGGCTGGCCGGGCGCGCCGGAAATTGCATTGTCAGTCATAGGACTTCTCCGCACCCGGTACCGCTATACGGCGCGCGGTCTCGCACTGCAGCACACTTCTTTGAGAGCAGTTTTGTGATGGTTTGCGATCAACTCTGGGCCACGCAGTCCTTCAGTTTCGGTTCCTGACGCCGAAAGATGCACGTTGACCAAAATCGCGGCGGAGAATGGCATGGCGTTATGCAAATCAGCCAATCGCGAGATTTCTGTTCTTCGTAGCGCGCGACGAAACATCGCGGCGACTTTTCACATTGCGTTACGGTTGTAACACAAGCCGCGATCGCCGCGTTTGGTGGGCCCCCCATTCAGATTCTGACGCGTCCATGACGCCTCGATGGTTGGCCTAAGCGGCGCTGTATCCGCCGTCGACCACGTGCGAGGCGCCCGTCATGAAGGACGCCCTTTCCGAACACATCCAGACCACGGCTTCGGCAATTTCTTCCGGGATACCCAAGCGCCGCACCGGAACTTTCGCCATGATCTCGTCATGGCGTGTTTCCATCGTCTCCTTGGTCATCGGCGTCTGGATGTAACCGGGATTGACGCAGTTTACCCTGATGCCGTCCTGGGCATATTCTATCGCAGCGCTTTTGGTCAGGCCGACAACGCCGTGCTTTGCCGCGACATAGTGCGCCGACGTGGCGAGGCCGATCAGACCTGCGATTGAGGCCGTATTGACGATCGCTCCGCCCCTCCCTGCGCCAGCATCTGCGCAATCTCATGCTTCAGGCACAGGAACACGCCCATCAGATTGATCGAAAGCATTTTGGCGACGGACGATTGGCTGAGTTCATGGGTGCGCTGGCCGGCCGGGCCGACGGAACGCGGCGCAACGCCCGCATTGTTGAACGCGCAGTCGAGGCGGCCGAACGCCGAGACCGTGCGCGCCACCATGTTCGCCACGTCGTCCTCGTCCGATACGTCACCGACGATCGCGATTCCCTGGCCGCCGCCTGCATTGATCAAGGCCACCGTCGCCTCGATGCCGTCCTTTGAGAGATCGGAGACAGCGACGCGCGCACCTTCGCGCGCCATCGCCACCGCGGTCGCCCGCCCGATGCCGGACGCGCCGCCGGTCACCAATGCAACTTTGCCGTCCAGGATGCCCGCCATGAAAGAACTCCTTCGCCATCAGCGCGACGCTAGCGCATGATCCGGAAAAGTGTGTAGCGGTTTTCCGAAAAGATCATGCGCAAACAGGAATCTAGAGCGCGATGACGATTCATCCTGATCTCATCGAGCTCCTAGAACCGGGATATGCGTCGGTCGATAGCCGTGTCTTGCGCGAAGTGGTTATGTTCAGGCCAGCGCGGGCAGTCCGAATTTGCACCGCGCTATCGCGCATTCGGCATCACCGGGCATGCAGGTGCGGCAGACTTCGGGTCGCACCGCATAGATCGAGCACGAAGTGGCCTCGCCGATCTTGCCGTTCAGGGCCGCGCAGCGGTCTGCGTCGCAGCGCATGCCCGAGCCGCGCGCGTTGACGAGCTCTGACGGAATGAGTGCGAGCGCGGCATCGTCCTCGGTCGAGAAGCGCGGCCAGTTCGCCGAATAGGCGCAACAGGCGCCGCAGGCCTGGCAGGGATTTTCAGTTGTGATCGGTGCGCGATCCATCCTGTCAGCCTTCCCTCGGCCGTTCCCAGACCAGGCTTTGTCGCCAACGCGCGCGGAGGATGTCGCGCCGCTCCGGATATTTCTCCTCGAGATAATCCGCGTTGAGCACGCGGTCGGTGCGAAAACTGCGAAAATCCTTGCGCAGCTCGCACCAGGCCGCGAGCAGCCGCACCGCTTCGAGATAGCCGACCGCGATCGGCCAGATCGTACGCTCGGTGTCGCGGCCATGCTCGTCGCGGTAATGCAGCGCGATCTTCTTGCCCTCGTGGATATGCGAGCGCGTCCGCACCATGTCGATGCGGTCAGGCTCACGGCCCCAGCCGGGGCGGGCGCCGCTCGCCGGCTCCAGCACGAAGGGACGCAAGCGTTCGGGCACCGTGTCGGCGATCTTGGCAATCAGGTCTTCGGCGGCGCGCGCCAGCACAGCATCGGCATGTCCCGCCACCCATTGCGCACCCAGCACCGCCGCCTCGATCTCGTCGGGTGTCAGCATCAATGGCGGCAGGTCGAAGCCCTTTTCCAGGATATAGCCCATGCCGGCCTCGCCGCGGATCGGCACGCGCTGGCCGATCAGGGTCGCAATGTCGCGATAGATCGTGCGTTTCGAGGTTTCCAGCTCGGCCGCGATGGCATCTGCCGTCAACGGCTTGCGGGTGCGCCGGAGCACCTGGATGATCTGGAACAGACGGTCGGCGCGTCTCATCGAATTTTCTCTTTTATCGCAGTGGCTTAGGGATGCTGACAGGATGTTGTCAGCAGGCCCTCTCTATAAGGGGACAACACTTCAATCGAAGGGGATTCCCCATGATGTTCTCTCGTTCATTCGCTGTCCACGCCGGTTTTGGGCCTCTTTGCCGGGTCCAGACCCGAATTCAGACCCGAATTCAGACTTGGGCACTCGAGCAAGTCGTCGCCGCCAGCGCGCCTTCCGGTGACCCCCGTTTGATGATTGCGGCTTTCGCGCTGCGCGCACTTGCTGCGTTGGAGGCCATCGTCGAAAGGCAGCTGGTCCTGCTTGCTCGCCATACCATGGGACGCGCCCTGCGGGGGGCGCGTTTCGCCGGCTCGCTCCGCACTGCTGACAGCATGGTGGCAGCAGGGGGCCGCTAGCCTCGCAATATCCTAGAACTCGGAGGCTTGCATGATCACCCTTTACGGCTTTGGCGCAGGTTTCGGTCTGCCGGAGATCAGTCCGTTCGTGACCAAGACCGAGGTCCAGCTCAAGATGGCGGGGCTCGCCTACCGCAAGGAGCGGGCGATGCCGCCGGCCTCGCCGAAGGGGCAGCTGCCTTACATCGAGGATGACGGCGAGCGGATCGCCGATTCCACCTTCATCCGCGCTCATATCGAGCGCAGATACGGTTTTGATTTCGACGCCGGCCTCGACCGCGAGGTGCGCGCGCAGGCCTGGGCGTTCGAGCGCATGATCGAGCACCATGTCTACTGGGCGCTGGTCGGTGCGCGCTGGGTCGATCCAGAGAATTTTGCCAAGGGGCCTTCGCATTTCTTCGACGGCGCGCCGGAAGACCGCCGTGAAAAGCTGCGCGAGGACGCGCAGTTCCGCGTCGCCGAGAACTATCTGTTGAGCGGCCTCGGGCGGCACGCGCCCGACGATGACATTGCGCTCGCGCTGCGCTCGATGCTCGCGCTGTCGGTCCAGCTCGGCGACAAGTCCTATCTGATGGGCGAGAAACCGGTCGGCGTCGACGCCACTGCCTTCGGTGCGCTGGCGGGCATCCTGACGCCGTTCTTTTCATCGAAGCTGCGCACGCAGGTGGAAAAGTTCGACAATCTTGTCGCCTATGTCGGCCGCATGATGCAGCACTACTATCCGGACTTCGCCTGGGCGCCCGTGCGCGAAGCGGCATGAGTCTCTCGAATGCGTGGGGTGGGCAAAGGCGCACTTGCGCCGTGCCCACCATCCTGAACGCCGCTTTGAATGGTAGGCACGCGGAGCCTGTCATCGGGCGCGCATTCGCGCGACCCGTTGGCTTTGCGATCTTACGATTCTACGATTGGTGCGCCGGCTCGCCCTTCAACTTCGCCAGCTCGGCTTCGAGCTCGGCGATTTTGGCGTCACGCTGCTCGAGCTTCGCGCTGGCTTCGGCCATCGCCGCCGCGACATCAGCCGCGTCGAACTTTTGCGGGATGTGCTGCGGGCAATTGGTGTCCCAGGCGGCGATCTTGAACACGATCACCTGTTCCGGCCGCGCGCGATAGCCTTTCGGCATCAGCGCCTTCGTCAGTGCCGGATCGTCCTCGACCACGCGCGCCTCGCCCCAGATTTTCACGCGGCGGCGGTGCGCATAATCCATGATGAAGATATGCGCCTTCGGGTTTTCCGTCAGGTTGCCTTGCGTCAGATATTGCTGGTTGCCGGCATAGTCCGTGAACGCAATCGTGTTCTTGTCCAAGATCTTGATAAAGCCCTTCGGGCCACCGCGATGCTGGATATAGGGCTGGCCGTCTTTGGTCGCGGTCGCCATGTAGAAGCTGTTGGTATTGGCGAGGAAGCCGGCGAGCTTGTCGTCGATCTCGGTGCGCCAGCCGCCATGTTCCTCGACACGGGCGTAGGCCTCGCGCGAACCCTTGCGCGTCTGGATGGCTTTCACTGCCGGGGTGAAGGCGACGTCGCTGGAATAGCTGTGAGTATCAGACATCAAAGTCCCTCCTCTTTTTGCCCGTCGGGCGGCGCGCCGACTCGTCCGGCGCGCCGCGCACCTGATGTCACGCGACCTGCTGGTGTGCCCTTGTGGTGACCACGGGCCAATCGATCTCGGTCTTCACCGTCTCGTTGATGTAGTTGGTCAGCGTGTTCAGCGCGACATGCAGCACGATCTCGACTACCTGCGCGTCGCTGTAGCCGGCCTGCTTTACCGCCTGCAGGTCTTGCTCCGAAGGATGACCACGCGTCTTCGCGACCTTGATCGCGAAGCGGACCGCCGCATCGGCCTTGGCGTCGGTCGAACCGCCGTCGCGATTGGCAGCGAGCTCGGCATCGGACAGCTTGCTGTGCGACTTGCCTAAATAAGTGTGAGCCGAGAGGCAGTAATCACAGGCGTTGAACTCGGCCATCGCCACCGCGATCCGCTCGCGGGTCTGCGCCTCCAGCGCGCCCTTCGCCAGCGCGCCGTTGAGGCCGAGATAGCCTTCGAGCGCGGCGGGGCTGTTGCTGATGGCGCGGAACATGTTGGGCACGACGCCGAGCTGCTTTTGCACGGCCTGCAGCAGCGGCTGTGACTTCTCCGGCGCGGTTTCGATCGAAGCAGGGGTAGGAATGCGGGACATGACGTTTTCCTCATCTCTGGGTGAAAGCGAGTTTCGGCTCGCCATGACCGTGAACATGGTATCAATCGGTTTCAGACACAATTGTTGCTGTTGACACTTCATAATTGCACAATATGAAATAATGCGATGGACCGTATCGATGCGATGCACGCCTTTGTCGCCGTTGCCGATCTTCAGGGATTTGCGCCGGCGGCGCGCAAACTGAAGCTCTCGCCGTCGGCGGTGACGCGGCTGATCGCGGCCTTGGAGGAGCGGCTGGGCGCGCGGCTGTTGCAGCGGACCACGCGCCAGGTCGCCCTGACCGATGCCGGTACGCGCTATCTCGAACGCGCGCGGCGCATTCTCGCCGATGTCGAGGAGGCTGAGCGCGCCGCCGAGGGCGAGCGCACGAAGCCGAGCGGACGGCTGGTGGTCTCGGCGCCGCTCGGCTTTGGACGGCTGCATGTCAGCCCCGTGATGTCGGCCTATCTGAAGCGCTACCCGGAAGTGTCCGGCGAATTGCGGCTGGAAGACCGCATGGTGAGCCTGGTCGAGGATGGCATCGATCTCGCGGTGCGGATCGGCGAGCTCGCCGATTCCTCGCTGGTGGCGCGCCATGTCGGCGAGATGCGGCGGATCGTGGTGGCATCACCCGCATATCTCGAGGCGCGCGGCGAGCCGAGGACGCTGGCGGAGATCACCTCCCACGACACCATCCAGTTCGGCGCCACCGCAGGGGTTGCTGACTGGCGCTTTGCCGAAGATGGCCACGAGGTCCGCATTGACAATACGCCGCGGCTTTCGACCAACAGCTCCGATGCGGCGATCCAGTACGCGGAATCAGGCGGCGGGCTGACGCGCGTGATGGCCTATCAGGCGGCCGCTTCGCTCAAGGCCGGCCGGCTGAAAATCGTGCTGGAAAAATTCGAGCTGCCGGCGCTGCCGATCCACATCGTCTATCCGACCTCGCGGCTCTTGTCGGCGAAGGTGCGGACCTTCATCGATCTCGTCACCGAGACGACGGATTGGCATTTCGGCTAGTCTCGCGCTTCACTGCTTCGGCTTCGGCACCACGCGGAACGTGGCATTGGCGCGTGCGATCACGGTGTCGTCGGCCTTGATCAGGCTTTGCGCAAAGCAGAGCGTGCTGCCGGTCTTGATCACCTCGGACTCGACCGCAAGCCATTGTCCGATTCTCGCGGCTCCGACGTAGTCAACTGCAAGCGACACGGTCACGTACGACGTCGTCCAGCCCGTCACCTGTGCGCAGCTATAGCCCATGGAGTTGTCCGCGAGCGATGCGATCAGCCCGCCATGAATGAGCCCGCGCGCATTGGTGTGCGCCTTGGCGAGCCGTAATCCCATGATGACGGCTTTCTCTGTCCGCTTCGAGTAAAGCGGCTCCCAGGGATCGGTGAACGGGCTCTTGCGGAAATGCGGCTCGAAGCCCGCGGGGATGTCGATCGTCATGGTCACTGGCGGCTCGCATGCTTGCAAAACGTGGCGCCATTGTCCGCGAGATCAGCGAAGATTTCACCGCCTACAAAGTTTTAAACGTGATTTGCGCTGATGTTTGAAATGCGCTGACGGCTCACGCCGGCAATTCATAGCCGACGGCGGTCTCCGCCTCGATGGTCCGCACGACCGCCGGTCGCGCCATCATCCGCGCGTAATGCGCGTCGAGGTTCGGAAAGGTGCCCGGCTCGGGTCTCAACGAATTGAACAGCCGCCAATAGAGCCGGAACAAATGGATGTCGGCGATGGAATAGCGCTCCCCGAGCGCCCAGCCATTGCCGAGCCGCCGGTCGGCGATGCCATAGACCTTGAAGGCGTGATCAAGGCCCTTCTGCCGCGCCGGATGCAGCGTCGAGGCGATGAACGACATCCAGGACACCGCCTGCGCCTCGGCCTCGATATCGCCGTGTGGCAGCAACCCGGTCTCCGGAAAGCGCCTGGCGAGATAGAACAGGATGCCCGCGACCTCGGTGAGCACGCGCCCGTCGATCAGGAGCGTCGGAACCGCGCCCGCGGGGTTGATCTTGAGGAAGTCGGGCGAGTGCATGTCGTCCTTCCGAAAGGACATCGGCCGACCCTCGAAGGCCGCGCCGACTTCGTGCAGTGCGATATGCGCCGCCATCGAGCTCGAGCCCGGCGCGAAGTAGAGCGTGAGCATCAGCGGCTCCTGTCGCCTAGAACGGCAGCCCCACATAATTCTCCGACAGCGACGTCATCGCGGCCTTCGAGTTGACCACATAATCCAGCTCGGCGAGCTGGATGCGCGCGCCGAACGTGCCGGTGTCCGGGAATTTGTGCAGCATCGAGGTCATCCACCAGGAGAAGCGTACGGCCTTCCAGACTCGCGTCAGTGCCTTGGCGGAGTAGTTGTCGATCCCGGCGGAGGATTTCTCGTCGTAATATTCGCGTAGCGCCGTCGCCAAATAATGCGCGTCGCTGGCGGCAAGGTTCAATCCCTTGGCGCCGGTCGGCGGCACGATGTGGGCGGCGTCGCCGGCCAGGAACATCCTCCCGAACCGCATCGGCTCGGCGACGAAGCTGCGCAAAGGGGCGATGCTCTTCTCGATCGAGGGGCCGGTGACGAGGCTATCGGCCGCGTCCTGATCAAGTCTTTGCTTCAACTCATCCCAGAAGCGGTCGTCCGGCCACTGGTCGATGTGATCGTCCATCGAACATTGCAGGTAATAGCGGCTGCGGCGCGTCGAGCGCATGGTGCAGAGCGCGAATCCACGGGCATGGTTGGAATAGATCAGCTCATGCGAGACCGGCGGCGTCTCCGACAAAATGCCGAGCCAGCCGAACGGATAGACGCGCTCGAAGGTCTCGATCGCGGAGGCCTTCACGCTGGCGCGGCTGACGCCATGAAAACCGTCGCAGCCGGCGATGAAGTCGCACTGGATTTCATGCGTCGTGCCATCTTTCACGTACGTGACGCGCGGACGATCTGTGTCGAAATCATGCGGCTTGACGTCGGCGGCCTCGTAGACCGAGGTCAGCCCCGCGGCCTTGCGCGCGTTCATCAGATCGAGCGTCACCTCGGTCTGGCCGTAGATCATCATGGTCCTGCCGGTTGCGGCCTTGATGTCGATGCGGTGACGGAGGCCGCCGAAAGCGAGCTCGATGCCGTCATGGACGAGGCCTTCGGCATGCGCGCGACCTCCCGCGCCGACCTCATCCAGGAGCTTGACCGTGCCTTCTTCCAGCAGGCCTGCGCGGATCCGGCCGAGCACATATTCCGGCGTCTGTCGTTCGAGGATGATGTTGTCGATGCCGTAAGCGCGAAGCAGCTGCCCGAGCAGCAATCCCGCCGGTCCCGCGCCGATGATTGCTACTTTTGTCCGCAATACTTGCTCCCCCCGATATTATAGGCTTCAACGCCGGGCCGCGTTTTTGTCGCAGGCTTGCAATGATAATTATATCATATAACAATGTCTGCAAAGGGCGGTGAACGCTCCAATGAACAAGGTAAAGCCACGAGGGAGACGATGCCGATGAGGAAGACGTTTTTGGCGCTGCTATTGGCCGCCAGTGTGACGCCCGCATTCGCGCAGGAAAAAACCATCGAGCTGAAGATCTCGCACTGGGTCCCGGCCTCGCATCCGCTGCAGAAGGCGATGGAGGACTGGGGCGCGGCGGTGGAGAAGGCCTCCGGCGGCACCATCCATTACAAGGTCTTCCCGGCGCAGCAACTCGGCAAGGCCAAAGACCACTACAGCATGGCCCGCGACGGCATCGCCGATGTCACCTATGTCAATCCGGGCTATGATCCGGGCGTCTTCCCGATCATCGGCGCCGGCGAGCTGCCGTTCCTGATGTCAGACGCCAAGGGCGGCTCGGAAGGGCTCGACGCCTGGTACCGCAAATATGCGGCGAAGGAGATGAGCGACGTCAAGTACTGCCTCGCCTTCATTCATTCGCCTTCGTCGTTCCACACCTGGAACAAGAAGATCGTGGTGCCAGAGGACGTCAAGGGCATGAAGATCCGGCCCGCGCACGCCACGATGGGGAATTTCGTGACGCTGCTCGGCGGCACCAATGTGACGTCGTCCGCGCCGGAAGTGCGCGACATCATCGAGCGCGGTGTCGCCGACGGCGTCACCTTCCCCTGGGGATCGCTGGTGTTGTTCGGCGTCGACAAGGTGACCAAGTATCACATGGACGCGCCGCTCTATGTCACGACCTTCGTGTTCGTGATGAACAAGGACGTCTACAACCAGATGTCGGATCGCCAGAAGAAGGCGGTCGACGACAATTGCACGACCGAGGCGGCGGGCCGGGTCGGCGAACCCTGGGGCAAGTTCGAGGACGCCGGCGTCGACAAGGTGAAGGCCGAAAGCGGCCACGAAGTCTATACGCTGACGGCCGACCAGCTCGCGCAGTGGAAGAAGGCCGCCGAGCCGCTGGTCAAGACCTGGGCCGATGGCGTGAAGAAAAAGTATCCCGACGTCGATCCGGACGCGGCGATGAAGGAATTGAAAGCCTCGCTCGCCAAATACAACGCCTTGACGCAGTAAGGAGCCTATTCATCTGTTGCGACACGGCGGCGGGAAAATCTCCCGCCGCCGTTTTATCAAGCCGCACCGCCAGGGAATGATATGCAGCGCGCTTCGATGGACCGTTTCATCGACACGATCGAATGGATCGCGGCCGGCTTCGTCGGCCTCGTCGCGCTCGATGTCTTCGTTTCGGTCATGCTGCGTAACACGCTGAACTACGCGATCCCCGATTCCTTCGACATCGGACGCTTGCTGCTCGGCATCCTGATCTTTTGGGGCATCGCGGCGACCAGCTATCGCGGCACCCACATCACCGTTGACCTGGTCTGGGCCAATGTCGGCCCACGCTACCAGCGCTGGATCGACGTGTTCGCGACGCTGGTGCTGCTGTTCGTGGTGACGGTGCAGACCTACACCTTGTTCGACAAGGTGCGCGTCACCTATAACGACAACGTGCTGACGTTCGATACGCACATGCCGACCTGGCCGTTCTTCGCGGTCGCCTGGGCCGGCGATGTTTCCGCGGTACTGTTGATTGCGATCCGCACCTATCGCCTGATCTTCCATCCCGAGGAGATGCACGATCCCAAGATCAAGGCGACGGAGTAGCTGGCGATGAGCACCAACGCCGTCGCGGTCATCGGCTTCATCTCGCTGTTTGGTCTGATGCTGCTGCGCGTGCCCGTCGGCATGGCGATGGGCCTCGTCGGCGTTTGCGGCTTTGGCTATCTCGTCAACGGTTCCGCCGCGCTGAAACTGGTCGGCCAGACCTCGATGCGCACGGTGACCGATTACACCTTCGGCGTGATCCCGATGTTTTTGCTGATGGGCACGTTCGTGTCCAACTCGGGCATGAGCCGCGAGCTGTTCCGCGCCGCCAACGGTTTCGTCGGGCATCTGCGCGGCGGGCTCGGCATCGCAACCGTGGCCGCCTGCGGCGGCTTTGCCGCGATCTCGGGCTCGTCGGTCGCGACTGCCGCGACCTTCTCCGCGGTCGCCTATCCCGAGATGCGCCGCTTCGGCTATCCGCAATCTTTTGCCACCGGCGTGATCGCCGCCGGTGGCACGCTCGGTGCGATGCTGCCGCCGTCCACGGTGCTTGCGGTCTACGGCATCATCACCGAGCAGGACATCGGCAAGCTGTTCATGGCTGGCATCATCCCGGGCCTGCTCGCGATGACGATGTATATGGTCACGATCACGCTGATCGGCTTGATCAAGCCGGACTTCCTGCCGCGCGGACCGGCGCTGCCGTGGCGCGAGCGCTTTGCGGGCCTGCGCGACATCTGGGCGCCGGTGATCCTGTTCATCTTCGTGATCGGCGGCCTCTATGGCTTGCCCTATCTGCCGCGCTTCACGCCGACCGAGGCCGGCGGCGTCGGCGCCACCGGCGCGTTCCTGATCGGGCTCGCCACCGGCCGCCTCGACCGGGAGAAGATCCTCGCTTCGCTGTTGCAGGCGACACGCACGGCTGCCGCTGTCTTCACCGTGCTGATCGGCGCCTTGATCTTCGGCTATTTCCTCACGGTGACGCAGACGCCGCAGAAGGTGACGGAATTCCTCACCGGCCTCGGGCTCGGAAGCTACGGCGTGCTCGCGGTCATCATGGTGATGTATCTCGTGCTCGGCTGCCTGATGGACGCGATGGCGATGATCATCCTGACCGTGCCGATCATCTTCCCCGTGGTGACGCAGCTCGGCTTCGATCCGATCTGGTTTGGCGTCATCATCGTGATGACGGTCGAGCTCGGGTTGATCCATCCGCCGGTCGGCATGAACGTCTTTGTCATCAAGAGCGTGGTGAAGGACGTCTCCTTTGCCACCATCTTCAAGGGCGTGATCCCGTTCGTGCTGACCGACCTCGTGCGGCTTGTGATCCTGATCGCGTTCCCGATCCTGGCGCTGTGGCTGCCGACACGCATGGCGGCGCCGTGACGACAACCCTGTCGTCCCGGCCAAGCGAACGAAGTGAGCGCAGAGCCGAGACCCATACCGCGTGATGTATGGAACGGGCAGGATGCTTGTACCGACTGCCTTCGCCAAACCAAGGCCTGTGGTTGTGGGTCCCTGCTTTCGCAGGGACGACAGCTGTTATTGATGCCCGCGACGATTGACTCCCGCTCCAATCGTTATAAAACATAACTATTCTGGACAGGACGTAATAAGCCCATGGGAAACGCCGCCGGCGCCGTCGAGGAACACTCCACGCTGCTCAAGGTCGAGAAGCAGGGTGCGGTGCTGACCGTGGGCCTCAATCGCCCCGCCAAGCGCAACGCGCTCAATGACGGCATCATTCTCGAAATCGGCGAGTGCTTTGCAAACCTGCCCGACGACATCGGCGCGGTCGTCATTCACGGCATCGGCGATCATTTTTCTTCCGGTCTCGATCTCTCCGAGCTGACTGATCATGACGCCACCGGTGGCCTCATCCACTCGCAGATGTGGCACCGCGTGTTCGACCGCATCCAGTACAGCCGCGTACCCGTGATCGCGGCGCTGAAGGGCGCGGTGATCGGCGGCGGGCTGGAACTCGCCTGCGCCGCACATATCCGCGTCGCCGAGCCATCAGCCTATTTTGCGCTGCCCGAAGGCCAGCGCGGCATCTTTGTCGGCGGCGGCGGCTCGGTGCGGCTGCCGCGGCTCATTGGCGTCGCACGTATGACCGACATGATGCTGACGGGCCGGGTCTATTCCGCGACCGAAGGTTCGTCCTACGGCTTTGCGCAATATCTCACCGAAGCCGGCGGCGCGCTGCCGAAGGCGCTGGAGCTTGCCGAGCGCATCGCCGCCAACGCGCCGCTGACCAATTTCGCGGTGCTGCAGGCGCTGCCGATGATCGCGGAAGCCAATCCGCAGACCGGCCTTTTGATGGAATCGCTGATGGCGACGGTGGCGCAGAGCGACAAGGAAGCCAAACGCCGCATCCGCGCCTTCCTCGACCGCAAAACCGCGAAGGTGAAGCCGGCATGAGCGCGCAGGCTAGCACCGCGCGTGCGGCTGCCGCGCATCCGCTGCGCAACATCTCGTTCAGCGGTCCCGCGGTCGCGATCGAGCGCAGGAGCGACGGCACGATCTATCTTCGCCCCAAAACGCCGCTTGGCGATTATCCACGCCGTATCACCGATCGCCTGCATCATTGGGCCAAAGCAACGCCCGACAACGTCTTCATGGCCGAGCGCGTCGGGAGCGGCGGCTGGCGCAAGCTCACCTATGCCGAACTCCTCGCCGCGAGCCGTCACGTCGCGTCGGCTCTTCTCAACCGTGGGCTCTCTGCCGAAAAGCCGGTGATGATCCTCTCCGGCAATTCGATCGATCACGCGCTGGTCGCCTTTGGCGCGCTTTATGCGGGCATTCCGTTCTGCCCGGTGTCGTCGGCCTATTCGCTGATCTCGAAAGATTTTGGCAAGCTCTCCTATGTCATCAAGCTGCTGACGCCCGGTCTCGTCTTCGCGGACGACGCGGACAAATTCGGCAACGCGCTCGCGGCCAATGTTCCCCCTGATGTCGAAATCGCGGCGACCTCGGGTACCGTGCCTGGCCGTGAGGTGACCAAGCTGGTCGATCTCCTGAACACGCCGCTGCATCAAAACCTCGACGCCGCGCACGAAACCATCGGTCCCGACACGATCGCCAAATTCCTGCTCACCTCGGGCTCGACCGGCAATCCCAAGGCGGTCATCAACACCCAGCGCATGATCTGCGCCAACCAGGTGATGATCCGCGAGACCATGGCGTTCCTCAAGGATGAGCCGCCGGTCATCGTCGACTGGCTGCCGTGGAATCACACCTTTGGCGGCAACCACAATATCGGGCTCACGCTCTACAACGGCGGCTCGATGTATCTCGACCAGGGCAAGCCGATGCCCGGCGGCATCGAGGAGACCGTCACGAACCTGCGCGAGGTTTCGCCGACGGTCTATTTCAACGTGCCCAAGGGCTACGAGTCACTGCTGCCTTATCTCCGCGACGACGCGGCGTTGCGCGACAAATTCTTCGCGCGCCTGCATGCGATGTTCTTCTCCGGCGCGGCGCTGTCGCCGTTTGTCTGGAACAGCCTCGACGAATTGTCGGTGCGGGCCACCGGCACACGCGTTCCGATGCTGACGGGGCTGGGTGCCACCGAAACCGCGCCGTTCTTCATGTCGGTCAATCCGCTGACGAGTCGATCCGGGCATATCGGATTGCCGGTTTCCGGCAACGACGCCAAGCTGGTGCCGAACAACGGCAAGCTGGAAGTGCGCGCCAAGGGACCGAACGTCACGCCGGGCTATTGGCGCCAGCCGGAACTGACCAACGCCGCTTTCGACGAAGAGGGCTTTTACAAGTTCGGCGACGCCGTCAAGCCGGCCGATGCAAACAATTTCGATATCGGTTTCGATTTCGACGGCCGCATCGCGGAAGATTTCAAGCTCGCGAGCGGCACCTGGGTCAGTGTCGGCCCGTTGCGTGCGCGGTTCATCGCCGCCAGCGCGCCGCTGGCGCGCGACGTCGTGATCGCAGGCATCAACCGCGACGAAATCTCGGCGCTGGTGATCATCGATCTCGACGGCTGCCGCCTGATCAATCCGGAACTTGCCGCCGACGATATCGCGGCGGCTGCGAATGACGCCGCGGTCCGCTCCGCCTTCCGCGAGCGGCTTGAGAAGCTGCTCGCAACCGCGACGGGCTCCTCGACGAGGATCACTCGCGCTATTTTGCTCGATACGCCGCTCTCGATCGATCGCGGCGAAGTCACCGACAAGGGCTCGATCAATCAGCGCGCGGTGCTGGAGCATCGCAACGCGCTGGTGGAAGAGCTTTATGCAGCGACTCCGTCGTCGCGGGTCATTATGCTTGCTTAAGAAAAGTTCAGGGAGGACATCATGCAGTTGAAGGATCAGGCCGCAATCGTCACCGGCGGCGCGTCGGGGTTGGGGGCGGCGACCGCGCGAAAGCTGGCAGCACAGGGCGCGAAGGTCGCGGTGTGCGATCTCAACGCAAAACTCGCCGAAAGCGTCGCCGCCGAGATCAAGGGCGTGGCCGTGGTCTGCGACGTCTCCGATTCCGCCTCCGCGGAAGCCGCGATCGCGCAAGCCGCCAAGGCGCATGGCCCCGCACGTGTGCTGGTCAATTGCGCCGGCATTGGCATCGCCAGGCGCGTGGTCGGCCGCGACGGGCCGCACCCGCTTGCCGATTTCGAGAGGGTCATCAAGATCAACCTGATCGGCTCCTTCAACATGCTGCGGCTTGCGACCGCCGACATGTCGAAGCTGGAGCCGCTGGCGGGCGGCGAGCGCGGCGTTGTCGTCAACACGGCTTCAGTGGCCGCCTATGACGGCCAGATCGGACAGGCCGCCTATTCGGCCTCGAAGGGCGGCATTGTCGGCATGACCCTGCCGATCGCGCGCGAGCTCGCGCAGTTCGGCATCCGCGTGCTCACCATCGCGCCCGGGCTGTTCCTGACGCCGCTGCTCGGCGGTCTGCCGCAGGAAGCGCAGGATTCGCTTGCGGCCGCGATCCCGTTCCCGCACCGGCTCGGCCAGCCTGAGGAGTTCGCCTCGCTCGCGCTGCACATGATCGACAATCCCTATCTCAACGGCGAAGTGGTGCGGCTTGACGCCTCGCTGCGCATGGCGCCGAAATAGGGGTGCCGATGTTCGTGCACCGGCGCGATGTCCAGATCCAGTGGGGCGATTGCGACCCCGCCAACATCGTTTATTACCCGCGCTATTTCGCGATGTTCGACGACTCGACCTCGATCATGTTCGAGACGGCAGGCTTCTCCAAGCAGGACATCGTCCACAAATACGGCCTGGTCGGCATTCCCATGGTCGACACGCGGGCGAAATTCTACATTCCCTCGACCCATGGCGACTGGATCACCATCGAGAGCCGGATCGCAAGCTTTGGGCGCTCCAGCTTCGAGGTCACCCACAAGGTCTACAAGGGTGAGCAGCTCGCGATCGAGGCGTTCGAGAAACGCGTGCTGGTTGGCCGCGATCCGAACGATCCGGACCGGTTGAAATCGGCGCCGATGCCGCAGGAGATTATTGAGAAGTTTACGCGCGGTTAGAGCATGATCCGGAAAGGTGGATACCGGTCATGCTCCTAAAGAAAGACCGCCACGCAAGGCCCTCGCCTAAAGAAAGGGTTGAATTAACGATAGAAGTTTGATCTGCACTCAATAAAGGCTTCCAGGGAGGAATATATGAAAAAGGCTTATCTCGCGGCTGCGGCGCTCGCCGCGGCGTTGGCGCTGCCGGGCCTGCCGGCGCAGGCGCAGACCAACGAAATCACCATCGGCATCACCATCACGACGACGGGACCGGCCGCCGCGCTCGGCATCCCCGAGCGCAACTCGCTTGATTTCGTGCCGAAGGAAATTGCCGGCGTGCCGCTGAAGGTGACCGTGCTCGACGACGGCGGCGATCCGACCAACGCGACCACCAATGCGCGGCGCTTCGTCACGGAACAGAAGGCCGACATCATCATGGGCTCGTCGAACACGCCGGCGACCATCGCGGTGTCGAACGTCGCCAACGAAGCCGGCATCCCGCATATCGGTCTTGCGCCATTTCCCATCACACCCGAGCGCATGAAGTGGTCGGTGACGATGCCGCAGCCGATCCCGATCATGGGCAAGGTGCTGTACGAGCACATGAAGGCGCACAACGTCAAAACCGTCGGCTATATCGGCTACTCCGATTCCTACGGCGACCTCTGGTTCAACGACTTCAAGAGCCAGGGCACACCGATGGGCCTGACGCTGGTCGATGAAGAACGTTTTGCTCGTCCCGATACGTCCGTCACCGGTCAGGTGCTGAAGCTCGTTGCCGCCAATCCGGACGCGATCCTGGTCGGCGCCTCCGGCACGGCGGCCGGCCTGCCGCAGAGCGAGCTGCGCGACCGCGGCTACAAGGGCCTGATCTACCAGACCCACGGCGCCGCCAGCATGGATTTCATCCGCATTGCCGGCAAGGCCGCGGAGGGCGTGCTGATGGCCTCGGGCCCCGTGATGGATCCCGAAGATCAGCCGGACAGCGCGCTGACCAAGAAGCCCGGCCTCGCGCTCGTCACCGCCTACGAAGCCAAATATGGCCCGAACAGCCGCAGCCAGTTCGCCGGCCACTCCTACGACGCGTTCCTCGTGCTCCAGCGCATTGTCCCGACCGCGCTGAAGACGGCCAAGCCCGGCACGCCGGAGTTCCGCGAGGCTATCCGCCAGGCGTTGCTGACCGAGCGCGACATCGCGGCAAGCCAGGGCGTCTATAACTTCACCGAGAAGGATCGCTACGGCCTCGACGACCGCTCGCGCATCCTGCTCACGGTGAAGGACGGGAAGTACGTCCTCGCCAAGTGAGTCGAACTGCAGCAATTGATTCAAGCCGGCCCCGTCAAACGGGCCGGCTTTTTCCTTGCCTTATGCCGGGGGCCTTCGCGCTGGCACCAGCCGGCAATCCAAGCTAACGTCCATGTCGGACCGAATCAGCGAGGGTTGGTGGCTCGCGAGCGGGTGCACTCCGTTGCCTGAGTAGGCGTAGAGGTCTGGCAATCCAGGGAATCCCATCGACGAAGCCTCAACTCGCGAGCGGTCCGGCGCACGCGAGAGCGCCATTGATGGAACGAAATCGAGCGTGAACGCAAAAGGCGCATCCCGGACATGACCACCGAACTTGTTGCTCCCGAGACGCTCGGGTCGCTTCTCGATCAACTCAAGACAGCCGCCTACCAATGCATCGAGGACAAGGACTTCGCCAACGCTCTATTGGCTTTCAAAAAAATAGTTGAGCTCGACGGCAAGGACATCAATGCGCGATTTGTCTACGCGCAACTGATCGACAACGGCTCGCACAAGACGCGCGCCGAGGCGCGCGATTTGATGTTGTCGATCCTGGATGAGCATCCCGAGATATTCGACCATCCGACCGACGGCAACCTGAACCTGATCAGAAACGCGGCCGTGCGATGCAGCCACGTCGGCCCCTTCGCCAGGAGCATCGAACTTTTCCGCAAATTGGCCCGGGCCTCGAACAAGGCCGGCGACTATTTCCTGCTCAGCGAAATCCTGGTTCAGGGCAACTTCCTTGAAGAATCCGTTTCCAGCCTTGAAAAGGCCATCGCGCTTGACGCCGCGACTTACGATACGCCGGGCAATCGAGAGACGCTGGAAATCGCCAGATCGCGCGTGACCCAGACGACTTCGAAGGGGGCGATAGCCAGGAAGAAGATCGGCCGTTACCCGGAAACGAAGGATTTCCTCGGCGATCTTCAGAGCCTGGTGAGAGACCATATCGCCGTCAATCTGAACAGCGAGTCCAAATTCCTGGACCGAAATACCCGGTTTTTCACGATGGGTTCCTGCTTCGCGAGAAACCTGGCCAAGAGCCTGCGCGATCGCGGCTACGCCGCCTTTCACATGGAGATCTCCGAATACATCAACACGACGTTCGCAAACAAGGTGTTCGTCGATTGGCTCAGTGGCGCGGACATCGATGCCGCCATTCGCGACAGGATCGCCGAGCTGTTGCCGCCGCAGTGGAGCAAGGAAAACACCCTTGAAATCATCAGAACCAGCGGTGTCTTCATTCTGACCCTCGGCGTAGCGCCGGCCTTTTTCGACAGGGCGACCGGCGATTTCGTCCTGCCGCGGCCAAGCGCGTTGAACTCCAGGGTGCTGGCGGAGAAATATCTGTTCCGGACGACGAGCGTCCAGGAAAACGTCGACAACGTACTCTATCTGATCAATTTCATCAGGAGCATTTCGCCGGATATCAAGATCGTCGTCACCGTTTCGCCGGTGCCGCTGGTCGCATCTTTCGAATATGAGTCGGCCGTTCAGGCCGACTGTCTGTCGAAGAGCACCATGCGGCTGGTGGCGCATGAGGTGGTGAACAATTCGAACATCGAAAATATCCTCTACTGGCCGTCCTTCGAGGTTTTCAGATGGGCGGGCTCGAACGCCAGCAACTATTACGCCGCAGACGATGGCGCCGCGTGGCATGTTTCCGAGGAAAAGGTGGCCGGCACGATCAAGACGTTTGTGGAGATGTTTTCTGCGCCTCCGGCGTAGAGTGGGCAAAGCGACTACGTCCGCCGCAGCTCGTCACGAGCGAAGATGGAAGCGTGCCCACCATGAGAATCACGATGACAAGGGTGGGCGCGGCGCGATTCTATCGCCGTGTTTCGCTGGTCGGAAGAACAAGGACCTGGCCGGGATAAATAAGATTCGGATTACGGATCTGCTCCCGGTTCGCCTTGTAGATGACGGCGTAGCGTGCGCCACCGCCGAGGGCGCGCTGGCTTAAGCGCCACAGGCTATCGCCCCGGACGACCGTCGCCGTCGTGATCTTCGGTATAACCAAGGCCGACGGTGAATCTTTGTCCGGCAGAACGGCGCTGGCGGCAGCGGCCAGCCGCGGCTGCTGTGTCGCGGCGGCCTCTGCCGGTGTGGACACCGCAGTCTGGGCCCGCATCGATACGGTGGCCGTCGTGTCGGGCACGTTGAACGGCACTTCGGCACGAGTTCGGACAGCTCCGGAGTTCGATGCCAGCTCGTCGAGCCTGACACGGTATTTGCCGGGCGCCACTCCTTCATTGATCGTGACGGCAAGATGTCCATCGGCGCCGGCTGTCACCGACGCAACAAAGCTGTCATTGAGATAGAGCCTCACCACAGCGCCGGGGCGTGCACGGCCACTCACATGGAGCTTGCCGCCCGGCTCAATATCGACCGCCTCCACGATCGTCGTCTCCGCGACGGATGCAGGCGCTGAGGGCTGCGACAATACGACCGTGGGTTTATCCGGCGTCATCAATGCGACCGTCGGCCGGTCGTTCGTGGGCTCAAGCATCACCGCTACGCTTTGTTTGGAAGCGACCTCCTTGCCGTCCGGCTGCCTCGAGCGCAATGTCAGGTCGTAGGTGCCTGGGGGCAGCGGCCGCGGGATCATTGCGAACTGCCCGGATTGATCGACGACGACGCGATCATGCGGCTCGCCATTGCGTAGCAGTTCCACCGTCGTGCCCGGCGCCGCTCGACCTGCAATTACTGCCTCGCCGGTCGGCTCAATGTGCACGATGTCGAACTCTGGAACACCACCGCCGGTAGCTGGCTGTGGAGACGGTGGTGTCAGCGAGGCCGTCAGGTCATTTGCTTGCCGTTGTGCCGCAGCGAGCGCGGCCTCACGCTGAACGGGCGCGTCCGACGCCTGCTTCGAGGCCGCGGAAGCCGTGGCCGGAGCCTTGGTATGGTCCGACATCCCGGAATCGGTTGGTGACTCCTGGAGGACCGGCCGGTTGACGAAGACAACCAGAGCCAGGCCCGCGGCAGCAACGACCGCCACGGGTACGACTATTCGGCTCATCGATATGGCGCTGAGGACACTCATTCGTCTGCAAAGCTTCAGCTCGAAAGAACACTGACATAGAGACCGTGATGACACTGCGCTCTTTCGTTTCGTTCATCAAGTCCAGGCCGCAGGAACCAGAAAGCCGAGAAATCAACGTGCTTGCCTCAGGCCCGGCACAATCCGTCCGCTTTTTTCCCTGGTATCCCACGTAGAACGTCGGGGGCCGGCGCCGCAGCCGGCGACTTAAACCGCGCTTTCGCCTTCGTGCTGGAAGCCGAGATAGCTCGCGGCGACGCGGGCGTTTGACGCGATCTCGTTCGCCGGTCCGTTCAGCACGAACTCGCCGAGCTCCATCACATAGGCGCGGTCGGCGATCTTCAGCGCGGCCTGCGCGTTCTGCTCGACCAGCAGCACCGAGACGCCGGCCGCGCGCAGCTCGCCGATGGTGCGGAAGATGTCGGCGACGATGATCGGCGCGAGCCCCAGGCTCGGCTCGTCCAGCATCAACAGCTTTGGCGCGCCCATCAGCGCGCGGCCCATCGCCAGCATCTGCTGCTCGCCGCCGGAGAGCGTGCCGGCGAGCTGCTTGCGCCGCTCCTTCAGGCGCGGGAACAGCGTGTAGACCCGCTCGAACGCGGACGCCGCTTGCGCCTTCGCTACGCGAAACGCGCCGAGCTCGAGATTGTCCTCGACATTCATGCTGGAAAACAGCTCGCGGTGCTCTGCGACCAGACTGAGCCCGAGCGCGACGCGGTCCTCGATCTCGAGCCGGGCGAGATCTTCACCGCCGAAGGCAACGCGGCCCCTCAGCGGCAGCACGCCCATGACGGCGTTGAGCAGCGTGGTCTTGCCGGCGCCATTGGCGCCGATAATGGTGACGATCTCGTTGTGGCCCACCTCCAGCGATACGCCGCGCACGGCTTCGACCTTGCCGTAGGCGATATGTACGTCGGAGACGGAGAGCAGTGCGCTCATGCGGCTGCTCCGAGATAGGCCTTGATCACTTCCGGATTGCTTTTGATCGCCGCCGGGGTGCCCTCGGCGATCTTGGTGCCGAAATCGAGCACCACGACGCGGTCGGCCAGATCCATCACAAAGCCCATGTCGTGCTCGACCAGCAGCACCGACATGCCGCCGTCGCGGAGCTGACGCAGCAGCGCGGCGAGCCGCTGTTTCTCCAGATGCCGCAAACCCGCTGCGGGCTCGTCGAGCAGCAGCAGCATCGGATCGGCGCAGAGCGCGCGCGCAATCTCGACAATGCGCTGCTGGCCAAGCGAGAGCGAGCCGGCTGGCTGGTCGATCTGGTCGGCAAGGCCGACGCGCTCGATCTGGCGTGCGGCTTCCGCGAGCAGGCTCGCTTCATCGGCGCGGTCGAAGCGGAACATGCTGGCGAGCGGGCCGGCGTGGCCGCGCTGATGCGCGCCGATCGCGACATTTTCCAGCACGGTCATGTCGGGCACCAGTTTCACATGCTGGAACGTCCGGGAGACGCCGAGGCCTACGATCTCCTGCGGCGGCGCATTGTGGATGTTCCTGCCCAGCACCGAAAGCGTGCCGCCGCTCGCGCGCAGCACGCCGGTGATGAGGTTGAAGGTGGTGCTCTTGCCCGCGCCATTCGGGCCGATCAGGGCGACGATCTCGCGCGCCTGCACGTCGAAGGAGACGTCATTGACCGCGATCACACCGCCAAATTGCTTGCGCGCTCTGTCGATCTCGAGCAGCGCGCTCGGCGCGCCGGCTGCGCGCGGGCGTGGCGGGAGCGCGATCGAAATATCAGGACGCTTGCAGGCCTGCTTGAACGGCCACCAGGACATCAGCAATGGCCAGACGCCCGACGGCGCAAGCTGCAAGAGGATCACGAGCAGGATGCCGAACACGATGGTCTCGAGCTGGCCCTCGCCATGCAGCAGCATGGGCAGATAGCTCTGCAGCACCTCCTTCAGGATCACCACGATCGCCGCGCCCAGCACGCCGCCCCAGACATAGCCGGCGCCGCCGACGACCGCGATGAACAGATATTCGATGCCGGCCTGTGCGCCGAACGGGGTCGGATTGGTGGCACGCTGGAAATGCGCGTAGAGCCAGCCCGAGAGGCCGGCCAGCACCGCGGCATAAATGAACACGAGAAGCTTGGTGCGCGGCGTGTGCACGCCAAAGGCTTCGGCCGCGATGTGCCCGCGCCGCAGCGCACGGATGGCGCGCCCCGTGCGGGAGTCGAGCAGGTTCATGGTCAAGAGCGCCGAGATCAGGACCGCGATCCAGATCGCGAAATAGATCGTGCCGGGATCGATCATTTTCAGCGTACCGATCGAGAGCGGCGGGATGCCGGAAATGCCGTCGTTACGGCCCAGAAATTCCAGCTTGCTGAAGAGATAGAACAGGCCGAGGCCCCAGGCGATGGTGCCAAGCGGCAGATAATGGCCGGACAGACGCACGGTGACGAGGCCGAGCAGCACCGCAGCGACGCCGCTCACGATTAGCGACGCCGGCAGCGCCAGCCACGGCGACACGCCATAGGCTGTGGTCAGCACCGCCGTGGTGTAGGCGCCGAAGCCGCAGAACGCCGCCTGCCCGAACGAGGTGAGGCCGCCGACGCCGGTGAGCAGCACCAGCCCCATCGCGACCAGCGCGGAGAGGCCGATATTGTCGAGCAGTACGATCCAGAACGGCGGCATGCCCGGGATGAACGGGATCGCAGCCATCACGCATGCGAACAGAAGGACGGGCCAGCGCTCGCGCATCGCCTCAGTCCTTCTCTTCCTCGACCGCCGCGGGCGCGGCGAGCGAGCGCAGCAGCAGGACGGGAATGATGAGCGTGAAGACGATCACTTCCTTGAAGTTGGAGGCGTAGAAGGAGGAGAACGCCTCGACGATGCCGACCATCAGCGCGGCGATGGCGGTGAGGGGATAGCTGACGAGCCCGCCGATGATCGCGGCGATGAATCCCTTCAGGCCGATCAAAAAACCGGTATCGTAATAGAGCGTGGTGATCGGTACGATCAAAATGCCCGACACTGCGCCGATCACGGATGCGAGCAGGAACGCGATCTGGCCCGACAACGTGGAGCGGATGCCGACCAGCCGCGCGCCGAGGCGGTTGACGGCGGTGGCGCGCAGCGCCTTGCCATAGAGCGTGAGCCCGAAGAACAGCCACAGCGCGACGATGAAGGCGATGGTGATGCCATAGACCGCAAGGCTCTGGCCGGTGAAGCGCAGGGGACCAACGGTGAGCGCGGCGTCCGCCAGCACCGGACCGCGCTGGCCTTCGGCGCCGAAGAAGAGCAGGCCCAGACCCTGCATCGCCAGATGACAGCCGACGGAAGCGATCAGCAGCACCAGCACGGACGTGTGCGCCAGCGGCTGGAAGGCGAGACGATAG
>Ga0210403_10001374_pt1 | contig 23245 bp, 18 predicted proteins | sample IncBWC19MmetaG_FD_150863 | JGI IMG/M metagenome (GOLD analysis project Ga0210403, IMG submission 150863) | Forest soil microbial communities from Barre Woods Harvard Forest LTER site, Petersham, Massachusetts, United States - Inc-BW-C-19-M | ecosystem: Environmental > Terrestrial > Soil >... | reverse complement strand
CACGCGCAAGATCGGTAAGCATTCGATGATTCTCAACAACGCCGTCCCTCACATGGAGGTTGATCCGGAAACTTATGAAGTGCGCGCAGACGGGCGGCTCCTCACTTGCGCGCCCGTGAAGGTGCTGCCAATGGCTCAACGTTACTTTATGTACTGATATGCCGACGTGTACTGGATGAGTATCATGACGAACGACGAGCGCCCGTGTTCGCCTCTATCCGTTTTGCGACTGCTGAGCTGGCTTTCGCCGAGCTTCCCGAACGGCGCCTACAGTTACTCGCATGGTCTCGAGTGGGCCGTCGAAGCTGGTCACGTCTATGACCGCTCAAGCCTTGTCGATTGGCTAGAGGCAGATCTTTGCTACGGATCCGGGCGGAATGAAGCGATCTTTTTCACCGAGGCATATCGCTGTGCGGTCGACGACGAAAGAGCCAATTTGATGCAGGTCGCGGAGGTGGCAGCGGCCTCGCGTGGGACGCCGGAACTTGCGCTTGAATCGTCGCAACAAGCGACCGCTTGTCTCAACACACTCCGCCAGGTTTGGCCTGATCCCGTCCTGGATGTCGTCCGGGAGATTCAGGTCCAGCCGGTCCTGGCCGTTGTCCTCGGCGCTCGGACGGCAATGGAGGGGATTCCAGCTGGCGTGGCGCTACCGGCATTTCTGCACAGCTATGTCGCCAATTTGGTAATCGCCGGCGTGAGACTGATCCCCCTCGGGCAAACCGACGGTCAACTCGCCATCGCGGAGCTTGAGCACGCAGTATTGTCTACGAGCGCGAAAGGAGCCTGCGCCACGCTCGATGACTTGGGCTCCGCAGGCTTCATGGTCGAACTCGCCTCCATTGCGCACGAAACTCAATATACGAGGTTGTTCCGGTCATGAGGACAGTTGAAAGCGGCTCGTCCCTTCTCCGCAGCAAGTTCGCCCCGGTACACCACGGTCCACTCCGCGTCGGGATCGGAGGACCAGTCGGCTCGGGCAAGACGGCTCTCGTAGAGGCGTTATGCAAGCATCTCCGAGATTTCTACGACATCTATGTGATTACCAACGACATCTATACCAAGGAGGATCAGCTCATCCTGACCCGCGCCCAAGCGCTGCCAGCGGAGCGTATCATGGGTGTGGAGACAGGCGGTTGCCCTCACACGGCGATACGCGAGGACGCCTCCATGAATCTTGCCGCGATCGAGGACATGAATTTGAGATTCCCGCAAGCAGAGCTCTGTTTCGTGGAGTCGGGTGGCGACAATCTGGCGGCTACCTTTAGTCCCGAACTTGCGGACTTGACTATCTACGTGATCGACGTCGCTGCAGGCGAAAAGATCCCACGCAAAGGCGGCCCCGGCATCACACGCTCCGATCTGCTCGTGATCAACAAGATCGATCTGGCTCCCTTCGTGGGTGCCAATCTTCAGGTTATGGAATCAGATGCCCGACGTATGCGAAATACGCGACCGTTCATTTTTTCCAATCTGAAAAGCGGACAGGGCGTCGATGAAATCGCCGGCTTCATTCTCGAGAGGGGCGGGTTGGCCGCAACGACCCTTTAAAGTTCTTACCCGGCAACTCACTCCACCAGCGAGTTCGATCACCTGACGCGGTTTGTCGGGATTATCGACACGCAGTCCCACCGGTATGACGGGCCCGCTTTGCGGCGTTGAGCGCCTCGGTCGCGTCGACGTAGCAGATGGGTTGCTTGTTAGCATCGTTGATCATGCGCCAGAGAACGCCCTTCGCACTCACTTGCCGGTACTGCGCGTACCACGCATCCCTGCCTTGGGGCGTTTTGCCAGGGAAAGCACGGATATCTTCGCCGCCCGAGCAAAGCGTGACGGCGCCTGGAGGCGTAGCATGGCAGCCGAATTCTCTGCGAGCTTCGCGGAAGTTCAACACCTCGGCGCCTTGAGCCTTACGCTCGGCATTCTTTTCGGCCCAGAAGACACAGAAATGAGCGTCAGACATTTGGTTGGCTCGCACGCGTAGGCTCAAGCAGCGACGGACCGTCAGCTAAGGCGAAGAGGACCGCAACGCGGAGAGGTGCGGCTTCTGCTAACTGCATGGTGAGGACAAAAAAGACCGGCGCGGGCGCGGCTTGCAGCGTTGCTGATTTCGCAGACATTTTCCCAACCTCAGTTTAAGGGGGCCGATATTGGTGGTCTGCGAATAGTGAGCGAACTTAATGCCCTCTACTATTTCCGGATTGTTGCGGTTGAAGGTATCTTGCCAGATTAGCGCGCTTCGCAAAGCTTTGTGATGCGGGCCTGAGGCTAGTGTGGCCTCCACGTTGCTGCGATCCAGACTGCTGGCCGGTGTAGTGGCCTTTGCGCGCTGAAATAAGTCTCAAATAGCGGCGCAGCTCTTCCTCCGAAAATCGTTCGAAAGACCCAAGATAGACCGTTGGTTTGCGTGACTACGACCAATCGGGAACCAGGAGCAACCTACGTCGGAATAGCGCCATCCGAGCTACCGAGCCTATGATTTTGGACAGGTGGTACATCGGAGAAGGAATCAGCAGGTGACATGGATGATGACGAGCGCGTCGAGCGAACGGCCCGCAAGGATAAGCTCGCCACATGGCGGTGCAAGTCACACTACAGTTGACCTCCGGGATTTGGAGGAAACCAGACCGCCTGTCGGTATCAAATCCTCCGCTTTAAGTGACAATAGGCTTCTTCACCCTACTGTCCAAGTTGCTCCGGTTGAGTTCGTGAAGCGTCTCGGTACCGGTTGTCCCGGTTGGTTTGCGGAAACTATACATGCGCCGCTTGGGAGGAAGATAGAGCTGGAATTTCAAGGTCCCGTCCATCTCCTGGCAATGTACAATGAGGGAGCCCGCCGAGACGGAGAGACTTTAGTTGATGGATTTGCACCGTCTAAGATGCGAAATCTTGCAAAGAAGCTCACGTTCGTCCCGGCCGGGTGCGGCTATCGAGAGCGGCTCGAGACCGCTGCATCCACCCGCTTGACGCTTCTATATTTGGATCCGGCCGTTCTCCGGAATGGCGGAGAAACCGACTATGCCGCGAGAGTACATTTTGAGGACGTCGTCGTTTGGGAAACCGCAGCCAAGCTGAAGAGCGCGATCGAAAATGGGCAAGCAAGGAGAACACTCTACCTTTCCGCCCTTTCTAGCGTGCTCGCAATTGAGTTGTCTCGCTGTGAGGATAACAGCGAGCGTGATGCAGTCCTGAATCGTGGAGGCCTTGCTTGTTGGCAAAAGCGCGCTGTCGTGGGCTATATTGAGGAACATTTAGGCGAGCAAATTTGTCTCGTCACGCTGGCGCAACTCATCCGTTTGAGTCAACACCATTTTTGTCGGGCCTTCAAAAGATCTTTCGGGATTCCGCCGCATCAGTACCAAGTACAAAGGCGCATTGAACAAGCCAAACTGCTTTTGTCAGATCCATCAATCTCGATCACGGAAGTCGGGTTTACGGTTGGGTACTCTCAAACGAGCTCGTTCAGCGTGGCCTTTCGCAAGATTACAGGCTGGACGCCAAGCGAATATCGCAGGGAGTTCAAATAGAGTGACAACAAGCGTCACGTCTCGCGCGATTGCACAAGGCCGGCTCGTGGTTAATTTGGGCCAGAAACAGGCTCGAGAGGATACCTTCGTTGCTCGGTCCTTGGGCCCGCATGCCATAAGGATTAGCCGGGCAGTGAAATGCAACGTCGCGCGCAGGCTCCCGGACGATTACGACGTCACGTCTTGCTCGGCAGGAACCGTGTGGCTTGCACACTGTGGCCCAGAGCTGTCCCCCACGGGCCTCGACGATAGAGCGGCTCCAGGCCCAAACCCATGCCATGCGCCTTGGTCGCGTTTTGAATGGTCGCGATCAGGCCAAAGCTGCCGAACTGAGCGCGTGGAGTTCCTCGGGTGAACGACCGAGGTGTTCTCAATCGGGCCGGCGATCTGGAGCACCCTGGCGCGATCTGCCGGATGCCTTCGGCTCCTACACCTCTTGCTACAGTCGCTTTCGTTCGCTGGCGGCCGGGCCGGCGTGTGGAGTCGTATATAGACGGACTCGCCACTGCCCATGATGGCGCTCTCCAGATGATCGATACCCTCATTGTTCGCGTAGATCAGCACGGGCACGCGACCCAATACCTCTGCTCGCAATCGGCTCGCGCCGGCGGAAATGTCGTGACCTCAGGATAGTGAAGCGGGCGTCATAGGTTGACCGCGGCGCTCCTCCGTTGAAGAGCCGTGAGACTTGCGGGCCATCGAATCTCGGTGGGCAGCTCTGCAGCAGTTGCTCAAAGGGATGTCATGGGAGCGAATTGCTTCTTTGCTCGGCGCATGTCCAGTTTGTCCGCCATCCGCACCAGATCGGCGATACATCGTGCACCCATCTTGTACATAATCCGGCTACTGTGAACGCGAGCCGTGTGTGTGCAGACTCCCAATTTGCCTGCAATCTGCTTGGGTCCCTGTCCTGCTGAAAGTAACACCATCGTCTCTCTTTCGCGAGGCGACAGCGATGCGAGCCTGGTGCGTAGCTCGTCAAAGGTCTGTTTTTGCAAACGCTGCGCGCGATCACATTCGATGCCGCGGTTCACCGCATCGAGTAGCTCTTTATCTTGAAAGGGCTTGATAAGATAGTCGATGGCCCCCGCTTTCATCGCCCGAACGGACGTTCTTACCTCGTTATGAGCGGTAAGAAACACCAAGGGTGTTTTGCGTCCAACTTTTGCTTGTCGGGATTGAAGATCGAGCCCGCTCATTCCCGGCAGCCGCACGTCTAACACAATGCAATGGGGTGATTGAGACTTGTTCCTTTTCAAGAATTCTTCGGCCGAATTGAAAAGTTCGACCGCAAGAGCCGCCGCTTCGAGCAAGATCCGCAATTCCGCTCGCAAAGAACCGTCACTATCGATAATAGCAATTAACGGTCCGTCAACGGTCATGAGTTGTACCCGACATCGTGCCAGAGCCCAGGACAAGCTTCTCTTCTCGTTAGCAAGATCGCAGCGCTAGACCGCTGCGAGCGATCTGAAAGAATTCGTCCTGGCTACTGGCGACAGGATGAGTCTCGATCGATATGTGGCCGGCCGATCGAGGGCATATGAACTTGCAGTTCCTTATTGTGAGTGCATCCGCTCCTAGGCGGTCTGAAATCGGCGCAACCACTTGCGGCCCTCCTCGCGGCGGGCCTTGAGGTGTTCGACGCATTTCTTAGAACATAAGGGAGTTCGCCAGGAATAGTACCGGATGAGGCCAAACGGTCCGTCACAGACCGCGCAGCGCCTTGGCACGCCATGCTGTGCACTTTGAGAGCCGTTGAACATTTCTGTCTCCTCTGGGTCAGCGTTGGTCCTCGTTGCATTCCTTGTCTGTTGTCGCGCTTCGTTCACGCCTGCGCTCGATCTGCCGGCCAAAATCGTTGACGTTGCGCGCCACGCAATCGACCAAGTAAAACTGGCAGCGAGACTAGGATGATGGGTTGGATGACTCAATTTGTACTTAGGTGCGCGGCGATAGCCGAGATGGCTGCAGGCACTAAACAAAGGTTTGCGTCAATTTGCCCTTTCGCGAGCCTTTCTGGTGAGTGATCGACAGGACTTTGCGCGATCAGACATGACGCTCGTTTGAAACGTGCTGACCGCGTGGGACCTTTGTGGCTCTCTGTCTGCTGCATTGTGAGGGAGCGTGCGCCTTTGAGAGCCAAATGAAACGACGCAATTTCAGTAAACAAACAGCATGACCGATCAAGAAGTATCGAGCGCGAGTGATATTCTGAAAAGCGTTAGACAAGGGAACAAGATGACCATGCTTAGAATAATCGGAACGGTTGCCCTACTGATGGTCAGCGGTGAATTGCCCGCGTTGGCACAGGCGGCAGTGCAGGAGCCTGGCGCGTACGCATTTTACCACCCGAATGCTGATGTGTTGAATGCAGGCCAGCCGTCGGTTCGATCGACCTATCCTATGAGTGCCTTTGCAAGCAGCGCGTTCTATCCGAGACTAAGAACGCTTTTACGCCACCACCACAAATAGTTGTTCCAGATGCCTGGACGGCCTACGACTGAGCGGTCGACCAAGAACCATTTTGCTGATGCCAGACGCGACGGAATTCGGCATCCGGCGGTCGCACTTCGCGCCAACCTCCGGTCGGGCATGGCGCATACACTTCGAAACGCGCAGGTGGGTCGGTTCGAGTCGCTTGCGCTTTCATGTGGGCAGTTGCGTCGGCGCGTTCGCGCGTGATGCCGGTTCCTCCTCCTCATTCATCTGCGGCGTGAGGACGCTCTCAACGCCGCTGACCCTGCTTGCGATGGAGACGGCGCGCCGTCCAGTCTTCTGGCCGTGGCGAAGCGCGCGGTCGCGCAGTACAGTGCCCCAGCTCCTCGAGGCACCGTTCTTCCAGAGGTATCGTGATACTCAACGCGGAGTGCCCCGCAATCACGCCAGGGAGTGGGGAACTCGCGGAGCTGTTCTCGCCAAGTGAGCGCAAATTGGCGATTCCGAGTAGCCGTCCTTGCGAAATTTGTATAATTGAGCCCGACGCCGCCCTTGGCGGCCCGCAAGCATTTCAAAATTACATGAAAGAAGCAAAGGCCTCCGGCGGATCAATTCCCTCTGGGACGGGCTCCATCATTTGTGGGATGCTCACTCCGTCGACAAGCCTTCGGCTTAGCAACACGGTCATGGTACAATGACTATGAGTTCCTTCAGTCGAAAACCCGAAAATTTCACCTAGTAAAGCGGAAATTCGCGCAATGACGAAAAGCGCGCCCGATAGCTCCGCCGTCCCGAATACGGACAACCCAACTGTAATTGTGATCGACGATGATCCGCTCGCCCGCGGCTCACTCAGCAGTTTGTTTCGTTCGGTCGGACTAAATGTAAGAACGTTCGCATCCGCAACCGAACTGTTGGAACATCCACTACCTGACGTCCCCAGCTGCTTAGTCCTAGATGTCAGACTGCCTCGGCTGAGCGGGTTCGACTTGCAAGCAGAACTCAGTCGATTAGGGGTGAACATACCCATCGTCTTCATCACCGGTCATGGGGATATTCCCATGACGGTCAAGGCAATGAAGGCTGGTGCAGTCGACTTCCTAACAAAGCCGTTTCGCGACCAGGAGATGCTTGACGCAGTGACCCGGGCTCTTGAACGCGATCTAGAGCGTCGTAGGGAGGAGCATTCCAATCTGGATATCCGAGCCCGGTTTGAATCGCTGACGCCTCGTGAGCGTCAAATTATGGCGCTGGTGACAGCCGGTCTTATGAACAAGGAGGTGGCTTACAGAATCGGCATAAGCGAAATGACCGTGAAAATTCACCGTGGTCACGTGATGCGAAAGATGGGCACGAAATCACTGGCCGATCTGGTGCTCATCGCCGAGAACCTGGGCATTCGGGGACAAGAAAAATAGGAGCACTAACACCTAGGTAGTATATCCCAGAACAACCGGTCCGCGGCACTCTGTCCTGGCTACGGGTGAGCCGTGGCGTTTCTATTGATAGTGGAAGGAACGGTTCGCGGAGCTTCCCCTCATATCGATCGTAGACGACGATTCGTTTCGCTCGGCTATGGAAGAGCTCCCGAAAGCACTTGCCGGAGCCGATGGTCGGCTTGCCGACGGTTGGGAACGTCCAAAGGTCAAATCGTGAGGTCCTGATATTGAGGTCTTGATATTGGCGACAGAAGGATAGCTTGCAGATCAACGAAGTGATCCTGGAGGTTATCGCGTTGATCAGCCGGGAGATAGAGAAGAACGGGATTTCAGCTCAAACTCAACTTTCGGAGAGCCTGCCAGCGATTCAGGGAGATCGCGTCCAACTACAACAAGTGATTCTCAATTTGCTCATCAACGCCATCGAGGCGATGAGCGGAACGAGCGAGGGACCGCGGGAATTGCTGACCAGCACCGCAAAGAACGACATTGGGGCTCTCGTTTCGGTGCGGGATTCAGGTCCGGGGTTAATGCCCGAGAACGTCGAACGGTTGTTTGAGTCCTTTTACACCACGAAACCCGGCGGTCTGGGGATGGGCTTGTCGATCTGCCGTTCGATCATTGAAGCGCATGGCGGACGCTTGTGGGCGAGCCAATGAACCGCGCGGGGCCGTATTTCAATTCACATTGACGGCGTAGCGGACGCATACGGTCCGCGAACGAGAAGCTAGAACGATGGTTAGAATCCGCGAAGAAATTGTGCACGCGACCATCACCGGTGAACTGCCTACATCCACGCACGTTGTAATCTGAAAAGTCGTGGCGCACGCGCGGTCCAAAGCTACAGGTCTGGTCGAAGCTAAGCCAAGCGCGCCATTCACACCGAAAGGTCGCTCGATACTATGGAAGCTCACGTTGGCCGTTTTCGGCGCTGCAGCTCGGCTGCCTTCCGAGTACGGCCAGTGAGAGGAGGCAAGAAGCCCATCCTGCCAAATTAACCTAGCTCTACCGGAAAGGAATCGAAACGACTGACCCTTCGAAATAAGCGGGGATTTTGGCATGTCTGCCTAGAGCCGGGTTCCTCGTTCGGCCGGTCGCTGGACAGAGGTGAAATTGTCAAAGCGCACCGTACGTGGCAAGCTAGCTCGGATTAAGCTCGGACCGGCCAGCCGGGTGCGCAGAATCGCAGGGTCTTCCAAGCCCGGGAGCCTTGATTAGCGGAGTGGTGGAGTCGGCAGTTGAATCCATCTACTCGGTTTGACACCGATAGGGATAGCGACTTCCAGGTCTTGTGGGAGGACGCGGACCGCGTCTTCTGCCGACGATGGCGGCTGAGAGCCGATGGAAACCGCAGCACCGTGCTAACGGTCTCGCCCGCAGCCGAGCATCCGGCGCCTGCCATCCTCGATCGCCTCATTCACGAATATGGGTTGAAGGACGACCTGGATGGGACGTGGGCAGCACGACCGCTGGAGCTCATCCGCGAAGGCGATCGGACCACATTGCTGCTCGAGGATTCCGGCGGCGAGCCGCTCGACTTGCGCGCGGCCAATCCGATGGAGGTGGGACGCTTTTTGCACCTCGCGATCAGCACCGCTGTGGCGCTGGGCAAGCTCCACGAGCGCGGCCTCGTCCACAAGGACATCAAGCCCGTCAATCTCCTGGTGAACCACGACACCGGATCGGTCAAACTTACAGGATTTGGCATTGCGTCACGCGTCCCACGCGAGCGACAAGTGCCCGCGCCGCCCGAGTTCATCGCGGGCACACTTGCCTATATGGCGCCGGAGCAAACCGGTCGGATGAACCGGTCGGTCGATTCGCGCAGCGATCTCTACTCGCTCGGCATCAGTTTTTACCAGATGCTCACGGGCGCGCTGCCATTCACGGCTTCCGATCCCATGGAATGGGTTCACTGTCATATTGCGCGGCAGCCGGTGGCGCCGAGCAAGCGGTTGACAGGTGTTCCAGTCGCGATCTCCAACATCATCATGAAGTTGCTCGCCAAAGCCGCCGAGGATCGATACCAGACGGTTGCGGGCCTTGAGAGCGATCTGCGGCGCTGTCTCGGTGAGTGGGAGCATCAAGAGTACATCGATGATTTCCCGCCTGGGGAACACGACATACCAGACCGACTACTGATCCCGGAGAAGCTCTATGGGAGAGACAGCGAGGTCAATAGCTTGCTCGCCGCTTTCGAGCGTGTTGTTCAGAGCGGCGTGCCGGAACTCGTGCTTGTGGCGGGATATTCTGGTATCGGAAAATCCTCGGTCGTCAACGAGCTGCACAAAGCACTGGTGCCGCCGCGCGGCCTATTTGCCTCGGGTAAGTTCGACCAATATAAGCGTGACATTCCTTATTCCACTTTGGTTCAAGCGCTCCAAAGGCTTGTCCGCCCCCTCCTGAGTAAGGGAGAAGCCGAGCTGCGAGACTGGCGCGATGCCGTTCGAAAGGCAGTGGGCCCGAACGGGCAACTTGTTGTCGATCTCGTTCCTGAATTGAAGCTTGTTATTGGAGAGCAACCATTGGTTCCCGCTCTCTCGCCACAGGATGCGCAACGTCGCTTCCGGCTGGTGTTCCGGCGATTCATCAGCGTATTCGCACGAGCCGAGCATCCGCTCGCTCTCTTTCTCGACGACCTGCATTGGCTTGATGCGGCAACGCTCGATGTAGTCGAGGATCTGCTGACGCAGCCAGATGTGCGGCATTTGATGTTGATCGGTGCCTATCGAGATAACGAAGTCGATTCGAATCATCCGCTAGTGCGCAGGCTCGAAGCAATTCGGAGCGCCGGAGGCCGCCTGCAGGACATCGTCCTTGCGCCGTTGGGGCGTGGAGACGTGGAACAGTTGATCGAAGATTCTCTGCACAGCAAGCCAGAGCGCGCCGCCCCGCTCGCAGGGTTGGTGCATGCGAAGACCGCGGGCAATCCATTCTTTACCATTCAGTTCCTGTCCTCGCTTGCTGAAGAGGGATTGCTCAGCTTCGATCATCGCCAAGCGCAATGGGATTGGGATCTCGAGCGGATCGAGGCCAAGGGCTACACTGATAATGTGCTGGACCTCATGCTGGAAAAGTTGCACCGGCTACCCGCAGGAACCCAGAATGCCTTGCGGCAGCTTGCCTGCCTGGGCGACAGTGCGGATCCCGAACTGCTGGCTTTGATTTGTGCGGATTCGGCGGATGCGATGCGCGACGCCTTGCGCGAAGCGGTGCAAGCCGGGCTCGTCCTTTCTTCCGAGCATACCTATCGATTTCTCCATGACCGGGTCCAGGAGGCAGCATATTCGCTGATCCCAGAGGATGCGCGCGCCGCAACGCATCTGCGAATTGGGCGCCTTCTCCTGTCGCACACCCGTCCCGAAATGCGAGATAAGGCAATCTTTGACATCGTCAATCAACTGAACCGCGGCGCCAGCTTGATCACCTCGCAAAGCGAGCGGGATCAAGTGGCAAGACTCAACCTGATCGCCGGCGAGCGTGCCAAGGCATCTGCGGCCTATCCCGCAGCTCTCAACTATTTCATGAATGGTGGTGCACTGCTTGCCGACGATGCATGGGAACGTCTCCATGATCTGGTCTTTTCCCTGGAATTGCATCGGGCCGAATGCGAGTTCTTGACTGGCCAGTCTGCGGCTGCGGACAGCCGCCTCGCTATAGTCTCAACCCGAGTTGCTAACGCGATCGAACATTCAAGAGTTACGTGCTTGCAGGTGGATCTGTACTCGATTCTGGATAGGTTTGATCGCGCGATCGCCGGTTGTCTGGGCTACCTTCGATACGTTGGCATCGAATGGTCGGTGCATCCGACGGAAGATGAGGCTCGACAGGAGTACGATCATGTTTGGTCGTTGCTCGGAGGTCGCGCGATCGAGAATGTCGGCGATCTGCATTTAATGAGCAATCCCGCCGCAATGGCTACCATGGATGTTCTGATAAGAGCCGTACCGACGGCATACTACACCGACCCGAACCTTTCTTCGCTTGTCATTTGCCGCATGGTCAATATCAGCCTTGAGCATGGAAACAGTGATGGGTCATGCTTCGCCTATGTATGGTTTGCAGCCATTGCTGGACCACGCTTCGGCAACTACAAGGCCGCGTTTGAATTTGGTCGGCTAGGATATGAGCTCGTTGAAAGACGCGGATTAACGCGCTATCAGGCGCCAACATATATATTTTTCGTATATATGGTCCTGCCATGGATGAAGCATATCCGGGCTGGCCGGGTGCTGGGGCTGCGCGCCTTTGAGATTGCGAACGAGATGGGCGATATCGCCTTTGCGGCCTACAGCTGCATTTTCCTGATAACAAACCTTATCGCGTCGGGCGATCCACTCGCAGAGGTACAGCGTCAGGCTGAGGATCGGTTGGAATTTGTGAGGAAAGTGCGGTTCGGCCTGATGATTGATAACCTAACTGCGCAGCTCGGGTTTATTCGTATGCTTCGCGGACTAACGCCAAAATTCGGCTCCTTCGACGAAGCCGGATTCGATGAACTTCGATATGAACGTCGTCTGGCTGGTAATCGGCATCTGGCGCTAGCTGAGTTTCGGTATTGGGTCCGAAAGGTACAGGCTCACTTGTTTGCCGCGGATTACCCTGCCGCTATCACCGCGTCATGCCGCGCGCAGCGCCTCCTTCCGAGCAAGACCTCGCATTTTGAGGAGGCCGAGTTTAGATTCTACAGTGCGCTTGCTCATGCGGTGCGCTGGGATTTGGCGGCTCCGGATGAGAGGGGCAGTCATTTTGAAGTCCTGACAATTCACCGTTCCTTCCTGGAGCTATGGGCGGAGAATTGCCCAGAAAATTTCGAAAATCGTGCCGCGCTGGTGAACGCGGAAATCGCACGCATTGAAGGCCGTCATCTCGATGCCATGCGCTTGTACGAGAAGGCGATCAGGTCGGCGCGCGCAAATGGCTTTGTCCAAAACGAAGCCCTCGCCGACGAGCTCGCCGCGCGCTTCTATGCGGCGCGTGGCGTTGACGAAGTCGCTCATGTTTACCTGCGAAACGCCCGTTATTGCTACCTGCGATGGGGCGCCGATGGCAAGGTACGGCAACTCGATGAGATGCATCCGGGCCTCCGAGAAGAGGGGCGAGCCCCCGCTGCGACGAGCATCATTGCGGCACCGGTTGAACAGCTCGATCTCGGCACGGTGGTCAAGGTCTTGCAGGCTGTCTCGGGCGAGATTGTTCTGGAGAAATTGCTCGATATGATTATGCGCACGGCGATCGCACAGGCTGGTGCCGAGCGCAGCCTGTTGATCGTGCCTAGAGATACTGAACCGCAAATAGAGGCGGAAGCCACGACCAGCAGCGACATGGTCGTCGTGGAGTTACGCCGTGAACCCGTGACCGCGACGGCGCTCCCGGTGTCGGTCCTCCAGTATGTCTTGCGCACGCAGGAAAGCCTCGTTCTCGACGAGGCCGCGACCGAGCCCACATTTGCCGCCGATCCGTACATCCGTCACCATCAGGCGAGGTCCATTCTCTGCCTGCCCTTGATTACCCAGACCAAGCTCATCGGCGTGCTGTATCTCGAGAACAATTTGACTACCCGTGTATTCGCGGCGGCGCGGATCGCCGTGCTGAGGCTGCTCGCCTCGCAGGCAGCTATCGCGCTAGAGAACGCTCGATTGTACCGCGATCTCGCCGAACGCGAAGCCAAGATCCGGCGTCTAGTCGATGCCAACATCATTGGGATCTTTATCTCGAGGCGGGACGGGCGCATCGTGGAGGCCAATGATGCCTTTCTCAAGATGGTGGGTTACGACCGAGAGGATCTCGCCGTCGGTCATTTGCGCTGGACTGACCTTACGCCGCCGCAGTGGCGCGACACCACCGCAGGCGCGCTAGAAGAGCTAGATGCGACCGGAGCAGCTCGAGCCTATGAAAAGGAGTATCTGCGCAAGGACGGCGGCCGCCTACCAGTCCTGGTTGGCGCGGCAGCCTTTGACCAAGCACGAGACGAGGGGGTCACCTTTGTGCTCGATCTGACTGGGCTCAAGCGGGCGGAAGCTGCGGCACGCGAAATGCAAATGGAGCTTGCGCACGCGAACCGGGTCGCAACGATGGGGCAATTGTCGGCATCAATCGCGCACGAGATTAATCAGCCGCTTGGGGCGGCGGTCACCTATGCCGATGCCGCTTTACGGTGGCTCGGCGCCAATCCGCCAAACCTTGAAGAGGTCCGGGAGGCGCTCGGCCTCATCCTGGAGAGCGGCATTCGCGCCGGTGAAGTCATGGACCGGATCCGCGCGCTTATCAGAAAGGCGCCCCCGCAGAAGGATAGCTTGGAGATCAACGAAGTGATCCTGGAGGTTATCGCGTTGATCGGCCGGGAGATAGAGAAGAACGGCATTTCGGCTCAAACTCACCTTGCGGAGAGTCTGCCAGCGATTCAGGGAGATCGCGTGCAGCTGCAACAGGTGCTTCTTAATTTGCTCATCAACGCCATCGAGGCGATGAGCGGAATGAGCGAGGGGCCGCGGGAATTGCTGATCAGCACCAGTAAGAGCGACTCTATGGTCGTCGTTTCGGTGCGGGATTCAGGTCCTGGGTTGGCACCCGAGAGCGTCGAGCGGCTTTTCGAGTCCTTTTACACCACCAAACCAGACGGTTTGGGGATGGGCTTGTCGATCTGCCGTTCGATCATTGAAGCGCATGGCGGACATTTGTTGGCGCGTGCCAATGTACCGCGAGGGGCCATATTTCAATTCACGCTGACGACGTAGCGGACGCATACGGCCCGCGAAAGAAACACGGCATTCTGGCGAAAACGATCGCAGGAACCACAAAGACGACCAAACGACACATCGCTATGCTCCAAGTTCTCAGATCAGGAGCACGAGAAACGATGGTCAGAATCCTTGGAGAAGCCACGCGCGCGATCAACAGCGAAAAAGTGCCGATGTCCGCGCAGGTTGTGATTCAAACATTGTAGCAGGCGCCATCGAAAGCTGTAAATCTGATCGAAGCGAAGTCAAGATGGACGCGTGCCATGCTCATAGAGCTCGACACAGAGGGTCGCACACGTATGCCCGTTAGATTCCAGCGCTTTGAGGCTGGAACTTCGTCGGCGGAAGAGCGCGCATCTGAGCCCATTCCTGAGATCAACGGCTTGCGCGTCAACAGCGCGTTTGTCTTTGGTCCATTCAAGCTGTTCGTAGTCGAGCGGTTATTGAAGAGGGGCGAGGAAGTACTTCCGATTGGCGGTCGTGCGCTTGATCTTTTGACCGTCCTGGTAGAACGCGCCGGCGAAGTTATCAGTCAAAAGGAGCTCATCGCGCGGGCTTGGCCAGACGTCGTCGTGGAAAAGGCCAATCTCCGTGTGCATATCGCTAGTCTTCGCAAAGTTCTCCGCGATGGTCTGGACGGCGCTCGGTACATTTCTAACGTCGCTGGTCGAGGCTATTGCTTCGTGGCCGCCGTGGCGCGTCCCCGTCTGGAGCAAGCTCCCCCGAAGGCCAGTCAAGCCGTCGGCGCCGGTCTGAAAGATGAGATCGCAGCAGCACGTGGACAAGCGGACGTTGGTATCGAATTGCTGCGAACTGCACTTGGAGCCTTGCATTCCGAGCACCACAATATCCTCCTGACTGTGTTTGCGGGCGCTCTGACGCAAGGGCTATTGAAAGCGGGCCAGTTCGACGAAGCTCTATTGACCGTTGACGGAGCGATAGGCCAAGCGACGAGCTTGGGTGCGACCTTTCACGTCGCCGAACTGCTGCGCCTGAAAGCTGAGGTGCTCGCGGCCGCGCCACAAAAGGACGTTGCGGCTGCCCTGGATTGCCTTGGGCAGTCGCTGAGGTTTGCGCGAGATCAATCTGCTCTTGCTTACGAGCTCCGCTCGGCCACCACACTCGCGCGGTTGCTTTCCGAAGGAGGCCAGCGAGAGGAGGCAAGGAGCATCCTGGCACCCGTTTACGACCGCTTCACGGAAGAGTTTGAGACACCGGATCTTCGAGACGCACGGGCTCTTCTAGCGTCCTTGGCCTAGCTGAAGGACCGTCAGCCATAGAGGCTGGCCGTTCGATTAGGAGTAGCGTGTGCTCGCTAGAACGAGTCTAGGGCCATGACCCTGTTGCAAATGGCGAAGCCGACAGCAGAACGCCTTAGGCGTTGCTTTAGATGCCTTGGCTTCCAGCGCCCGAAAGAGGTGACGGTATGACTGTTCAGTCAAGGCTCTCGTCTTGGACGCTCATCTATTCACTAAATATGGGAATCGTGTGCGCGATCTCCTATTGGACTATGACCTACGCGTTAGCCTCAATCGTCGGTATGGATTCTGATCTATTGGGAGGCATGTGGTCGGCAGTGGCTACCCTCTTTGTGTTTCGGGGCTCCCGGAACGATAGTTTGTCGGCAGGAGCGAGCCGTTTGGTAGCCACGGGCGTGAGCTTCGCGCTGTGCTTGCCCTATCTTTGGCTTTTCCCATTTACTGTACCGGGTCTAGCTGCGCTGATTTGGATCGGCACATTGGCAATGATGCTCTTGGGACGACAAGACGACATTGTCACTACGGGAATAACCACCATAGTCGTCATGGTGGTTGCTGCGATTAGTCCTACAGATGCCTGGCAGCAGCCAGTCCTGCGTCTGGTTGATACCGTGGTTGGAATCGGAATCGGGGTTGCTGGCAAATGGGTGACTTCGTATTTGCATTTACGAACAGTAGGGACAAGACCGCGATGAGGGGCTGCCGCGTCCGTTCCTACGCGCAGTGAGGCAGTCTTTGATCGCTAGCAGGGATTAGCGGTTGTCCAACGGCAATCATGTCACCCGATAATCTGTCAAAGGTACCCCTCGATTCGCTTAGCGGAAGGACGGGTACTGGAGCGACGCCCAATTTGGATTGCTTAGGAGCATGAGCTCCCTCCTATTTCTCCGAGCCGCGGAAAAGGGCGCGCTGAAAATCGTCGGCCCACTGTAGGCCGAGCATTGAAAAGCCATCACTGCCTGCCCCCACGTACGGTGCGACCGTGCTGAGATAGCACTTGCGATCGCAGTAGAGCCTCCTCGAGGACATCTCTCGGAGATAGCTTGTTCCTATCGAAGTAAAGCAATGAGCGCATGTAGATGGTGCACGGGGTGCTCTGTCACTCACAAATATAAATTTCATGATTGGGCTCCGGACATTGTTTCCTGAAGCGGCGCAGCTTGGTACGATTGCGTTGCAACCTTTTGGGTTTTTGGTACGAAGATCGAAAATCGCGTCCCTTGCGACGGTGTTGAGTTGATATCGACGCGATACCCCAATAGGCCGATGGCCTGACGCACAATAAAGAGACCGACGCCCAGACCGTCGCGTCGCATCGGATCGAGCCGAGTGAAAGCCTCGAAAATTCGAGGTATTTGGTCCGCCGGCATGCCGATTCCAGTGTCGTAGACGTCGATACGAATGCTCTCCCCGACATGACGGCAACCCACGAGAATACGTCCTCCGGGTTCTGTGTATTTGATAGCGTTGCCAAGGAGGTTGCGCAGGACGGTGCTGAGAAGCAGCGCGTTGCTGTGTATCGTGGCGGTGGTCTGGACGGTCCGAATGCTGACTCCTTTGCGTAGGGCCGCAATCTCATGCTCGTGGCGAACTTGTCGAAACAGAGGCCCGATTGGAACCGGCGTCAACTTCACGCCCTCCGCATGTTCGCGGAGCCTGATAGCGGCGAGCAATTGATCGAGCTGGTCCTTCAGCCGATCGATGGCACTCTGGCCGGACCGTAGGAGGCGCAACTCGGTCTCTGTTCGAACGCCGAGACCGAGGAGATCGTGAGCGCCCTGGATAACTTGAAGTGGCTGCCGGAGATCATGTCCCGCAATCGCCAGTAGCACCGACTCGAACTCCGATGGCCCTTGGGGAGCTGTCCTGGCCGTCAGGCTCCAAGTAGTGGGCCGCTTTGCTGTCCGCGATTTACCAAAAATCTCGCGGGGTTCCGTCATCCTGACCAATGCTTCTGTCTCGCGCATGGAGCGCTTCTCAAGTGAAGTTGCATTGCTGCCTTCCGATTGGAGACAAGCATCCAGCAATTTCGCAGCAGAAGCGAGCTTAGTGTTGTGAGATGGTGTTAATCGTCGTTGCTTAACCGCACCTGCAGCGCAACGCGCAGAGTGCTTGATACAGAGCCAGGAAAATCCCCTGCTGACGATCCCCCCGAACTGTAGCGGAGTGTCCTGTCGGAAGAATTCAAGACAGCCGATCCCGACGCTGTGAGTCTACAATTTGCACTTTCTTACAAGGTTGAACTCGTGCAGCGACGAGAATTGCGTGAAGCTGTCCAACAATGCGGATTTGCTTCGAAGCATCGCACGAGCAAACACCCAATCGACTTCCGACCGTCGCTTAGAGCGACTGCTCGGCCGTCGCGTAGAGGAGTACGCAATGAGCGCGCTTATGGACACCACACCCAATCCATTTGTCGGAAAATTACGCAGATCGATCCTGCTGACGTCAGATCTCGACTATCACGTCATCCGCGCCTCGATGGTGATCATATTTGTTCTCTTCGGTTATCAGAAATGGTGGGCGTACGAGGCTGAGCGGCTTGTTCCCTTCATCAGCAGCGGTCCGCTGATCTCCTGGCTGTATCTCGTGTTCAGTCACCAGGGCGCGAGCTGGTTACTTGGCGTGTCCGAATGGACCTTCGGGGCGCTACTGCTTGCGGGATTCTGGAACAAGCGGCTCGGTATACTCGGCGCCCTCGGTTCGACTGCGACGTTCATCGGAACGGTCACGATCATTCCCTTTATGCCAGACGGCTGGGATCCCGTAGCCGGATTTCCGGCTATGACTGGCAATGTCCCGTTCCTGATGAAGGACGTCGTGCTGCTTGCCGTGTCACTCTATCTCCTAAAGCAGGATCTCGTTCGCGTCAGAGAGCAATGAAACGGTTGCTCTCCGCAACCTACCGTCCCATTGCTCCCATCGGGCGGCCCTTCTCTTGGGGTCGCCCAACGCCGTGGCGCGGATCTAATTTGCATCTAGTCAGTCTCCCGGCTTGACCGGCGGGAAGCACGTGAGTGCATGCCGAGTTCTTGCCAATCTCAGCTGTAGGTACTGTCCTTCAAGTCGCAGGCGCCCTGAGGGCGTCCTCTCAAGGCGAAACAGTTTCGATGAGAATTGGGGGCAATTGGCGCAAAGGACCCAAAGTCACGTCACTTCCACAACAGACACGGTTCGCGCTTCTGCGTTAACAGGTTGCCCAAGGCGCTTCGGAGTGGCTCTCAGCCATAGGAAGTGAGCGACGCTTTAAGCGCCCTGCCAAACGTCAAACAAAAATCCTGTCGGCAAAACGCCCGTCGCGACAGAGATGCCTGAAAGAGTCTAATTGCAGGAGACGCAGATGTCACAGACAGTGGCCGGGACCCTGGTCGACGTGCTCGAAAAGGTTGGTGTCAGGCAGATATTTGGGCTTATTGGCGATTCCCTTAATCCAATCGCGGACGCCGTTCGCCACAGCAAAATTGAATGGATCGGCGTCCGACATGAGGAGGGAGCGGCGCTCGCGGCTGCGGGCCAAGCAAAGCTCACAGGTCGGCTTGGTGTTTGTTGCGGAACAACCGGACCTGGCAGCACCCATCTCGTCGCCGGCCTCTACGAAGCAAATCGCGACCACGCACCGGTTCTTGCACTCTCCGGAGAGATGCCGCGCAAGAAGCTGGGCACCGACTATTTTCAGGCGACAGATTCAAACCAGCTATTCCGCGACGTCTCGCTCTATACCGAGACCATTTCCTCGCCGGCGCAGGCGCCGGCCGTTATCCATCAAGCCATCGCCACAGCCTATGCCGGCCGCGGCGTTGCACATTTGACCCTGCCACAAGATGTCATTGGCGCGACGTCCGACGGCAGCGTCACGAGCGTTACCACGCTCAGGCAGCGAGCCGAAATATCCGCTGGCGAAGCAGATATCGGCGAGATGGCCCGCCGTATCGACGAAGCTGACCGCATCGTCATCATGTGCGGTGCGGGATGTCATGGCGCTGCGGAAGAATTGCGTGCGCTTTCCGATCGCCTCAAGGCGCCGCTGATCCATTCCTTCAAAGGCAAGGACATCATGCCTTACAACGACCCGCGCTGGATGGGTGGCATCGGCATGATCGGGACGAAGCCGGTCTATCAAGCCGCCATGCATTGCGATTTGCTTGTGATGCTCGGCACGGACTATCCGTATTCCGAATTCCTGCCTCGCAAGGGTGCCGTCATCCAGGTCGACGATCGGGCGGGCGTGCTTGGCCGCCGTACCCCGACTGAGCTCGGCGTCAACGGGTCTGTGCGACCGACGATCAGAACGCTGCTCGACCGGGTGAAGCCGAAGAGCGACGGCGAATTCTTCGATTTCATCGCGGCCCGGCGCGAGGCTTGGGACGAGATGCTGGACAAACAATCCGATCCCGCGCGCAGCAAGAATCTCATTCACCCGCAGGCTGTCGCGCGTTCGGTGAGTGATCTCGCCGCGCGCGATGCCGTGTTCGTCATGGACACCGGGCTCAATACGCTGTGGTCAGGCAACTGGATCCGCCAGAGTGGCGAGCAGCGGATCATCGCCTCGTTCAACAACGGCGCCGTAGGTACTGCGCTTGGTCAAGCCAACGGCATTCAGGCGCTCGACCGTTCGCGCCAAGTAATAGCACTCTGCGGAGACGGTGGTTTCAATATGCTGATGTGCGAGTTCCTCACTGCCGTGCATCATAAGCTGCCGGTGAAGTGCTTCGTCTATAATAATTCTGCTTTCGGACTGATTACGCTTGAGGCCGAAGCGATCGGGGTACCGGCCTGGAAACACGGTATCGACTTCCCCAATCCGGATTATGTGGCGCTAGCGCGCGCCTGCGGCGCCATGGGCTTCAAGGCTGAAAGGCCCGCCGAGTTGCGCGATGTCGTCGACAAAGCGCTCAAGGCCGATGGGCCGGCCATTGTCGACTGCGTGGTTGCGGCTAACGAATTGCCCAACTTCCCGCATGTTGAGCTGGAACAGGCCGGCAATTACGCCAAAGCAAAGATCAAGGAAACGATACTTGCTGTTACCGGCGGGTGAGGGAGTGAATTCGGATAAATTCGCAATCGAGCCGTCGAACAAATTCAGACGGAGCGTGGCCGGGGAGTCGAGACAATCTCACGCGGAGAGGAAAATGCGTGCCTTCCTATTTGCGCTGCTGACGGCCGCGGTCGCCTTCGCGACCGGAAACCAGGTCGCGGCTCGGGACTATCAGTTTTGGATCCAAGGCGAAGAGTTTGGTGGCGGCCCCGGTGACTGCATTTTCCGGAGCTACCGGCGATGCCAGGCCACCGCATCTGGCCTGCTGGGGTATTGCCGAATCAATCCAAGGCGCCGCCTCAATCAGGTCGGCCCAGACGTATCGTCAGTGACGTCAAAGAAATGCATGACCAATCGGCCGGGTTGTTGGGCGCGATTGCTGCGCGTGGCCGGCCAGCGGTGACACCTGGCCACAGGCCGATCAGGATGGTGGGATGAATGAGCATATCCTCGATCCGTGCAGGCATTGGTCGGTTTGACTGAATGATTACGGTGCCACAAGAGCGAAGGCAGTCGTCGAGACGCCTCGACACAAGGAGCGTCGTCATGGCTTCAATCTTGATGCTGAAGCAGTCGGCCATCAATGGTTTGGTTGTGGGAGCAGGCGTTGCTCTCTTCAGTTCGCTGGCGCCGACTTTTGCTGCTGAGGAGCGGCAGAACGTCGATGTCTTCCCTGATCTCCAGGTTAGTATCGGTACAGGGAATGACAAGGGCTATGTTACGACAGCTGTCCCTACCCGAAACCGCGCTTTGGATCTGACATCGCGGTTGCCGTGGAGGGCGCCGATCGGCCATCGCCAACCTCGAAAGGCCGATGTGCCACCACCCGAGGTCCTCTCGGCGTGGGAGCGTCAACAACGACGACTGGACGCCGAGCTGGATGGCAAATTGATCATCTGTCGTAGATGCTGAACGAGAGAAGGCCTATGACATGTGGGGCGCCGCCTTTCGAGCAAAGTGAGCGACCGCGTCGGTCGACGTCCTTGGTAAGGATGCCGAATAGTCAACGACGTCCCCTCGTTGACGAGCAAAACTGGGTCTCGGTCGCCAGTTGTTTATGTGTTGGTGGCGGTAGTGTCGGCTATCGACCATACACATGGCAGAGACATTGCTCCAACGCCACAATAGTAGAGTCGATGTCCGACGCGCTCGGATCGCCACTTTGGGATCCGCAGGACCGGGATCGGGCGCCTCGCACACGGCCTCTCAGCATCGACGATTAACGCCATCTTATACCATTTAACTCGCTCGGCGGGGAGGATTACGCAATGATCAATGGGCGAAATTTAAGAGAGCACGCGTGTGTGAGAGCGAAAGGCATATCGAAGCGACCGCAAGCAATGAAACCTGGCAAAGGCCCGAGCAGCGAGTTGTCACATGGGCCTGATTGTCAGGCAAGCCATTGAGTCCATCGCAGACGCATCCTGGGCTGAGCATCACCCGATGGTTTCCAACGACGGCGCGTCTCAAAGGAAGCGACGTCACCTCTGAATTGAACGACTAGGAGCTGTTCATGACCTTGAATATTGGCAGCAAAGGTTATGCATTGTTGCGCAACCCGCACACCAACAAGGGAACGGCCTTCTCCGATGAAGAGCGGCGAAATCTTGGTGTTGAAGGTTTGCTGCCGCCGGTACCCACGTCGCTCGACCACCAAATAGCCCGGATACACACGCAGCTTGCCATGTTGGACAGTGATCTACAGAAGTATCTGTTCTTGTCAGACTTGCAGGCGCGGAATGAGACTCTTTACTACGCGGTCTTGATGTCCGATCCGGCCGGGTTTATGCCGCTTGTCTACACGCCGACCGTTGGCGAGGCGTCCCAGAAGTTCGACCACATCTTCCATGCCGCCCGTGGAGTTTATGTGCCGATTTCGGCCAGGGGCCGCGTCAAGCAATTGCTTTCCAATTGGCCACAGAAGGACGTGCGGTTCATCGTCGTCACCGATGGCGAACGGATTCTCGGTCTTGGCGATCTCGGCGTCGGCGGCATGGGTATTCCAATCGGAAAGCTTGCCCTCTATACCGCTTGCGCCGGTGTCCCTCCGGACGTTTGTCTCCCGATCACTATCGACGTTGGAACGAATAATGCAGCCCTGCTCGAGGATCCGCTCTACCTCGGTCTGCGCGAATCGCGGGTGCGCGGCGAACCGTACTATGCCTTCATCGAAGAATTCGTCGAAGCCGTACAAGAGCTCTTCCCGAAAAGCTGCATCCAGTGGGAGGACTTCGCCAACATCAACGCTGTCCCAATCCTAGCAAAGTATCGCGACAGAATCTGCACGTACAATGACGACATCCAGGGCACAGCTTCGGTGGCCCTGGCCGGTATTTACGCGGCGTTGCGGATCAGCCGCCAAAAACTCGCCGATCAGAGATTCCTCTTTCTCGGTGCCGGTTCTGCCGCAACGGGCATAGCCGAGTTGATCTCGCAGGCGATGGCTATGGAGGGGCTCACCCTGCACGAGGCGAGAAGCCGGAACAACTTGTTCGACATCAATGGCTTGTTGACGTCATCGAGAAAGCTCATGGACTTTCAGGAGCCATTCGCGATCGAGCACGCGCTGATAGGCAGCTTTGCCGAAGCGATCAAGGGACTGAGACCGACCGGCATTATTGGCGTAAGCACAGTCCCGAAACTGTTCAACCAGAAAGTCATCGAAGCCATTTCCGAGATTAACGAGCGACCGATCATCTTCCCGTACTCCAACCCTACGTCTCGGTCTGAATGCACGGCGGAGGAAGCGTACACTTGGTCGAAGGGCCGTGCGATCTTTGCGAGCGGTAGTCCATTTCCTCCGATGACC
>Ga0210403_10001373_pt1 | contig 23246 bp, 24 predicted proteins | sample IncBWC19MmetaG_FD_150863 | JGI IMG/M metagenome (GOLD analysis project Ga0210403, IMG submission 150863) | Forest soil microbial communities from Barre Woods Harvard Forest LTER site, Petersham, Massachusetts, United States - Inc-BW-C-19-M | ecosystem: Environmental > Terrestrial > Soil >... | reverse complement strand
GGGTGCAGCAAAAATGCCGTATTCACGCTATCTGCTGTACGATTTCTTCGGCGGCGTTCTCTGGATTGGCACGATGATACTCAGCGGGTACTCGCTCGCGCATTTCGTACCCAACATCGGCCAACGCATTCATTACGTCATCCTGGTGGTAATTATCTTGTCGCTCCTACCGGCGATAATCAGCATCCTCCGCTCCCGCCGCGCGGCACAACTTCCCTCTTCTTCACCCGTCACAACCCCAGAGAAGCCATAGCCCATGCCCAAATTGCGCGCCGTAATCTTTGATATTGGTCGAGTTCTGATTCGGCTGGACATCCAGCGCGTGAAATCCGCCCTCGCAGAGGGCCTTTCTCTCAACCCGGAAGAACTCTGGTCCGCCATCGAAAAAGATCCCCGCTGGCCCGACTGGCAAGAAGGCCGCATCTCTCCGCGCGATTGGCACCTGCATCTCTGCAAGCGCTTCAACCTTTCCCTCGATTTCGAGCAGTTCAAAAACGTCTGGAATTCGGCGCTCGATCCCGACCCAATCCACAAAGCTTCCCTGTTCGCCAGTCTCTCAAAAGGCTATCGGCTGGGCCTGCTCTCGAACACGGATCCGATCCACGTGGAAAAGATTGAATCTACCTACGATTTCTTCGCCTACTTTCCAAAGGCGGTCCGCACCTACTCCTGCTCGGTGGGCGCCAGCAAGCCAGACCCGCTCATCTACCGCGAAGCGCTCCGGGCTTGTAAAGTTCGCGCTGAGGAAACCGTCTACATTGACGACATCCTGGCCTATGTCGAATCTGCTCGCCGTCTGGGCTTCGCCGGGATCCATTTCCAATCCCCTGCCCAGCTTTACGCCGACCTCGGACAGGCGGGAATCAAAGCGGAAGATTCTTGCACTACGTAGGAATTCATCGGCGGAGTTCACACTCGCGTAAAGATTGCAGGACCTAGTACTACCTGCTCTTACGGGCAGGCCGAGTAACTGGCCATTTGGCAAGTACTTAGACCCACTACCCTACCATCTGCTTGCGGCAGTTTACGTGCACATAAGGAAATCATATGCAGCATCTGGCAGCCGCTAAGAGCTGCCATTCTGAAATTCGAACGGTTTACCCGAATGGGTGAGGAGAATATATCTACTATGTCTGAGATTCCTGAATATACAAATACTGATAGGGGTGGCTCATCATGGCAAATGCCGGCGATCGCCATTCTGGCCCTGATTGCACTGGGCGGACTATTTTTCGGCTGGTCGAATTCGGCCAAGCTGGATGCCGCCAAGCAGGCCGTCACCGACCAAGTCAAGACTGTGCAACAGTCCACACAGCAGGACTTGACCGCGATGAAGGACCGGCTCGCGATCGATGAAAAGACCAATACCGACCTCCAGGGCGACCTGAAGGTTGTGACCGACAAGCTCAAGATTACCCAGAGCCAACTGAAAAAGGCTCGCACAGAGGCCACGCAGCTCAACACGGAAACCACCCAGAAGCTCACCGCGCTGGACACCTCCGTGCACACCGAGCTCGCCACCAAGGCGACCACCGACGACGTCAAGACGGTTGACACCAAAGTCGCTACCGTTAGCGACAATCTGGTCAAGACCAACAACGACCTCAGCATGGCCCGCAGCGAATTGGGAACTCTGATCGCTCGCAACCACGACGAGATCGATGTCCTCCGCCGCCAGGGTGAACGCGACTACATCGAATTCACCATCGCCGGCAAGAATCAGCCCCAGAAGGTCGGAAACCTGACCGTTGAGCTCAAGAGCGTGAACGAGAAGCGGAACCGCGTGAACGTTGTGGTTGTTCTCGAAGACAAGAAGCTCGAGGAGAAGAACCGCAACATCAATTCACCGATCATCGTCTATCCGAGCGGCATGCACCAAGCCGAGGAAGTCGTGATCAACAAGATCGGGAAGAACTCGATCAGCGGCTACGTCAGCACACCGAAGGCCGGAGCGCAGCCTGCGACCTCCGCCTCCTCCAAGTCCGGTAACTAACAGAAGCAAACAAATCGAACCGAGGGCGGGAAGCCATGGCTTCCCGCTCTTTTTTTTGTTTCGGGGCTCCCTCGCTTGCGTTTGCCCGGCGCAATCCTCACACTGGTCGCAGCCCTTTTCCACTGCTGGCAGCGCGGCCAAAAGCGCCTGGAGTCTGCTCTTGCGTTCGACCACGACCGTTGTTTATTGCTCGATCGACAATCTGGTGAGCACCACAAACAAGTCCCTGACTGGCTTTGCGGATTTTCTGGAAGGCTTGGGTGAAGCAAACATCCCGGTTGTCCCAGTTACCACCCGCAGCCGGCTGCAGTTTGACGCCACGATTCGAAAATTTGGGCTCGGCCATGCGTTCCTCGCCGAGGGCGGCTGTGGCGTCTTCCTTCCCGAAGACTACTTCCACCTGAAGCCTCCTCGCAGCATGCGCCTGGGGCGCTTTACGTGCATCCCAGTGGCATCTCCGCAGCCCGCCTCGGCAGAGATGCTGGACCTGATCGCCGAAGCAACCAGCATCGAAATGGTGCCGCTGCGCGATCTCTCGCCGCGCGAACTCTCCCAAAACACCGGATTGCCGCAACGCGAAGCGGAGCTCCTGCGCCAGCGCGATTTCGACGAGCTCTTTTTCTTCGCTGGCGCCTCGAACGCCGACATTCAGCGATTCCAGCGGGAAGCAGCCAAGCGAAAAGCCCAGGTGCGTCCGCGCGGCGCCCTCTGGTCTCTGGCTGTTGGCGCCGAACTCTCCTCTTGTGTCCGCGACCTTTCCCAGCTCTATCACCGCTCCTTCCGCGCCAATCCTCACAACATTGGAATCGCCACCTCGGACGAAGCCGCGGAACTCTTCGCCGCCTGCGATCACTGCCTGCTGCTCGCCGGCCGCGACACCGCGGCACCTGAACCGGTTGCCAAGTACAAGAGCTTGCCGCTCTTCTCCCCCGATACTTGGCAACTGGCGCTCGAAATGATTCTGCGTCGCCAACTTTAGGCGGACACACAACCTGGGACTCCGGATGGCGGGCTCCTCACTCTCTCAGAAGTTCAGCCCGATTAAGCGGTTGGAAATGGAAGGGACAAAGTGTGCCCAAATTTGCACGCGGATTTGCCTCTTGCGAGGATCAAAGAAAAGAAAACGCGGCAAATGCCTGAAAACAAACAGTAATGATGGTACTAAAACCAGCCTCCCCAATTGGCAGACGGATTGCTTCTTGCACACTGTTCGCTCAACTTGTCGTTCTTTGGAGCCCCCATGGCCTGGATGCGTCGCGTATTCCGTGTACCTGCTTCGGAAACTCAGATGGGTCTGACACTCGCCCTGTGCATTTTTTCGATGAGCCTGATGGTCATCGCACTGATCTGGCAGGCCCAGGTGATCGCCAAGCAGAACGCGGTGATCCACATGATGCAGACCAGGTTCGGCGGCTGAAGCAAATGTCGTTTGCTCTTTCGCAACCCACTTCCCGGCTTCTTCTATCTTTCTCCTGACTTTCGGCGCGCTTTGTGATTGAATTCTGCCTACGGGGGATTTCCCAAGGGAGATTCAAGTGAAGCGCTTTATCTTAGTTTTCGCCGCAGTATTTTGTCTGTCGACAATTTCCGCCGGGCAGCAGGCTCCCACCCCGGAAACGTCGACCAATCCATCCACGCAGCACGCGTCGAAACACCATCACAATCGGCACCATTCGAAGAAGCGCGGCGGTAAACACCAGCACACCGAGCATAAACCAACCACGTAACCCGGCAACCCCGTTTCAATCCAAGCATGGAAAAATAAGGCGCAAACCGAGGCAGGCCGGCTCACAAATCGGAACTCAACGAAAGTGAAAAGCAAAGAGGGCCCTCCATGAGGGCCCTCTTTTTATGTTTTGCTGCGTCGCTTGGCGAGCGGATTAGGCTTCAACCGGTTCGGTCGCGACTCGCACCGCAAGAGCGGTGTGCTCAGCTGTCTTGCGCTTCTAAGCCCGGTGGATTCATGCAACCCTCCGGAGCTCAAAGAGCTCACACGTCGCTTGTACGCCCGGGAGACGCGCGGCGCAAGCGAAAAGAAGAGAAAAGCGAAGCCGGCCGTATCTCACGCCTTCTCAGTACATTGACTTGTGGATTTCTTGAAACATGCTTAGGCTTGCGCGTTTCCTGTAGTTTCTGGCCTCATGTCAATCCATTGGTGATTGCAACCGAATGCGCAAACGCGGCCGGCCTTGCCGACCCGCTGCCAAAAAAAACGGACCGCGCGATATGCCGGGCGGTCCCAAGAAAACAATAAAAGGAAAATTACTTGATGAAAAGAGTTTCACGAAGCTGATCGCGGCCCACGAACGACTTCATGGTGCGAAAGCGGCCGAAGAGATCCTGAATCTCCCGGTTCTGATAAACCTTCTGCGCGGGAAAAATCGTCTTCGCCGACAACACTTGCAGCGTATTGGTATCAGCCACCCGATACCGCTGAAACCCCGCGGGCTTCTTGCTATGAAACATCGCAAATACCACCCCGCCTGGACGCAAAAGATCCGTAAGCTGCCCAATCATCAGCTTGGCCAGCGATGGCTCCAGATAGTCCAGCACATCCCAGAGCAGCAACGCATCAAACGAAGACGCCGGATACTGCAAATTTTCTGCCAGAAAACGCTTGGCACGCGCTTCCGGCATCCGCTCTGCGTAGTCTTCTGCTGTGACATTCTCTTTTGCTTTGGCCTTGGCATCTTCTTCCGCCAGGAACTGCGACCAGTCGCGAAGAATGTCATCCGAAGTAACTCGGAAGCCGCGCTCAATGAAAAACGTCAGCGTGGTCTGCCAGGCTGGCCCCAGATCAAGCAGCGTTCCGCGGCCGAGCCCATCCAGGTTCCACAGAAATTCCTTCAGTCCGTTCGAACCCCGGGTGGTTTCCTGCGGTTCCGGCGGACGATTCGTTCCCACCGCCATCACCGAACCGTTCCCCTTGTTGTGACCGCCGCGTTCGCTGGCGAGCGGCCGTGCGCCCTCGCGCGTCGTCTGCGCGCCAAACCCAATTCCCAGTTTGTTCAGGAATCCCATTTCCTCAGTCCGCCCCCGCTACCGCCGCACCTGGTGCTGGTTTTTCCAGGTTGGCTTCGGCATCTTTCGGTTTCGCGTTATCAAATTTCTTCGCAGGCGGGTTATCGGCAGGCCGCGTAGGTGGTTTCCCGGCTTCCACCTTTCCGCGGAACTCTGCGCCATCTTCGATGGCAATACGCTGCGAGCGAATGTCCCCGTTCACCTTTGCCGAATTCCAGATCTGCACGCGCTCGGAGCCGTCGAGCTTCCCCTCCACGCGGCCGCGAATCACAATTTCGCGTGCGTCAATGTCGCCCTTCACGCTGGCGTTCGGCCCAACGGTCAGGACAGCATTGCGGAAAGTCACTTTCCCTTCCACGTTTCCATCAATGAACAGATCTTCGCTTCCTGTAATTTCGCCTTTGATCCGGATGCCCTGGCTCAAACATGCGACGGCATTCGCCGACGTCGGAACACTCGACAATTGCTTTGAATTCACTGGCGCGGGAGCAGAGGGAGTATTGGGATTCACAGGACTTGTGGAAGTCTCATTCGAATTCTGCGGCCGACCATCTTCTTTTCGCCACATAAGGACACCTCGACGTTTGGGTTAGAGTCTCTAAAGTCGCCTATCGAGGGCTGGAAGCTTACTGCGACTCAGAAAGAACAACATATTACAGCACTTATGCGATGTAAATAGCAACCCAAGCTTTTTCCCAAAATGGTGTGACCTTAGGGTTCACCCCGCCGCCGCCCGGCCGGTAGAAAAAACGGCAATTCCCTTCTCCTATTTTTCGCCCGGAGGGGGCACGCCGCCCTCCCCGAACGCCACCATCATGCCCACAACCTCGTGCACAAACAGCTCCTGAGACTTCCGCTTCTCCCACCAGTGCTCCGGGTCAAAGTCGCCATCATGGGCTCCAGCGACGGAAACAGTGATCGTGGGCGGAAAGACCTTGTCGAAAATATGCCGTGCGCGCCTGGCGTGATAATTCGAGGTCACCACAATTACGCTATGAAAGTGGCGCTCCGTGCAGAGCCGTGACAGGGCCACAGCCTCTTCCAAAGTACTCTCCGCATCGTGCGGAAACCGGATGATTTTGTCTTTGGGAACGCCCCGCTCGATCAGGTCGTGTTCCTGGAGCTCCACCACCCCTGCGCCGGGACGTAGCCGCCGTCCGCTGGCAACCACTACCGGAGCCACGCCGTGACGAATCAGTTCCGCCGCGTGAGGCGCCCGATCCGCATAGAAATTATCGTCGCCCAAAAGCAGTAAAGCATCCGCGTGAGCGGCCGGCTGATCGATCACCCACCACTCACCTGCGAATCGCAGAATCGGATGCCGCGCCCAATACAAAACCGCACAAAGCACCACGACAACAACAAGAATGATCACGCTGACTAGCGCGCCGCCGCGTTCCGAGTTGCGCCGCGCGGAAAGCCTCATGTGTTGGGATCGACGGCGCGGAGCTGTTCGGCGGCCTGCTCCGGAAGCAACGAATTGAAATAAACTTCCTTGATGCTGTACGACTTGCTGCGCTTTTCAAGGATCGGCATGATCTCGATGTGCCAGTGGTAATCCTCCGAAAGCGTCTTCCAGTATCCAGAAAGCTCCCCCTTCTTGTTCCGCGTGTTTGGCGCCGTATGAACAACCAAATGGAAGGAAGTGGCGATTTTTTCCAACCGCCGAAGCACCCGGCCCAACAATGCGGCCAGTTGTCGCCGATTTGCCCCCGGTCGTGGCTGCTCGAAAAGGTGATTGTGCCGCCGGTGCAGAATCCATATCTCAAACGGCACGCGCGAAGCATAAGGGCATAGTGCGTAATAATCCCCTTGCACATCCACGATGCGCTTCCCTTGCTTCTCTTCCTGGCGCACGATATCGCAAAACACGCAGCGTTCCTTGTCCTTGAACCAGTCATGAGCGGAAGCGAGTTCGTACTTGATGCGACGCGGAACGAAAATTGTGGCGGTCACCTGTGAGTGGGCGTGACTCCATTCCTGCCCGGCTTGCTGTCCCTGGTTCTTGAAAACGGTCACGTACTTGAATCGCGCATCCTTTTTCAAGTCGGCAATCCGCGAGCACCACACGCCCAGCACATGATCGATTTCCTCGTCGCTGAAACTCGAAAAACGCTTGTCGTGCTGCGGCGTCTCGACCACAACTTCATGAGCGCCCAGTGGCCCCATTTTGTCGTAAATCCCTTCCGCCGCACGGCCCGGATCATTCTCCACGCGATACAACGGCTCCGGATGCGGAAGCACGCGGACCTGCCACGGCCCTTCCGAGGGCCACGATAGAATTGCTTTTGCGTTGTCGATTACGGGAGGATCGAATGGACATCCGCCTTCGCCCTCCTCCGGCCGTTCCCGCTGCCCGGATACAACCCAACTCTGTGTGACGGGATCTCTGCGAATTTCCATGGAGTTTTCTAGCGCGTGTAGCGCGTGGGTGTAGGCCCTTCTTCCAGCCGGTGGCGGTCCCAAATTGCGCCTTCCCGGCTGTAGTAAGCCATTTCAAAATCCTGTGTAAGCTCGAGCGCATCCGTCGGGCACGCATCTTCGCACAGCCCGCAAAACATGCAGCGGGAGGTGTCGTAGCTAAAGGTCGTGAGAACCTTGCGGCGCGTGGCGGCGTCGCGCTCCCAACCAACCACGATCAAATTCTCAGGGCACGCCAGCGCGCACAGATTACAGGAGATGCAGAGCGTCTCTCCGCTTTCCGGATGATTGTTCAGTCGCGGCGCCCCGCGATACCTCTCCGCCACCATCGGCCGCTCCAGCGGATATTGCTCGGTGTAAACGTTCGCAGGATGCTGCGTCCGGAACGTTACGCCCATGCCCTTGAGCACATCCACCTGGAAAAGCCGTCCAATCAGTTCCTTCATGTTCACAGTCTCTTTTGCCAATCGCCGGATGTCAAGGATTCTCGGCGCAGTTTGGCCCACACATACACGCCGATCAGTTAAGAGACGCGGAGAGCGTGATATTCTCAGTCACGAAACAATGAGCGATCAGGAATTCATGCAAATGGCCCTGGACGAAGCCCGGGCGTCCGCCGAAGCCGGGGAAGTCCCCATCGGCGCCGTGCTGGTCTATCGGGATGAGGTGTTAGCGCGCGGCGGCAACCGCACCATCCGTGACTGCGACCCCACCGCCCACGCCGAAATCGTAGTCCTGCGCGAAGCCGCACAAAAGCTGGCAAATTACCGCCTGGCGGATACAACCCTCTACGTCACACTCGAGCCGTGCGCCATGTGCGCCGGAGCCATCGTTCAAGCACGCGTCCCCCGGCTGGTCTATGGCGCCGATGATCCAAAAGGCGGCGCCTTCCGGACCTGTTTCGAACTCCTGACCAGCCCGAAGCTGAATCATCAAGTGGAAGTCAAACCTGGCGTCCTCGCTGAAGAAGCCAGTTCCCTTCTCCAATCCTTCTTCGCCGCCCGCCGCTAGATTTCCCGCGAAAGCCCAAGATGCTTCAACGCAATTTGTGCCGATCGCGGCATAGCCCCACCGGCAGCCTGTCTGCTAAAATAAAGTTCCTGACCGCGGAGAGGTGACTGAGCGGTTGAAAGTACTCGCCTCGAAAGCGAGCGTACGGGAAACCGTACCGTGGGTTCGAATCCCACCCTCTCCGCCATGAAATCACCTTGTTTTCTTTTTTTTGACCCTTCGAATTTTCGTGTAGCTGCTGTGTACACAATTCCAGACAAAGATGCATTTGTGCGAGAGATTTTTTGGGAGTGCGGCGGCAGAGCATCCGCTTTTGAAGTTGATCGATGGAGGCGGTGGTTGATTGGGAGATGTTGGTTATATTGCGAAAGCGGGAGCTGTGCTCCCGCACTCCAAATGGGCGTCGCTAGCGTAGCGAGTCTAACGACAGGCCGCGGATAGAGGCATCGAGGAGTTGGATGGTGTGGACTACCGGAATGTGGTGGTTGGCTTTTGCGAGCGAAGATTGCAGTTGCAGAAGGCAGCCGGGATTTCCCGTGGCCACAACGTCGGCCTGGAGCGGGGCGATTAGGCGGGCTTTGCGGTCGCCGAGTTCGGTGGCGGCTTCGGGCTGGACGAGATTGTAGATTCCGGCGGAACCGCAGCAGATGGGCGATTCGGGAATTTCGAGGAGTTGCGTGCCGGGAATTTGCAGTAGGAGCGACCTGGGTTGCGCGCGAACGCCCTGGGCATGCTGCAGGTGGCAGGAATCGTGAAAAGCCACGCGGGCCTTGATGGGCTTGCGCTCGGCGCGTGGGGATAGTTCGGCAAGAATTTCGCTGATGTCCTTGCACTTGGAGGCAAAGCGCCTGGCGCGTTCGGCGTATTTCGGATCATCGCGGAGCAAGTGGCCGTATTCCTTGACGTTGGAGCCGCAGCCGGCGGCGTTGATCACAACGGTTTCGACATTCGCCTTTTCAAATACATCGATGGTTTTTCGCGCGAGTTCCTGAGTTTGGGCTTCTTCGCCGGCGTGGACGAACAACGCTCCGCAGCAAGTCTGTTCCGGGGGCGCAACGACTTCGCAGCCTTCCGCGGAAAGAACGCGCGCGGTGGCGGCATTTACATGCGAGAAAAATGTGCGCTGGACACAGCCGAGGAGAAGTCCGACGCGTTTGCGCTTCTCGCCCTGCGCGGGGGTGATGGTTGCGACCGGCTCGATCGGCGTTGCGGTGGGGAGAAGAGCGTCCATGGCACCCACGGATTTCGGTAGCAGTTTAAAGGTGCCGATGGCGCGCAGGGCCGCTTGCAAACCACTTTTCTGGTAGGTCAGCAGCGGCCAGCGCAGGAATTTCAGACGGCCCGGTTTGGTGAAGGCTTCGAACAGGAACTGGCGGTGCAGTTTTTCGGCGGCGGGGCGACGGTAATTGCGTTCGATCTGGGCGCGCGTGGCTTCGATCAATTTGCCGTAATCGACACCGGAGGGGCAGGCCGGCATGCAGGCGACGCAGCCGAGGCAGGAGTCAAAATGGCTGACCCATTTTTCGTTCATCTCCGCTTTGCCTTCGAGAGCCAGCTTCATCAGGTAGATTCGGCCGCGCGGCGAATCCATTTCCTGGCCCCAGAGCGTGTAGGTGGGGCACGCGGGCAGGCAAAAGCCGCAGTGGACGCACTTCTCCATGAGTTCGAGCGATGGAGGATGATGCGCGTCGAACGCACCGGTCAATTTCGTTTTCTGAATATCATTCGACATGCGACTAGATTCTCCCCACGAATCGGCCCGGATTCAAAGTGTTTTTCGGATCGAGTTGGTGCTTGACTGCACGCATCAGAGAGACGCTATCTCCGGCGTTTCCCCACGCGTCGATCGAGTTCAATCCCGGAGGGCGGCGCAAAATGACGAGAGCACCGCTGCGAGATTGCAACTCTGATCGCAACAGCTCTATCGCCGCGGAGAGTTGAACCGGATCGGTTTCCAGGCGGAGCGTTCCGATTCCCGTGGCCTGGAGAACGATTTGCCAATTAATTTTTCGCGAAGCACCGAGCGTCTTCAGAAATTCGAGTGTCTTCGCGATGTCCGTCGGGAGCAAACTGATTTTGGCTAGCAGTGTGTTGTTGGTTGGAGGGTTCCACAGATTCTTGCGCGCATCCCAGATATTTTCCGCAGATTGCTCCACGCGGGTCGAGCCGAGGAGCTTGCACAGCTGTGACTCTTGTGCGGCGAGGCCTGCGTCGGTAGCTTCGAAAAGAATGTCACCGGCTGGAAGTTCGCCTGCCGCACAGCGAATCTGCAAGGAGGTGTGGGCCAGATGGGAATCCTGAATGGCCAGGATGTGTTGCTGCATGGCCGCGAAATTTTCTGTGGAGAAGGAAAAAGCTTTTGCGGCGCGCGGCAGGGGATGCAGGCGAAAGACGGCCCGGGTGATGACGCCGAGTGTTCCGAAGGCGCCGGTAACCAGCTTCGGCAGGTCGTAGCCGGCGACATTTTTCACCACTTTGCCGCCGCTGCTGGCGAGCGTGCCATCCGGAAGAGCGATGGTGACGCCGATGATGAGGTCGCGGAGGGCGCCAAAGCGCAGGCGCAAGGTGCCGCTGTCGTTGGTGGAGAGAACACCTCCGATGGTGGCGCGTTCGGGCCACAAGCCGTCGAAGGCCAACCGCTGGCCATGTCGCGCCAATGCATTCTGCAACGATTGCAGAGTGCAGCCTGCTTCGAGCGTGACCGTTAGATCAGCCCAGGCGTGTTCGACGATTCGATTGAGCCGCGCGGTGGACAGGATGAGATCCGCTTTTTGGGGTGGATTTCCCCAATCGAGTTTCGTTGCGCCTCCGCGAGGGACAACCGCGATTCCGGCTTCGTTCGCCAGGGATAACACGCTGGCCAACTGATGTTCGTCATCGGGTTCGGCGATGAATTGGGGAAGAACTCCGGAGATCGCGTCGGCGGCGGAAGCTGCGCGCAAATTTTGCGGACCAACCACCGCGCGGAGATTTTCTTCGATTGAGCTAGTTTTGAGCATTGCCGTGGAGGAATTGCATCATTTCTCGTCAGTAGCGCTCGGCGATTCCGGCGGTTTCCAGGGGATGCGCGACGTACTCCCCCGGCTTTTCACCGCAGAAGCGTGGAGTTGGGAAAACTTTTGTCGGATTGGAAAGCTGCAGCGGGTCGAACGCGCAGCGGACTCGCTGCATGGTGTCGAGGTCGGGTTCGGCAAACATTTTCGACATCATCAGCTTCTTTTCTTCGCCAACGCCGTGTTCACCGGTGATGGAGCCGCCCGCTTCCAAACAAAGTTCCAGAATCCGGTAGGAGAGTGCTTCAGCGGCCTGCTCCTGCCCAGCGATGCGGCGGTCGTACAGGACCAGCGGATGGAGGTTGCCGTCGCCGGCGTGGAAGACGTTGGCGACGCGAATTCCCGTCTCCTCGCTGAGGCGCGCGATTTCGCTCATCACTCGCGGCAGGGCGGTCCGTGGGATCACGCCGTCCTGCACAATGTAATTGGGTGAAATACGGCCCATCGCCGCGAATGCAGCCTTGCGGCCCTTCCAGACCAGCATGCGCTCGGTGTCGGTCTGCGCGAGGCGAACTTCCCACGCGCCGTTCTTGCGGCAAATTTCGTCGACGTCGCGCATCAGGGCTTCGACTTCGGCGACCGGGCCGTCCAACTCGACCAGCAGCAGTCCGCCGCAGTCCGGATAGTTTGGATGGACGGCGGCTTCCGCGGCCTGGATGGCAAGGTTGTCCATCATTTCGATGGCCGCGGGAAGCATGCCGGCGGCGATGATGTCGCTGACCGCGGCGCCAGCCTCGTTGGTTCCTGGAAACGCCGCGAGCAGCGTGCGAATGCATTCGGGGCGCTTCACGATGCGCAGAGTCACTTTCGTGGCGATGCCGAGCGTGCCTTCGGAACCGACGAAAACGCCCATCAGGTCGTATCCCGGCATGTCCAGAGCCTTGCCGCCGAGATGCACCAGCGAGCCGTCGGGAAGCACAACTTCCAGGCCAAGAACGTGGGTGGTGGTGAAACCATATTTCAGGCAGTGCGCGCCGCCGGAATTTTCCGCAACGTTTCCGCCGATGCTGCAGACAGATTGAGAGGAAGGGTCTGGCGCGTAGAAATAGGCATGAGGCTGCACGCGGCCCGTCACGTCCAGATTGATCACACCGGGCTCGACGATGACGCGCGCGTTCGGCAGGTCCACTTCCAGAATGCGATTCATGCGAGCGAGACTAATGACCACGCCGTTTTCAACCGGCAACGCGCCGCCGCTCAAGCCGGTGCCCGAACCACGCGCGACGAAGGGGATACGCTCGCGGTGGCACACGCGTACGATCGCCTGCACCTGCTGGGTGTCCGAAGGAAGCAGCACCGCGAGCGGCATGACGCGAAAATTCGTCAGGCCGTCGCATTCATAGGTATGTAGCTCTTCGGGCGAAGAAACCAGGCCGTGTGCTCCAACGATGGAGCGGAGTTCCTGAAAAATGCGGGCGTCCACGGTCGCCTTTCCGGGATTGAAGACCTATCCCCCGCGGCAGGGGTCCCGCAGAGCAGCTTGCCGCATCAGTGCACGAACGTCAAACCGTGCGGGATGAATTGCGGGAATACGTAAGCGTAGAGCATCACGATCACGCCGACAACGGCCGCAAGCGCAACGGAATGCCAGAAAACGTAGCGGAATATGATTCCTTCATTGCCGACCTGATTGGTGGCGGCGGTGGCTACGCAAATGGATTGCGCGTCCACCATCTTGCCCATCACGCCGCCGGCGCTGTTGGCGGCGCACATCAGAATAGGACTTAAATTCAACTGCTGCGCAGTGATTTTCTGCAAACCGCCGAAGAGCGCGTTGGAAGCAGTGTCGCTGCCGGTCAAAGCGACGCCCAGCCAGCCGATGAATGTGCCAAAGAAGGGAAAGAACCAGCCCGTGCGCGTGAATGCTAAACCCAAGACCGCATCCATGCCCGAATATCGCGTGACGTAACCTAATCCGAGCATGAACGACATGGCCACGATCGCGTGGCGCATTCGATAGAGCGTGTGGCCGAAAATCTGCACGAGCTTTCCGGGTTTCACGCCCAGAATGATGCCGGAGAAAATTGCTGCCAGGAAGCAGCCGGTGCCGGTCGCGGTCAGCCAGTTGAAATCAAACTTGGCGTTTTCCGCGGTGGGCTTGGTGACCACAGGTTGAGCGCGAAAGACTGCTTTGTGAAGATAGGGCACTTCCCAGCCGCCGGTCTTGAAACTGGGAGTGGTCGCTTTGCCCATGGCGGTCTTGATGGTTGGAAGGCCCCAGACAAGCACAAAGATGGAAAGAATGGCGAAGGGCAGCCAGGCCTTGGCGATTTGTCCGCCGGTATGGCGAGTAACCGGCGCGGTCTGCTGCAGCTTGCGAACATCCCATTCGTCGTCCATCTGATCGGCGATGACGGGCCTTGCAGGCGCCGCGGGAGCCACGGCGTTTTTCAGCGCCAGATCCGCTTCTCGTTCGTCCTCGAATCGCCAGACGCGCTTCGGCTTCCAGAACCGGAGGAAGATCACCGTTGCCAGCATGGAGGTGACCCCGGCGGCGATGTCCACCAGGTTGCTGTCCATATAGTTGGACCAGAAAAACTGCATGCCGGCGAAGGAAAGGCCCACGACCAGAATGGCCGGCAACACTTCGAAAGTTTCCGACCAGCTCACCATGGCGCGGACCAGCCAGAACGGGACAATAACCGCTGTGAATGGCAGGATGCGGCCGATCATGGCGTTCAGGTCGCTTTCTGGGAGAGCGGTCACGACAGCCAGGGTGTGCACGGGTGTGCCGATCGCGCCCCAAGCAACCGGAGCGGTGTTGGCAATCAGGTTGAGCGCCGCGGCGTGGAACGGTTTGAAGCCGAGGCCGATCATGAACGCGCCCGCAATCGCCACGGGAGCGCCGAAGCCCGCCGCGCCCTCGATGAAGGCGCCGAAGCAGAATGCCACCAGGAGAAGCTGCAGCCTGCGGTCAGGCGTGATTGTGGCGACCGACTGCTTCATGATTTCAAACTGGCCGGTTTCGACGGAAATATCGTAGAGGAAAACGGCCGCGATGACGATCCAGACGATTTTCAGTAAGCCGAATGCGCCGCCGTAGAGAAAGCTGGTGACGGCCAGTTTAGAAGGCATTCCAAATACAAAAATCGCGCAAAGAACGGCCGTCGTGGCCCCGGCGATGGCACACCAGTGTGGCCGGACCTTGAGGCCGGCGAGCAACCCGAGCAGTACAACGATTGGCAGCGCGGCTACCAGAGTGGAGAGCCACCAGTGGCCAAGTGGATCGTACACTTGCGTCCAAGTCATCATCCATCCTCCAAAGGGAGCGATCTTGCCATCTTGCCCGCACGGAATTGTGGGATCGCCGACGCGCGGAGACTTCTGAGTTCTGTATCACTTCTGCTGCCCGAACCTTTCTGCAGGCATCAATTACCTTCTTAGCGAACGAAAGTCAAGGAAGGAGTAGAAGGCGAGGGATTCCCCCTGCCCTGTGATCTGACTGGCAAGAAGCTTGAGCTTCCGCGATTTGCATGAAGCGCGACATCCATTGGATCGGCGGAAGGACCCGCTCTCCCATTTTCGGCCGCAACAACGTGTCCGTAATTGAACAGCCTCTCCGCTTCTCCTGGCGTAGCGTCAAACAAGGAGGGTTTGCCATGGGACAGTGGATGCAGGCACCCAGGCGGTTATCGGTTGTGCAATTGCAGATTGGGCTTCTGATACTTGGGGTCCTTGCGGTCGGCGCGTGGGTGACCTACTACGCCTCGTCTCTCCCGCGGTAAGAGAGACGAACTCCTCGTCCGCAGCGATATTTTCACGCGGTTCGTTCCTTCAAGAGTTGGACAGCCAAGCCATGTTTCCAGGCTGCCGCCAACGGACAAACAGGTATAGTCAATGAAACTTGGTTTCTGGAGTGGAAGTCTGACCCTGCTGGGATTATTTGCTGTGGGGTGCAACGGCAGCAGCTACGGTGTTTTGCAGCCCAATCCCGAGGATCTCTGCAAGTGCATCCCGATTGAGCCGGATATTCTTGATTTCCGGCACTCGGCGAAACACGTTCCGATTCCCACTGTTGCCGCGCAGGAAATTGGCGTGGATACCATGCTCAGTTGGACGCAGGACGCTTTTGTGGACCCTACCGCGCCGCGCACCGGGCGAGAGCTGCAGGTTTTCCATATCGCAACGGGATTTTTGCAGGAAGCCAGCGTGAATGGCGCGGACTGCGACGTGCATTTCGAAATCTCCCAAACGGCCGATAAGAGCGCTTCCCGGGTAATCGTGGAAACTCCCGTGGACAGTGAATTTTGCTCCGCCCGCCAGACTGCTCAGTCACAGCTGGCGAAACATGGTTTTAGGCTCGACTCCCAACACGGCGGCGAATTGCCGCAAGGTTTGCCAGTACAAGTTTTGGGTATGGCATTCGAAGACTTTGACCACAATCGTGGCTCCGCGCAGGTCGCAACCATTTGGGAGTTGCACCCCGCGACCGTGAATCTGCTCCCTTGAAGAACCTTCAACGGTCTACGTGCAAGGGTATCTCTCGTGACGCCGCAGGTTACTCACGATCCTTGCCGGATCTCTCTGTCTTTTTCGTCAGATGCCAGGCTTTGCACCAGTTGCAGCGGTAGGCGCGCAATTCCATCGGGGCGGCGGCGGTGGAGATCTGGTGTTTTGCCGTCGCAAGAGCTGCGCCTTCAGTGGCGTATTTGCGTTTGCCGCTTACCGGACATTTGGAGGTGCTGTCCATCGCAAGCCTTGCCGGAGATTCCTCGCTGCTGCGATCCTGCCATGCGTTTTTGCGAGCGGCGCGCGTGGCGGAAGAAAATCCAATCATCTGCCAACCCGGCCAATCGTGCAAATACTTGCCACCAAGTGCGGGCAGAGCGTACCTTGCAGAAATGCTGTGCAAGACGGCAATTTGCTTGCGGTATTATCGTGGGGTGTTTCTTGCATCCATGGGTGAACAAACATGACTACTCCCTCGGCTTCGATTCGCGGATTGCAGATTCTGGCTCCAGCGCATCCGGCGCAGGAGCGCGTACTTACGCCCGCCGCTCTGGAATTTATCGTCGAGTTGCAGCGGCGGTTTAATCCCAGGCGCGTGGAACTGCTGGCCGCGCGTGTGGAACGCCAGAAGCGATTAGACTCCGGAGAGAAACCCGACTTTTTGCCGGCGACAAAATCCATCCGTGAATCGGAGTGGACCGTGGCACCGATTCCCGATGATTTGCAGGACCGCCGCGTGGAGATTACCGGCCCCGTGGACCGCAAGATGATCATTAACGCGCTGAACTCCGGCGCGAAAGTGTTCATGGCGGACTTTGAGGATTCGAACACGCCGACGTGGTCGAACCAGATCGAAGGGCAGGCCAATCTGATGGACGCGGTGCGGCGGCAGATTACTTACTCCGACCCCACCACCGGGAAAAACTATAAGTTGAATGAGCGCACCGCGGTGCTGCTGGTGCGCCCGCGCGGCTGGCACCTGGAGGAGCGCCACGTTCTGGTGGATGGCACGCCGATGTCTGGGTCGCTGTTTGATTTCGGCTTGTACTTTTTTCACAACGCCAAGGAGCTGCTCGCGCGCGGCACTGGGCCGTACTTTTACCTGCCGAAAATCGAAAGCCACCTGGAAGCGCGCTTGTGGAACGACATTTTCCTGCACTCCCAGGATGTGCTGGGTGTAAAGCGCGGCAGCATTCGCGCCACCGTGTTGATTGAAACCATCCTGGCCGCATTCGAGATGGACGAGATTCTTTACGAGTTGCGTGAGCATTCCTCGGGATTGAACTGCGGCCGCTGGGATTACATCTTCAGTTTCATCAAGAAATTTTCACACGATCCTAAAACCGTCCTGCCCGATCGCAGGCAGGTCACCATGACCACGCATTTCCTGCGTTCGTACAGCAAATTGCTGATCCGCATCTGCCACCGGCGGAATATTCACGCCATGGGCGGCATGGCCGCGTTTATTCCCATCAAGAACGACCCCGTGGCCAATGAAAAAGCCATCGCGCAGGTGCGCGCCGACAAGGAGCGCGAAGCCGGAGACGGCAACGACGGCACCTGGGTGGCGCATCCTGGCCTGGTTGGCGTGGCCAATGAAATTTTCGACCGCCTGATGCCAGGACCAAACCAGATCGATAAGAAGCTTTCGGACTTCACCGCCACTGCCGCGGATTTGCTGGAAGTGCCGAAGGGCCAGATTACGGAAGCAGGGCTGAGGCAGAACATCGCGGTTGGCCTCGGCTACCTGGAGGCGTGGCTGCGCGGCACCGGTTGCGTTCCGCTATTTAATTTGATGGAGGACGCAGCGACCGCCGAAATCAGCCGCGCGCAAATCTGGCAATGGATTCACCAAAACGCGCATTTGCAGGACGGCCGAAAAATCGATGTCGCGATTTGTGACCGCATCATTGACGAGGAACTTGCCAAGGCGAAACAGGCTGGGGACGGGGCTCGGTATGCGGCTTACGAAAAATCGGCGCAACTGATGCGCGATTTGATTCGTTCGCCGCTGTTTGTGGAGTTCCTGACCGTGCCGGCGTATCAGAAGATTCTGAGCGAAGGAAGTTAGAGATGGGAGGGCCGGGCGAGCCCGGCCCCTACAAATTAGAAAGACTCAGATGTGGCAGCTGGCGGCGCCGCGCTTTTCGAGATAACGCTGGTGGTATTCCTCGGCGCGCCAGAACGGGCCGGCCAGGGTGATTTCCGTGGCCACGGGCCGGCGCAGCTTGCCGCTGGCTTCCAACGCTTGCTTGGACTTTTTCGCCGCGGCTTCCTGTTCGGGCGAATGAAAAAAGATCGCGGTGCGATACTGCTTGCCGTAGTCAGGACCCTGGCGGTTCACCTGTGTCGGGTCGTGGATGGTCCAGAAAACATCGAGCAGTTGATCGTAGCTGAGCTTCTCGGGATCAAACGTGACCTGCACGACTTCGGCATGGCCGGTCGTATCGGTGCAGACGTCCTGGTAGCTGGGGTTTTCCGTGCGCCCGCCGCTGTAGCCGACGGCGGCGTCCAAAACGCCCGGGACGCGGCGAAACGCGGCTTCGATGCCCCAGAAGCATCCCGCGCCAAATGTAGCGATTTCCTGCATGTGATTCCCCCTTGCTTGCTCCAGTCCGCATGAATTGAATGCCACCAGTTTGCGGCGTGGCTGAAATCGGGCTGGCTGCCTTGCGATGGTTTTTTAACTAACCATTAGAGTATCGATGAGACAAAAGGTTTCAGCGGCTCCTTCACCTTTCGTTATGGTTCTACAGGGTTTACGAGGCCTTCTTGGCCGGAGCCCTTGCGGCGGCGATGCCCTTGAGTTTGTCCTGCGCTGGCCCTTTATAAGGACTGTCCACAGAAGCGGCGTCGGTGAAGGCCTGCTTGGCCCCGGTGGTGTTCTTCAGATTGAGATAGGCGAACCCCAAGCGGTACTGATTTCGCGCATAAACAGAGGCGTTTGATTTCAGAAGCGGCGCGGCCTTGGTCAGGCTCTCGACGGCCGCGGGATTCAGTTTTTTCTGGAGATCAATCTGGCCGATCGCGCTGAGCGCGAGTCCCTTCTGTAGATTCATCTGTTTTTGCCAGTCGGCGTCGCTCACGCCCTCTGGTTTCTTTGCGGTGTCGCAAAGCGCCGCGGCCTTCTTAGCATAGGCTTCGGCCTTGTCCAGTTGCTCACCCTTCTCGCTGTAGTCGTCCGCAAGCAGCAGCAAGATGCCGAGATTGTTTGGGTCTTTTTCGAGTGCGATGTTCGCGGTTTCGATCATTTTCGGCCGATTCTGCGCCTGCTGATAGGTGACGGCCGCCGCGCTAAGCGCTTGCCCGGCATTCGGCGAATCGGGGAACAGGTTCGCAAAACGCACCAGGAGGGCGGCCTTCTTCGCCGCGTCCTTTTGCTGGTACGCCGCGTTCATCAACGACTGTTCGATGTAGTTCCGATCGTCCTTCGCCGATTCGAGCTTCTGCTGCTGATCCGCTTTCCATACCTCGGGGCTGGTGCCGGCCGGCGGAGGCTGCGCCTTGAACCGTTGAAGAATTCCAGAGGCTTTTTCGCCCGCGGCGAAGAGGCGGTCGGTGTCGCCCTTTTCATTGGCGGCGCGCACCATGTTGACGGCGTTGGAAAAGCTGTCGGGGTCGAGCGCGAAGAGTTTGTCGCCATATTCGAAAACTTTGTCGTACTGCTTGGCGGTGAGGTGGTAGTTCACATACTGCTCGTCGGCGAGAATTTGCAGGTCGCCTTCGGGATGAACGGCGGCGAATGCGTCGATCAATTTGAGCTTGGCCGCGGGATCGTTTGCGGCGTTGATGTCGTTCAGTTGGTGATCCACTTCCGAACCGGCCGAAACGATAACGACTTTGCCGATCTGCGCGCGCAGCGGCGCGGCGGCGAAGAAACCGGCGAGGAAGAGGACAGCCAAAATTCGAATGCGAAGCATGCGTACCTCCCGTGGGAACGATTGAGGAGCGAGCCTTGCTTTACCCCGCATCTTAGTGCTCCGCAGCCCTGCAGCGCAAATTTTCAAGACTGTCGCTGGCTGATCGCAAGAATCGGGATTCACCGTTTATTGCTTTTCCGCTTCGGCGCCGTGAGTCCAACTTTCGACGAGCGTTTCTTTTTGCCGGACTTGGCGTTTTTCTCGACGCGCAACTTCCAGGCTGTGTGCAAGGCGCCATAGAGCACGTCCTCGCTCGCCTCGGCCAGACGGATGTGGGTCATCCCCATGCGTCCCCAACCGCCCGGGATGGGCAGGAACACTTCGGGCATCTCCTCGACGAAAGAGGTTTGCTGCTCGAGCGTGAGCCTCAGGTTGCCGTAACCCTGCTTGGCGGAAGCCAGCGTCGCGAAGATTCTGCCGTTCACGCGAAAGTCAGGCTGTCCCATGTGCGAGCTTTCCTCGGCGCCCGGAAGACTGAGCGCGATCCTCCGAAAGTCGGCTACATTCATGGAGACCTCATTTTTGTTTCGAAGTTTGTCTGCAAATAGTAAAAAGCTGTTGGGCCGCCGTGAGGAATTATTTCACAACCTTCGTCATTCTTTAAGGCGTCTAAACAAATAGCGCCGATTTGACGAGTCTCCGCCGTTCAAGAGAACATTGGGGTTTGGGCGTGGAGGCCGGGATGGACCTGGGGTTGCGCGGGCGCGTGGCGATCGTGGCCGCGGCGAGCAAGGGACTGGGGCGGGCGGTGGCCGAGGAACTGGCCCGCGAAGGCGCGGAGATCGCCATCTGCGCGCGCACTGCGGCAGACCTGAAGGCAGCCGCTGCTGAAATTCAGGCGATGGCTGGGCGCGAGGTTTTCTGGCAGGCGGTGGACGTCGGGAAGGCCGCGGAAGTCGCACGGTTTGTCGGCGACATCGAGAAACGCTTCGGCCGGATAGACATTTGTGTTACCAATACAGGCGGGCCGCCGTCCAAATTATTCAGCGCCACGACCATCGAAGACTGGCGCGTATGGACCGACCAACTGCTGATGAGCGTGGTCTATTTTGCCCAGGAGACGCTGCCGCGGATGCAGAAAAACAAGTGGGGCCGATTCCTGACCATCACCTCGTACTCGGTGAAACAGCCGGTGGAAGGGCTGCTGCTTTCGAATTCACTGAGAGCGGGAGTGACCGGCCTGATGCGCACTCTCGCCAATGAATATGGTGCGCACGGAATTACCGTGAACAACGTCTGCCCCGGCTATACGCGCACCGACCGGTTGGATGACCTGGCGGGAATGATGGCCGGGCGCACCGGCGCCACGACCGAAGAGGTGCTTGCCGGATGGAAGAAGCTGATCCCCGCGGGTCGCCTGGGGACGCCGGAAGAGTTCGCATCGGTGGTGGCGTTTCTGGCCTCCGAAAAAGCGGGCTACATCAACGGGGTCTCGCTGGCAATCGACGGCGGCACGACGAGGAGCCTGCTCTAGCGCCGAATGCCGCCCGCAAATCGCACACTCACACTTTCTATTATGGAAGGGCGTTACGCGATCGCGAAATTTCCTTGCGACGCGGAAATGCCCGCATGGGCCGCCGGTGCGACATTTTTCTCGGTGACCCGCACACGCGAGGAACTTTCCTTGGTTACGGCGGAAGCGAGCGTTCCGGCCGAACTCGATGCCTCCCGCGGTTGGCGGATGTTCAAGGTACACGGGCCATTTTCATTTGACGAGACCGGCGTGGTGGCGGCGGTGGCCAATCCGCTGGCGCGCGTTGGCGTGGGAATTTTTGTGATTTCGACGTTCGACACGGACTATCTCCTGGTGCAGCACGAAGAGATCCCTGTCGCCGTCGAAACTTTAGAGCATGCGGGCCATAAGATTCTTCATCTGGAATTGCTGAATACATAAGAAAACTTGAGGAGCGGCGGAATGATCAGGCGGAACTTCGGGAACAGGCAGCGAGTCTTTATTGCGGGCGCATTTCTCTGTGCAATGTGGCTGTTGAGCGGCGCGGGATTGCTGCGGGCGGACGAGCCGTTTGCGCGCAGCAAGGATTACGATTTGCAGCACTCGAAAATCGCGCTGCGCTTCGAGCCCGAACAGAAAAAGGTGATCGGCGACGTGACCCACTCGCTGGCCTTGTTGCGCGACGGCTTGGAAAACATTTCGTTTGATTCGGTTGGGCTGCAGATCGAAAGCGTGCGGCTCAACAAGACCGCCGCGAAATTTTCGACCAACGACAGCAAGCTGGTGGTGACATTGCCGAAAGGCGCAAAGGCCGGCGCGAAATACGACGTCGAGATCAAGTACCAGGGCGTGCCCAGCAAGGGTCTCTATTTCATCCTGCCCGACAAGGACTATCCCAACCGGCCCTTGGAGGTCTGGACGCAGGGAGAATCCGAGGACACCCGCTACTACCTGCCGACGTATGACTACCCGAACGATCGCTTGACGACAGAGACGATCCTGACCGTCCCCGCGAGTTGGCAGACGATTTCGAATGGCAAGCTGATCGGCGTCACCGAAGAGAGCGAGGGCATGAAAACCTGGACGTGGCGGGAGTCGCAGCCGAGTTCAACGTATCTGATCACCGTGGTGGCCGGTGAATTTGTGGAGGTGAAGGACTCCTGGCGAAATATTCCGGTGAGCTACTACGCGCCGAAGGATCGCGGCGATCGACTGAGCCCAAGCTACAGCCGGACGCCGACGATGATCGAGCTGTTCAGCAAAAAACTGGGCGTGGACTATCCCTGGGAGAAATATTCGCAGGCGATGGTGGATGAATTTGTCGCCGGCGGGATGGAGAACTCCAGCGCAACGACCAACACCGCGGACTCGCTGCGCAGCCCGAAGCTGGTGTCGGAATACGAGCAGAACGAAGATCCGCTGATTTCGCATGAACTGGGACATCAATGGTTCGGCGACCTGGTGACCACCAAGGATTGGGGCGACATCTGGCTGAACGAAGGTTTCGCCACGTTCATGGAAACGGTGTGGGCGGAATCGCATTTCGGAAAAGACACCGCGGACTACGACCGGTGGGAGGGCGCGAGGGAGTGGTTTGCGATGCGTTCTCTCTATGACAAGCCGATCGTGCGCTACAACTTTGAAGAGTCGGAGGAGTTTGACGGGAATGCTTATGGCAAGGGCGGCTGGGTGCTGTACATGCTGCGGCGGCAGCTTGGCGAGGATGCGTTTTACGCGGGACTGAAGCATTACCTGGAAGTGAATCGCGGGAAGAACGTGATGACTTCGGACCTGACGAAAGCCATCGAGGAAGCGACACACACGAGTGTGGACGCGTTTTTCGAGCAGTGGATTTATGGAGCGGGCGCGCCGAAATTTGAGCTGAGCTACGCGTACGATGAAGCGAAGAAGCAGGTCGCGCTGAC